>Ga0210057_1010179_pt1 | contig 10714 bp, 5 predicted proteins | sample CryGeyCG2114_010_2_FD_183968 | JGI IMG/M metagenome (GOLD analysis project Ga0210057, IMG submission 183968) | Groundwater microbial communities from aquifer - Crystal Geyser CG10_big_fil_rev_8/21/14_0.10 (SPAdes) (version 2) | ecosystem: Environmental > Aquatic > Deep subsurface > Groundwater ...
CGTCTCCGGCTGATTCCGGAAGGTATGCAAACGCAACTTCACCTGATAACTCTGGTACATCGCCTTCAATACCTGCATCAGCAAGTGCGCGCTTCAACAGTGTTTTTTTCACCACTGTGTAGCGAACGCCTTCTGCTTTTAACTCACCACGAAGTGTGTTTACTTCAGAGACGGTAAGTCCCTTAAAGTGTACGAACACCATAGAAATGGCGCCCTTCACTGCGTCGTTCAGTTCTGCAAGAATTGTTTCTTTCTTTGCTCTGGTAATTGCCATTGTATTTTTGTTATGAGCGAAGCGAATTAGAAAATCAATGGCCCTGGTGAAATAGACGCTTCACGGCTCCTGCAGAGCAGGATTTCACTGGGCTAATAAAATCTAATCACTGTCGTTCAAGATTTTTAAGCACGAAAACTGTAGAGAGTGGCGAATCGACCGCTCCGCGACTTCGACCGGTTTGTGTTTTAAGACCCAAAGGTCACCGGTTGTCTCTAGCCGTGCTGGGACAGATAGTAACAGAAATGGGCCGTAAAAACAATGTTAGAACCAGAGTAATTGCAGGATTGCGGGGAGTACGGTAATCGCTCCATATCCAAGCAAAACAGCCGGTACTATATACCACCACCAACGGAGAGAGTTACTCCCCTTTCTTTCTCGAATGTTACTGATAAGCGCAGTTAAAATAATACCTAAAGAAGCGCCAACATAAAAGGCGCTCACCCATTGAAAGACTTGTTCAGGATATGGAGAGAAGTAATCACCAGATCCTGGCTCTGGATAGAAGATAAATAGAAGTGTTGCGAGAGGAATAAACCATAGGGCGAATTTTTTCCACACCTTAAATGTACGAGGGAGGAAGAGAAGAATAAAGAAAATTATAGAAAGCGCAAAAAATCCATAGAATAAAGGATCGCCAATACTATTCAAAATACCTCTGCAAGAATATTGTTCTGGAAAACATAATTTAAAAATCGTTGCGTTAGTTAAAACATATCCTATAAAAAACACTGTAGAGGAAGTAACAAATAACAAGAATATTTTAGTTATTTTCATAAATCAAAATAAAGATCTAATAAAGAAGGCGAAGCTGTTTAATACACTAACAATATACGCAACGATCTTTATAAATAAATCATACCATCCTGATTGAATCACTGTTGCTGTTTGGCCTTGTGTTGCGGTACGAGTATTTTCTTTCGGTGTTTCTTTATTGACATCACTATCAATCACACTTTGTTCAAGATCATTTCTCTGGAGTTTTGGATGGTACTGTGTTACTTGAGTTGAACTGTCTATCACATCCTCTTCAACAGCATTAGTTTCAAGCGAAGAGTTTAAACTTGTTTGCGGTGGTGTATTAGACGCAATGTTTACCGCAACGGCTGGAGTGGCAAAGTTCCAAATAGGCCCTCCACCACCCCCTCCTGAGCCAGAAACACTTGCCGTAGGAGTAACAACCTCTTCAGTTTGAGCTTGTTGAGTAGCGAGAGCCTCATCGGAAATAACAGTTTCATCAATGTCTCCGTCCGTGTCATAGTCAACCAAAATAGTCGTGCTTTCAGAGGGCGTTACTGAAAACGTAGCGGACGTTGTAGTGGTGGTAAGAATGTCTGAAAACATTTCAGTGATAGTTTCTGCATCGTTTGAAAACATTCCTATTTCAATCGTTGTTTCGCCTTCTCCAATGCTTTGATAGCTAAAAGTGTACACGCCGTTTGTAGGAAGAAATATTGATTGGCTGTTGCTCGATAATACAAACGAACTACCTGGAATATCTTCAGTAATAAACAGTACTGCTGAATCTAAATCTTGTGCAGGATCAATGCCGGTAAAGTTACCATCTTCGTCATACACACCCAAAATTACCGGGGAGTTAGAGCGCACTATAAGTTGACCTCCTATTTCTTCAGTGTCGAATCTTGTGTTTGAAATGTAATTTATATCTGTCACTGATTTTTTTCTAATAATATTTTGAATAACATTTTGAATCGACGAGGCGCTGAGAATATCTCGATGCGTTATACTAGCTGTTAAGTTTTCATTATAATTAAAAATATTAAAATAATACCTTTCACCTTCAGTTGATAGCGCGCTCGGGTACACAACAGTGCCATCTCCTTCACGAGTACTATTCACTTTATAACTTGGTAGAAAGTGAACATTTTTATACTCAATTGATTTTACGGTTGGCACACCCCACCCTGCAATCTGCACTAACCGAATGGTTTCAGGAATATCATAATTATCAAGACTGCTATGAAGGGTATTCGCGGAATTCATAAGGTCAGCATTAAGTACTTCAGGTGTTTTTAGTGCGTGCACTGCTGGCTCGGTTCTTGCTACACCACCCCCTGTTACAAACGAAAAGAAGTCCAAGTATGCGTCAAGACTTAAACCCCAATAATTACGCCAATCTTTAGTAAAGACAGCTTTCTCATTGAAAAAGATAACTGGATCACCTACCACGTCAAAATATTTATAAGAAGGCAAAAGGTTATAAGCGCTCTGCATGTTTTGCGCTACCTTTCGTACATCAGAGGCGTTTACCAAAAAACCACCGAGTATACCTTCACCGTCCCCATGGAGTAATGAGGCAATTGCTTGCGGTGTTCCTAGTTGCGGTGTTCCTACCATTACGAATGAATCAATCAAGGAATCATTTCCTTCTGCCTCTAGGCGTTTAATGATTTCTTTCCCTACTAGCCCTCCCATAGAATGGCTCACAATAGTCACCTGTCCTGTTGGCGAAGTGCTTGCAAGACTTTTTATTTCATCAATAATATTTAGTGTTCCTGAAGAGGTAATGACACCGTCGTCTAATATTTTTTCAGGAGAAAAACGCCAGTCATAAGGAAGTGCTTTCCATTCATTGAGGTTGATGTCATCGTCTGTATTTGCAACTAAGCTGTCCATAAAAGAAACAAACCCACTGTAAATTGGGGTAGTATAAAAATTCTCAAGCACCCCATCAACAAACACATCATTGACCGACTCTCCTGTTATTGGGTCAACTGCTAATTGCAACATATCGTTGTTAAACACTCCTATACTTAAAATACTTGCAGGCCATAAAGTGTGGCTGCCGGTCTTTAATACGCTACCTTTAAGGCCTGGCAAAAATACCACCGAAGAACAGCATTCAGACAAAGAGTCTGGCTCTGGGTCTTGCTGAGGTTGTGGAGAGGCGGACTCTGGAAATGGGTTTTCAGAAAGCCACGCGTTAAGGGTAGGAAGTATTGCGTTACTTGCTCCACCTTCGGCCCCGAGACCAATCGCATCACCCTGCCCTTCAGGATTAAGCCCACTATGGTATGGGCCACTCTCACTTCCCCACCAAATGTCTGAAAGAGTAAGATTGCCTGTACCGTCGCCTCCTTTAAAGGTTTTACTAGAAAGCACTTTGTATACGCCAAACTCTTCGTTGTTATGAAAACTGCTGTTCTCTACAGTAACGCTATTATTCTTCCCAATTGTAAGGGCGAGTCCCACGCCGGCACTATGCGACACTTCAATATGCTCAATGGTGTACTCTCTTCCCGGAGTGTGCGTATACCACTGAAAAAATATCTCTAATGCAGGATAGAAAGAACGAGCCAAATCAGTGCGCTCAATTCCACCCCCATACCGTACCGTTAGGTACTGTATTTCCATATTTTCATTCCACGCACCAGCACCAAAAGATACGTACCCCCAATCGCCGGGCGACGGTAACGTAGCACCTTCATCTTCGTTAGTGTCTCCTGCTACAGAATCATCGCGTAGTGACGTAAAGACCACAGGATCGTCTTCGGTACCAAATATAACGACGTCAACATCCGCGTGAACAGTAAGGCTCGCATCGGTTGAAAACTTTACGACAACGCCACGGTCAACAGTAAGCGACCCATACCTCCCAATATTTACATCGCCTTCAATAACATACGGACTATATTTTTTAGTCCAGATTATTTTTTCGTTTTGTGTTGGATACGTTTCCGGAGTAATGCGCGTATACGAGGTTTCAGAAACCGTAGGAGGCGGTGTTGTAATGGTAGGTGTTGTGTCTTCTGTTAACCACGTTTCAAAATCCCCCGCGCCAGAAAACACTGCCCCGACACCCAAAGGGTTTGTGGGGTGTCGGGGGCCACTCACATCACCCCACCAGTTATCTAGCGCACTAACCGTTAATAGCGAATCATTTATGACTGCGGCTCCTAACGGATCGTCTACTATAAACGCGCTTGTGGTTATAGACGCTTCTCCCTCTTTTACACGGAGAGCAGGAAAGCCATAGGCCCGAGAGTTAGATATCTGAACTGCGCTATCGTCACCCATTTGTAGTACTGCTCCCGCAGTATCAAAATCACTAAACTGTACGCGGTTAATCTGCGCCTCGCTGTCATCAACAAAAATAAGTGCATACGGGCTACAGTGCCCAAACGAACACTCGTACGGCTCTCCCCCGTACCGAACAACCGCGTTTTCCATACGCAAGGTGCTACCAGAGGAGAGTTTAATAAACCGCCTTACGTCACCAACCGCAGGAGCGCTTGCGTCACCGTCGTTGTTTGTGTCTCCCCCCACGGCGTCATCCTTAAACGAGGTCATCCAAACTGGATCTGCATCTGGCGCAGAAGACCCAATAACAAGCTCTGCTCCGTCGTGTATTAAAAACACTTCTTGAACGCTACTGGAAGCCGGTCCTTTAATAATTACTCCCGGGTCTATTGTAAGGGTTGTTGCACCCAAAAGAGACATATGTGGCACGTACGGTATTCCATCAAATGGAAGGCTTACTGCACCCGCGTCTTGTAAAAACAGCGAGATTTCTATATACCCATCTCCAGAGTTTCCCGCTTCATTTACAAAAGGCGTCTCAATAAACACGAGGGAGTCTTGAAATGTATTTCCTCCAAACGTAATTGAGGACGTGCCTGAAATATGAACACCCTGAAGGACATCAGTAAACGAAGAGCCTCTCAACACAACAGAGCCATCTTTAGCGCGCACACCCATACTGCCTCCACGTTCAAATGCGCTATCGGTTATCGTAGCAGTACCTGCTGTTTGAAAGAGCGCCCCTGTTTTCCCAAAGTCCGAGAATGTTACGCCGTTAATGCTTACGTCTCCGCCTTTATTGTGAATTACCGAATAGCGCTCGCAGTCACCGTGCGGACACACGCTCTCTGAACCACCGTAACGAAACGTTGCGTTGTTAATAACAACCGTACTGCCCACGTAGGCAACGATGCCGTACCAGTCTCCAACAGAAGGGCTCGTTGCGTCTCCATCTTCGTTAGTGTCTCCACTCACTTCATCGTCTTTGAGAGACGTAAAAATCACCGGGTCACCGGAAACATTGCCTACACTCAAGGTCGCTCCGGCACCAATGTGTAGCGCATTCTCTCCACTTAACTTTACCGTTACGCCAGGGTCAATGGTTACGGTAACCCCGGGCTCTATGTATACACCCTGAACGACAAACACCCCCTGCTCAAGGGTCCAATGCGCGTCTTCGTCAAGTGATCCCGACACTTCTGTAACCAAAAGAGGCTCTTCGTTACCTTCATCGCCTCCCGTAAAGGCAATGGTATGAGTGGCGCTTGTCTTTATTGCATCAGCGCTTGTCTCGTAGTGGTAAAACCGTACCGCGACGTTATATGTACCAGAGGCAACCGCGTTTTCGTCAGCGTCTTTTCCGTCCCACTCTCTTGCAATCGTTGTAGTGGTGGCGTTTGGGCTAAAATACTTTACTGCAGATGTTTGATTACATTCATCTACTGACGTAGGGCACAAAAAAAGTCTGGTTGCGTATACATCTTTTGAAAATGAAACATTGATGGCAACTGACTCTCCTTCTGAAAACTCAATACTTTGTTCAGTGCCATTAAATAAAAAAGTCGTTGTTACCTCTTCGGCATACACACCAGAAGGGATACAAGCTGTTATAAATGCAAAAAAGAGTGGCAGTATACGCCTCATACTCGTGTATCTACATACAACAACACTTGCAATGGATTATAAAAAGATTTTTTGTGTACTTGTGGATAACTTTTAAAACAAAAAATGCCGAGGGCTCACCCTCGGCATTTTTTGTTTGCTATATACACCATTTTCACTGCGACGAGGATGTTGGTGTGGCAGATGTCGGTTGCGCAATATCTTCACCTTCTGAGCCAGTTGCACCGGTAAGGTAGAGTAAGACTCCAAAGCTTAGAAGAATAATGGCTGAAAAGCCAAGTAAAAAATGAAAGAATCCCGGGGTAAATGGCGTCTGCTTCATATATACGTGTATTTTACCACCAAGCACGCTAGCGATTTGACTTACTGCACACGGTCTAACTCAACACCAAACGCACTCATTAGATCAACATTATTTGCGTCTCGCGCTTTATCCATACCCTCTAAAAGAGTTGCTCTGGCGTCGGCCTTTCTTCCTATGTCGCGATAGTACGCGCCAAGAGTAAGGTGAATCTCAATCACCTCAGGAAACTTTTTTATCGCCTCTTTAAGGGTATCTTCTGCCAATGTGGTGTTTGTCTTATACGAGTAACGGTACAGTTCGTAGAGTCCCAAGTATGGTGTTAATGACGCACCGTTTATAGCAATTGATTGCTTAAAATATGACTCTGCTTTTGGAAAGTCGCGGAGCGAAAAGTGGTACAACTTGGCCAAGTTGTCATACGCGACCACATTTGTCTTATCAATATCTGCAAGAAACTCCCATACTAAACGAGCGCCTTCAAAGTCTCCGGCAGAGTGAAAAAGAACCCCTAATTCAAGCCAGTCGTCACCCCGAGTAGGGTCTTCAGTTAAACGACCTTGTGCCTCGGCGGTCTTTTCTTTTATCAGGTTTTGCGCCTCAACAGAGAGGTTTCCTGAAAATTGCACCTCTCGAGAGAGGTCTGGAATGCTGTCTTTTAAATCTTCGATGGGTATCTCTTCAAGCGTATACCCTGGGCCTGTATGTTCTTCTTCGTACCCCTCTTTATGCTCTGGGGCGTCTTGTTTTGAGACATACGCAACCCCAAAGACACCCGCAAGCGCAATTACTATAATCGCTATAAATATAATCCAATGTTTCATAGTTCCCCCATTCTATAGGAAAAACCTACATATGCAAAAGCTCAACATATATAGGGCTTTTGCATAAAACTTATTTTTATATCAACTCAAGAGAAGTTGCTTCTATGCGAAACAATTCTTCAATATTCGCAAAATCAGGCACATCTTCTCCCATTTCAGCTATAGCAAAGGATGAAAGGATGGCTGATTCTGGGCGCGGATTTTGTTTCGCTACCATATCTGGAAAACTTGAAAATTGGTATGTTTTTAAAAACGAAAGAGCCTCAGCTTGATTTGTAACACCATTTTCCTTCCACCCCGGAAATCGTACATCAAGTGGATTGAGCGCTACATATGCAAACAGCCAACGCAAATAGTCACCCCCGCCAACATGCTTACTCTTGAAACGGCCTTGAAATAAAGCACCACTATGTAAATGTCTTGTGTTGAAGTGCATAGTATAGGCAGTACTAATTTTTCTCATGTATTCGGTAACTCCACCTTCAATTCTCTGACGAAGAACAATATGAAAGTGATTGGGCATCAGGGTATATGAAAGAATATCAACAAGGGGACTTTCAGTTACTTCATTTTTAAAAATAGAGATAAAGGTTAAACCTTTATCTCTATTTTTATGTTTTTTTATGAGGTTGGCGACATGAACCCGATCGCTGGTGTTTGCGATAAATAAAAGAAGTTGAAAACGAGCGTAGTCGAGATGGTCTAGAAAGATATCGGCTTTATGCGCACCTCGGTTATAAATATGATAAATATGATTTTCTAGAAATGGTGCGTCACGCAACATTACACACATAATATCCTAAGATAAAGGTTCAACCTTTATCTTGTTGTTTTAGTGGGGATAGGATGAGAGGTGGTGTTTTTGGGAAAGAAAAGGAAAAAGTGGAAAGTTGGAAAACAAAAAACTCCCCTAATATGGGGAGTTTTTTGTGATTATGTTGTTCTGCTAAAAGATAAAGGTTCAACCTTTATCTTTTTTATCTGCCGTAACTGTGAGGTTTTATGGTTGATGCACTGGATAAAGGTTGAACCTTTATCTTTTTTATTATTGGGATACGCAAAAACCCCGCCGAAGCGGGGTTTTTGCTATGTAGAACTTGTTCTGTCTAAGCGAAGCTTATTGAGAACGAGTTTGTAGCAAGCCTCCTGATGGAAGACCTGATACACCGTAACCGTTCGTCCAGTCTTGACTACTTCGACTAACAGTTGTTGTCGAATTAGGTGACCAGATGAAGTTTCCGAAGCTTGGTGATGTACCAGCTGCAAGAAGTGGGTTAGCAGATACACCTGCCGCAGTTGATGGGAACGAAGCGTCACCCTTCAACTTGGTTGTTACAGAAGCACCAGTTGCTGCTCCTGCAATTGAACCGCGGACCTCGAAGTATCGAGTAGATTCTGCAGGTACTTGGATGGTTGTTGCTGTTCCGGCAGCGTTTTGCACTGCGATAGCAACGTCTCCAGAACCGTCAGGGTTACCTACTGCTGACTGAAGAGAACCGTCAGTTGATACACCAGAGATTGCTTGTGAGTATGACGCATCAGAGAATCCGTAGATTCTAACGTTGGTCACAGACAATGTGGTTGTAGCAAGGTTGAGGTTAAATTCGGCCAATGATACAGGGCCACTTGCGTTTGCAGTAACCTTGAATCTCATCAACTTACCGTCTTGAACACCAGTTGAGCTAAGTGTGTCGAGAGCAACGGTTGGGAAGCTCTTGAATACACGTGCACCTGAAACTGCTGTTGAGCCAGTTGCGTTGATGGTTGTACCTGATGAAGCACCAACACCTTGGGTGTTTGTACTTGCAGTGTCAACATCAACAGCTACAAGGTGACCTGAGAAGGTTACCGCTGCACCTGTTCCGATTGCTGAGAAGTCAGCTTTTACGGTCAATGTCTTGTCGCTGTTAGCAGGAATGTTAACAGCTGAATTCAAGGTTGATGTTGCGTAGTTACTTGATCCAACAAAGGTAGCTGTACCAACTTGTGTTGCACCGTCAAACAATTTCACCATCGTCAAGTCTGATGGAGTAGAAGAAGCGGTGTTTGTAAGTTGCAAGCCAACGCGTGTAAGGTTCACTGCTTCGTTAGTTGTAGTGAATCTAAACGCACCGATTGTTGTGTCTGTTGAACCAGCTGAAGCAACCATATATCCAGGACTTGACGCGTCGGTTGAAACAACCAATGTCGCTGAGCCGATGGTAATTGTTGCTGCTGTGTCAGCAGGACCAGTCGCTGTAATGGTGTTACCAGAAGTTGCTCCTGTTACAGAGAAGCTTCCGATAGTTCCATGGTCGAAGGTAAATGTTGCATTGTTCGTTGCTGAACCTGAAACATTACACTTCAAGCTAAGAGTCTTAACAGTTCCCTTTGCAATCAACAATGGTTGATCAAAGGTTGTTGTGTCAGCCTCTGTTCCTCCTGTCGCTGATGGGTTAAGAACATTTGAACCTGAGTTCAATGCTGTTGCGCCATCGTAGAACTGACAACTTGAAAGCTCGTTAGAGTTTGTAGCTGTCGTCCAAGTAAGAGATGTCAAGAATGAAGAAACACGTACATCTTCACCTGATTGCTGTGCATCAAGTTGGAAGCGCGCCATTTCTACATTTGTTCCGCCTGGAACAATAGCTCTTGAAGAGAATGTTGCATCTCGTCCAATTGCCAATGCTCCTGACTTCACTGTCATCGCGTTCATTGAGAACGCACCTTGTGTAAGGCTGATTGAGTTTCCTGTTGTATCACCCTTTACATTGGTCCATCCTGAAGATGGTGTTGATGAGAAGGTTACAACTGCACCGTTTGATGCTGTTGAAGGAATCTTACCAAGCAATGTGTAAGTGTGCTTTCCAACTGGGAATGTTACTGAATCAGTTACGGTAAGCGTTCTTTTCTCTGCATCTGTTGCGTGTGCAGTCGTGTCGAAAGGACCTGCTACAACCGCACCGTTCTCGTTAACGATAGTAACGTTAGTGATTTGACCTGAACCGATAGAAGCAGTTCCGGTTGAAGTTGAAACGGTGAATACCATCTGTTGAACAGTGATACCCTCACCTTTGATGTCAACTTCAAATCCACCGAGAGGTTGATTTGAAAGGTTAACAGCAATGTTTTGTGCTGCAACTGAGTTTGCTTTACCGATTGTTGTTACAGAAGCACCTGAAATGGTGATTACTGTGTCGTAGATGTACGGAGTACCGTTAGTAATCTCGAATGTTCCACGAGTACCACTTGGTCCGGTTGCACCTAATGCAGGTGAAATACCGTATCCGTATGTTACTCCTTCGAAGTAGATGTCAGTGTTCTTGTCTACGTCAAAGATAACAGTTCTGTTTGATGCGTTTGATCCGACAATGTCGTATTGAACGTATACCTCAACAGAGTTTCCTTTTTGAACAAGGATACCAGAACCAAGGTTCGCGGTAATGTACTTGCCGTCTCCAGAAACAATTGCTGGGTATGCTGTTCCATCAACAACGATTTTAATGTTCGCTAGGTCGTTTACAGTAGAAGCAGAACCAGTCTGATTAAAGCGAAGCATTTTCAATCGTACGTCTTCAGCTGAACCTGCTGTCAAACGAAGACCAGTTTGCTTGAGATTGGTTGAACCAATTTCTTTTGTCTGGCTTGAGTTTGAAGCAAATGCATTTGATT
>Ga0210057_1010180_pt1 | contig 10713 bp, 11 predicted proteins | sample CryGeyCG2114_010_2_FD_183968 | JGI IMG/M metagenome (GOLD analysis project Ga0210057, IMG submission 183968) | Groundwater microbial communities from aquifer - Crystal Geyser CG10_big_fil_rev_8/21/14_0.10 (SPAdes) (version 2) | ecosystem: Environmental > Aquatic > Deep subsurface > Groundwater ...
GGCGGCGGGTACCCCCGCCGATCTGCTCGTTCGCTTCGCGAACATCGCATATCAGCGGGTATCCAAAATGCCGCTCTGACAACTTCGTTGTCATCGCGTCACTTCGGATTACCCGCCGCCCGTTATATGAAATATGCTTTTCTTTTTACGGCTAACGCCTAATACTTTTCTATAATAAACAAATTTTATTTTTTATTTAAGAGGGGGGATGTTTTCTTCCGCTACGCTCCAGAAAACGATTTTATTAAAATGATCAAAAACTATGGACGAAACAACAAATAAAAAACGGATGACTTTTAAATTTTGGAATCGCGAAAGAGACTTGAAAATTTTAGAACGAATCGCCATATCTGTTATAATTTTGGCTTCTTTGATTATAGTCAAAGATGAATTTGTGTGGCAATTTGGATCTTTTGAAGATGAATATTCGGCTGATAGTGTCTATACAGAAGAAGCTACTTGTAACGTACTAGGTATTGAATTACACGGTGAACTAACCACATACATTCCGCCCACAGACACAGATGAGGATGGTTTCGCCTTAATCGACTCAACTGCTTCAGAAAATATTGTTTATACTATCAACGATGCAGAAAGTGATGAAAATATAAAAGCAATTATTTTAGAGATAGATTCTTATGGCGGCTATCCTGTCGCTGGTGAAGAGGTTGTTATTGCTTTGAAAAAAGCAAACAAGCCAACAGTCGCTTTGATTAGAGAGGGCGGCGTGTCAGCCGCCTATATGGCGGCTAGTGGGGCAGATATTATCTTTGCTTCTAAAAATTCTGATGTTGGTGGTATTGGTGTAACCATGTCATATTTAGATAACACCCAGCAAAATCTCAAAGAAGGTCTAAATTATGTTTCGCTTAGTTCGGGAAAATATAAAGATACAGGCGATCCTAATAAACCACTGTCGCAAGAAGAAAAAAATCTCTTAATGCGTGATGTAAATATTTTGCACGAAAATTTTATCAAAATGGTAGCGGAAAATAAAAGTTTAGATATTGAAAACGTGAGGAAATTGGCGGACGGCTCAACTATGCTCGGTGAAATGGCGTTGCAAAATGGACTAATTGATCACATTGGCGGAATGTTTGAAGTAAAGGATTATTTAAAAGAGAAAATTGGAGATAATATTGAGATTTGTTGGTAAAAAAATAATATCAAAATATTATGACAAATTTTTTTAGTAATTACACGGCGAATAAAAAATTAAAAAAAACAGAATCCTTGTGTTCTTTAGCGACTTTAATTATTTTAAATCCAAATGAAGGTTTACGGTTTCTTCAGGAGGGTTATCCTGAAATAATTATGCGGATTCAGAAAAAAAACGCTAAATTTTCCGAAAAATCAACAGAAACTATTTCATCTCAATTTATTTCGAAAATAAAATCTTTTATAACTACAGAAATTCCAATTGAAAAAAATTGGAAACAGGGTCCAGAATGGTATCTTGCATATGAAATATATCAGGAAGCTATTTCAATTTATCCAGAAAATCCTGATCCATGGTGGAGAATAATAGAGATTTTGCATCATGAAGATAGAAACGATGAAGCGTTTACTAAATATTCTGTCATGCCAAATCAAAAAATTGATGAATACGATATGATTTATACTACGCCGGCAATTATTGGTATGCTTATTTCTGTGGGGAAAAAAGAAGATGCCAGCGACCTGACCACAGGTATGCTGCACAAATTTTTAGCAGATGAAAAAAGAAGTTCGAAGAACGCCTTTCTTTCCGCATTACTTTGGGAATCATATTATATGACAATGGACAAGATTAATGACTATATTGATTTAATAAAAAATATTGATGATAAATCATTGATGATCGATCTTGCCAAAAATATTGCGCTTAAAGCACATTCCGCTATCAATAATGACAACCTAAAGGAGGCACTTTTTTGGATTAACGTCGCGATTGGAATTAATCCAGATAATAAAGATTTTTTAAACCTCAAAAAAGAAATAGAACAAGATTTAAAGGAAGGTAATACATGGGACTCTGTAAAATCAGCAGATGATTTTTTCCGTTATTTGTATAGAAGATTAGCACATCGTTTTCATCCCGATTTGGCGAAAAATGATTCAGACAGAGATATTAATACAAAAATTATGTCGAGAATAAATAATGCGAAAAGCGACAATGATTTACAAGAGCTTAAAAAAATAGCGGAAGAGCATGCCCCTGACTGGGTCAAATACTTTAACTTTTAATCACTTATGTCAAATTATCAAATGAAAAAAGGAGACATAGTTTTTGGAAGAAAAAAATCAGACGCTATTCATCCGATAGTATATTTAAGAGAATACGATATAAATTTTTTTATTGGAGCAATGCTAACAAAATCTAACAGGTATAAAGATAATATTTTAATGTTAGGATCACATTTTAATAAAGAAGGCTCTAAGGGCAGGAAATATAAATTTAATTTTAACAATACTCATCTTGTAAAAACGGAATTAATTAAAAAAGATGAATGGAAGCCTTTTAAAAAAGTTGGGGAACTTACGGGAGAAGGAATTAAATTTGTTGAATCTAATATTAAGCAAACAAATCCAATACTATGGGAAGATTATTTAAGTATGGAAGAAATAAAATAAGGAGTCTTGGCTTCGGGGCATTCACCCCCAGCCCCTCTGCCCCTACGCCAAGACAAAAATAAAATTTGTTCATTACAGAAAAGTGGTTCCACTAAGGCGGAACAAAAAGAAAAGCATACATCATATAACACGGCATATCTGGTTACGGCTTTTTACAAAAGCCTCCACCCATATTTGCCTCCGCTACGCTACGGCAAACATCAGATATGCCGAAACGATATGCAAAATTCGCTTCGCTCTTTTGCATATCGGGCGGCGGGTACCCCCGCCGATCTGCTCGTTCGCTTCGCGAACATCGCATATCAGCGGGTATCCAAAATGCCACTCTGACAACTTCGTTGTCATCGCGTCACTTCGGATTACCCGCCGCCCGTTATACGCAATTCAAAAAATATTTTTCTGATAATAAGGAATTTTGACAGGCTTTTTAAAAAAAGGAATAAATTTGTTTTTTTATTTATTAGAAAGGGGCATATGGTGTTTTCTCCGCTCCGCTACGAAAACGATTTATTTATAAGGGGAAAACGAATACAATACAATTACTTAACTTAAATATAATAATATGGAAGCAGGAAAACGAAACATACCCGACATATTCAACAGGGCAAATAAATTGAAAATACCACACTTTCAAAGATCTTATGTTTGGCGCGAAGAACAATGGGAAAGATTTTTAGACGATATGCAATACGCATCTCACGCCAATCGCCCTTATTTTATGGGCTCAGTTATATTAAAACAACAAGAAACGCAGGTTAATCAAGATAATATCAGAACTATCATTGATGGTCAGCAAAGACTCACAACAGTAATCCTGTTTTTCAAGGCATTATTTAATAATAATGGCACTCCAGAAAAATTTCCCCATATTTTTACAACATTTAATAATGGTGTGATTTTGGAACACAATTATTCTGATAAGCCAATATTTGATAAAATTCTACTTGACCAAGACTTAGAATCAAAGGAAAAAAAGAGTCAAGTATTTAAGTGCTATAAATATTTTTTAGAAAACATCAAATCCAGTGAGATTGATCCAAATAAACTACTATCCAATATTTTATTCGTCGGAATTGATTTATTATATAATGAAGATGAGCAGCAAATTTTTGACACAATCAATTCTTTGGGAGTTAGACTGACGACGGCTGAATTACTAAAGAATTATTTATTTCGAGATGACATTGATTTTTACAATACAAATTGGCGGGATGTGTTTGAAAAAAACGATGAAATAAAGGAATATTGGGATCAAGAGGTTACATCTGGTCGAAATATCAGAAATAATATTGATCTGTTTTTACAGGCATACCTGTTTATTAAAGTTCAAGAAAATGGAATCAATGTTAGCTCTGATGACAAAGAAAGATTTTTCAAGATTGACTCCGTTTTTAATTCCTATAAGGAATTTATTACTGATTACCAAATGGATAAAAATGCCATAATAGATGAATTAAAGGAATACGCCAGTGTTTATAAAAATACAATTAATCCAAAAATTGTTGAGCAAGACATTGATAAAAATGACTATGCCCAAAGATTAAATTTAGTAATGTTTGGCTTGGATACAGCGACAATAATCCCATATGTTTTGTATGTATCAAAAAAAGTTAGCAGCCAAGAGGAAAAAAACGAAATATTCAGATATCTAGAGGCCTACCTAATGAGAAGGATTATCTGTAGAGAGACAACAAAAAATTATAACCAACTATTTAGGAGTTTAATAAATAATGAGATTAATTCCTTTGAAAAATTAAAGGAAATAATCGAAATGAAGGGCGAAAAAATTAATAAAATGCCCTCAGATAGCACCGTAGAGGATGGGTTTAATAATTCTAAGCTTGCAAATAAATATGCAAAGGGTGTTCTATATTTAATTGAAAGAACAACTAGAAATGATTTAAATGCTACTGAGCTAAAATATTTTAATGAATATAGCTTAGAGCATGTAATGCCAAAAAAATGGCGAAACAACTGGAATGTTCAAAATTTAACGATGGAACAGGCGGAACAACGCGATGACTTAATATTAACACTGGGTAATCTAACGTTAATCACAAAACAATTAAATTCTTCAATAAGAGATTCTGACTGGTCAACGAAAAAAAATGGTAATGGAAGAAATCTCGGCCTTATCGAGTATGCTCAAGGAATAGAAATATTTTCTCAATATTTACAAAAAGATAGCTGGGATGAAAATTCAATTAAAGAACGGGCGGCACAACTATACAAATCTGCAATAGAAAAAGTTTGGAATCTTAACTTCTAAAAAGAATTATGAAAGTATACAGAGGAACATTAGAAAAGCCGATAGTTTTTCCAGAAAGCGTAATCATAACGGCTGAAAATTTGAATTCCATTAACTTTGATAAAGTGATTTATTGTGAAATTTCTCCCATGGGGGCTATGGGCAATGAAGGTGGCATTCTTATCTATGTTTTAAGTGACGAAGACAATCTGATTACTTATGAGACTAATACATCTATAGATAAACAATCCTATGAAGCTGTGTTAGAGCAGATTAACCAAACTGCTGATCTCTTTGTTAACTATAGCGGTGGTTTTGGAAACTATGTTTATATCAAGAAAAATGCTCAGCTTGAAATTGATAAAAAATATACTTGCTTTTGGTATCACTCACAGAACACTAAATTGAGAATAGATAGTTCTGTTCAGGGTGTCTTTCTTTCCGTAGTTGCCGATATGACAGATCAAAATCCTAACAAGGATCATGAATAAACAAATAAAAAGCAAAAATTCCCTCCCCTTAAACCCCTTCCTTTTTGCCTTTTATTTGAAGAGAATATGGTGTTTTCTCCACTCCGTTACGAAAACGATTTATTTATAAAATTAAAGAACGAGTTTTTGACCCGTTCTTTATAAATTATTTTCTTTTTGGCGCCCTTTGCGAAAGAGCGCTTCCAGCAGCTATTTTACTTTTTCGTCCAGTTCTTCTGTCTTTTAACACTCTTGAAGCAGCTTTTCCAGCTCGGACACTAGTTTTTCTTTGTTTAGCCATAGTGGTTAATTTTAATAAATTATTGTGTGTGACAAGCATTTGAGCAGTAGTAACAGCCATTTACTTGGGAATAATATTTCCTTGCTTCTTGCACAGCGCCGTAGCAAGAAGAAAATTCACCAAGATATTTTCTGTTGTCTGAATCCGGCATGTAAGAACAGCCAGATTTATGGACTTCATGATCGCCGTTAGCTTGAGCGTTCATGTTTACATAATACTTTTCCATAATAACTTTGAAAATTAATGATTAAATTTCCCCAAAACTTGAAAATATGTTATCCTTTAATTATTAAAGTGTTTTGTGCGGATAACGACCGCACATTTTCAAGCGGGGTTCGACTAGACCCCGTTTTGATTTTGGTTTTTTATGATTTTATTTTAGCAAAATACTTATTATTTGTCAACGATTTGACGCTTTAATAAAATAGTTGACAAGAAAATTATAAAAAGCTATACTGTGTATATAGAAAAAATAACTAAAAATATGCACCAAATTCAACAAAAAATATTAAATTTTGCTGATAAGTTAAACTTAAAGCGAGACGGTCTTCGCCAAATTGGAAGATTGGTTGGTGAATCCCACCCTTTTAAGATTTCTTACCATTTAAAAAAACTTGAAGAAAATGGTTTTATTAAAATTGATAAAAAAACTGGCGAAATAAGAAAAATAAAAAATGATGAACCTCAAAAGGGATTATTTTTGGCAATCCCTATTTTAGGATCGGCTAACTGCGGAGACGCAAATATATTTGCCGAAGAAAATTTAGAAGGGTATATTAAGGTATCAAAAAATATTATTAAAGCCGGTGATGGATTGCTTGCAATTAAAGCCTCTGGTAATTCCATGAACAAAGCCAATGTTAATGGTCAAAATATTGAAGACGGAGATTATGTAATTGTTAATTCAAAAAAACAACCTCAACCAAATGATTACGTTCTGGCAATCATTGATAATTGCGCAAATATAAAAAAGTTATTATTAGATTCTAAAAATAAAATTATTTCTCTAATGTCAGAATCAACAGAAAATCATCCGACTATTTTTATCCACCATGATGATAAATTTTTGATAAATGGCGTTGTTAAATATGTAATCAAAAAGCCGATTGTAAATTGGTCGTAAAAAATCGCCAAAAAACAATTTTTATAGTAAAATAATTACATATATGGATGCAATTTTAACCAAAAAATTAATAACGCTAAAAGAGGCATGCGAATGGGCAAGCTCGTTTTTAGGTCGTGATATTAGCGAATCGAATATCTCTTACTTAATACAGTACGGAAAAGTAAAAAAATATGGCGAAAATGGCAGTACTCAAATTCACATTAATGATTTAAAAAACTATTATCAATCATTTAACGGAACAAGAGAAATTGAATGGAAAAAGAAATTGGGCAACGATTTAAATTGGAGTTTGTCATTTGATAATTTAAGAGAAAAAGATACCACAAAACATGTTCATAGATTACATCCATACAAAGGTAAATTTATTCCACAATTAGTTGAATATTTTATAGATGGCCATACTGATGATTTTAAAGAACAAACCTTTTTCAAAAAAGGCGATATCGTGTTGGATCCTTTTTCTGGATCAGGAACAACACTTGTGCAGGCAAATGAGCTCGGTATTCATGCGATAGGCTTAGATATATCTCGGTTTAACTGCATGATCACTGATACAAAACTTTTGGATTATAATATAGATTCATTAACACAAGATATCCAAATTATTAACTCAGCGATTACTAAATTTGAAACTGACGCAAAAATACAAGAATTTGAAAAAGAATTATATTTAGAATTAGCAAAATTCAACAATAAAAACTTTCCGTCCCCAGATTTTAAAAGAAAAATTTATAAAAAAGAAATTGATGAAAATAAATATTCCGCTACTAAAGAAAAAGAATTTTTATCAATCTATAATGAATTAGTTAAAAAGTATAAAATTGAATTAAAACAAGAAAAGAATAAATCTTTTCTTGACAAATGGTACATAAAGAATATACGAAAAGAGATTGATTTTGCATTTGAACAAATCAAAAAAATAAAAGATGAAAAAAATAAAAGAGTTTTGGCTGTTATATTAAGTCGAACAATTCGCTCCTGCAGGGCAACTACTCATTCCGATTTGGCTACATTAAAAGAGCCACAGATAACTACTTATTATTGCTGGAAACATAAAAAAATTTGCAAACCCCTTTTCTCTATTAAATATTGGTTTGGTCGTTATGCAAACGACACTATTGCTAGAATTAAAGAGTTTCAAAAATTAAAAAATGGTGCGCATTGGGCGTCAATTACTGGCGACTCTAGAACCGTTGATATTGCGGAAGAAATAAAATCAAGAAATAAAGAATTTTACAAGATTATTGAAAGCCAAAAGATTAAGGGGATATTTTCTTCTCCGCCATATGTTGGCCAAATAGATTATCATGAACAACATGCTTATGCATATGATCTTTTTAACCTTGAAAGAAAAGATGAGTTAGAAATCGGCCCATTATACAAAGGACAGGGAATGGAGGCTAAAAAATCGTATGTCGAAGGCATATCACAAGTTTTATTAAATTCAAAAAAATACTTTGCAAATAATTACGACGTATTTTTAGTAGCAAACGATAAATGGAATTTATACCCTACAATAGCTGAGAAAGCCGGCATGAAAATAGTCAATCAATATAAACGACCCGTATTAAATCGTACAGAAAGAGATAAAAATCCTTATTCAGAAATAATATTTCATTTTAAAAATAAATAATATGGCTTTAACACAAGATCAAAAAAATAGAATAAGTGAAGTGGCGAAAAATATTTTGCTTAAACGAATTGAAAATTTTCCGGATGCTCATACACAAATAAGAAATGCTCCCTTTCATGCAGCATTTCTAAAATGTTTCAATGAAAGATTGGGGGCATTACAAATAGAAACACCCTATTTAATCGCTTTAGCAAGTTGGCTACATGGTTTGAACACATCTCTAGGCAGTGGCTTTGAAAATATTTCGTATATTTTATCAGGTGGATACAAAAGAAAATTTACACAGCAATATAGTTTAAAAGTAAAGGATGGACAAGCACGAGAAATAGAAAACATAATTCGTGATTTAAAGGCCGGGGAGCAAACACCTGATTTAGAGCGTGAAAATTCTTTGATTATGGAATTTAACAACAACGATAATGAAATAAATTCATTAGGTTTTACAGTTGATAACTATATTGAAAAAGAAGACACTATAACTGCAATAGAATTGAAGTCTGTACGACCAAACTCGGGAGAAGGACGCGGAGAAAAACAAAAAATTTTATATGGAAAATCTGCCTTGCAGTTAGCTAATCCAGACAAAAAAATTAATTTTTTTATTGGTTTTCCTTTTGACCCAACTTCAGACACTGCTACAGGTTATAATAAGGAAAAATTTTTTAACTATTTAATAGAATTTAAGAAATTTTTTGATCCAAAGGAGGTTTTACTAGCTGGTGAGCTTTGGGATTTTTTAAGTGGAAGTGAAAATACCATGGATGAAATTTTGGAAGTTATTGAGGAAACTGCTGGAAATGTTCGCAGTTAATTTATTTTTTTAATACAAATCAAATAAGGAGTTTTGGGCTCGGGCATTCACCCCTTTAATTCCCCTCTGCCCTTCGCCCAAAACTAAAAAAGAAATTTGAAAATTTTTAAAACAAGTTTTCTTATCAGAAAACAAAAGAAAAGGAATACATCAGCTAACAACGAGTATCCGGTTACGGCTTTTATCCAAAAGCCTCCACCCATATTTTGCTCCGCTACAGAAAAACTTCAGATATCGAGAAACGTTAGGCGACATATTTTTGAAAAGTTTGTTAATTGAAAGTTTTTGGTGGGCTTTAAGAAATAAGGAATTTGATTTTTTAATTTTTAAAGAGGGGGGTAAAGGTGTTTTTTACTCCTTTCCTCAGTAAAAAACTGTTTTATTTATAAATCTAAAAACTATGACCACAAACAATATAACTTTTTTGGAAGTAGAAAAAGAAGATGTGTCTATAATCAAAAAAAACTTTCCTCAAGCAAAGATTATCACCAAAAGCCTTAGCGAAGACGAAATAATTACCGAATGCCAAGATGCTCAAATTCTCTGCATTTTTATTTATACCAAAATCACTGCCAAGGTTATTAAAAATCTTCCGAACCTAAAATTCATAGTTACCCGAAGCGTGGGCTACGATCATATCGATCTTAAAACAGCTCAAGAAAAAAATATTAAAATTTGCAACGTGCCGGATTACGGCTCTCATGTTATCGCCGAGCATGTTTTCGCTTTACTACTATCAGGCATTAGAAAGATCGGCGAAGGAAAAGATCAGGTTGAGAAAAAACACAATTTTAGCTTTCAAGGATTAAGAGGTATGGCTCTAAAGGGGAAAACGCTTGGTATAATCGGTACTGGTAAAATCGGAAAAAATGTAGCCAGAATAGCTAGTCTTGGTTTTCTTATGGATGTAATCGCCTATGATCCTTTTCTTGATAAGGATGCGGCAAGAGAAAATCATTTTACGTATTCTGATTTAGAGACACTATATTCTAAAGCGGATATTATTTCCTTGCACTGCCCCTTAAATAAGAAAACTGAGCATTTAATTAATGAGAGCGCCATTGATAAAATGAAGAAAGGAGTAGTGCTAGTAAATACGTCTCGTGGTGGAGTAGTTGACACAACGGCTTTAATTCAAGGACTAAAAAATGGAAAAATTGCTCACGCTTTACTTGATGTATTAGAACATGAAAAAAATATTAAAGAAAATCAAGAACTAACTGAAATTCCTGGGGTAATTATCACGCCACATATTGCTTTTTACGCTGATGATTCCATGAAAAGAATGTATGAAGAAGCCTTTGCTTCCATTAATCAGTTTATAAAGAGTGAAAAACTTATTCATCAAGTGATGGGAATTTAAAAAATTATAATTTTATTAATCAATAAACTACCTCGCAGCAAGCTGACGAGGTATTAAAACCCTTCGAACAGCTTGAGTTGATTAGAATAGACTTGCTGATATTTCAAACCTTGGTTTTCCACGTAATTTTTTATGGCTGCTTCATTAC
>Ga0210057_1010183_pt1 | contig 10707 bp, 5 predicted proteins | sample CryGeyCG2114_010_2_FD_183968 | JGI IMG/M metagenome (GOLD analysis project Ga0210057, IMG submission 183968) | Groundwater microbial communities from aquifer - Crystal Geyser CG10_big_fil_rev_8/21/14_0.10 (SPAdes) (version 2) | ecosystem: Environmental > Aquatic > Deep subsurface > Groundwater ...
AAAGCGGAATCTGAAAAGATTTTTGTTGAAGGAGCAAGAAAAGCAAAAGTTCTGGGGAAACCATGTCGCTTCAGCAACTTAAGATACAGCAATGTTTTAAGCAGCCGTGGCAGTGTCGTAGAAATCTTTGAAAAGATATTACAGGACGATAAGACAGTAACCGTTTTTGACGATAAGATGATCCGCCTCGTCTTAACACAGAATCAAGTTATCTCATTGGTGGAATTTACTATCAATAATTCTCTAGGTGGTGAAACTTATTTGATCAAATCACCCGTGCTAAGGATCTCTGATCTCGCTACCGCTATGCAGCAACATCTTGGCAAAGGAAAAGTTGAGATCAAGAATGAGATCAGGGAGGGAGAAAAATATGATGCTGTACTGTTGAGTGCAGAAGAAAGCAGAAGAACTTTGATAACAACAGAAAGTTATTTAGTTATACTACCAGAATTTGCCGTATCACTTTCTGGATATCATGAAAGATATGGTGATAATTATTTTGCTCAAGGCGAATACGGTACTCATAACGCTCAATATCTTAATAATGAGGAGATAATTAAAATGGTCTATGAAGAATCTGATGAATTATATAACCAACACAATAATCATAATACTGAAAAGCAAGGAACTGCTGACCTACCAGCCTTAGAAGGCGGAACACCTGTCAGAGATACACATCTTCCTTATGCCACCCAATGGACTGGTGAGGAAGAGAAGAAAGAGATCTTGGAAGTCCTTGAATCGGGATGGCTCACTACCGGACCGAAAGTCCAGCAATTTGAAACTGATATTGCAGAATATTTAGGTGCAAAATATGCTATTGCTCTTAATTCTGGTACCGCCGCTCTCCATTGTTGTGTCGGTGCTTTAGACATCGGGCCTGGCGATGAAGTTATCACCACTCCTTTCACTTTCTTGGCCACCGCGAATGCCATCGTTTATGTTGGTGCGACACCAGTCTTAGTTGATGTTGAAGAGGATACCTATAACATTGATCCCGAAGAGATAAGAAAAAAAATTACCCCTCGTACTAAAGCCATCATTCCCGTCCATTACGGCGGACATCCCTGCAATATGGATGAAATTAAGAAAATTGCTGAAGAATACGACTTAAAGGTTATTGAAGACGCTGCTCATGCTCTTTCCACCGAATATAAAGGTCAAAAAATTGGCACGCATAGTGACATGGTCATCTTCAGTTTCCACCCCGTAAAGAATATTACAACTGCAGAAGGTGGGATCATCACAACAAATGATGAAGAGCTGGCAAAAAGATGTGTTATGCATCGCACTCATGGAATTACCAAAGAAGCGATGGAAAGATACGGCAAGGATGCCAACTGGACCTACGACATGCAACGTCTCGGTCATCGCTATAATATGACAGAATTTCAAGCGGCTCTTGGAGTGGCGCAATTAAAGAAAATTGGCTTCTTCCAGCAAAGGCGAGAAGGGATAGTTGACAAATATCAACAAGCTTTCTCCAGCATGCCTGAATTGATTCTACCGACAGTAAAAGATTACGCTAAAAGTTCTTGGCATCTATTCCCCATCCGGATCAGAGAGGAAATGCTCAATGCAGATAGGAATAAGATGATCAAAGCCTTAAAAGCTGAGAACATTGGCGTTAATGTGCACTACATCCCGATTCATATGCATACCTACTATCAAAAAAATTTTGGGTTTAAGGAAGGTGATTTTCCTAAAGCTGAGAAGATCTACAGCAGTATCATAACTTTGCCTCTATTCCCCAAGATGTCTGAGCAGGATGCTGACGACGTGATCAAAGCCGTGAGGAAGACAATAAACTATTACCGGAGATGAAAAAAAATGAACATTATTGCTATAATACCTGCCCGAGGAGGATCTAAATCAATACCCCGAAAGAACGTCAAAGAATTCTCTGGTAAACCACTGATTTCATATCCTATCTCCTTGGCTAAATCCATTCCGGCGATAGATAAAGTAGTTGTTTCCACAGATGATCAAGAGATAGCTGCTATCGCTAGGGCTTGTGGGGCAGAAGTCCCTTTTATCAGACCTGCAGAACTTGCTCAGGATGAAACCCCTACCTTGCCTGTGCTGCAACATTGCGTGGATCATCTTGAAAAAAATGAAGGATACAAAGCTGACATCATAGTCCTATTATATCCTACTTCTCCATTCTTAAAAAAAGAAAGAATTGAAGAATCGATTAAGATGATGCAGGAGAAAGGTTATCATTCTATAATTGGTGTTGAAAAAGATGGAGGTAGATTTTGGCGCCACGAAGAAAGTACAGGCAAGAATATTATCTTCTATCCTCCAGAAAGAGTCAATCGCCAATACTACACACCTCTTTCCCGTGAGACTGGAGCTGTTTACATTTCTGATTATGAAACTATCATGGAGAAAAACAAGATTATTGATGAAGAAAATATTGGCTTTGTCTTTATGGGTCCTGAAGAGAACATCGATATTGATACACCACAAGATTGGAAAAAAGCTGAAAGCAGGTTATCTGTTGAAACCAAATCTTTCACAATACAAACTCCCAAAGGCGCCAGAACTATCGGTCCGGGACATCCTTGTTTCATCATCGCTGAGATGTCTTCAAACCATGGACAAAGTTTTGAAAAAGCTGTTTCGATCGTCAAAGCTGCAGCCGCTGCTGGTGCTGATGCGATTAAGCTGCAGACCTATACACCTGAATCATTGACCATGGATTCAGATAAAGAATATTTCTTGGTTGGTGGAGAAGACAATCCAGACTCTTGGAAGGGCAATAGTTTATACCAACTTTACCAAAAATCTTATACTCCCCGAGAATGGCATCCTAAGCTGAAGAAAATTGCTGAAGACCTAGGTCTGGTTTTGTTCTCAACACCATTTTCCGGGAAGGATGTTGATTTTTTAGAAGAACTGGGTGTTCCATTCTATAAGATAGCTTCTTATGAAGTGACGCACATTCCTCTTATCAAAAAAATAGCTAGCACAGGTAAACCAGTTGTCATGTCTGTCGGCTTTTCATCGCTTGAGGAGATCAGATTAGCTGTTTCAACACTTAGGGAAAATGGTACGAAAGATATAGTACTGCTCCATTGCGTTACTTCTTACTCCAGTGAACCAAAACCAGAATACACCAACCTAAAGACAATGCTTGATTTACAGCAACGCTTCAATGTCATCAGCGGTTTCTCAGATAATAATGCTGGTATTGAGATACCTCTGCAAGCGGCATTGATGGGAGCTTCTGTTATTGAGAAACATATCGTTGATGATGAAAAGAAAGATTCTTTGGACGGCGATTTTTCCGTAAGTCCTCAGGAACTGAAAGATTTTGTTGAAGCAGTCCGCAAGGCTGAGAAAACCATCGGAAAAGTTAACTATGGTGTACAGACTCCGCAAGAAGCTTATAACAAAAGGTTTAGGAGATCAATTTTTGTTAACAAAGATATTCAAGAGGGGGATGTTTTTACAGAAGAAAATATTAAGGTCGTCCGTCCTGAATTTGGTTTGTCTCCCCAACATTATGAGAAAATCATCGGTAAAAGAGCTAATAGTGATCTCTATCGGGGCGAGCCTTTGCGGGCAGAAGATGTGAAAGATGAAAAGAGTTAGATTAAGAAAAGCTATTTTGGCAGATTCACCAGACATATTTGAGTGGAGGAATGACCCTATTACTGTAAAGTATTCTATCTCAGGGGAAGTTAAGCGTGAGGATCATGTTAAATGGTATGAACAAAAAATCAATGATCAAAACACCCTGTTTTTGATTCTTGAAGATCATTCAGGCAACCGCTTTGGCATGATTCGTTTTGATCAAAAATCTGATCACTCTATCATCAACATCAATCTTGCTCCATCTCATCGGAATCTTGGCCTTGGTAAGATTGGTTTACAAAAAGCGCTAGGTTATTATTTTGACAAATATTCCGCTAAGCCAATAAAAGCGATCATTCACCAAGAAAACCTTCCCTCACAAAAAATCTTCTCTGGATGGGGATTTGAACCTGAAAGTTATGAAGAAGAATGGATAACTTTCTGCTTGAGCAAAAGCTTTTACGAGAAATCAAAAGTTAAGTTTGGTCTCAAGATTTGGAGCATCAATCATCAATGGTTTACTGATTTGATCAGAGGTTATGAGGAAGGTGAATTTGATTTTGTAGAACTATATGCTGTTCCCGGCACATTCAACTTGGATAATCTCCTGCCTCTAAGAGACTCCGGAATTCCAGTAAATATCCATGCCCCCAACGAGCACCAACTAAATCTCGTTAAGGATAATCCTCAAAACCTGACCATTTTTGAAGACGTTGTTAAATTTGCTGATTTTTTCAATTCTGAATATATCATCATCCATTGTGGAACAGGAGATGATGAAAACACCCTTCAAGACAATCTTAATAAAATTTCAGACCCGCGGATAGTGATAGAAAATGTTCCTTATAAATCTTTGATTGGGGATGAACCGTTGTTTACTTACAGCTTTGAACGTATAGCTAATCTCCTTAAAAAAAACTGTTTTGGTTTATGCCTAGACTTTGGACATGCCATTAAATCAGCAAGATCTCAGCATCTAGAACCATTCCCGTTCATTGAGAAAATTCTTTCTTTGGAACCAAAAGTATTTCATCTTAATGATGGGATCATGGAGAAAGAAACAGATGAGCACCTAGATCTGGGTTCAGGCAAATATGATCTTAAAAAGATAAAGGACATCATCCAAAAAAGTACAACGAGGATGTTGGTATTTGAAACCCCAAAAAAGGGGGGATTGGAAAATGATTTCATTAACATGGATTTTTTTAGGGGGATCTGAGTATGATACAGGAAAAAACCATCTTATTTAGGGAAAAATTTTATGAACAACCCGTTGTTTTGGTTGATGGCATAACTAGGACAGGAAAGTCTATGCTTGGCCCGATTCTTACTAGCTTTGAAGGCGTGGAGTTAGAACGTATGGAAATCATCTTAGAAAGGATACCCCAATTATTCATGATGGGAAAGATTTCTGAAGACGCAGCCATATCTTTATTGAGGATAGAAGTTCAGATGAAATTATATGAATCTATGATTTCGCGTAATATAAATTTCAGGTTTGGCGACCATTCCAGTGTTTTCAGCCAGGCAAAAAAACTGGAGTATATCAAACGAGCATTTCGTAAAGAAGGAGATGAAGTAGTTGAAAGAATCAAGAAAGAAAAACCACTATTCCAAGTCCAGCAACATGATGTGCTAGGTATAAGTGAAATCTATTTCAAATCATTTGGAAAAAGCCTAAGAATAATTGAGATGATCCGTCACCCTATCGATGTTGTTTATTCACAATTTAAAAGAGGTTACGGCAGTCGCGAGGATAACGACCCTCGGATCTGGGCTTTTACGATAAATTTCAAAGGGCACATTTTACCTTGGTTTTGTCAAGGTATCGAAGATGAATATATTTCTTGCGAGAAAGCTATTGATAAAGTTATTCTCTCCTACAACGAGAGATCAAGACGTCTTTGGAAAACTTATGACAACCTTAATCATGAAGATAGAAGTAATGTCCTGATCGTACCCTTCGAGAAATTTGTTACTTCGCCTCTTCCTTATATCAAAAAGATTGAAAATTTTATTGGCAGAAAATGTTCAAAAAGTATCGAGAAAACCTTAAAAAAAGCCAATTGCCCTCGTATCTTAAAAGAAGAAGAAATGGTCAGTAAATTAGAAGAAATAAAGAATATTGCTTCCGAAAAATATTTGAAGATGCTAAACCAGTTATGTGAAGATTACAATCTAAGAATAACTGATTTCTAAGTGTTTTAAAAATGTTCAAATAGATTTATTGTTGTGATTTAAAGAACATTAAATTTTTAAAGGACCCCTAAAAGAAAGAAGTGATGGATTTTAACTGGAAAATAACTTTAAACAAGATTATCTGGATGATAGTCTTCTTATCTTTAAGCCTATATCTCTACTCTCTTGATATTTTCTTCTTGTTCATCTTCGTCTTGATCCTGGTCATTCTAGAAGTTGCCTCTTACTATTTTGCTAACTTCCTCCGAAAAAAGTTCCCTTGGTTCATCACCGCTAAGGATGAATTCCCTATGATAAGTGAAGAAGGACTGGATAAATTCATGCCTCATGGTTTTGACAAAGAATTAGGTTGGATCAGAAAACCAAATAGCAAAAAAGAAGAATTAGGAAAATACGGAAAGACCGAATACAGTATCAATGCCCGTGGTAGCAGAAAAAATCCTCGCTATGAAAATCTTCCAGTAAAAATTTCTTGCTATGGTGATTCCTTCACCTTTGCTCGACAAGTCAATGATAACGAAACTTGGGAACATTACCTCTCCCGCTTCAGCAAAAGCAATGTCCTAAACTTTGGTGTTGGCAATTACGGCTTAGATCAATCACTGCTTAGACTTAAGCGAGAATATCCCTTAAATAAATCAAAGATTGTTATCATGGGGGTTGTCCCTTCCACGATCGTGCGTATCCTTTCTCTCTGGAAACATTATAATGAGTTTGGCAACACCTTCGCTTTTAAGCCGATGTATCAGCTTAAAAACAATAAATTAGTCCTAATAAAAAACAAGATCGATTCTAAGGAAAAATTTCTTAATCTGAAGAGGTATCTGCCTTTTTTCAAAAGAAATGACTACTTCTACAAAAAAAAGTTCAGGAAAGAGATGATCAGGTCACCCTATTTTATCTCGATAATCTCTAATCCTGGAAGAAATTTCCGTTTAATCTATTGGATTATTAGATCATTACTTGTGGAAAAATCTACTACTAGCAGAAATCAACCTTATCCTCTACCCATGAAAGTCATCATGGATGTTAATTTAAATCTACGCTGCCACCTCTACAAATATGATGATTATGCCTTGGAATTAATGAAAAGGTTAGTGGAAGAATTTATTTCTTATGGTAAAGAACAAGGATTTACACCCGTCTTTCTCTTCATGCCACAGAAAGATGACCTTTTATACATTAAAAAAAGCAAAGATGATTATTACCGGAAATTCATCGATTGCATCAAGGATAAATTATTAACGATAGACACCACTGAAAATCTATTAAAGCAAGATAACCTTGATCAACTATACTCTGATGACACTAAATATGGCGGGCATTATAGCAAGACTGGAAACGAAATTATTGCCAGATTATTATTCAAAGAGTTTAAGAAAAATTTTTCTCTTGCAGAACTTTAAATATCCTCTCCGCAACAGCCTTTGGTGACTCACTGCCATCATTACGGATAACCAGATCCGGATTTTTAGGTGATTTAAATTCAATATCTACCCCAACCATGTTAGGCATCTCCCCTTTTAGAGCCGCTTTATATAACCCTTTAGGATCTCTTTCAGTCAGAATGTTAAACGGAACATCCAAATAGATTTCAAAATAGTCTTTATAATTATCGCGATTCCATTGCTGAGCCTCATGGAAAATGCTCAATACTGCACAGACCACATGGATATTTTGTTTATCCAGAAAATTACAGATTGCGCATAGACGGTCTGAATTCTTTTTTCTTCCAGCTACGCTGTGATCAACATCATTATCATGGAGATCCCTAAATATGTCACCATCGATCAATACAGTATTTTTATGCTCATTTTTAATCAAAGGGTACAATTCCTTCGCGACAGCTGTTTTTCCTGCTGCCGACATGCCGATAATCCAGATTATCATCTACTAGCATCTATCCCAAGGGATTTAAAAGCTTTATTGTATAACAATACACTAGATAAAAGATAAAATGAACCTTATTCTTGAACAATATAATTCATTGATTCATTAACTTTAAAAAACCGTAATGAGCCTTACTAGTTCTACTATTACCAATTAGGTGGTTTAATGAAACAAAGAGTGTGGAAGAACAAATCTAACGAGCAGTTATGTATCACTATCCCCAAGAACTCAGGATTAGCCGAAGGAGATTATGTGGAGGTCAAGAAAAGCAAGATTAACTGTATAACTTATAGCGGCGTCGTTGGAGACCTCTTTCATTATGGTCATCTGCAATCAATCAAGTTTGCCAAATCTCTGGGCGATCTTAATGTTGTTGGAGTGATTACTGATGAAGCTGTTGAAAATTACCGGGCTAGACCAATAGCTAATTTAAAAGAAAGAAAAGCGGTCATTGAAAGCTTAAATTGCGTGGATCGAGTCATGACCCAACGTTCTAGAGATCATTCAGAAAATCTAAAAAAAATCCATGAAGAATTTCCTGAAGCGGAGATAATTTTAGTGCACGGAGATGACCTAGAAGATATTCCCGGCGTAGAATATCTTAAGAGTATTGGGGGCAGGATTGTCAAGCATCCTTATTACAAAAGATTATCAACTTATAGTATTTTGAGCAAGATTTCTAACAGCATCGAAAATGTAAAAGATATCCAGAAATTTGCCTCATTGATCAAAGGAGAACAGTTCGAAAAAAATAAGACCATCATCTCCTCCAAAACCGATACCCTAAAAGAACTAAAAAAACTTCTAAAAAAATCAAAGATTGAAGATATCTACTCCTTCACATCTTCGGACTGGAAAAATAATCATTTGCAGGTTCTTGAAGATATCCAAAAAACATTCAGTAGCGATATTGTCGTGAGAAGTTCAGCAATCAATGAAGACACTCTTGATAAATCGATGGCCGGCTGTTTTGAAAGTGTTATAGGAGTTAATGTTAGCGACAAAGATAATATCCAGCAAGCTATTGAAAAAGTCTTAAAATCATATTCCAAAAAAGATTCTGATAGTTCATTTAATCAGGTATTGGTGCAAACCCAGACAAAGAACATTGTAGTCAGTGGAGTTATCTTTACCAGGACCTTGGAAAAAAATGCACCTTATTATGTTATCAATTATGATAACACCACTGGAAGTACCGAAAGCGTAACTGCTGGTCGAGAAAATAAGATGATCTTAATTTCCCATTTCACAGAAGATTATCCCCGCGAATTTGCTGGACTTCTAGAAGCAGTCAAGGAAATTGAAGAATTGACCCCTAACCTTCCACTAGACATAGAATTTGCTATCAACCACCATGACGAAATCATCATCTTTCAGGTCAGACCGCTAGCGGCCAATATCAACAAGAATAACGATGACCTAGCGATAAAAAACAAGCTCCTTGAGATGAAGAACAAATATCTTTCCTTATCTCAAAAACAAGAGCATCTGGCTGGGGAAACCACCTTCTTCGCTGATATGCCTGATTGGAATCCCGCTGAAATTATCGGTAATAACCCCAATCATCTTGATTATACCCTCTATGATTACATAATTACCAATAGTGCCTGGCACGAAGCTAGGTCCACCCAAGGTTATTATAACGTTAAACCAGCAAAATTGGTTGAATTGTTCGGTAACAAACCGTTCATCAATGTTAGAAATACTTTTAATTCCTTCACTCCAGCGACAATCTCTCACAGTCTTAGAAATAAATTAGTGAGTTTCTATCTAAATAAACTTAAAGAGAATCCGTTTCTTCAAGACAAAGTAGAATTTGAAATATTATACACTTGTTATGACCTAAACTTCTCTCAGAAATCGGCTGAACTTCTTTCCAGAGGATTTAGTAGTGAAGAAATAATTGAATTAAAAAATTCTTTGCTGACACTCACCAATAATTTAATCAGTGACTCCTTACATTCTATCGAACAAGACATCGCTGAAGTCTTCAGCATGGAAATTCAGAGGCAGCGGATAAAAGATGAAGTAAAATTTAATGAATTAACTCCCTCTCAATTGATCAGCCGGGCGAAAGTCCTGTTAAATGATTGCCGTAATAAAGGTACTGTCCAATTTTCGCGGATGGCTCGCTTAGGCTTTATCGCCAAAATAATTCTCAAGAGTCTGCTTGAAAACGATATTATTACCACCTCTTTTTTTGATGGTTTATACAACTCTATCAATACTGTGGCTTCTGAAGTGAGCCAGGATTTTCTTAAGTTCTGCAGTAATGATATCACTAAAGACCAATTTCTCGAAAAATATGGTCATCTTCGTCCCGGCACTTATGATATAACCAGTTTGCGCTATGATGCAAACCCCCATCTGCTGAAAACATCCATGTTTAAGATTGAAGAAAAGAAAAGTGAAAACTTCAATTTGTCAGAGGAAGATTCTGAGAAGATAACTAATGCTCTGAGAAGAGAAGGATTGGCTTTTGCTGCGGAAGAATTTATTGGATTTTGCAGAAAATCAACAGAAGCTAGAGAGCTAACTAAATTTGAATTTACCAAGAATCTTAGTGAAGCCTTAGAATTGATTGCTAAAGCTGGAGAGATGATGGGATTTACAAGAAAAGAGATTTCTCTGATGGACATCAACGATATCTTAACCAATTCTGGCAGTACTATTGAGATGACCGGCTTGTGGAAAAATCAGATCCAAAGAAGAGAGAAGGATAAACTGACCAATGATAGATTAAATTTGCCTTCCGTCATTTTTTCTGATAAAGATTTTGATATCATTAAATTTTACGAAGCTAAACCTAATTTTATTACGCAAAAGAAAGCTGAAGCAAAGATTATCAATATCACTACTTGTGGTGAAGAGGAAATCAATAACATTGAAGGCAGTATTGTTCTTCTAGAAAATGGTGATCCTGGGTATGATTGGATCTTTACTAGAAATCCTAAGGGACTGATTACCAAATATGGTGGAGTGGCATCACATATGTCGATCCGCTGTGCTGAATTTGGTATTCCTGCTGCCATCGGC
>Ga0210057_1010185_pt1 | contig 10705 bp, 18 predicted proteins | sample CryGeyCG2114_010_2_FD_183968 | JGI IMG/M metagenome (GOLD analysis project Ga0210057, IMG submission 183968) | Groundwater microbial communities from aquifer - Crystal Geyser CG10_big_fil_rev_8/21/14_0.10 (SPAdes) (version 2) | ecosystem: Environmental > Aquatic > Deep subsurface > Groundwater ...
TATAAAAACCGGGCAAATCAGATTAAAAGAAGAACTAGTTAAGGACATCCTAAATTATGAAGGAGATCAGCCTTTCAAGATGCGGTCATAGTTAAATGGTAGAATTTCTGCTTCCCAAGCAGAAGATCGGAGTTCGATTCTCCGTGGCCGCATAATTTTCACCAAGGTGAAGCTCCGGGTTCAATTCCCAGTCGGCGCATTTCTGTTCACAGATGCGAGAAACCTCGCAATGAAATGAGAAGGTTCACAGCGATAGTGAATAAGAAATGGTTCGTGTTCACAGATGAGAGTACTCAAGCGATAGTGAAACAAGAACTTCTAAAAAGAGATATTCATCTGAGTTAAATATCTTGTAAAGGACATCCCATCCTTCTGCAGTCCTTGACATCTATAATCTTGATAATGCCTCTCAAGTCGAGCATCGTGCTTCAATCTTTTAATTAAAAGTTCATCTTCTTCAAACTCGCTCCTAGTAGCTCCTGGAGCGTGTTGATAAAAGGTTCTGACTCTATTCATAACGGCATGCGGTCCAATCCTCCTTCCCTTGATATGTTTTGGATTCATTTGAACTAATTCCTCCGTTTTTGCCATCTCGGCTTGCAAAAAAGCAAGAACACATATTTTAAAAACTCTTCCTTCTTCTTTCAAAAATGATTAATTATCCAAATAAATTCTACAATTATCTAAAAAAAGACACTTGGGATTCCTGGCTCGTCTCCTTAGTTTTAATAATCATCTTCATAAAATTAATCTTCTTTCCTCTTCTTTCTCTAACAATGGGAACTCCTCTTCCTTTAGTTGTAGTAGAATCTTGTTCAATGTATCACTCTTCTGATTTCAATTCCTGGATAGAGCAAAACTCAGAATACTATAAGTCAAAATCCATCTCTCAATCTGATTTTGAATCCTTTCCACTAAAAACCGGTCTGAACAAAGGGGACATTATAGTAATCTGGGGACACTCCTCTCCAAAAGTAGGAGACATAATAGTCTTTGAAGCTCAAGCAACACACCCGTTGATACATCGTGTAATCTCTCTTTCTCCCATACAAACAAAAGGAGACAACAACCTTGGACAATTACCAATAGAAAAATCAATCTCAGAAGAGCAAGTATTAGGAAAATCTATAGTTAAAATCCCTCTTGTTGGCTGGATAAAGCTCATATTCTTCGAACCTTTCCGCTCTCCCGAATCTCGTGGTTTTTGCTCCTAACTCCTAACTCAAGCCAAAAATATATATACTTTCAATACATTTAAAAAAGCTAATCATAAAGAGGTAAGATGGGTTTAGAATTTAATCGCGATGGAAGTATAAAATTACCTAAGCCAGGCTCCAAAAAATTTATAGTATCTGAAAAAATAAGAAAACATGGTGCTGTGGCTGTTGTAAATGAAAAGTCTCAAGAAACATACCCTATAGTTGATATCAAATGTCCAAAATGCAAACACAAAAAAGGATATTTCTGGACGAAACAAACTCGTTCTTCTGATGAATCTGAAACAAAATTCTACAAATGTGTTAAGTGTTATCACACCTGGCGTGTCTATCGTTAAATCTTTGGATATAAATTATAGAATTTTTTTTGTTTGTATACAACTGGTGGAATTTACGAAGTAAATTCTAACTTGTTCCTCTAAAAAGTCCCGCAGAATCATTAACAAAATATTCATCAATTAAATGCAACTGCCCTGAAACATCTCGAGGCACATCAATTATTCCCTGATTCTCTGAGAAAACATGTCTATCAGCAACAACAGGATGTCCTAAATGAGCATGAAATAAATCATAATAATGCTCCCTAACAGGAGTTTCAAAAAGATCATAACCTCTTTCTTCATCACCCATACCCAAAAAAACCATCCTCTCTTTAAAAATTCTTCTACACTCCAGAATACATAAATGGCCCCGACGAGATTTGAACTCGCGACACCTGGATCACTCCTGCTCCTTAGCTATTTCAATTTTAGGAGCCAGCGGAACCTTTATTAAAGGCTTGCTTAAGAGTCCAGTGCTCTGACCAGACTGAGCTACGAGGCCTTAAAAGAATAAAGAACCACTCCATTTTTAAAGGTTTACTGTCTCGCATTATAAGAGAAAAATGAAATTCAACGCAGAACTAAAACAAGACATACAAAAATATTTTGATTATGTGATTATCGTAGAAGGAAAAAAAGACTCAGCAACCCTAAGATCTCTTGGCTTCTCTAGAGTATATGAACTACATATCACTTCTGTTCCACTCAGAGAAAGAATCTCAGAAATCGCTAAAGAGTTAGATAAAAAAGATCGTGTCTGTATCCTAACAGACTTAGACAAAAAAGGAAAAAAACTTTACATGTTTGCTAAACCCGTCTTTCAAGAACTAGGAATCAAACTTGATTCTTCCTTCCGAGGACTTTTAATCAAATCACAAATCTCGCACATAGAAGGTCTCGCAACTTTCTTAGATAAATTAAAAGGATTCTAAGAACTAACTTACCAATTTCTTTATGTTCTCAATATTATCAGCAATCTCTTGACCTTTCTTTGTCAGCTTAATCAACTTTATTCTTCCCTTCTTTTCAAAGTTTACTAATCCGAGTCTTTCTAAACTCTGCAATATCTTAACAGCATGTGAATAAGTACAATCGACTTCTTTTGCTAAAATACTCCCATACCTTGCCCTCGACAACCTCTTCAAAGCAACAAGCATCAGTGCAGGTTTTCTTCTAAAAAATATGTCGAAATTTTCGTTTGTGGTGTCCATTTTTTTAAACTATATTATACAACCTATATATTACATGCTCCATGTTTACTTTTAAACCTTTCTCTAACTTTGTTACCTAAAAAAGTAGCAAAACCCTACTCCTAAGATACATCAAGAAAATTACTCCCCGACCTCTTCTCCAGTCAATTCACTATAAATTCCTAAATATCCCTTTCCAGCAAGCTCAACTTTTTCAGAAATAAGTTCAACACTACTCTCTCCAGAAGAAAAACTCTCAAAAATATAATTTCTATCTCTAATCATTTTAATCGCCACCATTTTCGGAGCTCTAATTATTACATCCTCATCACTAAACTCTCCAACTTCTACATTCACAACACCCTCAATAACTTCTGCCATATACGAAACATCACCAATATAAATTTCTAATTTGGGAGTATCTTTACTTAACGGTTTATTCCTTAAATTTCCAGCACCGATACTATAAAGCAGATATTCAACAAACCCTTCATCGAAATCCAATAAAGCCTGTTCATCGCTTAATCCCTCAGTCGGATTCCTCAACTCTCTAAAATTAAAATTCTCCCCATTTCCTCCAAAAAAATAATATACAAATATTCCAGATATAATCAACAAAACAATCACAATCCCAACAACAATCCCTAAAGTAGTCCCTCCTCTTTTATCTATCATAACAAATAAAATTAATTCCTTAAACTTATAAACCTAACTCTCTTTCTCAAAACATGAAAATCCTTGCAGCATCAGACATTCACGGAGAATCAAAACTAGTGAAGAAACTAGCTCTGCAAGCAGAATCTGAAAATGTTGATCTTGTTGTCCTCTGCGGAGACATTACTGGATTTAGCGAAACAAAGAACATAATCAAACCATTCAAAGACAAAAACAAAAACGTCTTACTCCTGCCAGGAAACTGGGATTCATTTGCCACAACAGATTTCTTAGCAAACTTCTACGGAGTAAGAAACATTCACGGTTACAGTGCAATTTACGAAGACATCGGCTTCTTCGGAGCAGGAGGAGCAAGAGGCCCAGGCCCTGGAGACTCTACAGACTCCCAAATTATGAAAACTCTTGAGAAAGCCCATTCAGGATTACAAAAAAACAAATCCATAAAGAGAAAAATAATGCTCACTCACGAACATCCATCCGGCTCAGCATCAGAATTCTCAGGCATTGAAGGCTCCAAAGCAATTCTCTCAGCTATAAAAAGATTCAAACCTGACTTTCTTCTCCACGGACACATTCACGAAGCCCAAGGCTTCGAAGAAACAATTGGCTCAACAAGAGTAATTAATGTAGGCAGAGAAGGAAGAATTATTGAACTATAATGTCAATACCTCAAAGCTTCATCAAGTTGTCTATCGATATCTTCCCCAGACAGCAAAACTATTCCTTCAACACGAACCCTCATCGGCTTTCCAGTTCTATCCTTGACATATCTTCTTTGCTCCGATATAGGAAGCTCTAAAAAATCTTCTGCTTCTCTCTCAGAAATATCTAATCTCCTAGAAATTCCTGAAACAACCACCTTTCTAAAATCCTCGTAACTCATAGTTAATTAAATTTTCAATTATATTTAACATTTTCTATTCTTCAAACTCCTTTTCATAATATTCCAAAATTGCAAGGATTTTGAGTTTTAGGTGCAGTAAATTAGGGTGGGAAAGAGATGTGTGCGATAACTTAATAAATATGCAAGTATTTTACTAAATTATGGAAATACGAAAAGCCAAAAATTCTGAGATAAATGAAATAAAAAGATGGGTTGATGAATTTGAGGAAATGGACGTAATAAAAGATACATTTCCTGAAGCTTATTATCGAAGAATTTTACAAAAAGGAATATTGCTTGTAGCGATTGAAAATAAAAAGTTAGTTGGGGTTTGTTTTGGAACTTACAATACTAAAGAAAAGTGGGCAGACTTATTGGGATTAGTTGTAAAAGAAAATTTTAGGAAAAAAGGTATTGGAAGTTCCCTAGTTAAAGAGTTTGAGAAGATTGTCAAAAACAAAAAATTAAAGACAATCGATTTATATGCTGACAAAACCCAACTGCAATTGTTTAAAAAATTGAGCTACAAGCAAGGAAGAACATATACGGCTTTTCGTAAAAAAATATAATTCTGGAGCACACATCTTTGGGCGGGCAAATAGATAAGCACCTAAAATTTCATTTAATCGCTCAGTCTGTCCCATAATTCACCAAGAATTAACTGGAGAAGAAAACTTTTCTGCTGATTGCGGATACAGTGATGCTGAAAACATAAGATATTGTGAAGATGCAAAGATAAATTTGTTTGTGCCTTCGAGAGCACAGGCACAAAAGTTTGATGGGAAAGAAGAAAGTTTGAACCATGACAAATATGAATACGACGAAGAAAGAGATGAGCTTGTTGTTGGCGAAGTGAGGTTTAAGAGAAGTGGAGGTTATGCAAGAAAAGACGGAAGAAAAATTGTGACTTTTTACAACAAAAAGTTAGGAAAGAAAAAAGACGTGCCTGAGTTTTTCAGAGAGAGGTTGAGAATGAGAGATAAGATGGAAACCGATGATGGAAGAGAGATTCATCGTTGGAGAAAGATTACGGTGGAGCCTGTAATCGGTCAGATAAAAGAAAATCTTGGATTTAGGCAATTTCAGCTTCGCGGATTAGACGGTGTGAAGATTGAGATTAATATCGTCGCAATCGTGCATAATTTGAAGAAGATTTGGAATAGATTGAAGGAAAGAGAAAGAGTTTTAGAGAAAAATGACAAGTTAATGCCCTTCAGGCAACTCCGCTAAGATAATCGTACCATTAAATCCAATTAACAATCTTATTTTTGTCTGGAGGAACATCCTTCCTTGAGTAAAACACAAATTCCATTCTTTCATAGCATTTTGGACAATAACAAACTCTTCCTTCGGAGTTTTTAACAGAAATTAATTTTGTTATACTTGACTTTAAGCATTTCTTTTTTCTTCTTGAATAAGCCCCATAATATCTTACAAGCTTCTGATTCTTCTCAGGAACATGCTGAATAATTGCAGAGATAAAATCATCAACCAACATTATTTTGTAATGAACATTTCCATCATGGTCTTCATAACAAAATCTTACTGCTTCTTTATTGTAAGCATTAATTCTTGAATTTGCTATCGCTGGATGCCTAACATATCTTCCAATATATTTCACTAATCCTTTACGAGAAGATATTCTATCTTCTCTTACATAAACACAAAATCCATTAGGATATTTTTGATAAGCTTCCTCAACAATTCCTTGGGGAAGTAATTTCTTCAACTTCTTCAAAATATTATATTCCCAAGTTTTATGCAAGGCATTATAGGGAATATAATTTCCTAATTGGATAAATTTCCCAGAAAATTCAAATCCACCTTCTGTAACAATCATATGGACATGGGGCTGATTTTTCAAATCTCTTCCAAATGGATGAAACACCTCAATAACTCCTGGAATTAAATCTCTTCGCTTCATTTTCGAGAATACTTCTCGAATTGTTTTATATGCAACATCCATCAAAACCTTAGATAGTTTTCTATTTAATTGAAAATGTTTCCAGAGCATATCTGGAATTCCAAAGACAAGATGTCTATGAAATATGTTTTTTATCAATTTCTCCGCTAACATTGATGACCATTGATCAGAATATCTTTTTCCGCAACAAGAGCATAATCTTGAATTACAACCAAATGGAACAAATAGATATTCATTACAAGTCTTGCAATAATACCAAAATCCTCCTCTGCCTTCATCCTTACATGTGAGCATCTTCTCTACCTCACCTCTTTCAATATCTCTGACTTTATGAGTCTTCAGATAATCTTTCCAGTTCTCTTGGAATACTTGTTTGACAGAGAAAAGGTTTTTATTGCCATATCCCATCAAAATACGATGGATATCAAATCTTATGAAGATATCCCTCTTGTAGCAAGAAGGATAATCGACAATATCTGGAAACAGAACAAACAGATATTTGAGAATATAGACAGAAAAGAGATGGTGGATCAAATATTCAGTTTTATGATAGAAGAACTCGTGGATAAAATAGAAGATTGGCAAAACTGATTATACTTTATATACTAATAATTACTGAAACTCTCGCAGAAGGATAATCATTGATATTATATAAAACACTTGTAGAAGATTGACAAGAATCAACCCATTCAGTCCCTAACCATTCGGCAGAACCTAAAATTTGACAATTTATATCATCAAAATCTCCACCTGCATAAGTTAATCCTGCGATGTTTTCATCAATTGAATTTGCAGAAACAATAAAAGAATTTAACAGGAATATTGAAGCAACCAAAAAAATTCCTAAAATAAATTTTTCTCTTTTCATTTTTTACCTCCTTTCAATACTATTTTAGATTGATTATACTTTTTATAATTTGTTGTCATTCTTAAACTATTCCTTAACTTCAAGATGAATTGAGTATAGATATATTCAATGAAACTCCTTTATTAATCTTTCTATATCTTTGGTACAAACATTTGGATATTGTGCTATAAAGTATTTGGTATAAACCTTTGTATATGAGTAAATACAAAGAAATGATTTTGTCTGTTCTCTCAAAATCAGAGATAAAAAGCACAAATCAGGTTTTAGAAGAATTGCAAAAGAAAGCAGATAAAGTGATAAATTGGCATTTACTTTACAGAGTTCTTATGGAGTTATTTAACGAGGGAAAAATTGAAAGATTGCAGAGTAAGGCAGGTTTTTTCTGGAGAAAAAAGTAACAGCCGAAAGTTATTTAAACCAAAATATTATAGTATATTATATACCCCCTAGGTTTGCACTGCAACCCTAGGTTTTTATTTTCTAAAGTTTTATTAAGCTGAATTTTGTTAGTTTTGTATGAAAGATAAAAGTAGTGGGAAAAGGGTTATAATCTTTATTGATGGAAGCAATTTATATCATCTTGTAAAAAAGCTTGTTCCTGAAAAAAAGCCAAATGATTTTGATTTTGAGAAATTTACAAAATTTCTTTCAGTAGATAGAAAACTTGTAAGAATCTATTATTATAATTGTCCTTTAGACAGAAGAAAAGACGAAGGAGCATATATTAAGCAACAGAAATTTTTTGACAAAATACAAAGAATTCCTAATTTTTCTTTTGTTTTATGCAGAATGCAAAAGAAGAAATTAAATAACAAGATAATTTATGAAGCTAAAGAAGATGACATTCATCTTGCTGTAGATATGGTTAAACTTGCATACAATGATGCTTATGATACTGCGATTCTTGTAAGTAGCGATGGTGATTTTGTGCCTGCAGTTCAGGCAGTTAAAGAAAAAGGTAAGAATGTAGAAAATATTGGATTTGAAAATAAATTTTCTTATCATCTACAACAAACTTGCGACAAATTTTCAAAATTGAAAAAAACAGAAGTAGAAAAGTTTTTTAGTTAAACCCCACCAATAAAAAAAAGAAAAATATTTGGGTGTAACGAAATGAAACCTCTTATCGTTTGTTAAACGAAATTTTTAATTTCGCGAGTTTTCTCGTTGGTTCGATAAGAGAAGTATTTTTCTGTTTTTATAATCGAGCAAACCGCAGTTTGCGAGACTATTTGTCGCGTGAGCGACTTCGAGCCGACCCCCTAATTTTTCTAAAAGAAAAATATTCGTAATAGTTTTCGAGCCCACCGAGTAATATGTCGCCTAACATCGCGATTAAGAGAAGTTGTTTGCAGTAACTTAATTCAATAAAATAAGCAAACAATTTGGGCTAATTTCTGGTTTTCACAAAGAAAATTGCCGAAGGCAAAAGAAATTACCTCTTAATCTGCTGTTCAGGGATTTTTCTTGAAAAGAAAAACACGAGCTGAAACATGAAGTTTCCTCGTGAGTTAAAAATTCTCTTTAGGGCGGGAAATTAAAATTTGAGAAATTGCTGTTCTATTTTTCCGCTTGTGAGTCGCCGATTTTTTTGCTTCTTTTCATCAAGAACAAAGTTCTTAAGTGCCATCAAGAATTGAAAATTCTTGAAGTTTCTAAAAAAGAAGATGGGGGCACTTTTCACATTCCGAAAGGTTTATATATAAGTCCATATATAGGATAATATAAGAACATATAAGATGAACCAAATAATTCACTATCCAAGTTTGAAAACGATGTTAATGGTAGAAAGAATTTTGAGAGGGGCAGACACTATGCTTAGTCGTGAAGAGTTAAAAAGACGACTGCCAAACAAGATAATGCACCAAACACTTAATCTTATTCTTGAATATATGGAAAACAGGGGGTTAATAATAGATAGTCATAAAGGAATAATTTGGATTTACAATCCAAGTCCAAAGCTAAAAAAAGCAATTGAGAAAGGGAGAGAAGTATAATGTTTGAGAACAAAGAAATAAAAGTTGTTCTCTCCGAAGAAGCGGACGAAGTTTTTCAAGAATTAAATAGAATTGTTGGCGAAGAAAAAATGAAAGGAGTTGAAAGTTCTTTTCATCAAACTCTTTTAAGATCAATTGAAAGAGTTATTGATTTATTAAAAAAGAATCCATTTGCCGGTGATCAAGTGCCAAGAAGACAGCACCCTAAAAAATATGAAGATAAATATGATGCTGAAAACGTTTGGAGGATTGAGTTGGCAAACCGCTGGAGATTAGTTTATACAATTACAGGAAATAAGCTAGAAGTCGTGAATTTTGTGATGGACATTTTTGACCATAAAGATTATGATAAATCTTTTGGGTACAAGCATTAAATAAAGTGGACTACAAACAAAAATTTGAGCCAAAAGGAGATAAAGTGATTCATGGTGCTGGGCAAAGTTTAGAGATGTTTCATGAATACTGGAAAGCAGTTGAAAATTATAAACCTGCCATTTACATGACATATATCAAAATTCAAAGTATGGATAAATGGGTTGATAAAATTCAAAAGGAAGTCAATAAATTTCCAAATCTAATTCTTCAGATTGGCTTAAACTTCAGGGTTGAAGGTGAGGATGGAACTAAAGCTATTTCTGAAGGAAAATACGATAAAGAATTAGATAAAATGTTTAAAGTCATAAAAGATTTTAGAAATCCTGTTTTTATTAGGTTAGGTTATGAATTTGATAAAGCAGATAAATATAATCCTAAGAATTTTATCAAAGCTTGGAAACATTTTGTTGATAAATATAGAAAAGAAAAAATCAACAATATAGCGAATGTTTGGTGTGCCTGTCCATATAGAGGAACTGTACCAGTTGAGCCATATTATCCGGGAAATGATTATGTAGATTGGTTTGGGATTGATGTTTTTACGAAAAGACATTTTGCAAATAGCAAAAATAAACAAACAGAAGATTTTCTCAAATTGGCAAAAAAACATAAGAAACCTGTAATGATTGGAGAATCAAGCCCCGCAAGAACTGGAGTAGATAAAGGGCAAGAAAGTTGGGATGAATGGTTTAAGCCATATTTTGATTGGATAAAAAACCATCCTAATATCAAAGCTTTTTGTTACATAAATTGGGATTGGGAAAAAGATTGGAAACAACCAGAATGGTTAAATGGAAGAATCCATGAAAATGAAATTGTGAGGAAAAATTATATTAAAGAACTAAAAAATCCGCGTTATATTCACAATCAAAAGATAAATAATTTTTTAGAAAAGGTTTATTCTTAGAAAAGTGCCCATTAAATTTCTGCGTAGCAGACTAATTGTCGCGAAGCGACCAAGGCGACTCACATTTGACAACAACTTCTCCTATTGGGTGGGAAGGAAAAGTGATTTTAATTAGACATATGACATTGCCTCCCCACCCTAAAGGTTTGCCTGCGGGCAAATCGCCTTCGGCGAGTGGGGTTTCCTTACGCGTGATGCTCCTTCTGATTTCTTACATACTCGGTGATTACATCTCTCTGCACAAATCCAACTGAAGCTGCAAATTTTCCGGTGCTCCAAAGATGTCCTTTTGGATATCTCAGTCTTGCTCTTTCATGAAAGCCGAAGAACAAGTATGAAGACCTTCCTT
>Ga0210057_1010186_pt1 | contig 10704 bp, 8 predicted proteins | sample CryGeyCG2114_010_2_FD_183968 | JGI IMG/M metagenome (GOLD analysis project Ga0210057, IMG submission 183968) | Groundwater microbial communities from aquifer - Crystal Geyser CG10_big_fil_rev_8/21/14_0.10 (SPAdes) (version 2) | ecosystem: Environmental > Aquatic > Deep subsurface > Groundwater ...
AAAATTAGTTGTGAATCTCATTAAGAACTATTGTTTTAATGAAGATTTTAAGTTAATTGTATTTTTAAGTAAAGAAAATAATTACTACCAATCTAGATTTGTATTTTAGGTAAAGTAGAAGAATTTAATTTTGAGGAAAAATGAGTTTTTTAAGTTAGAAATGTTCATCTACTGAGTGTTCATAAAAGTGTTGTGGATAATATATTTAAGATAATGATGTGTAAATTATCCTATAATAATATTATACTATATAATCTCATAAAAATCAAGAATCACACAATAAACCTTATATATTCTCACTATTACCCTACTCAAGAAGTTGAAATGGAATATTATAAACTAAGTTCTGAAGAGGTATTGAAAGACTTAAATTCTAGAATAGAAGGATTAACTCATGAAGAAGCAGAGGAAAGATTAAATAAATATGGAAAAAATGAGCTTACAAAAGAACATCATATTTCAAAATTTAAATTATTTCTTTCGCAATTTAATAATTTCATAGTTTGGATTCTTATTGGAGCGGTTATAATCTTAGGAATTAGTGGTGAATTTGTAAATATGGTTGTTATTTTAATAATTCTAATCTTAAATGCAATTTTAGGGTTTATCCAAGAGTATAGAGCAGAACGTTCTATTGAAGCATTAGAAAAACTGGCTTCTTTCAAAGCCAAAGTCATAAGAGATGGAAATGAAATAGAGATAAATACTTCAGAATTAGTCCTCGGGGATATAATTATCTTGGAAGCAGGAGAAAGAGTTCCTGCAGATGCAAGATTAATAAAATCTCATAATTTAGAGACACAAGAAGCTCCGCTTACTGGAGAAAGTTTACCGGTAGAGAAACAATCAGAATTATTGAATAAAAAATTGGGTATTGCGGACAGAACGAATATGATTTTCTCCGGTACTAATATTGTATTAGGTAGTGGGAAAGCTGTAGTTGTGAGTACAGGGATGGATACAGAGATTGGTAAAATCGCAAATCTTATTCACAAATCTAAACCTCCCCTTACCCCTCTTCAGCAAAAATTGGAACATCTCGGGAAAGTTCTCGGGGTTGGAGTCATTATTCTTGCTGTCTTGGTGTTTTTAATAAGAACATGGCAGGGAGAACCAAAGATTGAGACATTGATATATGCAGTAAGTCTTGCAGTAGCGGCCGTTCCGGAAGGTTTGCCGGCAGTTGTTACTATAACTTTAGCTATTGGGGCAAAACGTATGATTAAAAAGAATGCTTTGATACGTAAACTTCCCGCGGTAGAAACTCTAGGGAGTACAAATGTAATATGTACTGATAAAACAGGAACTCTTACACATAATGAGATGACAGTGAAGAAAGTTTATGTTGATGATCAAATTATAGAAGTTCAAGGTTCGGGTTATGAGATCAAAGGAGAATTTGAGAGAAAAACATCTTCACTAAATCAATTATTAAAAGTGGGAGTTTTATGTAATAATGCTAATTTTAAAGATAATAAAGAACATCTCGATGGAGAAATTAATGGAGATCCAACTGAGATAGCACTTCTTGTTTCAGGAGCTAAACTGAATCTTAACAGAACGGAGCTGGAGAAACAAACTCCAAGAATTGATGAGATTCCTTTTGATTCTGATAGAAAATTAATGTCAACAATACACAAGCAAGGAAAAAAGAAATTTATGTTAACAAAAGGAGCTCCTGAAGAATTAATTCAAAGATGTAACAGGATATTGATTAATGGAGAAATTAGTGTACTAAGCAGAGGGAAAAGAACTAAGATATTATCTGTAACTGAACAATTTGGTAAAGAAGCTCTAAGAATTCTTGGGTTTGCATACAAAGAGATACAATCCTCATCCAATAGTGAAACAAGCTTGATATTTGTTGGTTTACAAGCAATGATAGATCCTCCGAGAGAAGAAGCTAAGTCCTCAATAGCTAAATGCAAAAAAGCAGGGATAAAAGTTATAATGATTACAGGAGATCACAAGATAACTGCTAATGCTATCGCAAACGATATTGGGATAGATGGAAGAACTATTTCTGGAGAGGAGTTGGATAATATGCAGGATAATCAACTTAGAGATGAGATCGATAAAATTGGTGTTTTTGCACGTGCTTCTCCAGAACACAAATTGAGAATTGTCCGAGCATTACAATCAAAGAATTATGTTGTTGCGATGACGGGGGATGGAGTTAATGATGCTCCTGCACTTAGAAAAGCAGACATTGGAGTTGCGATGGGTATCACAGGAACAGATGTTACTAAGGAAGCAGGAGCGATGATACTCACAGATGATAATTTTTCAAGTATTGTTTCTGCCGTTGAAGAAGGAAGAAATGTATTCAATAATATACAAAAGTTTATAGAATACCTATTATCTTGTAATATGGGAGAGGTATTAACTATATTTATAGCAGTATTATTAGGTTTTCCCGCTCCACTTATTGCAGTACAGATATTGTTAATGAATCTTATAACTGACGGATTGCCCGCCACTGCACTTGCAGTTGAACCTGAAGAACCAGGGGTTATGGAGAGAAAACCAAGAAAAAAGAATGCAAGAGTGGTTGATAGACGAGGATTTATTCAGATTATAGTTATTGGAATAATAATGATGATAGGATCATTAGGAGTATTTAGATACGCTTACAAAGGAATAGAATCTAATTATATGTATGCTACCACTATGGCATTTACAACATTGGTAATATTCCAGATGTTCCATGTATTGAACAGTAAATCTTTGTATCTGTCTGTTTTCAAAGTGGGATTATTTAAGAACAAATGGTTGATAGGTGCGATTGGATTATCTCTTACAATTCAATTATTGTTACTTTATACTCCTTTGAATATTATATTTAATACAGTTCCATTAAGTATATTTGACTGGGGAATAATATTGTTAGTAACTAGCTCAGTATTTGTTGTAAGAGAGATTTGGAAACTGTTTGATGCTGAGAGAGTTTAGGAGAGTTAGGGAGTTGATAAAAGTACGCTTAATATGTGTTAGTTTCAATATTATTTTTGCCCCTAAGATAGAAAACTATTAATAAACTAAAAATTCAATTAAATTATGAGTAAAAAAATCGTTATTGGTTCAAGTATGCAATTTCGTAGTTTAGTTAAAGCAACTATGAAAGAATTGGAAAATTTGGGTTATCAACCTTTATTTCCAAATTTGGATTATAGTTCTGAAGATAGAGATGTTGTTTTTCAATAGAATAATATCAAAGTTAAAAAAAATAAAAACTAATCCTATTCCTCACGATGCTAAACGGATAGTTGGATATGAATTACCTATTTCAGAATAAGAGTAGGGAAATATCGCGTACTTTACAGAATAAATTATCAAAATAATATCATTATAATTGCTCAAATTGATTAACGGGAAAAAGTTTACAGATAATGATACCTCCTAGTTTATCTGGATTGAATAATTATAAAAACAATCTCACCTCTCAACCTTAACATCTCTTGTTACTGGTAAACTCACATCCCAAACACAAACTTTATCTCTTCCTTTCTGTTTTGCATGGAAAAGAGCATCATCAGCTTTCTTAATGATCTCTTTTATTTGTTCTTTTATCTCTCCACTTTTTATATCTGAAAAATCTGAAACTCCAATACTAACTTTTATTTTTAGATTTTCTCTATGCCCCACATCATTTTCTTTATCTTTTACTTCTTTTTCATCATCAACTTCATTATCAAAAAGATAATTAGAAACAGATTCTCTTATCTCTTCTCCTATCTTTGATGCAATTTCTTTATTAGAATCTGGAAGAAATATCAAATACTCATCTCCTCCTAAAACTGCTATCTTTGCATCTTTCCTAAGCTTACCTTTAGCCAGATAACCAAAATCATCAATAGCTTTCTGTCCTGCTTGATGTCCAAACGTATCTACGTACTGTTTGAAGTTATCTAAATCTGTGATAAGTATACTGAACTCTTTATTATTTCTTATTGCTTCTTCTATATATTTGAATAATAATCTTCTCTTTGGAAGCCCTGTTCTATAATCAATGTATATCTCCTGATGATAACGTTCAGCGTTCATTATTGCAATAACTGTGAGATTTGCTAATGTATTTAATAGAGGGATCTGTTCCTCTATCAATGACCGATTCCCATGTTTAGTAATAATATTAAAGTAACCAATCGTGTTGTTGTTTTTTACTAATGGAATCGCAGCAAAAGAACTAATCCTCTTTTTATGACATAATATTATTTTCTCTTCTATATCTTTTTTAACTTTATTTACTAATTCTATATCAAAATTATTTATTTGTTGTATATCTTTTATGGATTGTTTATTAATAATTGGTTGTTTATCGATACATTTTATTATGAAATGGTTGAATTTATCTTTATTATTATATCTCTCAACGAACCATTTTTTATACAAAGGCTGAAACCCTTGATTTAATTCTTTTATCATATCTTCTCTTGTTTCTCCAATAAAATTTTCCATTTTTATTGTATTTGGGATAAATATTATATTTTTCATATCCATAACCTCTTTTATATCTTCTATATGTCTTGAACCAGAAGTAACTACCCATCTAACACTATTAGGGTTCTCTGTTGATATCATATCTTTATCAATAAATATCTCCGAATTTGGAGAGAAGTGTTCCTGCAATATCTTTTTTGCATTATTTACAATATTGTCAATGTCAAACTGGTGGTTTACTTCTTGTGCGAACTTAAATATTATATAATTTGTTTTTGTGATATATTCTAGGAGCTCTTTATGTTTTTTTCTTATATCTGAAAGATTATCTATGACTTTTTCTCTCTTTTTAAGTTCATAGAAAAGCTCTTTTTTTGTTTTCATAAATTTAAAGAAATAAAAGGGTTATTTATAGCTTATGTTATTATTGGATTACATACTTTTTGAGTGATGGTGTATGAAAACATTTACAGATTTTAATTTAAAAGAAAAGTATGAGGAGGATAAAATAGGTAATATTAGAGATTACCAAAGATAAACTAATCAAATAACTAAAAAATGAACCAATAACATTTTAAACACAAAAGTTAGGATAAAAAGCATGCAAAAACAAGCACTCTTTCAAGAGCTGGAACAAGAATTGATAGAGAAAGAGCTATCAAAAGAGGAATTGGCAAAGCTTAAGGTAAAGTTATGCGGGAAGTATGAGGTGAAAAAAGTTCCAACAGATATAGAAGTTCTTCTAAATATAAAATATTATGATAAATTGAAAACAAATCTCAAGAGCAAACCCACACGTTCAGGTTCTGGAGTTGCAATAGTTGCAATAATGGCTCCTCCAAAAGGATGCCCTCACGGAAAATGCACATTCTGTCCCGGTGGTCCAGGGAGTTCATTTGGTACTGTTCCTCAATCTTACACTGGGAAAGAACCTAGTACATTGAGAGCGATAAGAAATGATTATGATCCTTATCTTATAGTTATGAATAGATTAGAACAATATATTATAATGGGACATTCTCCTGAGAAAATTGAAGTTATTATCCAAGGAGGGACTTTCCCTGCATTGAAGAAAAGTTTTCAAGAAGAATTTGTAACTCTTGTGTTCAAGGCAATGAATGACTTCTCTGATTTGTTTTATACTGATGAAAAGAGTAAAAATAAAAAAGGAAGTGATGAAAATAATAATAATAATAATAATAAAGAGACTGAATTTAATTTAACAAAGTTCAAAACATTCTTTGAATTACCCGGAGATAAATATGATGATGAAAGAAGAAAAAGAATACATGAAAAAATGTTAGAGTTGAAAGAACAAAAAAACAAAAAAATAAAGAACAAAGAACAAACAAAAGAACAAACAACACTAGAAGAAGAGCAAACAACACTAGAAGAAGAACAAACAACACTAGAAGAAGAGCAAACAACACTAGAAGAAGAGCAAACAAGAAATGAAACATCTCATATTAAATGTGTTGCACTAACAATAGAAACAAAACCCGATTGGGGATTTTTGGAGCACGGGAATCATATGCTCAAATTGGGATGCACAAGAATAGAATTAGGAGTACAAAGTACATTTGATCTTCCCCTCAAGCTAACAAATAGAGGGCATGATATTAACGATACTATTCGCTCGCTAAGAGAGTTAAAAGATTTAGGATTTAAGATAAATGCTCATTATATGCCAGGACTTCCCGGAATTAAGGATAAAGAAGAAGATTTAGAAGGAATGAGAAATTTGTTTTCTAATCCAGACTTTAGACCAGATATGATGAAGGTTTATCCTTGTATGGTTTTCCCAGGAACAAAAATGTATGATGATTGGAAATCTGGAAAATTTAATCCTATCACAACAGAAGAAGCTGCAGAGATTATTGCAAAATGGAAAAGAAATGTTCCAAGATATTGTAGGATTATGAGAGTGCAAAGAGATATTCCATCTTTCCAAGTAGAAGCTGGAGTTGACAAAACAAATCTAAGACAATATGTAGATGTGATTTGTTTAAGAGAAGGAATTAAATGTCAATGTATAAGATGTAGAGAACCAAACCCAAGCAAACCATTAGATAAATTAGGAGATATTGATATAAATGTTGAAGAGTATAATGCAAGCAATGGAAAAGAGTTTTTTATTAGTGCAGAGAATGATAAATATATTCTTGGATTATGCAGATTAAGATTTCCTTCTGAACAAAAAGAACAAACGAGAGAAGAAGTAATAGAAAGAACAAAAGAAAAAGTAACGGAAAATATAAGAGAGGAAATAACTTTTAAAAGTGCGTTGATAAGAGAGCTTCATGTTTACGGAGAGGCAGCTCCAATAGGAGGTGATGCTTCTGTGCAACACAAAGGACTTGGAAGGAAGTTGATGGAGAAAGCTGAAGAGATTGCACGTTTGCATGGCAAAGACAAAATAGTAGTTATCTCTGGAGTAGGAGTACGTGGATATTATGAGAAGTTAGGTTATCACAAAGAAGGACCTTATATGGTTAAAGATATATGATTAAAATACCTCCTCATATAATTCATCGCCATAAATAAATTCTTTAGATACGTTTACTCCCTCATTCTTTGCAATCTCTTCCCATTCTTTGCAAACATCTTTATTAACAATTTGTTTTTTCTTCATTTTTCCTCTGTTCTTATTTTTATATTCATTTTATATCTGTGTGAGTTTTTCTTTTAAAGGAAGCAAATCTTTTAGAGATCTGGGCAAATTTTTAGTTATTTTGTAAGTTGCCACTCCTATCGGTTTTGAACTATCTTTTAATGTATATTCTACTATAGTTCTATTTTTGTTCTTGCAAATTATGATTCCTATTGATGGATTTTCTTCATTAATTCTTACCCTATCATCTAAAACAGAAAGATAAAACTGCATTTTTCCAGCATACTCAGGTTTGAACTTTCCTATTTTTAACTCAACAGCTACTAAACATCTTAGTTTTCTATGATAGATAACCAAATCTATAAAATATTCTTCATCATCTATCTCTATTCTATATTGACTCCCCACAAAACAGAAATAATCTCCCATTTCATTCAAGAACTTTCTAACTTTTGTAATTAATGCATTCTCTAATTCTTTTTCTAGATGTTCTTCTCCAAGTTCCAAGAAATCAAAAATATATTCATCCTTTACCGCAAATTTAGCCTGATTTTCATACTTTTTAGGGATTGTTTTATCAAAATTGGTTTGGTTAGATAAATATTTTTGATAAGATTGGTTTTTTATATGATGTATAAGTACATTCTTTGTCCATCCATATTTTGAGGTCATACTTATATAGAACTTTTTTTCTTGATTATCTTTACATTTTTCCATTATAATTACATTCTTTGTCCAACTAATTTCTCGCACCATTGGTGCGAGTTTTGTATTATTGCAATAATACCTGTAGAAATTTCTCATTCTCCACAAATTAGCAATAGAAAAACCCCAAATTCCAGAAAATTCTTTTTGTAAATCCGAAGCAAGATTCTCTACTATTGACTTTCCCCACCCAAATTCTTTCTGTTTTTCTACTATTTGTTTTCCAATTTCCAAATATAGATTAATTAATTCCTTATTTACGGCCTTTAATGCAGAATATTGTGCATCTTTTATTCTTGTTTTTATTTCGTTTAGAAAACTTACATAATTTTTATCTAAAACTTGTTTTTCCATTTCACACCTTTAATTTTTTGTTTTTATTTTTCTACTCTGAAAGATAAAATTATTTTTTTAAAATCTCATTTCCAATAGCTTTTTTCAGCTGTTTTTCCAACTCTTTTTTATCTGGTAGATACAACTGATATTTAGAAACGAATAATTTATTTGACAAGCTACCTAATGCATATCTTACTAAAGGATGATCTTTTTTGGCTACCAAAACAATTCCAATCGGTTCATTGTCTTCTTTGGAGTTTTCTTCCTCTTTGAAATAATTAAGGTACATATTCATTTGACCAATATCATTATGGCTCACTTTTCCTATTTTCAGATCAATAAGAACAAAGCACTTCAGAATTCGATGATAAAAAACCAAATCCACATAATAGTGGTTATTATCTAAAGTAATCCGAAATTGTCTCTTTACAAAAGTAAATCCTTTTCCTAACTCTAGGAGAAACATTTGTAGGTTATCAATTATCTTCTGCTCAAGTTCTTTTTCAGAGTATTTATAATATTCTGGTAGTTTTAGAAATTCCAAAATATAAGGGTCTTTTACCAAGTCTTTAGCATCTTCAATAATCTGTCCTTTTTTGGATAATTGGATTATACCTTTTTTGTCTTTGCTCAATGCAAGACGGCTGAACAAAGCTGAATTTTTCTGCCTTTTTAATTCTCTATTACTCCATCTATCTTTTATACACTGCTTCTCGTAAAATGATCTCTCTAGATTATCCTCTATCTTTAAAAGCTCAAAATAATGACTCCAAGATAATTGGTGAGACACTGTCTCACTTTTTGGATATTTAATATAAAACAACCTCATATAAATAAGATTACTCTTACTAAACCCTTTACCAAACTGTAATTTTAAGTCTCTTGAAAGATTATCTAATAATGCAGAACCATATTCTGCTTTTTCTTTTCCTTTTTGCTCATATTCAACAATTTGTCTCCCTATTTCCCAATACGTTCTTACCATAATCAGGTTTACTGTTTGGTATGCTTGTCTTCTGCCTTGCTCTAATAATGAACCAATTGAATTAATTAGTGCAGAATAATTTGTATTATGAACTTTTTTCATTTTCAGTAAATAAGAGTTTCTCATTTATATACCCTGCGTGCACGGTTGTCTAGTGTGTCTAGTGGCTTTTTTTGGATAGATTACAAAAGAAAATTTGTATTTCAATAGTATAACTTCTATACTATCAAAATGATTTAGATGTCGCACTGGACACTCGCTAGACAAAAAGAAGGATATATTGTTCATTCTAAATAAACAAAACGTTCATAAATAGTGAATTCTCTTTGTTTTGATATGCTCAAACAAATGCCAGATTATAAAGAGTTAGAGAAAAATTTCAAACCAAAGTTCATTGAGAGATATTCTCAAATAACAGATTTTGAGGAATTTAAAAAATATTCATTATCTTATCTTAGAAGAAGTATAAGAGTTAACACAATAAAAATATCTGTTCCAGATTTAATAAAGAGATTAGAAAAAGATTGGATTTTAACACAAATACCTTGGTGCAAAGAAGGGTTTTGGATAGAGCATAGAGGAACTAAGAAAATAAATAAAGAAGGAAAAGAAGAACTAGAAAAAAGAAGAGATGTTGGAAATTTAATAGAACATTCTCTTGGATATATTTATGTGCAAGAAGCAGCATCTATGATTCCTCCTCTTGTGTTAGATCCTAAGCCAGATGAAATAATATTAGATATGTGTGCATCTCCTGGGAGCAAGACAACACAAATTGCTCAATACATGGAGAACAAAGGAATATTGATTGCGAACGATTTTCAAGGGATAAGATTGAAACCATTAGGGGTAAATTTGCAAAGATGCGGATTAACTAATAGCATAATTAATCTGGGGTTCGGACAAAAACTAAATGGAATAGAGTTTGATAGAATATTAGTAGATGCTCCTTGTTCTGGAACTGGAACCATTCGTAAAAGTGTTAAAACTATGCGAGTATGGAATCAAATAACTGTTTCTAGATTGTGCGTGTCTCAAAAGAAATTAATAGATAACGCATTTGGTTTGCTTAAGAATGGAGGAGTTATGGTTTATTCTACTTGTTCATGCGAACCAGAGGAAAACGAAGGAGTTGTTTCTTACTTACTTAATAAATTTCAAAATGCAGATTTGGAAGAGATAGATTTACCAATCAAACGTTCTAAGTGTATAACTGAGTTTGATGGAGAGAAATATGATCCTAGAGTTTCTAAATGTCTTCGAATCTTTCCCCAAGATAATGATACAGAAGGGTTCTTTATTGCTAAGATTAGGAAGAAGTAGTGTTTTTGGGATACTCAAATAATCTTTTAGATTTCTTATTCTTTCTTTATATTATTTCTTATTTTTTAAACCTATGATTTTGACTGATTTCATTGAAAATTACAATATTCTCACTTTTATTAAACTCTAGTTTAACTTTAGTCTTACTTTTATTAAACTCAAGATTAATTTTAGTAAATTTACTGAAGTGCGAAATCGCACCTACTTCTAAAATGGGTAAAAACCCCAATATTTGTAAAGAGAAGACTAATTCTCATAATAAAAAGAATCTTATAGAAAATAAGATGAAAGAGGTGAAACAAAT
>Ga0210057_1010189_pt1 | contig 10703 bp, 12 predicted proteins | sample CryGeyCG2114_010_2_FD_183968 | JGI IMG/M metagenome (GOLD analysis project Ga0210057, IMG submission 183968) | Groundwater microbial communities from aquifer - Crystal Geyser CG10_big_fil_rev_8/21/14_0.10 (SPAdes) (version 2) | ecosystem: Environmental > Aquatic > Deep subsurface > Groundwater ...
ACAAGCCAATTTTTTGTCCTCCTCCTCTGATTTGTACCAAATCAAGTCGTTCGTCCAAAAAATCGGAACGAACCCGCTGATTCGTGACAAATCCGCCCATTTCGCCGCACCCGTCCCGTCCCAATTCGTCGCTACGCGACGGGCTCTTTTGCCCACTCCCGCGCCTTCGGCGCGGGCTTCTTCCCCCCTTTCGGATTCGGAAGTTTCTTTCTGCGGAGAGGGGGAGATTCGAACTCCCGAAGAGCTTGCGCCCTTGCCGGTTTTCGAAACCGGTGCATTCGACCACTCTGCCACCTCTCCCGGTGCTCACAAATCCTAGCATTTTAGGCAAGAAATGATAAATTCAACCTACGCTTGCCTACCGGCAGGCAGGGCCCCATCGTCTAACGGTTAGGACGCCGGCTTTTCAAGCCGTTAATCCGGGTTCGATTCCCGGTGGGGTCACATAGTAGAACTTCTGCCGAATTGAGTGCGGCGGAGCCGCGCCGCGAAGCGGCGCGGCAAGGGGCGGCGGCGAATTGCGCCCTGCGGGCGCGGGCTAATTCGGAGGGCGGGCAAAATGAAATCGAAATGGTCTTGTCGCACATCGCGGGGTTCGTTCCGAAGGAACGGACAAACTCGCGGATTTCCGCGTAGTTTGTACTGCTTGCCAGAAACCCCGCGCGTTTTGAATCCAAAATCCACTGCCGCAGGGGTTCGACCCAATTCTTTCTCACGGCTCGGACAGATGAAGATTTTGCTTGAAGCGAGCTTTTTTGACGCATGAGCGTGTCCTTTTTCGTTAGATATATCTCGCGCTCAATATCGTGGTTTAGGTATAAATCCACGAGTGCGTCGAGCTTCGCTTCAAGCGTTTTCAAATCTTCCTTCATCTGTCCGAGACGATTTCCCGAAGCGTGGATTTCGTCGTGCTCAAAAACTTCAACTTTTTTGAACATATAATCCGCCCACGCTTCGGGAAGCGACACTGATTGAAGCTGTTCCTTAACTTGGAGAGCGAGCGCATCTTCCTGCAAATATCCTTGACCACATTTCCCTTTCTTTTTCGTACAACGGTAATAACGATAGCGACCGCCCATTTTCCCGCTAAGGGTTATGTTGAGGCAAATCTAGACGATAAAGTTATAGAATACCTCGAAACTCTTGAGATGCTCCAATCTTACATTGGACCAATGAACGACGAGATGGCGAGAGTATGGGAGCCAGAAATGGCTCCAGAAGATGACCTAGCAGAATTCGTGGAAACACGACTTTTGGGAAGCTATCTATGCCCAGCGGATTTTAAAGTAGGGTTACTGAAATCTAAATTCGTGTATTAAGGGAGCCCCGTCCGCCAGTCCGACAGCAGGCAGGACCGGCGGGCGGGGTTTGTGCGCGCACGGGAAGGAGCGCGGCCACCGGCACGCGCGTAGGGCAAGCACATGACTTGGATTTGAGGCCCAAGCATTTCTCCTTTTACGCCACAGCTTCGGGCGGGCACGGCGTGCCCGACCTCCTGTCCCCGAATCCTTTTTAAAACCTATTTTAAAACGTGTTTTCTTGTAGTATACTCACCGCACCATGGCACGACGAAACCTGCGCGACAAAAATATCCGCAATATCCAGAAGAACCAGCACACCTACTCTGTCTCGATCCCCATCGAGGAGATCAAGGCGCTCGGCTGGCGCGAGCGTCAGCGGGTCAACGTCCGCCGTGTTGGCACGCACCTCGTCATCGAAGATTGGGGGTCATAGCCGCCCGCGGAGTCACTCGCGCAAAGTGCTCACTGCATGTCACACGACCCGATCGTTTCCATCATCATCCCCGCCTATAACGCGAGCGCGCATCTGACGGACGCGGTGCAGTCTGCGTGCGGGCAGACCCGTCGCGCGATCGAGGTCATCGTTGTCGACGATGGCTCTACTGACGCGACCGGCGCTCTCGCCGACGGTCTCGCGCGCACTGACGCGCGGATACGTGTCATGCACCACCCGATCAATCGCGGCCGCTCGGGGGCGCTCAATACCGGTATTAGCGCCGCAGAGGGGAGCTACGTGAGCTTTCTCGACGCCGATGACATCTACAGGCCAGACAAAATCGCTCGACAGGTCGACTTCCTCGCTACGCACCAGTCGGTCGATGTGGTCTATGGCGACCTCGAGATCAAGTTTATGGATGGTCACCTCGAAGAGCGCATGGCCGCCGCAGACGTATCTGTCGCGCGCGCACGATTGCGCGAGAAGAACGGCAGTGACGTGCACGTCTTTGGCGGCATCTCTGAGTATGTGCCGAGCTGTTCAGCGCTCGTCCGCGCCGAGACGCTCGCCGAGATCAGGTTCGATGAACAGCTCCGCAACTCAGAAGATTTTGACCTCTGGCTACAGATCATTGGGGCCGGGTTCACCATGGAGCGGCTAGCGGGGATCACCTATACCTATCGCCTCCATCACGAGCAGAAGAGCAACGTCACGGCGAACATGAACGCCGCGGCCAGCATCATAACCAAGAAAATCCAAGAGGGCGCCTACCGAATAGCCAAATAGTATCGTATGGATGTGAGCGAGTCACCATTACGATCAGCGCAACTATTTTATCGAAGTCCAGTTGTCGCGGTAAGCTATTGATCCTGTAAGGAGTGCCATGCGTATTCGCGGTTCCATTGAGACAACACTCATCTTTCATCCAACACAAATCGTAATTTCTGAGGTAAACTAATGCGTAATGGAGCGTATTAAATATGCGTAGGGAGTTCATCCAAGCGAGCGGCAAACCAGAGAATAAGCGCGATAAGGCTTTCAGAGCCCAGGTTGAAGCTGCCGCCCGTAAAAACGCGCCGGAGTCTCAAGCGCCATCGGCAGAACTGTATCGGCCTTGTCTCGAGGCATTTCCTTACGAGTGGTTGAATGGTGTGTTTAGGTACATTCACGATAGATCTAGAGTCCCAACTGAATTTCGGGATCTGATACAGGGGACCGAAGGCGTTCAATTGAAGGAACTTGAGACTGAGATGGGATCCTATGCTCAGATGATAAACGTCGTGAAGTTAGATCCAACTCGAATGGAGAACAAGATTCCGGCGGCCGTAGAACTAGGATTAGACGCAGCATTTACAAGACAGCTTTTACTGACAAGAGTACTGATACATGAAGCAGTGCACGCCTACTCCAAAACACTTTGCTCAGGAGTAGAATTATTTCGGAAGCAGAAGGAAGGAACGTTCGTTGTCGAATCCGGATTAGAAAAAAGAACATTCGTTAAGTCAGGTGCAGATGGGGAGGTTGTGCTCCAGTCAGCTGGCGGCAGAGCCTTAAACGAAGGGCTGGTGGATATTTTAGCAGACGATATTTTTCGAGAGTATCTCAGTATGCAAGGTCTCACCAACTCAGCCGAGACGTCAAAATTTTTGGCGTTCTACGAGCAACGCGCGGATCCCTATCGTGAATACAGAATTGATGTTGCTGAAATAGCAGATTCGATAGCCGCAGATCGCGGCGTAGATATGAGAACGGTAATTCAAGCATTCATCCAACAGTTGAGCGCTGAGGGCCCCCTAAGCGAAGAACTAAAAGCCTGGATTGAGGAGTTAGGAGCTAATGTCTTTTTTAAAGGCAAAGAGTCATCTTCTACTGCTTCTTAATCCAGAGATAGATATCCTCGAGTGCCTTCACGCCGTCACCCGCGGCGATGTTGTTCTGGTGGTAGAGCTCGTCGGTGCAGTCACCGGCGGCCCAGACGCCCTCGACGCTGGTGCGCTGGTTGCGCGGATCTACCGTAATACGTTTGAAGTCATCGAAGGTCACGAGCCCCTCGGCGAAGGCAGTGTTGGGGATCACGCCCGCTTCGACGAAAATGCCTGTCGCATTCAGGGTCTTCACCTCACCGGTGTCTTTGTCGGTGTAGCTCATGCCGGTGACGAAGTTCTCGCCCAAGACCTCGAGCGGCTCGGTGTGCGTGATGACGCGCATGTTTGGGTGAGCCGAGACCTTCTCCACGGTCACCGCATCGGCTTTAAACTCCTTGTGGCGATGGATAAGCGTGACAGACTTCGCGTAAGCGAGGAGCTGTGCGGCGGTCTCAAAGCCCGCGTTACCCCCACCGACTACGATAACGTCAGCGCCACTAAACAGGGGACCATCGCATGATGCGCAGTAGGTGACGCCCTTGTTCTCAAATTTGTCCGCCCCGGGGACGCCGAGCTTGCGGCGCCCGGCACCGCTCGCAATCAGCACGGCCCTCGCCGTGTATTCGTGCTTGTCTGTTGTAGCGGTGAAGCCGTCGCCGGTCTTCGTAAGCGCGGTCACGCGTTCGCCGAGCGCGAGGGTCACATGCTCGCCCTTCACCGCGTCGAGGTGAGTGCGGAACGATTTCGCCAGATCAATGCCACGAATCTTCGGTGTGCCTATCCAATTCTCGATACCCTCGGAGACGCTCGATTGCCCCCCAATCTCTTCTGCGATGAGGACTGTCTTCAACAGCTTGCGTGCGGCGTAGGTGCCCGCGGCGACGCCTGCGGGGCCGCCACCAATAATAAGGAGATCATGCATCACTCTAGTATAGCAAAACGCGATGCGTCGCGCATCGCGTTTTGCGCTCCCGCATGGTGCTCCCTATTTCTTATGGCGTCGTAGGAAGGCTGGTATCGCGCCCCAGGCCTCTTCGTCGTCTGATGCGGGCACCGCATCTTCTCGCTTGTGCGGGGTCGCTGTTACGATGGGCATGTCGCGCTCTGCAGGTGCGGCCGCCGACTCCTTCTTCATGTCCTTTTTAGAATCTTTGGTCTCGTCGGCCTGAGCGGGTTTCTCATCGCGCTTCAAGATCTCATTATATATATGACCGCGCTCCTCCTCGCGTTTTTCTGCGGGCATGGAGAAGAGTGAGCGCTCAGGGCCGGTATGTGTAGCGTGTGCAGCGCTCTCGGGGAAGCCCGTGGCAATGACGATGATGCGTACGTGGCCCTTCTTGAGCTTCTCGTCGCGCATGATACCGAAGATAACCTTCGCATTGGGGTCAACAGACTCGCCGACCACCTTGGCGGCCTCTTGGACCTCGAGAATACCGAGGTCGTCAGATCCCGCTACGACAAAGAGCACGCCCTTTGCACCGCCGATAGATACATCGAGAAGCGGCGAGTTGACAGCCTTCTGTGCGGCCTCTCGCGCGCGATCGTCGCCCTCGGCCACACCGATACCCATGAGTGCGGGGCCGGCACCCTCCATGATGGCCTTGATATCGTTAAAGTCGGTATTGATCTCACCAGGTGTGGTAATTATGTCGGACACGCCCTCGACCGCCTGGCGGAGGATCTCATCGCACATCGCGAACGCGTTCTTGGCGCTCGTCTTCACATCGACCATCGAGAGGAGCTTGTCGTTCGGTATCACGATAAACGCATCCACCTCCTTCTTCAGCTCTGCGAGGCCGCGCTCCGCAATGTCCTTGCGCTGGGCACCTTCAAAGGAGAATGGTTTCGTCACGACGGCGATTACGAGCGCGCCAACCTCCTTGGCAATCTTTGCCACTATTGGTGCACCACCCGAGCCAGTGCCACCACCCATCCCGCAGGTGATGAAGACCATGTCACTACCAGAGAGTGCCTCCTGTATCTCTTGGCGCGTCTCCTCGGCGGCACGTCTGCCGAGATCTGGGTTCATGCCGGCCCCGAGGCCGCGGGTCAGATTCTTACCGACATGGATCTTGCGCTTGGCGAGAGAGCGGTGCAGGTCCTGGGCATCGGTGTTGACTGCGATGAACTCAACACCACGTACCTTGGAGTCAATCATGTGGTTAATGGCGTTTTTTCCAGATCCACCAACTCCTACCACACGGATGCGTGCAAATGTCTCGATCTCCGGTTCAATGCGTTTCGACATAATTATCATCAGGGCCTATTAGGGGCCATGATAGCAGAGCAGGGCAATATGCAAATATTGACAATAACCGAATGCGGTTCGTCGTTAGGGCAAGAATTGACGGAAAAACTTGCTCATCTGCGCGCCCACGCTTCGTTTTGGCGCCAGTGTATCGCCGGTGAGGCCCCAGAGCGCGAGGCCGTAGGCCACGGCCCAGGTCGCGTCGCGGATCTTGGTGTCAGAAGAGAGTCGAAACTCTGCCAATCGCGCCGGTAGCTTGAGAGAGCCGCGCGCGACGTCGGTAATCGTCCCAATACCGGAGCCGCCACCCGAGATGATAATGCCGGCAGGGAGGGGGGCATGACGCGTGAGCGTCTTCAGATGTTTTTCGATCAGTGAAAACATGGCGAGCAAGCGGCCCTCGATAAGATCGTCAACTTTCTTGCGCGGATACATTTGTCCGGACAAGCGGCCGAGCTTCACGCGCTCGGCCTCTTCGAGCGAAATGCGAAAGCCGAGCGCGATATCGTCGGTGATGTGGCTCGCGCCCATCGGGAAGACCTTGACCGAGATAGGAATGCCCTCGTCGTAGACGACGATCGAGATTGTCTCGGCGCCAATGTTGGCAAGCACACAGCCCTTCATCTTCTGGTCGCCCTCGAGGAGGACGTATGAACCGGCGAGCGGGGAGGCCATCTGATCGATGATCTCGATGTCGGCCTCCTCGACCGCTTCTGCGAGAACGGACTCGTGCTGAGTCAGACACGTCACATAGAGGTACTCTGCTTCGAGACGCACGCCCTTCATGCCGAGCGGATCGCCAAGGACCTTCGTCCCGTCGATGCGGTATTCAAGGGGGATGCTGTGCAGGACGTATCGATTGAGGAAGCCTGGTGCCGCTGCCTCGCGAGCGGCCTTAGAAACTTTCTCGATGTCGAGCGTGGTGATCTCTTGATCGGCGCGCGAGATGATGGTGCTCCCCGTCGCGCGCGTCTCGTCGAGTGAAATACCGCCCACCGCGAGGAAGCCTGAGCGGATCGGCACCCGGGCCGAGGTCTCGGCTTGGCGCTTGGCCTCTCGGATGCTCGCCACGACCTCCTCCTTATTCACGATGTATCCATGACGCAAACCTTTGCTCTCTGCCAGGCCCGTGCCGAGAATGTGGAGCGAACGGTTACTGTTCTTTTCGGCGATCTCTTCAACGACGACCAGCTTGACCTGGTAGGTGCCGATGTCTATTCCGGTTGCGATGCGTCGCGCCATGACTAGTACGCGACGACGACACCGCAAACTCTGCGAGAAGTCTCTGTTCCCATCGCTCCATGGTAGCGCCATGCGGCCTCCCCGCCAAATGCAATAAACCGTGGATAAACAAGTACAGTATAAAATTCGACTCACTCATGCCATAGGCAGGCGCCTGTCGGCGCGCCTCAGGGAGACAGATAATAATCTCACCGCTCTGTTTGTCTAGCGCATAAGAGAGGACGTTCGGCGTATAGGACTTGCCACGTAATCGTACGTTGAGGCTACGTGCACGGACGTTTCCTGCAAAGACAAGTGAAATCTCCCACGCGGGGAGCACGCGCTCAGCAACGCGGTCATACGGGAGACGGGGGACGCGAGTACCTCGCGTAAAGTTTCTTATCGAGACGGCGGCCATCGGTTAGCGCCTTTTCCCACGAACCTTTTTTGCGGCAGGGTCTATTTTGCCTAGCTTCACGAGCTCGTTGTAGTTCTCGCGGCGGGCCTTGGAGATAAGGGCGCGCTTATGGCCGACGTTTTTAGAAAGGGCGCGCGACCAGTAGCGGTTGTCGCGGACGTGACGTACGAGCCCAATGTCCTGCGCGCGGCGGGTAAAACGACGAATAAGCGCAGAAGAACTTTCGTTCTTTCCGCGAATAACTTCTACACGTGTGCCGGCGGTCATTGGAGGTGACTCTACCATAGAGGCCTATCCACTGTCTAGGATTGGTGAAGCGTCGCGTGACGCGTGCACGCCTAGGCGACAGCCTTAAGGCGATCGACGAGGCCCTCGAGCGGGAGCGTTGTTTCTTGTTGTGTCTGGCAATTGCGCAAGATCGCTGAATTTTCGAGTGCCTCGCGACGGCCCATGATAAGTAGATACGGGCTCTGTCGCTCCTCAGCGAGGAGCATTTGCTCCGTAAGCGATTCGAGGCCGATGCTCTGCGCGAGGGGGACATGGGCCTTTCTGAATTCTTCTGCGAGACGAATCGAATGGCGCTTTGCCTCGTCACCAATATGAATAAACGAGAAGCGCAGTCGAGGCTGTGATGGTTTCTTGACGACGCCGCCCTCGCTTGCAATACGGAGCACCGCCCCCACCGCAGGGAACGCCGCCGCAGGGAAGTACCGTTTTGCAAGATCGCTATACCGGGAGCCCCATGCGACGCGCTCATCATGGGCGACGATCTCGAAGCAGGTGTCGCTCCACACGCCTCCTCGACTGATAAGATTGCGCGCGAGTTCGTAGGGAGTGTCGGTCATCTCAAGATACTCAAGCAGATCTTCAAAGCGCTTCCGACTCGCGTCAGAGAGGTGTTCGGTGGGTGCGGGGAGATCGTCTGCACATTCGCGCGCGATCGCGAGCTCTGCCGCGGCGAAGGTGTCTTGCCTGGCACAGCTCGTGCACTCCTCGGGCAGGGTGCCCGCCCGCTTCTTAAAGTAGTTGGCGAGTTCGCGCGCGTAGCGCGCGCGCGTCTCCTTATCGCCCATAGAATTTATGCGTAGCACCGGCTCGGTATGAAAAAGATCGCGTGCAAGGGCCAGGAGCGCACGTATCACGACTGCATCGGCGAGCGCACGATCTGCGCCAAGTGCATGGAATTGTACGACCGCCCGCTTGGGCGCGGGGCGACCGTGCGCGATATTGGTATGCCACAAAAAGAGCTGCTGACGCGGCGTCGGCACGATGACCGCCTTGCGGCACTGATTCAAGAAGCTTGAGACCGTCTCGGCCATGGGGTCGAGGGTGAGTCCCGAAAGTGTCGCGGCGTCACTCGACTTGTTGCGAGCGGTGCCGCGCGCCTTTGCCGAGAGGGTGCTGAGCGGCACGAACCCGTAGTACTGGCCAATGGCGCGCGACTTTGCGAGCAGTTCTTCGGCCGGGATCGTCGAACGCATCATGGTGTCGCAGGTGAGGTGGTGGCGACGGCGGGCGCGTAGTGCGCGGCACCGGGCATGAAGCCGGCGCGCGTCACCGGGAGGAGTCGTAGATCGACGCGCCCGATAATATCCTTATACGGGAGTATGCCCCACACGCGCGAATCGGAGCTGTTGGGGCGATTGTCACCCATCACGAAATATTCACCGGGCCCCAACACGGTCTTTTTTGTATAGGTGGCATCTTCGTTCACGATGTACGGCTCGGTGAGTGCGAGAAATTGGCCGCGATCGTCGATGATGCTCACGACGCCGTGATTAATCGAGACCGTCTCACCCGGTAGGCCTATGACCCGCTTGATATAGAAGATGGCGTGGTCGTTCGGGTAGCGGAAGACGATCACGTCGCCGCGTGCCGGTGGGCTCAAACGGTATACGAGTTCGTCAACGACCAGGTAGTCGAGGTTTTCAAACGTAGGGTGCATCGACGCGCCGTCGACGATAAAAGGAGAAATGATGAATAGACGGATCGGAATTACCACGACAATAATCAGGAGCGCAAGCATGAAAAGATCCCGCAAAAGACCTTTCCAAGTATCAATCATGTGCGCATTGTACGCGCACTGACGATGCGTGCAAGTTTTTTGCGTGGTGTGATACTATTTTGCGCATGGCACTCCTTATTGTTGGTCTCGGGAACCCTGGCAAGGAGTACGAGAAGACGCGTCACAACGCAGGACGACTTGCGGTCGAGCTCCTCGCGAAACAGGAGGCGTTTGATGACTTCGTTTTTAATAAAAAAAGTAACGCGCTCATGACGAAGGGCGCGATTGAGGGGTGCGGTGTAACGCTCGTCCTACCCGAGACGATGATGAATGCCTCTGGTAAGGCCGTCGCGGCGATGGTCAAGACACCGAGCGCCGCACAAAAGTTGCTCGTCGTACACGACGACCTGGACTTGCCTTTGGGAATGATGAAACTGGTGGTGGGCCGCGGGAGTGGCGGGCACAAAGGGGTCGAGAGCATCATGCGCGCGATTAAAACGAAGGAGTTTGCGCGGTTGCGCATTGGTATCTCAGCGGTGGGGAAGAAGAATCAGGCGAAGAAGGTGTCCGGCGAGGAGCGGGTGATTAAACACGTGATAGGGAAATTCAAGCCGGCAGAGGAGGCGGTGCTCAAGAAGGCGCTGAAGAAATCTGTTGAGGTCATGGGGCTCTTCATAACCGACTCGGTGGAGGCAGCGACGCAGGTGGCGAACACGCGATAGCGTATGGATCGTAAGGCGCGAGTGCGTGAGGTACTTGAGCAAGCGCATTTGATGAGTCTTGGGACAGTAGGATGTTTTAAAACTTGAGTTCTAATCTTTGCACAGAAACAAAAAACACACCTCTCGTGCGACAGAGAGGCGAGATCCTGTCGCCACGAGGGCGGGCTTGGTCACGGCAGCTATGCTGCCGTAGCGACCGATTCGATGTTGACCTCGAAGACCTCGGCGAGCGCGAGGATCGCGATGCCCTGACGGTTCGACTTGTCGAGCGGCATCAGATAGGGGGAACGCTCTGTCTCGCCGGCAGCGATCTTGGCCTCGATCTCGCTGCGAAGACGCACGAAGTCCTCGACGATGAGCTGATGGCCTCCTTCTCGGAGAGTTCGCACGCAGCCTCGAGCCGTTTGCACATCGCACGGTATTCCTCGTACGAAAACGAACTGAGGTAGTGTACGCGATTGGGGTCGTTGTCGTTGGCCTCGTCCAA
>Ga0210057_1010191_pt1 | contig 10701 bp, 11 predicted proteins | sample CryGeyCG2114_010_2_FD_183968 | JGI IMG/M metagenome (GOLD analysis project Ga0210057, IMG submission 183968) | Groundwater microbial communities from aquifer - Crystal Geyser CG10_big_fil_rev_8/21/14_0.10 (SPAdes) (version 2) | ecosystem: Environmental > Aquatic > Deep subsurface > Groundwater ...
ATACCAGAAAATCACAGCCTAAATCGTTAACATCAACTTTCATGTGTGGTACGGATTGCGCAGCATCAACGACCATTACTGCTCCCACCTTATGCGCCATTTTAGCTAAGCTCTTAACATCATTAACTGTTCCCAAAACATTACTTACATGTACAATAGAAACAATTTTAGTATTCTCGTTAATTAGCTCTTTAGCCTTCTCCAGACCCAAGGAGTAATCTTCAGTAATTGGGATAAATTTTAACAATACACCTTTCTTCTGCAATTTTTGCCATGGTACAAGATTAGCATGATGCTCCATAACTGACAACACCACCTCATCACCTTTCTGTAATTTTTCTCCTAAAGAAGTAGCCAATAAATTCAATCCTTCGGTAGTTCCTTTAGTAAAAATAATCTCCTCATCTGCAGCGCCGATAAATTTAGCGATAATCTTGCGAGCTTCTTCGTATCTCGCAGTTGCCTTTTCAGATAAGTCATAAACCCCTCTGTGCACATTAGCGTAGCTATCAGTATAAAATTTACTCATCGCTTCAATCACTTGTTGAGGTTTCTGGGTGGAAGCGGCGCTATCTAAAAACACATAATTCTTTAACACAGGAAAATCTTGCTTGTTCATAATCCTTCGATCTCCAATTGAATCAACTTATTCAATTCCACAGCGTATTCTAATGGCAATTCTCTTACGATCGGTTCAATGAATCCGGAAACTACCATCTGCATCGCTTCTTCCTCACTTAATCCTCTTGATTGCAGATAGAACATTACTTCCTCACTGATCTTGCCAACTTTCGCCTCATGGGAAGCTTCCACATCATTATTTCTCACATCTAAAGCAGGGATGGTGATCGATTTAGAATCTTTATCTAAAATCAAGCCATCACAAACAACACTGGTTGTTGCACCAGTTGCTTTAGGCATGATCTTGACAATACCTCGATAATTAGCTTCACCGCCATCTTTGCTGATGCTCTTGGAATGAATCTTGGAACTGGTGTTAGGAGCAACATGGATAGCTTTGCCACCTACATCCTGGATTTGATTCTTGCCGGCAAAACTTATCCCTAAACTGTCGGCTCTAGCGCCCTCTCCTCTTAAGATAGAGCAAGGATATAACATTGTTGTTTGCGATCCCATGTTGCCGGAAACCCAGACTATAGTGGCATTTTCATCAACTAATGCTCTCTTAGTGTTCAGGTTGTAGACATTCCTGCTCCAGTTCTCGATGGAAGTGTATCTCATCTTGGCCTTCTTGTTGACAAAAATTTCCACACAACCCGCATGCAAAGAAGTTTTGTTATATCGTGGAGAACTGCATCCTTCAATATAATGTAATTCTGCTCCTTCATCGACGATGATCAATGTATGTTCAAACTGTCCGCCTTCCTGTGCGTTCATCCGGAAATATGCTTGAAGTGGTAACTCCACCTTCACACCTCTCGGGATATAGATGAATGTTCCACCGCTCCATACAGCTCCGTGCAGCATAACAAACTTGTGATCATTTATCGGCACACAGGATGTCATGAAATGTTTCTTGACCATTTCAGGGTATTTTTGTACTGCCACATCCATATTTTCAAAGATTACTCCCTGTTCTTTCAGCTTTTTCTGTAAACTATGATAGACGACGGAACTGTCGTATTGCGCTCCCACACCTGCTAAAGATTTTTTCTCTGCTTCCGGTATGCCTAGCTTGTCGAAAGTATCCTTGATTTCTTTCGGCACATCTTCCCAGTTATCTGATTCTTTAGTGTTAGGATCGACGAAATAAATAATTTTATCTAGATCTAATTTTGATAAATCCGGTCCCCAGGTAGGAACTTTGGTCTGCTTATAATATTCTAGTGATTTCAACCTCTTGTCCAGCATCCATTGCGGTTCATTCTTGGTCTGGGAAATCAATTTAACAATCTCTTCGTTGATTCCCGGCTTCGCCGTGAACTTTGGTGTATGCTCATCGGCATCATCATACAATTCTCGATTGATCTCAACTACCATTTTTTTGTCCTCCTTGACCTGGCAGACAAAATTCATCCTGACAGGGTATATCTGCTAATTGATGATGTATTTCACACAATGCTTTTGTGCTTTTGATGTAATGCAATAATCTCTGAGTTTCCTGAATGTAAGACAATTTGTCCTTGATTCTAGCTACAGACTTTTTGATTTCTTCCACCACTGCCGTATTGAAAGTTATCTTATGACCTCTTTTTGTGCTGCTGTATTGGCTTAAGGTTGCTGTGTTCACCCCTAAAATTTCCGCAGCATCTTTCTGTTTCATTCCTTGTTCCTTGAACAGGACCGCGATGTATCTACGTAAAGTTGGTATAACATAGTACACTTCAATTTCCTGCGGATGCAATAGTGTTTTTGTCATTTTCTTAACTATGGTTAATTTTACAGGGGCTGCTTTATAAATTTTATGTCCATTTAGTGAGACTTTATAAAAATTCAATCTAAAATAATGATTTATGGCAATCTATGAAGTTAACTCTGCTGTCAGCAGAGGTTATGATGCTGAGTACGTTTTAGGAAAATTAGAACAATTAGTTTCTGAACAAGAAGCACCGTTATATGATCCTGATTATACTTGCAAAATTTTGCAATATGGAGTTTTACCCTCATCACAGGATAAACCTTCACGGCTCTATCTTCAGGTTAGGGCCATAAATCCCGGCGAAGCATTACTCCATCTGACTATCGATCTAAAACTTACTCCTTATCTGGAAGAACTGCAATTCGTACGGCTAATATGAAACTCTAGCCGTCTGCGTCACAAAAAAACAAACAAATATTTGTTTTTTGTGCAAAAATGAACTAACATTTTCATTTTTTGCATTATTGGCATTGTTGGCGTAGTCAATAATGACTTGACCAGACGAAGCATACCAAGGATCTAAACGGAGTTTAGAGTTTTGGTAAGCGAAGTAGGATAGGGTTTCATAAAAGCCAATTCGTACGAAAAATTTAAATCTAGTAAATCAATACTATAAATATGGGTAAGGCAATCAAGACTCCGCAGGAGATGTTTAAGCACCTTGAGCATTGGCAGCCAGTTCATAAAATCTATCCCGCCAAAGAATTATTTGATCCAAAAAACAAACTTTTCCCTTTATTCTCCTATCTTTATGATAAACTCAAAGAATTATATTCCCGTCTGCCTTTACGAAGAAACGGTGAAGCGCCTTTCATCCATCCGATCAATATTGTCTTAAATCTTAGAAGAGCTAAAGTTGCAGATGCCGTTACTCTTTGCGCTGGTTTAACCCATGACTATCTGGAGGAAGTTGTTGATTTATACAAGTTAGAACACCAGATCAAAGAAGATAAGAAAGGGATTAAGATTCTTGATGACTACGAGGAACAGGTTGCAGCCAATTTCGAGAAGGAAATTCTTGCTTTCTGTCTGCGTAAGGACTTGAATCCGCAAGCGGCTCAAGAAATCATTGCCCTTACTCGTTTACTGACTAGGCATAAACGTGATTTTTATTATAGCTCTATCTCAGGTATTTTCCATACTGAAGATCGGAATTTAAAAGAGAAGGCGATCCAGATTAAGCTTGCTGATAGAACCCATAACATCCTTTGCATCGAATCTTTTAGCGAGCAGGAACGTAATTATCAATGCTTCAAAAATATCTTTATCCTTAACAACGCCAAGAAATTTATCATTGATAACTATGGTCTCTCTTCTGTTTCTTATCATAATAAAATCTATGATGGATCTTTCAACTGTACGGAGAGATTATTCAACAAATGCTGTAAAGCTACCTATGATGCTTTTCTTACTATCTGCTTACTTTGTGGTGATAAATTTGGTAGTGAACCACGTCGTATGCTGCAGATGGCTTTCAAGAAATTTGCCTTTGAAGTTGGCGGTTTAGAGGCAGTTACCAAATCAGCTGGAAAAATTCTTCATCTGATGCGGCTTTATTATGGGGTAGTTCAGAAATATGATGCCCGTCTACATCAGGAATGGCAGAAATTTGAGACCATTTTACATGAAGAACGTGATTATTGTCAGAGTTTCTTTTCAACCTATAAACCATCAGCTCAACAAATACAAGCCATAATTGATTATAAAGATGCTTATTCTTTGAAAGAAGTTATTGCTAGACTACTTTATCAACCAGATTATTTTGTACATGGTTTTTTGTTTTCTCAGTTATCTAAACAGGGCAGACTGAAATAGATTTTCTGCAGCCTAAATTTTTTTAAACTAACCAGTGAAGATGCGGTTATGGCTAAATATTTTAAGGAAGTGAAAAAATTACCTGATCTTACTGACAGGATAGATGATATTAACCATGGTAATTTTCCTGCTCTTGAACTTGCCGAATTGGTTTACCCTAATGGTTCTTCCACACTAAGCTATATCGCTGGTCGGCTAGAATTTGATGGACGCGACTATTTTGTAGGTAATCCTTCTAGAAATCCTGCTGGTAATCTTGCCAGAAATGAGCTGTATCTTGTTAGTGATGTTGTAAGCTATTCTAAACTAAAAAAAATCTAAGCACCAAAAACTTTCTGATAGTTCTGCCAGATCTGTTCAGCAGTTTCTTCTTCTGAGATACCCTTTATTTTAGCAATCATCTTGATTGTTTCCATAACAAAAGCTGGTTCGTTATTCTTGTCTTGGTATGGTGATAACCACGGCGCATCAGTCTCAGTTAAAAGTTGGCTCAATGGTACTAATTCTACTAATCCCTGAAAATTCTGAGCTTTAACAATATTTGGCGGGATCGAGAAATAATGCCCGAGGTCTCTGGCAATTTTTATCACACTCTTCTTGCCGGAGAAGCAATGGTTGACGACAGGTATTTCTTTATCGGCAATCTCTTCCCCCAAGATCTCAATGCATTCCTTCTCTGCTTTTCTGGAATGTATCACCAAGGGCTTTTTTATTTTCTTGGCAAACCCGATGATCTTCCTGAAATTTTCAGCTTGTTGCTCATACGTCTGTTCTTTACTGGCCCAGTGAAAATCCATGCCTACTTCGCCGATGGAAATAACTTTATCTTTATTTTCTTCGATAAACTTGAATTCTTCTTCCAAGTTGATCTTCTCCATCTGCTGTGGCAAGCCGGTTTCTCCTTCTGACAACCCTAAGGCATCGATGGGGTAGATCCCTAGTGAAGCCTTGATTAAGGGATATTTTTTTGACAATTCTAGAACTTCTCTATTGGCTGGTGGATTAACACCAGAAACCACGATTGCTTTTAATCCTGCTTTCTCAGCTCTTTTCAGCACTTCATCTAATTCATCCTTGAATTCCTGATGGTTCAGATGACAGTGTACATCAACTAGTTTCATTTTAATAGTTTAAGTTAGTGGTAAGTTATAAATATTTTCTGGCTAAATAGTTCAGAAGCAGAGAAATAAAATAAATAGAAAATCAGTGGTGTTCCTTATCTTTCTTCATTCTTTTGTGATACTCTCTTGATAAACCTGCATATAAACTTATCAATTCCCCCTGATTATAGAGGTGCTTAGTATCAAATTTCTTCTCATCAAGGTTGAACTCTTTTACAATATCATCAATTGCACCCTTGATCTTACCCATATGCCTGGGATCTTCTAATCCATGCTTGGAAACAACTCCAGAAATCAATTGCTGACTGTGTCCTTCTATTGGCTTCTTAAGGATGCCCTTAATCACATCAGCACTAATCTCTTCCTCTTTCTCTGCCTTATCAGTAAAATATCTTTTTAAATCATCCCTTCGGGTCAAACCAGGAAAGTGATATTGTGTAACAGAATCAATATACGAATTGCCATTAGCATCTTTTATTCCCGCCAAATCTTTGTATTGCTGTTCTGTGAACCCAAAGACTCTCCTATGAGAATGGTAACCTAATGTATCATAAATTTTGTCACTAAGCTTTCCTGCCTCTTCCTTAGAAAATTTTGTTTTAAAACGTATTACTCCTTTGTCATCCTTATATTTAGTCGCTTCTACATAAGCATCGTTTATTGCCGGGATAAGCTGATCAATGTGCAACTTCTGCTCTGCTTCGACAATATCTTTAGTGAATTTTCCTAAATCTATCTCTGGTTCTTCCCCTTTTTTATCATCCTTCTTTTTACTCATAAAAAATTAAAATACTCAGCGATATAAATAGTTTTCTAAATTAAAAAGAATAATCAACTGCTAAATCAAGATTAAACTCTAGTTTTTCCAGTACTGTCGCAATAATCCTAAATAGGTTTCTCCTATTTGCTTAACACCAGCATTTTTAAGCCTGTCCAATTGTAAGCCCGGAGCTATATGGTGTTCAGCATTAAGATTAGCTAAGCCTGTTAACATTTTGGTGGGGTTACTTTCAAAAGATCTAGTCAAAATTTCAGACACCTGGATGTTAAGATAAGTGTTAGCAACCTGATCGCCAAGCTTCAAGACAGTTTCTATGCTTTTACCTGAATCTTCTAAGGTTTGTTTGACAAAATCTTTGCTAACTCCCCCCGTCAAGGATTGGACTACTCTGTCTGCATAAGAAATCCCATCTGGGCCTTGAGTTTCAACAGCCTCTAAAACATTAGATGGAAGATTATAATGCCTGTGATTAACATGATATTTTAAATTACTCATGATGCCATCAGCAATTTCATCACTATCAAGGTCCTTGACATTTTTATAACGGATTACCCCATTTTCATCTTCATACTTTGTTAATGAAGTTAATAAGTCTAAAAAACTATTTTCTAAAGAAGGAAGATCTCTTGATGTATATATCTTGATAAGTTCTCTGTTGACTTCCTTAACATCAGAGCCAGCAGTAGCTTCGTCTTCAGAAACCCAACTAGGCACTACTAATCCTCCCTCTGTAGCTCTCCAGTTTTCACTACCTACAATCTGTTCTAATTGTGGATCCCGTATTGTGTTTGTGCTGACCATTATACTGTCACTATAAAGTGATTATTTATAAATCTTTTGTTTATAATGACTCTGTAGAATTACCTTATAAACCAAATACTAGCATCTTCAAAACTCTTGAAGTCATAATAAATTGCTCTGCGTTCCCGGAGGGACATCCCCTCGCGACGAGCTGGTTGTCTTAAATGGAATGAGTTTTGACTGATGATGCTGGTATTTAAAAAGCATTTCTACAGAGCCGTTTATAATAATCTCCCCCCTCTAATTTTCCTAACTTTTCCCACTTTGTAATTCGGTAAACTTAAGGTGTATTGGTTCAGCCATTTTGGTGCACCATCATCGTCAAGCCTGATCTCCGCAAATGTTCCGTGTGGAAATTGTTTCACAGTGGATAAATCCCTAGGGTTGAGAATTTCCCATCTACCGAGATTTCCTGGATTGACCACTATTGTACTTTGATCTTGATGGGGATAGCAAACTATGCCCCTAATATTAGAAGGATTGTTGCCATTAGGTCCTGCTTCGTGTATATGACCAGAAATGACTAATTTAGGGTGATATTTTTCAATGTATTCTCTTAATTCTTTAATTCCCGGATTAGTTCCATCAAACATATTATCACACATCCCTTGAGGTGGAGTATGACTGAAAACAATTTGAGGTTTCTCTTTTTCTAATAATGCATACATCGCCTTAGGATCAAATTCGGCCATCTCCCCTAAATGTTCCAAAATCATCACGTGCCTTGATAATTCATTTGCTCCACCATAACCAACAATTTTAACTCCGTCAATCATCGTTGTTTGTAGATGTAGATTCTTCTCACCAAAAATAGCCGTAACATCTAAATTACCATCATAGTTTCCCGGAATTAAATAATGTTGGACTTCTGAAGAGGCCAATATCTCCTTCATCTGTCCCAAAATGTCTCTTGAATGTAATCTTTTTTCATCAATAAATTTTTCCTTATCACCTGTATTGATGTAATCATCTAAACTTCCCTTAGAATATGGTCTTAATTGCAGATCTCCAATAAGCCAGATACCATCAGCTTGCTGTGCCGCAGCATAATCTACGAAGATTTTCAGTGCATCTACATCATCGTGGATATCTGAGGCGATAAAATATTTTTTCATGTTAAGTTATATTTGCAGGAATTTTATAAATCTTTTTGATTTTAATTACTGGGTAGTGGTTTAATTATGTTGTAACCTTCTTTTATAACCCATTAACTATTTTTCCGGAAATCTTCCGAAACTCTTCAAATCATTAAGCCTATCTTTTCACTAAAACCGAAAACTTTCCGATTTTTTCATAGAAACGGCTATTTAAGAAATTAAAAATTATTAATCCATTCAAAAATGGATAATAATCTAATGTTGGTTGGTTGCGGACCTCATGCCTCAAGGATATATTTACCTACTATAGATATGTATCAGGATGAATTTAACATTGACCTTGCAGCAGTAGTGGATATAGAATCAAAAAAGCAAAAGGTTGCTTCCTTGATAGCCAATAAGTATCCCTCCACAGATCTGCATTTCGTTGCTGAAAATTCAGAGGGGATTTTTAGATTATCTCAGGATGATAAATATAGATTAGAAAGAATAGTTGAAGAAAGAAAAATCAATTCAATGATTCTTTCGACTGACCCTTTAGCTCATAAAGCCTACATCGAATTTGCTTTAGAAAAAGGAATCAACATCTTGATGGATAAGCCAGTAACTACACAGCCTGATGCTAGCATCAATATCACTAATGCTAAAGAAATTCTGGAAGATTATTATGGGTTAATGCAAAAATTTCGTGAGGCTGAGCTAAAGCATCCTGGCTTAATCGTCAGTTGTTTATCTCAACGTAGGTATCACCCTGCGATAAATAAAGTAAGGGAAGAGTTAGAGCGCGTCTATGAGATTACTGGATGTCCACCGACAAGCATAGTCTGCCAACATTCAGATGGTCAGTGGCGAATGCCTAATGAGATAATTGACATTTCTTACCACGGTTACGATAATGGTATTGGAAAGGGTTCACATAGCGGATATCATTTTTTCGATATCATGAATTGGTACGCTGAAGTAGCTAAGGATAAGAAGGCAGATAAAATAGAATGCTTCGCTAATTTTGTAAGGCCTGCAGATTGGATAAATCAATTTACTGTGAAAGAACATGAGAAGTTGTTTGGTGAACAACAAGCGAAGGAAATAATACCTTTCTCTCAAGGAGAATTTGAAGCCATGACTAGGGGATTTGGCGAAATTGATGCTAACCTGAATTTTGTCTATAAGAAAAACAATCGTACTATAACCAATGTCCAGATGAGCTTATTGCATAGTGGGTTTAGCAAAAGAAGTTGGGCTCAAGCGAAAACAGATCTCTATAAGGGGAATGGTCGCATAAGGCATGAAACTCATATAATCCATCAAGGTCCATTCCAAGCTGTCTATTACGTTTCTTATCAGAGTGATGAGATCTCTAACAGGGGTCTAAAAGACCGCACCGATGTTGGCGGGGAGTTACATTCAGATGTTTATCTATTTAGAAATAGCAAAGCTCTTCGTACAGATCTACCACCATTGGAAGTAATACCTTTTGGTAAATCAACAGAGAAAGGGTTGCATGGTTATAGCAGAGGACATCAGGAAAATGCGAGGGTGGAATGTTTTTCTGAATTTATGCGGGCAGTTGAAGGAAATATCCCCAAGGGGGCTTTGAAAAGTTCACTAGAAAAACATGAGGGGTCAGTAAAACTGATGGCCTTAAGTTATTTGGCTGCTGCTAAGGAATTTAATGGTGATATCCCCCTTTCTTATTATTACAACGGCGAATTAAAATGAATATTATCAGCTTTGATGGTCTAAATAGGAGTGGTAAAGGAACACAGATTTCTTTGTTGCGAAAAGGTCTGGAAAAAAAATACAATGTAGGGGTCATTCGCGGTGACGGCAGCAGGGAAGGAATGGGAAACAATGATTATCATGACTTGATTAGTGAATGGTGGGTCAACTGGCAGAAAAATCAACATAAATCTTCTTCCGATTGGGACGATGCTTACAAAAGACTAAGTTATGAAAATGATGTTTACATTAATGGATTAAGCAGCGATACCGTAGTTTTAATGGATAGGTGTTATCTTTCAAGATGGTTTACAGTTAGGCAGTATAATGATGACCTCCCTCTGTCAAAAGTTCATGATGAATCATTAATAATACCAAATTTATACATAATTTTAAATCCTAGCAAGCAATCTCTCATGAAAAGGTGTTCGATGGATAATTCCCCCAAAAAATATTTCCGGCAAGGTATAATTGAAAATTGGTACTCCCTTTGGGAAGACGTTGTTAAAGAAGCAGAAATCTTTTTAGGTGAAAAGTTACACCTCCTCCCTGGAGAAGATCTTAACGAAACAAGGGTTTCAATCGAAAATATCGTTGGTGAATTGTTAAATGGTCATCCCTAACTATCGTCAAACCGTAATTGCCATAATCATTAACAGCAAGGGCGATATCTTAATCACCTTTAACAAACGCATTAACTCGGTCAGTTCAATCTATGTTGATAGTCATACTTATAAATTTCCTCAGGGAGGCATCGAAGAAGGTGAAACTAGACAATTTGCCCTTGTAAGAGAGTTAGGGGAGGAATTAGGGATAACTGCCAATAAGGACTATGTAATCTTACAAGATGATTCTAGTCCTGTAAGTTATTGGTTTAGAAATAACGACAAGCCCGATTTTGAAATAAGATTATTTCCCTTTCTGATAAAATTATTGGATGATGATTGTGAATTGATTTGCGATCCAGATGAAGTATCCGAGTTCAAG
>Ga0210057_1010192_pt1 | contig 10701 bp, 11 predicted proteins | sample CryGeyCG2114_010_2_FD_183968 | JGI IMG/M metagenome (GOLD analysis project Ga0210057, IMG submission 183968) | Groundwater microbial communities from aquifer - Crystal Geyser CG10_big_fil_rev_8/21/14_0.10 (SPAdes) (version 2) | ecosystem: Environmental > Aquatic > Deep subsurface > Groundwater ...
TAATTTTTTGTCATTATTTTTTTCTGTCATTCCCGCGAAAGCGGGAATCTCGGCCAAGAGCAGAAAAAACCAAGATTCCTGCTTTTGCGGGAATGATAAAGATAAAAGAAAAAAATGGAGCTGACAACAGAAAAAATATTTTATAAAAATTTTTTAGTTGTATTTTTGATCACATTGAGCTGTTTTTTTATTTTTGGTGCTACTCAGACATTTGCGCAAAATTATTTTCCAGACATTGATGTTCCTCCTGACCCAGGAAAAGATTATTTTCCAGACATTGATCCTGACCCAGGAAAAGATTATTTTCCAGACATTGATCCTGATAGTTTAGAGTTGGAGCTTAGGGGAGACGGAAGAAGTAGACTAGGGGGATTAGAAAGAACTGCAATATGGGCAGGATATTCAAACATTGGAGACTACAACAATAGTATTCCGGTTATAGTAGCTTTGATAATACAAGCATTTCTAGGTCTTCTGGGTGTAATATTTGTGGTTCTTATAATCTACGGCGGATATCTCTGGATGACAGCGCGAGGCAATGAACAAAGAGTAGAAAAAGCCAAAAACACTTTACAAGCAGCTATTATAGGCCTGGTTATAGTAATATCTGCTTATGCAATTACGTCTTTTATTGGTACGCAACTCCAAAATGCTGGCGCTCCTCCAGCTGAAGAGGAGGCAGAAGCAGGCGGTTAAAAAAAATCACGTAAAATATGGTAAATAATTTATGAAAATAATAAAACAAATTTTAATACTTATTTGTCTGGTAGCGCTTCTTACTTTGCCTTATTTTGTGTTTGCGCAAGCCAATCTAAGCAATGCTTTTGGTGGTGAAGGAAGTCCGCTTGAAGGGGTTAGCTCAGTCGCAGGATATGCTGAGGCAACACCAACTTCATTAGCTCAAACAGTAGGAATAATTATTTCAGTGTTTCTATCATTTCTTGGTATAATATTCGTGATTCTCATAATCTACGGCGGATATCTCTGGATGACAGCGCGGGGGAATGAACAGCAAGTAGAAAAAGCAAAAGATACTTTGCAAAAAGCGATTATAGGGTTGGTTATTATTTTGAGTTCGTGGGGAATTTATGCTTTGATTTGGTATAAACTTATAGTATAAATTTATGAATAAAATTTCAAAAAAAATATTACTAATAATCACTATTGTTTATTTTGGATTAGTAGCTTTAAATTTTAGCAATGCCCAAATTGTATCTGGCGACATGAGAGATAAAATAAAAAATCAAGACCAAGCATTTGTTGGTGAAGCAGGATTTGCAACAGTTGATGAGGGATCAATTGGGGAAACTGTGGCTGTAATAATCAAGGCATTTCTTAGTTTTCTTGGTATAATATTTGTGATTCTTATAATCTACGGCGGATATCTTTGGATGACAGCGCGAGGAAACGAAGAGCAAGTGAACAAGGCCAAAGATACCTTACAAAAAGCAATCATAGGTCTCATTATAATTCTAGCAGCCTATTCTATAACATATACTATATTTAATGAGTTGCCGTTTAATGGTGGAACTGGAGGGAGTGGTGGATTGGTAGGATCTTAATTATTTTTACATAAAAGAAAAAGCGCCTTCATTCCGTAGAATGGGCGCTTTATTTTTTGGGGTGATGGTTGGTAGCTACCAACCGTTTTGAGCCCACCCAACATACCAGTGGACCTTTTTCCCCTGGAAATTCTTGATGGATCCGTCCACCTTGAATTCCCAAGTTCCGACTTGTCGACCGTTTCTTGTTGAAATAGCCGTGTAGTTGCCCGGAATCAACCAAGCATCAATTTGCTGTCCAGGGAGGACGTTGAATGCCTGGGGGTCAGGACCGTTTAGTTTGATGTTGATGGATTGGTATCTGTCTTCGTTGAAGACCACCCCCCAGTACCCCTTCCTTTCGGCAGGGGATACCGGAGTTTCCTTCCCGGGCTGGAGGACAGGCAAGTCCTCCAGCTTTTTGATTGCCAGCCCGCGTTCGGGCGAGCAATAACCTCCGGCTTTGTCGAAACCGATTTTTCCGGTTTCGTCCAGCCCGAGGTTAACCCGGGCGCACCCACTTGCTGCGAGTAGTGCCGCCACAAGGATCGCCCCCATGATCACTGTCATCCAAAACGCCATCTGGAAGCTTTTTTTTCTCATTTTTTTTCTCCTTCTTTTTTTGATGACCCGTTATTGGGTCTCTTTTTTGACAAGGATCAACGATTTTAGACTTATATAATATCATATTTTATACTATTTGTCAATGATTTTAAAATATTAAAATATTTTTTTATTTAATATTAGCTATTTTTATATTACTATTTTGTCATTTCGAAGGAGCGATAGCGACTGAGAAATCTATAATAATATTTAGATTAATAGAAATTAGATTTCTCCCTGCCAAATAAGCGGGTCGAAATGACAAAAAATGAATTTAAATACGCGCGTTTAAGGTGTCGGACACCTTCACGGTAAATTTTGAAGTCATAATTAATTCATATATATACGTACTAATGATAAGCATTAATTGGACGCAAAGGTGTTCGACACCTTGATGTTTCGACAATAGATTTTTACCCATAAAATTATCTAAAGAGCCAAAATATTTAAAAATTGGGATTATACGTCATATATTACAGTTAAAATTATAATATTAGGTAGTTTCTTTACTTGCCGAAGTAAACTTGATAAACTAGTATTATCTTAATATCTCCATCTGTCATTCCCGCGAAAGCGGGAATCTCGGCTAAAAGCAAACAAAAACCAGGATTCCCGCCTGCGCGGGAATGACAAAAGAAAATTATTATAAATTCTGGATCCCGGCTCGGGGGCCGGGATGACAAAGGAAAAAAAATATGGAATTTAATTTAATAACATTACTATTAAGTATACTCATCATAGGGATAATTTTTGTAATATTTTTACTTCTCAGAAAACGAGAAGAAACTGACAATGGAAAAATGTCAGCTATGATGGAGAGGCTTATGATGCTTTCTGAGCAGAACAAAGAACTGAGAGAAACCATGGACTCAAAACTTTCTCAAACTCATCAAGCGACTCAGGATCAGATCGGTCAGACTATCAAAACTGTTCAGGGAATTTCAGGTCAATCTGCCAAGCTGATTTCAGATGTCACAGAAAGACTTACCAAGCTAGATGAAACAAACAAGCAGGTTGTGAATTTTTCTTCCCAGCTTCAGAATCTTCAAGATATTTTGAAAAATCCAAAACAGCGTGGAGTTTTGGGAGAATATTTTCTAGAAGAAACCCTCAAAAATGTTTTACCGCCAAATTCATATCAGATGCAATACGGATTCAAAGATGGATCAATTGTGGATGCGGTTGTGTTTGTAAAAGACAAAATCATTCCAGTCGATTCCAAGTTTTCTCTAGAAAATTATGAAAAGATTTTGGCTGCGACTGATTCTGAATCACGAGAAAAACTCGAGAAGCTTTTCAAACAAGATTTGAAAAATAGAATTGATGAAACAAGTAAATACGTAAAGCCATCAGAAAAAACTATGGACTTTGCTTTTATGTTTATTCCAAGCGAGGCGATTTATTATGATTTGCTTATCAATAAAGTCGGAGCCGTGCAAGTAAATACTCGTGATCTGATAGAATACGCGTTTAAGGATAAACACGTGATTATCGTTTCTCCGACTTCTTTTTTGGCTTATCTCCAGACAGTACTTCAGGGACTCAGAGCTTTACAAATAGAAGAAAGTGCCAAAGGAATCAGATCAAATGTAGAAAAACTGCAAAAGCATATTTTGAGTTATGATAGTTTCATGCAAAAACTTGGTGTGAGCATGTCAACAACTGTAAGTCACTATAATAATGCCTACAAAGAATTTAAAAAGATAGATAAAGACGTAGTAAAAATAACTGAGATAGAATCAAAGGTTGAGCCTATGATTTTGGACAAGCCGAAGACAGAATAATATCAGATTTATGATTTATGATCTAAGAATATGGAAAAAGAAATTAATACAGAAGAACTAAAAAGGGCAATCACAAGGACGATTGCTTTTTTTGATATGTTTGACTTTCCTTTGACCGCTTTTGAGGTTTGGAAATATTGTGGAGAAAAATGTTCATTGTTTGATGTTGAGGATGTTTTAAATAAAAATAGACCTCACCCCAGCCCTCTCCTTGGCAAGGAGAGGGGGTTGATTGAGAGAAAAAATGGTTTTTATTTTTTGAAAGGAAGAAAAGATATTATAGACACTAGAATGAAAAGGTATAATATCGCAGACAAAAAATTCAGGCGAGCTATTTGGGTTTCTAAAATTTTTAGATTTATTCCTTGGATAAAGATGATTGCGGTTGGCAACATGATCGGCGGAAATAATGCGAAAAAGGCAGGCGATATTGACTTACTTATCGTTGTAGAAAAAGGAAGGATTTGGATAACTAGATTTTTTTCTGTAGGAATTATTAAGTTATTTAAACTCAGGCCGGAAAAAGAAAACACTCAAGACAAGATTTGCTTGAGCTTTTTTTTGTCTGAAAATAATTTAAACACAGAAAATTTATGTTTGGAAAATGGAGATAATTATTTTACATATTGGATGGCTAGCCTTGTCCCAATTTATGATCAAGGCAATATTTATAGAAAGTTTATTCAAGAAAATAAATGGTTTAGAAATAAATTGCCAAATTGGAAGTCAATAAAAACTGTTTCGGGAAGAAAGACCAAAAAAATATTTGATAATTTTTATCATGATATAGTAGATATTTTTGTTGGTGGCTTGGATAGAATTTTTAAAAGAATTCAATTCAAAATGTTTCCAGAAGATTTGAAAGAGATTATAAACAGAGATACTCGAGTTGTGGTTAGCGATGATATTTTGAAATTTCATTTGAATGATAGGCGAGAGAATTATCAAATACAATATAAGAAAAAACTAAATGAAATATTTAGAGAAAATAATTAAATACGGATTATATTTGTTGGCATTTTTGCTTCCTTTGCAGGCACGTTGGATAGTAGAGGCGGGAAATTTAAACGGAGAATATTTTGAATATAGAAGCATAAGTTTGTATGGAGTTGATATATTGTTGATTGTAATTTTACTGTTTTTTATTATTCAAAAAATTTTAAATTATAAATCTGAAACACTAAATAAATTCAAAATTAATTGGTATTGGTGGGTAATAGCGGGGTTAGAATTGTTTACAATTGTTTCTATTTTTTTTGCTTCAGATAAATCGGTTGCTTTTTATACTTATTTTAAATTTTTGTTGGGAGTTGGATTTTTTTGGTTGATATTGAAAGCGAATCATAACAAAATTAAATTGATAATAAGTTTTGTCCTAGGCGCGAGTGTGCAAGCCTTGATTGGTATATGGCAATTTTTTACCCAATCTGATTTTGCGAATAAGTGGCTGGGTATGGCTTTGCACAAAGTTGATGTCCCGGGGACTTCTGTGGTTGGGACAGTAGAAGGAGCTAGATTTTTGCGAGCCTATGGAGGCTTGGATCACCCGAATGTTTTGGGAGGACTTTTGGCGATAGCTATAATTTTTTTGATTTTATCAAGAATAAATTCTAAGTGCGAAATTCTAGATACTAAACAAATCAAAAATTCAAATTCAAAAATTCAAAATTTAATGATTCTTATTACTTATTACTTATTACTTATTATTTTAGCTATAGGCTTGTTTGTTTCTTTTTCCCGAACCGCTTGGATAGGTTTGATAGTCGGCTTGGCAGTTCTTTTATTTTTAGCAGTTACAAAAAGAGATTTAGAAAAACAAAAAATAATTTTGCAATCCATCTTGGTAATAGGGATTTGTTTTTTTCTTCTTTTTGTAAAATATGAAAATCTAGTCATGACTCGTTTTTCAACTGATGCGCAACTGGAGGCAAAATCAAACACAGAAAGACTGGAATCAATTGATGTTTCATTTAAGATTATCAAAGACAATATATTCTTTGGATCCGGAATAGGAAACTATACGATAAAGATGAATAAAATGTTTAATAATTTTTCAAATTATGTTTATCAGCCAGTACACAATGTTTATCTTTTGGTTTTGGCTGAAATAGGAATTTTTGGATTTTTATTTTTTATATCATTTTTACTTTTTACTTTTTATTTCTTACTTAAAAATATTAAAGAAGGGAAAAACGTGGTTTACAAATTATCTTTGCTGTCAGCGCTTTGCGTGATGTTTGTGCTGGATCATTGGTGGTGGAGCCTGCATTTTGGAGTATTTTTATTTTGGTTTATGTGTGGGCTTATTTTAAGAGAAGAGTAGTGTATCAGAATAATATTATGAATATTATATTTGTTTAATATTAGACAAAAAAACAACCAAGATTCCCGCCCGCCCGCCCGCCGAATTGGAGGGCGCGGGAATGACAAAAAAGAATATGGCTTAAATAGCCATATTTTTTTAATATAGAAATGTTTAATATAAGTATAAAAATTGCATTATTTGTGACAATAGAGTATTATAGTAAATAATAGTATAATATAGATAAATGTGGATAACATTCATTGACAATGGTAGACAAAATTATTTATAATATAGTTATAGTTCTAGAAAAACTATTTTTCCTTTTTTTGCTTGTAAATTTTTTGTATATTTAGTTTATATATTTATTAACCCTAAATTTTATAAAGGGTGTTTGGAAAAGGAGATATTCTAACAATTGAAGATGTAGCAAAAGTCCTAAAAGTAAGCAAAAGGACTGTTTATCGCTGGGTAGATTCCGGTGATTTGAAAGTGGCCCGAATAGGAAGAAAAACCTATCGGGTTTTTGAGTCTGATTTAAATAAGTTTATACGCAAGTACATGAAATAATAGTTAACTATTAACTTTTCAATTAACCATAGAGATGAAATTAAATATTTACAAAAATAAAATAAAACTGATAACGACATTGATCATGTTGGTAATGTTCCCTCTTTTGAGTGTTGAGGCTGCTTTGGTAAGCGATAGCTACATAATCTATGAAAATGTTTTGCATAATTTTGATGGCCCGCTTATTACTGGCGTAAGCAGTTCTGTGTCGGGCACAACAGCTACTATCACTTGGATTACAAATATTCCAGCTGATTCATATGTGATTTATGACACTAGCAATACTTTTGCAAATAGCAAAGAACAAGGATCAAGCGACAAAAGTTCAACTAGCCACTCGGTAGCAGTCTCTGGTCTTAGCAGTCAAACTGTATATTATTACAAAGTAAAATCAACTAGAGTTAATGGAGGAATTACTACCGACAACACAATTCGTACTTTTACAGCTGGCGAAACCACAGAAGATCAACTTCAGGCTCAAATAACGAGTCTCCAGGCTCAACTTACAGTTGCTCAGAATCAATCTTCAAGTACTTCTGGTGGAGGAATGCTTATAATAGATAAGACTGATAAAATTTCTCCATTGATTTCAAATATTGCTGTCACAAACATCAGTTTGAATTCAGCAACTATTACCTGGAGGACAGATGAAGATGCAACCAGCTTCATAGAATATGGGCGAACCACATCCTATGGAGCTACCTATGGACAATGGGAATTTACCGCTAGCCATTCAGTGACTTTGATAAATCTAGAGCCAGAAACATCATATAATTTTCGAGTTCTATCAAGTGATGATTCGGCCAATTTGACATATTCTACTAACAAGGAATTTTCTACTATCCCAGGAACTGAGTGGGAAGAGGCAGGAACAGATGTAGATGAAATCCCTGAGATCACACCAAGAGATGAAACCGACGAAGCTAGTATTGCTGAAGAGGCTACTAGAAGGGCTATAGAATTTATAAATAGAATATTTCCAGAAGTGTCTCTGAATGAATTTGGTCCGACTCAATTTCAAAACATTGGTTCCCTGAAGGATTTAGCAAGTTTTGTTCCAGCCCCAATTCTTTCTGGTGAACCAAGCACAGAAATAGGAGGAACAGAAGCAATTGTTTCCTGGACGACTGATGTGGATGCAAATTCTCTGGTTGCGATTGCTCCAGAAGATAGTTATAACGCAGGCGCAGATGAGCCGTATATACAAATAGTGGGAGATTCGGAAAACTTAACCCACGAACATGAAGTCAGGATTTACAATTTGAATCCGAATACAGTTTATCATTATCAGATCAGGAGCAAAGGTAATATCGGACCGACAACAGAGTCTAGAGATTTTACTTTCCGTACCGGACTGGAAGAATTTGAAATTACTAGTTATTTTCCAGAAGTAATTAATGGAGAATCTGCTGTTTTCAAATGGGTAACCAGCGAAGAAGGCAGCTCGGCTGTTAGATATATACCATATAGAGGTGGTGTATTAGCAATTGATGAGGCCAAAACTTTGAGTGATGATACATTATCAGTGATTCATGAAATCACAGTGAGAGATTTTGAGGCCGGAGTTCTCTATGATGTAGAAATTTCATCACGAGACAGGGACGGCAATTTAGCGCTAGAGACTATCACGGGTTTTTCTACTAGCGAAGATGACTTGCCGCCAGTGATTCAATATATAAAAGCCAATTCAACTATATTTTTTGATGAAAGCAACAAGATACAGACCATAATTTCTTGGACAACCAACGAACCATCCACGTCTCGCGTTTATTACCAAGAAGGCGTGCAGGGAAGCGAAGTAGAATTATCAGAAAGTACAAACTTGAGTGTGAATTACACCAGAGAACATGTAATGGTAATTTCTGATTTCAAACCGGGGACAGTCTATAGCTTCCGAGTTGAAAGCATAGATTCAGGAGGTAATGAAAGCCTGTCGAAGGTAAATACTTTTATGACAGCCAAAAAACAAGAGTCTATTATTCAAATTATTTTAGATATTTTGGCAAATATATTTGGTTGGATAAAGAAGCTATTATAACAATTGACATTTGACTATTAACATTTGACTTTAACAAATTTATATAAAGATGAAATTTATTAAAAGGACAATTTTGAGACTAGGACTGGCATCACTTGTAATGATGATGGCTTGGTTTGGTTTTGGTTGGACGGAAAGTGGTCACGCGGCGATAAATCCTTTGATTAATTTTTCTGGAAAAGTGACCAACGGCGATGGAACAGAAATTGATGACGGTGTTTATGATTTTAATTTTGATTTATATACTCAGGCAATCGGCGGGAGCTCAATTTGGACAGAAGATTTGACAGCAGCCAATATGTTTTCTGCTACAGTCGGGACAGTAACCAATGGATCAGCCAGTTCCACTTTGAGTTATAGCGGAGACTCAGCAGAAGCTACGCTTAGAACCGGCCAGTATTTATATAACACAGATACTTCCGAGGCAGTGCTTATAATTGGTTATAGTAATTCTGCAGATACTATTACGGTCGCCAGCAGCACACTTTCTTGGACAAATGGACAGACAATAAACAACCGTCCTTATGTTGAAGGAGGCGTGATAGATGTTGACCTCGGGGCTGTCACCGATTTGACTTCAGTTGATTTTGATCAGCCTTTGTATTTAGAAATTACTTTCAATGGCGAGACTATGCGCCCAAGAAGACTTTTTGATTCTGTGGTTCAGGCATTCAATGCTGATAAGCTGGACGGATATGATGCTAGTGATTTCCTTTTGGGAGCAGGAGACACAAACGTGACTGGCCTTTGGACGTTTGATAATATTCTCAGCATAGCCACCACTTCAGCGGCTAGTACGACTCTGACAGTCACTCAATCTGGCACGGGCGATATAATTAATTTATATGATGGAACCAATGAAGTATTTACAGTTCTGGATGGAGGGTATGTTGGTATAGGTACTTCTACTCCGCTTGAGCTTCTGGATATAAATGGCAATATCGGATTGGAAAATCAAGGAGCACTACGTTTTTATGAACAGAGATCTAATGGAGCAAATTATTTTGCTTTGATGGCCACTTCTTCCATGACGAGCGATTTGACCTTTACTTGGCCAGGAGCAGATGGTTCTCTAGGAGAAATTTTGACTACAAATGGAGCAGGCAATTTATATTGGTCTACGCCCTCACTATCTGCGGCGGCTGGATGGACTGATGATGGCACAATTATAAGACTAACAGATGCAACTGACAATGTCGGCATCGGCACCTCTACACCATATTCCAAACTTACAGTCTGGGGCGACGGAACTGGAACAGGGAAATTATTAGAATTAGTTGACAGCGCTTCTACTACCAGAATGGTAGTGCTAGACAATGGATATGTGGGGATTGGGACTTCTTCTCCATCGTCATTCTTTTCTTTGGAGGCTATTGCTGGCGAGCCCATATTAACCATTGCCTCTTCAACCGGAGAAAATATATTTTCTATAGATAAATATGGATTCTCAGAATTTACCAAAAAAGTTGTTTTACAGGGTTTAAGTGATGATTCCCCGCCTTTGTACTTTGCAAACACAAATGGAGATAATTCAAATATTTTTCATGAAAGAGCATCTTTGGGCGGTTTTTTAAAGATTACAAACTTTAGTGCCGGCATAGCTCTTTTGCCCGTATCAGGTTATGGCGTTGGCATCGGCACATCCACTCCATACTCAAAATTAACTGTCTGGGGCGACGGAACTGGAACAGGGAAATTATTAGAATTAGTTGATAGCGCTTCTTCTACTAAATTTGCAGTATTGGAAAACGGAAATGTAGGTATAGGTACTGCAAACCCTGAATATGTATTTAGCGTAGAAGGAAATCCTCAAGCCGTAGATTATAAAGGATTGGTTAATATATCTGGCACCTTTACCAATAT
>Ga0210057_1010193_pt1 | contig 10701 bp, 14 predicted proteins | sample CryGeyCG2114_010_2_FD_183968 | JGI IMG/M metagenome (GOLD analysis project Ga0210057, IMG submission 183968) | Groundwater microbial communities from aquifer - Crystal Geyser CG10_big_fil_rev_8/21/14_0.10 (SPAdes) (version 2) | ecosystem: Environmental > Aquatic > Deep subsurface > Groundwater ...
TGGATTGTATTAAAGAAACAGCGTTGATAATCATGAAACAAACAAATTCAAAAGGATTTAATCTTGTTAATAATAATTTTAAAGATGCAGGGCAAATTGTTGAGCATGTTCATTTTCATATTTTACCGAGAAGAAAAGATGATGGAGTCAGTATTGTTGGTTAAATGTCTCTGAGTCCTCGCTTCGCTGTGGGCGATACATTTATTTCATAAATGTCTCTGGACTTGTAAGAAGTTTGTCACAGAGCATTTTCGTAAACTCAAATGTCTCTGGAGGGATTTTAACCCCCGACCTCGGCCTTTCTCAAACTTTACTCTTCATAGACTAGGAAATCAAAGATTTCCTGTCAATTCGCTTGAACAAGTTCAAGCTCATGAGAGCCGCGCTCTAAACTCTGAGCTACAGAGACATAAATATCAGGTGTTTTTTATTTAAAAGTTTTCGGGTTAAATAGAAACAGGGCGTTTTTGCTTTTCTTGTTTTTTTAGCCTGGATAAATATCCTGCCATTTGGTTTCTTAATTTCTTACTTGGCATTGTGTTTCCGAGAATTTTTTTATTTGTTTCAAATTTATCATTGAATTCAATTCCTTTTTTTATAATTTCATTTGCTGTTCTTTTGACTAATTTTGATTTTATCTTTCCCATTATTAACTTTCATTAATTCCTTATTTAAACTTTTCTTTATGCAAAATTATTCAATTTTTTCAATTGATGATAAGTTTTTTAGTGCTTCAATTAAGCTTTGCGTTTTTTTTGGAATTTCTCCTAAACTAAGAATTGTGTACTGGAGGGCAAGTTCTGATGATTTTTTTTGAGCTTTTATTATATCTTTTTCTGTTATTTTCTTTTTGTTATATGCCACCAGAAGACTTTCTCCTTTGCTGTTTTTTATTTTTAAAACCAATTCTTTTTTGTTAACACTTTCTACATCAGATATTTCTGTTGATCTTTTTGATAAAAATTCTTTTACTTTATTGAAAAATTTGTCGTCGGTTTTTTTAGGTTTTGATTTTTTTGCTTTTTTCTCTTTTGGTTTTATTTTAGCAAGAGGTATTTTCTCTTCAAATATTTTTAACTCTTCTGAATCTTGTTTTTTTTCTATTTCTACTATGCTGATGACTGGTTTAATCTCTTGTGGTTTCTCTTCTAGTTCTGTTTCAGAAATTGTAAAAAATCTCCAAAGAAGCTCGGAATTTTTTTCAAAAGGAATTGCGAAATCTTTAATTTCCCTTAAGGCTATTCTTATGGCTGGTTCTTGTTCTGAATCTTTTAGGAATTTTTTTTCTTTTAGAAGAATAAGGGCATCTTTTTCTCTGCTTTTTAAGTGCTGTGAGAAATTTTCTAATTTTGGTTCTTGTTCTTGAAGGAAATAAACTGGGGAACTCCCGACCCGCATATTGCTCATTTTTATTTTTTTTTCAGAGAATAATTCAGACAAAAAAGCAGATGTAAAAAGGATGCTGAGTCCGATTTCTTTTGAAATATGAACAGGCAAACTAGGTCCTCTTCTTCTTAGAATTGATATTATTTTCTCTTTTATTTCCAGGGCATTTAGCATAGTCTAGATAAAAATAAGAAAGTTATAAAGTTTTGTGCTTAGAAATGACAAGGTTTTTAAACTATTTTTTCTTATTGAAATAATAAAAGATGGCGATTAATGAAATTGTAAGGTATGTTAAAGATAGTCTTGCAAGAGGTCTTTCTTTGGACGAAATTAAAAAAAATCTTAGAGATAATGGATGGTCAAATGCTGAGATAAATGATGCAATTAATTCTGTATCTGGCTCGTCAAATCATTCTGGGGTAAGCGGATTTAAAGATGGTCCATCAAAAAGAACCTGGTTAATTTTGGGGGTTTGTCTTATTGCTGCTGTAATAATTGTGGCGGTTTTTGTTTTAGTTTTTTCTGGAGGAGAAGAAACTCAAATAACTTGTTCATCTTTAAATGGATATACTTGTTCTTCAGGTGAAACCTGCGACGGGAATTGGCTAGAAGCAAATGATACATTAAATTGTTGTTCACTTGTTTGCACCCCTGTTGTAAGTTGCACTGAAAATTGGACTTGCACAAATTGGAGTACATGTTTAAATAATTCTCAAAATAGAACTTGTACTGACGGAACTCATTGTAATACAACTTATCTTAAGCCTTTGGAAACTCAAGTATGTGGTTCTCAAAATATTTCTAATTGTTCAGCTGGAAATAACTGTAGTTTTAGTTGCATTAATTCTGGAGGAGATTCTGATTGCTCTTGCACAGGATTTGAAGATTATAATTCTCAAAATGTAAGTCTTTGCGGGGCTAATTATGTTTGCAATGGAACAGAATTAAACTCTTCTAGCTCTGGTGTTTGTTGTTTAGGGGGTGTTCGTAATACAATTTGTATTCTCCCAGATTGTTCACGAGATGGTTATTGTAAATTAGATTGTGATACTGGGGATTATGATTGTACTTGTAAAGCACAAGGAGGCAGTTTAAAGACAGGTATTTCTCCAGAACTTGCATGCGGAGATTTGATCCCAATTTTCTCGTCGCAGAATGTTGCTGAAGAATTATATTGTTGTAAAATGAAGGCGGAAGTCATTTTCCAATAAATCAAACTTCTTAATTTTTGAAGAAAATATTCTAAAATTAATTTTTTAATTGTTATATTACAAAATAAGAAAATTTTTAAAGAAGCAGTTATTAGTTTTTTTATAATATTAATTTTAACTTGGCGGTTGAATTAATATTTTTTTGTGTATAAGAGGTGATCTTCTTTTTTCTCTTAATAATAGTTGGAAGTTTAACAAGTATTTAAACTTTTAGGTTTAGTTAGATTTCCGACGGGGCAATCATAGATTGCTTTTGAAAAAGAAAACGGAGGAAAACGCATGGTATTAGATTTTGCAAAAGAGGCAATCGATAAATCAAGTACACACAGTATTAACTTTGATGAATTAAGAGCTGGTAAAGCAAATATTAAAGTTATTGGTGTTGGCGGTATGGGCTGTAATGGTGTGACTTGGCTTTTTAACAAAGGTATTAGTGGTGCCACAATATATGCTGCAAATACTGATGCTTTGCACTTAAGCGTCACCAAAGCTGATGAAAAAATCCTTATTGGAAAAGAGCTTACTCGTGGACTTGGATGTGGTGGAATGCCACAAAAAGGAAGAGAAGCTGCAAAAGAAGCTTTAGTTGACCTTAAGAAAGCAATCGGTGGAGCAGATATGGTTTTTGTTATTGCTGGATTAGGCGGCGGAACAGGAACAGGTGGAGCTCCAGTTGCTGCGCAAATTGCTAAAGAGTCTGGCGCAGTTGTTATTGGAGTTGTTACAATGCCTTTTGAATCAGAAAGAGCTAGAGTTGACAAAGCTGAATTTGGATTACAAGAACTTAGAGAAGTTACAGACACCTGTATTGTGTTAGATAACAACAGACTTGTCGATATTGCTGGACAATTGCCAATTGAACAGGCTTTTGCTGTTGCTAATGAACTTGTTAGCACCATGATTAAGGGAATTGTTGAAACAATTACTCTTCCAAGTTTGATTAATTTGGATTATGCAGATGTTTCTGCAATTATGAAAGATGGTGGTGTTGCAGTTATTGGCATAGGAGAATCAGATGCTACAGACCGTGTTGCCGAAGCTGTTAAGCAAGCACTTACTCATCCACTACTTGATGTGGATTATCAAGGTGCTACTGGAGCTTTAGTGCACATTACTTGTGGCCCTGATTTGAAATTAGAAGAGTTTGATTTGATTGGTAGAACTGTATCTGAAAACTTGTCTGCAGAAGCAAATGTCATTATTGGTGCAAGAATCAGTAAAGAATTTGTTGGGAAAGTTCGAGTCATTACAATTATGACTGGTGTTAAAAGCCCTTATGTGCTTGGCAGGCCTTACGAAAATCAGTCTTCGCCTGTCTCAAGAGAAGTTTCTGAGTTAGGCATAGAAGTTTGGAGATAGAACTGAAAATTAATTTTTTATTTTTTTAAATTTCCTCGGGGAGAAATTCCCGAGGGATTTTTTATTTTTTTACAAAGATTTGGAAAGATATTTAAATGTCTGGAGATTGTTTGTAATATGAGTAAGGATAAAAAAAATAATACTTTTGCTGTACTTGGACTTATCTTTGGATTGTTATTCTACCCTCTTGGACTAGTTTTTTCAATTATTGCTTTAATTCAAATTAGTAAATCTGGAGAAAGAGGTAAGGGTCTTGCAATTGCAGGGATAGTAGTCGTACCTGTGATAATTTTAATTATCTTTTTGCTATGGGTTTTTATTAATTCAATGATTGCAAATCGTTTATTTATTTCTTTTATTATTTAAAATTTTTATATCTAAATAAATCTTGTCAAACATTCAACTTTTTATCGGGATTCATTTTTTCGTTTCCATAGTTATTGAAGTAAAGAACATTGTCTAAATCTATTTTTTCTTTTTGCGATTTTGGTTTTTCAAATTCAAATCCAATTGGAAAAAGAGCTTCTACATTGGTTTTTTCAGGAATTTTTAATATTTTTTTAATTTGCTCTTCGACAAAATAGCCGATCCAAGTTGTTGCAAGGCCTTTATCAATTATGCTTAATAAAAAATTCTGGATTGCTGCGCCTGCTTGTTGTCTGCAATAAACTTCTCCTTTTTCTCCATAAGCATTAATTGTTCTTGATGGATTTGAGCACACGACAACTACGTATTCTGTTTGGGAAATAAAATCTTGTTGAGATGCTTCAGCAAGTTTTTGAATTTTTTCTTTATCGTCGACTAAAATAAATTTTAAGGTGAAGTTGTTTCCTGCCATGGGCGCATATCTCATTGCGTCAATGCATTCAATAATTCTTCGCCAATTTGGTTTTTTATTTTTAAATTTTCTTACACTTCGTCTTGATTTGATTGTTTTGTCTAATTCCATAGGTAATAAAAGAAATTAGATTATAAAAAGGTTTTGAGAAAGATTAGGCTGCGAGATATGGGTTTTATTTAAAATTAATAACCCCTCCGCCCAAGCATTTTTTTCCTTGATACAGGACAATTGCCTGGCCTTCTGAAATTCCTGTAATTGGTCTTTTCAAGACAACTTCAAATTTTTTAGTTTTTTTGTTAAAAGACAATTTTGAAGGAATTAATTCTCCCACCTGCCTTATTCTAGAAAAAACTTCTATGTTTTTGTTTTTAAGAGGGTTTATCCAATGGGGATTTTTTATTATAATTTTTTTTCTGTAGAGAAGAGGGTGATTTTCTGGTGCTGCAACTATAACTTTTGTTTTTGTATTTTTTAATGCAACATACCACCTTTTCATTTTCTTTTCATTTGGTTTTTTTATATCAAAACCATATCTTGGGCCAAGCCTCTGGCCTATTGTGTAATAATAAACTCCGTCGTGTTTTCCAATTTCTTTTCCATTTGGGTCAAGAATTTTTCCTGGTTTGGAAGTTATTTTTTTTTGAAGAAACTTTTTGAGATTTATTTTTCCGATGAAGCAAATTCCAACAGTTGATTTTTTATTGAAATTTGGAAATGCATGCTCTTTTGCAATTTCTCTGATTTGTGATTTGGTATAGTCTCCTATTGGAAAAATGATTTTTGATAATTGTCCTTCAGTAAGTCTATAAATAAAATAAGATTGGTCTTTATTTTCATTTTTTGCTCTGCAGAGATAGAATTTATTTTTTTCTTTTTTTATTCTTGCATAATGGCCAGTTACTAAATAATCTGCTTTTATCTTTTTTGCAAGTTTTAACAATAGAGGAAATTTTATTTTTTGATTGCAGTCTATATCGGGGTTGGGAGTTATTCCTTTTTTGTAATTCTCAAACATTTTTTCTACAACTTTTTTTTTGTATTGTTTTTCAAAATCAACTGTCAATAAAGGAATATCTATAAGTGATGCAATTTTTAAAGCTATTTTTCTTTCTTCACGCCACGCGCATTCTCCATATTCATTTTTTGTACCGCTCCAATTTTTCATAAAAACTCCAATAACCTCATAACCTTTTTGTTTCATCAAAAGCGCAGCGACGCTTGAATCAACTCCACCGGACATTGCGACAAGAACTTTTGTTTTCATAGGATATGGACTTTTTTAGAGTTATAAAATCTTTTGTAAGTATAAAGTTTTAGAATTGATATGGTTTCTGGAAAAATTTTCAATTTGATTTTAAGAAATAATTTCAATTTTTTGATTTAAAATAGTGTTTTGGTCTTTGAAATAAATTTTTCCTCTGAATTTTTTGTTTTCAAGAAAAAGAGGCATCCAGTACTTATCATCTGGCCACATTTCTTTGTAGGGAATTTCATCGATGTGGAACCATTTTGGAAACATTTCCTCACTTTCTGACGGAACCCCGGAATATTTTTTAATTTTAAAAAAATGGACTTCTAAAATTTCTCCGGGTTTTTCTTGAAATTCAAAATCAATAATCCCTCTTCTTTCTATTTCTTCTACGAAAATTCCTGTTTCTTCTTTTATTTCTCTTATTGCAGACTCTTCAATGCTTTCTCCTTGTTTTACTTTTCCCCCAAATCCATTCCATCGACCTTGTCCAAATCCTCTTTTTTTCATTCCCAAAAGTATTTGTGGAGGTTCATAGATTAAAGAAACTGTCATTAAAGTTTTTGTCATTTTCTGTATAAGCTCTTTTAACTTATAAAAATTATTGTGGTGAATAAATGTTAATTATTGTCTCTAAAGATTAGTTTGTAGCTAAAATTTCCTAATTTTTATTGTCTTTTGTAAAACAATCTAAATTGTTCATTTTTTTATAAATACTTTTTTAAAAACATTTATAAAATCTATTTATTTCTTTTTATTATGGCATCATATCCTCCTGGACCTCAAAAGATGAAGATTGATTATAATATCGATAGAAAGATTTATGATGATTTTGCAAAAGCTTGTAGTAGAAAAGGTTTTGCTCCGCAAGTGATTATTGAAAAATTAATGGCTAAGTTTAATCAAACAGGACAGATTTAATTCTATAAAAAATATCTAATGGTTTCTGTATAAATTTGAAATGTGGTCCTAATAATGATTTTCAAAAGGAGGAATATAACGAATTAATTTGTAATTCTTTCTTTGCAATATTAATTCTGAATACATACTAGCTTGTAACCTTCTTGACAAGTTGGGGTAGCACATTGCTGGTCGTAACAAAATTTATTAGCAAAGTATCCTCTTTCATAACAATCATGGGTTCTAAGAAAATCCTCTAATTTGTCTTCTGCTTTTCCAGTCTCTTTTGTTAGATTTAATTGAAGTTCTGAAAAAGTTTTTTGAGCTTCTTGCTGAGAAGTATTATATTCACTTTTTAATCTAACATACGAGTAACTTGTTATTACCAGTAGAATAACTAAAAGGACTATCCAAAATATTTTCCAATTCCATTTTGTTTGGTTTTTATTAGCCATTTTTAACAATCTAAATAGTTAATATTATTGTTTAACCCGCTTTCAACTAGATTTGGGGAATGAACGCCTTTACACAAATTAACTTGATTGTTTTGCCCAGAAATTGTTATTTGAAAAATGTTAGTGTTTTTAGTTATTGTTACGATGTTTCCCAATCCACTAACGACTAAGTTAACACTTTTTTCTGGAAGGTTAATAGTTTTTAGATCATTCATTCCACTAATTGTAATTGTTTCAAAATTATCAAATTCATCATAATTGTTTTCTTGATAATTTCCTAAATAATTATCACTTTCATAATCCTGCTCTTTTTGATAAGTGTAAGTAGAATTATCATTTGAACTAAACCAAAAAACAATTATTAGTAAAAATACCAAAATCATCCCAGTAATAATTATTTGTGCCCAAGAGATTTTTTTGGGTTTTTCTATCATGATAATCTTTTTTAATATTGGTTTCTTAAAAAATGCATAGAAAATGGTTGAAGAAATCCCATCAAAAGGATTAGGAGAATTGATTGATGAACTTATTGAGTTAGAAGTTGGATATTCTAATATGCCAAAAAAGCCTGTTCCAGGAGTTCTTCGTTTCATTGAAGATTACTCTCAAAAAAAGAAAAAATTAAGATATGAAATTAATGAAATTTTAAAGAAATATAGACTTAAGGAAGAATAAAGATTATCAAGCATATAATTTTTATTTTTTTCCTCGGGAAATTTTGGAAATTTTAAAAATTTAAAAAGGATTTTCTTGTTAATTGTTTATGGAGCATGAGTTACTATCTGATAAAAATTTTTGGGAAGACTTATATCGGGAATTGAATAAATCTAAAAAAAAAGTTTACATGCAGTTTATGACTTTTGAAGGAGACAAAACGGGTTTAAGATTAGCCAGTAAACTTATTGAACTGAAAAAGAGGGGAGTGGACGTTAAAGTTTTAATAGACAGATTTACTGATTATTATGTTAGTGATACTTACTACAAGAATCCTTCTGTTAAAAAGGAAGTTATCTCTACTAAAAAAATGATTCAAAAAATGGAGAAGGAAGGGATAAAAATTAAACGAACCCGCCCGTATGGTTTTTTAAAATGTTTTTTTTTGGCTAGAAACCATAAAAAAATAATAATTATTGATGATTTCTGTTATCTTGGTGGAATAAATATCAGCGACCATAATTTTTCGTGGCATGATTTCATGGTAAAGATAAACAAAAAAGATTCGGTAAAGATTATTCTTGAAGATTTTAAAAATACTTTTAATGGCAAAGAAAGAGATTATAAATCTAAGGATGTTTTTACTAACAAATTTTTAGAAGAACTTTATTACTCTTTAATTATTGGGGCTAAAAAAGAGATTATAATCTCTTCGCCATATGTTTTGGATATCTCTTTAATTAGATTATTTAAAAAAAATATGAATGCTAAAAAAATTTTACTAACTCTAAAAAAGAATAATTATAACATAATAAACAAAACGTCAGGATATTTGAATAAGAAACTGAAGGAAGATGGTGCTGAAATTTTTAATTACCCTTTTTTTTCCCACGCTAAGTTTTTGTTGGTGGATAGAGAAAAGTTGTTGATTGGTTCCTCAAATTTTGGGCAAGAAAGTTTTTTATTTAAACAAGAAATCGGTATTTTAATCAAAGATAAAAAATTTATTAATGGTTTTGTAGACAAAATGTATGAGGAGCATAAACATAACCTTATCAAATATCGCTCCAAAAAAGAAAATCTTTTTATGCCAATTATTTTAGTTTATTTATCTTATTTTCTTATGCAAATTTTTAGCAAATTTTTTTTTAGGGGGGTAAAACCAATTGGATAAAAAATTACGCAAAATTTGGATTATTGGGGGAATTTATCTTTTTGTTTTTTCATTAATTTATTTAATTGGCGTTTTATTTTTTTTGGAGCTTTTAAAGTTCATTGGTTTTATGTTTATCGCGTGCACATTTATTCCTCTTCCAGCAGATACTTATCTTTTATATTCCACAAAATACTTTAGCCCTCTTTTTTTAGGGGTTGTTGGGGGATTGATAAACGCCCTTGCAGTTTTATGCGAAAAATTTTTCATAAAATTAGTTCTTAAGGCTAAAAAATTTGAAAACCTTGTAGTCTTTTTTAATGAATCTTCATTCACTAAGCTATTTCAAAAAAATTTGTTTCTTTCTTTAGTAATAAGTGCTTTTTCTTTCATACCTTTTGAGCCATTTAGACTTATCGCAATAACTAAAAATTACAATAATGCCAAGTATTTTCTCGCTACATTTATTGGAAGGGGTTTTAGATATTTTCTTTTGGCTTTATTAGGAAAAGAACTTCTTAAATATGATTGGATTGGCGTCGCGATTACTGCTAGTTTGATTATTTTCTTTTATGGAGCTTATAAGAGTTATATTAAAAATAAAAAAAAGAAACATTTATAATTAAATTAATTCTTTAATTTCACAGCAGTTTTTTTGGAGGCTTCATCTTTTTATTTTTGTATTCATTACAATAAAGTACGCTGTCCAAATCAATTTTCGCCCGTCGCGTTGTTGGTTTTTCAAATTCAAATCCAATTGGAAAAAGAGCTTCTACATTGGTTTTTTCAGGAATTTTTAATATTTTTTTAATTTGCTCTTCGACAAAATAGCCGATCCAAGTTGTTGCAAGGCCTTTATCAATTATGCTTAATAAAAAATTCTGGATTGCTGCGCCTGCTTGTTGTCTGCAATAAACTTCTCCTTTTTCTCCATAAGCATTAATTGTTCTTGATGGATTTGAGCACACGACAACTACGTATTCTGTTTGGGAAATAAAATCTTGTTGAGATGCTTCAGCAAGTTTTTGAATTTTTTCTTTATCGTCGACTAAAATAAATTTTAAGGTGAAGTTGTTTCCAGCCATTGGTGCGTATCTTGCAGAATCAATGCACTCAATTATGTCCCGCCAGTCTGGTTTTTTGGATTTAAATTTTCTTACACTTCGTCTTGATTTGATTGTTTTGTCTAATTCCATTTTAAGAGTTTGATAATGGAAATCTTTGATTTACTTTGATTAATTCCATGAATAATATAAGAAAATGGATTATAAAAAGGTTATTGAAAAGCGTCCCGGGTAGGACTCGAACCTACGACTTCATGGTTAACAGCCATGCGCTCTAACCGACTGAGCTACCGGGACTTAAGATTCGGAATTTATTTTTATATTTAAAGGTTTGGATATGTTGATTTTATTCAACAAATTTTTTTTTCAATCCTAAATCCAATTCTGGTTTTGGCTGACGCTTTTCAAGAAAATTATATACATTTGAAT
>Ga0210057_1010194_pt1 | contig 10700 bp, 6 predicted proteins | sample CryGeyCG2114_010_2_FD_183968 | JGI IMG/M metagenome (GOLD analysis project Ga0210057, IMG submission 183968) | Groundwater microbial communities from aquifer - Crystal Geyser CG10_big_fil_rev_8/21/14_0.10 (SPAdes) (version 2) | ecosystem: Environmental > Aquatic > Deep subsurface > Groundwater ...
CGAAATGGAAGGCATTGCAAATTTTATGAATCATATAAAAGACGGACGCGCCGGTATGATTTTAAAAGAGGCGGAAGACGGTTCATTCAAAGGGAGCTTCCGAACCACGCATGACCACGTCGATGTATCCGCATTCGCAAAACTCTTTGGCGGTGGGGGACATGCAAAAGCCGCGGGCTTTTCTGTCGAAGGACCTCTTGAGCATGCCATTGCACACATCTTTGAAAAGATTTATATGTTTGAAAAGGGAGGGATGGTGCTTGATGAAACGTAAATCATCCTGCAATGTCCGCCATGTTGACATTGATGCCACATATACACTATGCTATACTCCTTTTACTTATGTAATTCAAAGCTTTAGCTTTGACGGTCAGGCCTAAAGGCCTGAGTTACAGATTGTACTATGTCAACATCCCAATACCTAATCCCGACTGTCATAGAAAAAACGTCCCACGGCGAACGTGCCTATGATATCTATTCTCGATTACTCAAAGACCGTATTATTTTTCTTGGGTCTGCGATAGACGATGGTGTTGCCAATACCATCATTGCCCAGCTTCTTTTTTTGGAAAATCAAGATCCGGAAAAAGACATCAAGCTCTATGTAAACTCCCCCGGTGGTTCTGTAACTGCCGGCATGGCAATCTACGACACCATGCAATATATAAAGCCTGACGTCTCAACCATCTGTGTTGGCATGGCGGCAAGCATGGGATCAGTCCTCCTCGCGGCAGGTGCAAAAGAAAAGCGATTCATCCTCCCAAACAGCGAGGTCATGATTCACCAAGTCATGGGTGGCACGCAAGGGCAAGCGAGTGACATCCAAATTCATGCGGAAAGAATTGTAAAAATGAAACGACACCTCAATGAAATTCTCGCAAAGCACAGCGGTCAAGCATTTGAAAAAGTAGAGAAAGATGCAGATCGTGATTACTTTATGAGCGCAGAGGAGACAGTGGCGTATGGACTTGCAGACAAAGTTATTTCGTAATTCGAAGATTGCACCCCACTTCGTGTGGGCTAAAATTATTCTTGCCTACGGCAAGAAAGGTTACATTCATCCTGCGTCGGGATGAAGACTATCTGTCTACAGTAATAAAAAGAACATCGCATAATGCGATGTTCTTTGTATTATATCAGTCGAATAGTCTTCAGTCTTATTTTGCTTTAGCAAAATATAATCTTAGTTGAGTGAAGCGAGACGTAATCTTCGGAACACTGATGCCTGTCGCAAAGCCCGCACGAAGTGATGTGCAGTCCTGTCTGCCGGCAGACAGGCTTTCGTTAATACAACAATCTTATATATACCAGCAATCATCGTAACTAACCAAGCAACTTCCCCACACTATACACTGCCCCAATCAAAAATACGATCAACAACAATGCACCAAGGAGTGCTGTATGATGTAATTTAAATTTCCCAATCTTCAGGTCTCCTTTTCGTTTTGCCTGCCAATAGATGAACAGAATAAGAAGCATTTCTATACTTCCAAACACACCTCCCACAATGTCTAGTGCGACAATAAATGCTCTCAGGCCGAGAAGAAAAATAAACAATGGCACAAGAAGTGTGATTGCTACACTGAGTACATGTTTCATTTTATAATCCCACATGAGTGAATCCCGCAAAGCAACACCCGTCAACAAAAAACTTGTTGCCATAGCAAAGAATGCAAACACATTTCCAAACACAAACATTGTAGGACCAAGCTTCTGTCCCAGTCCAATCGTTGCAATCTCTGTAGTTTCTTGTCCAGTCACGCCAACGACAGAGAGTGCAAATAAGACGTATACGAGTATAACGAGTGCCCCTCCGACGATAATTGCTTTTTGAAATATCTTATCTTTTTTTTGTAACACGCTATGCATTTCTGGAATAGCCGTAGTGCCGTGAAAGGCAAAGAGAATAACGCCGTATGGAAGAAATATATGTGCGAGATCTGTATACAACACATTTTCCATTGCAACGTGCGGTGAACTGAGCCCCGCAATCAAAATCACAACAGCAAAAATACCCGCTGTGAGCACGAGTTCAATTATTTTTATGGTGTGCATGCCTGCGATGACAAATGCACTTGCCACGGCAAAAAAAAGAATGCTCCAATTGAACGCTGAACCGCCAAAAAGATTCGCCAGTGTCTCCCCTTCTCCAATAATATAGACGACAAGTACACCAAACAATACGGCATACACAATCACTGTCATGCACAACGCACCGACACGACCGAGATATTTCCGAGCTAGTCCAACAAGCTGAAATGTCTCTCCTGTTTTCGATGAGACTTCTCCGAGCATGAGATTGAGTCCCATCATGAGAAGTCCAAGAACGAGAATGTACACAAGTCCAACTTGCATTCCAACCTGCGCTACGACAAACGGGATGCCGAGAACTCCCGCACCAATCGTACCACTGGTCATGAGTGCAATCCCTTCAAACAGCGACATCTCTGGACGAAAAATACCGTGATGTACGGTCAGTGGTCTGTTAGGTTTATTTTTATATTGACGAAAAAACATGTGTTATCCTATTTTTTGCCATAAGTCATGGTATGGAAGTAATTCTTTATTGGTCATAGAAATTGTATTATGTATAATTTATACTACCAAAAGCGTCATGAGCAATAAAATCACTCCAAGCGTCTGCGCAGTCACATGGTGATGTTGTTGGCGAATCTCCCAAAATATATGAACCATCAATGCACCACTAAACAGAAGAATGAAAAAGAAGTAGATCCCATTGGTAATATCAAAGAGGTGGGTAAATGATCCAAGCACTGTCCTTCCAGACGTGTACTCCTCTATCGGCGTACGTTCCACGTGTGGAATTGTTTTCCATTTCAAAGGAGCAGAGAGTACTGTTCCATCGCTACGCACAACACGAAGCTCAGGGACAAGTACTACTCGAAAATATGTCTCGGAGGATTCATGAACCACATACTGACCTCGAAATATGCCGTATGTATCAGTATCCTTCAGTAAAATCTCGTCTCCTCCAATCACCACAGATGCTGACTGAAATGGTCCATCAATAGATGCAAATGCAGTTAATGTTATTTCCGAATCTCCTGTCTCCTGATACTGAACCAGTGAACGTTCGGCGTCTATGACTGAGGTAGGCGCAGATGTGTCCAGTATGTCTTTCGTCTCTGAGCCAACAGAAGTAATTCCAGCAACTCCTTCAGGATCATCGAGGAGCAAAGGTTCAGCAGGAGAAATGACAGGTGTTGTTTGCTTGTTTGGCACACTCTCTTCTTTCTTCGTACCAAGAATATCAGTCAATGTGTGTGCCAGTTCAGATACTGTTTCTGTTGTGGTTCCAGGTGGTGGTATGGGTCCAAATTCTGTCGAAACTGTTGCGATAGCCAACTCGACTGCTGATTCAGGCAGTACTGTTTCCACTGCCTGTGGCTCTGGCACTACAACAGCAGACAGCTCAGAAGGCTGTGCGTGTGTCAATGCTTTCTCTACTCCATAGTGTTGCGCAACATATACGACAGGAACTCCTTCGTATGTTCCGGCAGACAGCCCTACACCAGTGTCTGCATACTCAGTGTCCACCAGATTTGCAAAATGTGTAGGGCTCTGTATCCATGCTTGTACCAGTTCACGGGGATCACTAAAACCGATTGCCAAATTTTCTCCTGCCACGCTATATGGGTATCCGGCATCCGCAAGAAAATCTGCAAGTCCGACATTATCCGGCGATGTGTGCGCGAAATAGGCGTGCGATGCCATGTCCGACGTCTTTGCTTCTGCAGAATGATGGAGTCGAGATTCTGCTGTGAGGGGTATGAGACCATTTGCAACGCGAACGTCATTTGTGAGCAAAAAAATTGTTTGTTCCTGCTCGGCAAGCACATCCGGAAGTACAAATACTTCTGCCGGAAGGAGAAGGACAAATGCCACGCCTATTACTTTCATGCACAAAAAAACCGTACTATACAACACTGCTCGTTTTGTATGGAGCAAATGGGGATGATACTCGTTGTCTTTATGAGGGATAAAAAAATCCTTCAGATGTCTACGCATATACAGAGAGTATACCATTCTTATCGCCCAAAAGCCATGCAATGCATGGCTTTTGGGATATACGGACGTATGTGTATATATTTATGTATGTATTATTGTATGTCTTCTCCAGTCGGATATGTGTCTACACCTGCAAAACGTGTAATAACACCAGACCAGCTGAATCCATGCGTATAAAATGCCTGCTCATTCGTGATACGTCGCTGTATTCCATTCTCAAGTTGGTACACCTTCGGTGAACCTGCGTACAAAAAGAGCGCGCCATCCGGCAATGCTGTAATATTTGTTATTTCTGCGCCTGTCGTATACGAGGGAAGGACACCACTGACAACATCGAGAATTACATTCCAATCAAGACCAAGCGCATTGAATACAGCCTCTGAAGCAATCGCATGTTTTGTATTTCCCAGAAGCATGTATACCTTTGGATCACTCGGTGTCTTTATCAATTCACCATGCAGATAGTCACGTTCAGAGCCCCATTCGATAAAAGAAATAGTGTGTGTTGGAATTACTTCAAGTGATGCTTTTGATACCACGCGGACATCTGACCACCGTACAAATCCGTATGAATCGTAAATCGCAGGGTTCTTAAACGCACGTCGTACGCATGTCGTACTCTGTGTATCTACTTCATCCGTGGTGATAAGCCACACACCGGGATGTTCCGGGTACTTATACACCTTTCCGATGTCAAGGGAACACGCGACTATTTTTTCACCCAAGACTTGCGGGACAAATGATGCCGGAACCGTCACGGTCTTTGACACAATCGAGCTTGTTTGACCGTTCGTGTTCACAAATTTCATGTAGATGGTTATGTCTGTTGGAAGCGTCCCGGCTACAGAAAATGTAAATGTATTGCTGTATGGCTGCCATACTGACGCGGTAAAATCCGGGGTAGCGCTCAGTGCCATCTGCGCCATGCTTGCGCCGGTCGTCAACGTGAACTGTGCAGTAGCACTCGCTCCATTGTATGTCCCTGTAACAAACGCCAGTGTGACTCCAGATGGAGTAAATGTGGTTGGCGTAGAAGACCCACCGCCACCACCGCCACCACCCCCACTACTTCCGCCAGACGATGAAGAGGTTGGAGTTGCCGACACCACAATGACTGTTCTTTGTACCTCCACGGCATTATTTTTTGCAGCATCACGTGTATTGTATGTCACCACATACGTACCTGCGACAGATGTATGTACTGTATCTCCACCGATAGCAAGAGCAGTTACGTCCTCGTTCACCGTTGCACCAAATTCTGTATATGTGTCGCCAACTGTAAGCGTCATTGTTGCATCTCCAACAAGTATGATGACAGGTGCTACTTTGTCGATGTTTGATACAACAGCAGTAGTCGTTCCTGCGTTTCCTGTGGTGTCTTCAAATTCAAATGTGAATGTTCCGTTTTCTGTAAATGTGTGCGTAAACAATCCGTCATTATTTGTCACAATTGCATCTAGATCATCCAGTGAGAGCGTTGCAATAACATCTTGATTTGTTACAGCCGTTGCTGAATATTCAACTGAGCCTGCTGGCGCAGTAGTGTCATTGTCGTCATTCACAATGGTAACCATAGTCGTATCGCTCGTGTCATCAATAGTTGCCTGCCCCAACAACACGGCACCGAGCACTACACGAAATGTTTCGTCTTGTTCTATTGTATCGTCTCCGACAATAGGTATGGCAATATACTTCTCTGTCTCGCCAAGAAAAGAAACTTGACTATCTTGACCCGTATAATCGTTATCTAATTCCAAGGCTGTGTCGTCTTCTGTGACAAAGCTAATAGTCGTATAGAGAGTGCTTGGGTTACTCAAGGTAACCAGAAGACTAATAGAAGTATTTTCTCCAGCATTCCCTTCTGTGGCGCTACCAACTTCTTGAATGGACACTGTTGGAATATCTTCTGGATCTGAAAAGGATCCAGTCGCTGATACATCTTCACCTAACTCCGCATCTCCAGAAACAATATCATCAATTATCAATTGAAATGCCTCTTCGCCTTCGTACACATTGTCATCCGTGATGTCTACGTCGAGTTGTATGCCAGTGTCACCAGCTGGAATAACCGCTTTACCACTCTCAATCACACCTATATCGTCATCATTTGTAGTGATATGTTCAGTGTGGTACGTAAATGTAACATCGTTTACAGCTGGACCAGACAGACCAACCATGAAAGGAAGACTTCCACCGGTTTCATCCGGATCAAATCCCTGTCCAAAATTGCTCAAGACTGGGAGACTCTGTGTGGTAAATTCATGGTCATCCCGATCAGCATGGAGCCATTGTTCTCCTTCCGGAATAGGATTCCCATCCAGATCTGTTACGCCACTGTCAACGTAAAAATAGTATTGTGTATTATATTCCAAGTAATTATTTTCCAAAATAATTTTTACTCTACTATTTTCAAAATCTCCACTTCCCAAAGTCAACATAACAGGAACCACTTCGACATCTTGTTCTAAGTCAACATATTTTCTGACTTGAATGTTATCGACATGTACCGTATTTGGATCAAGGTCTTCGGAAAAATCCAAATAAAATGAAGACTGGACTGACACGTCGACGCTATCATCAACAGGATCAGAAGACACGATCGTTGGCGACATAGACAGGTCTCCATCATCTGTCGTCACACTCACTTCCACAGACGCATCACTCTCCAAGTCTGCCCCTTCTCCCACTACAGCTGTTACAACAACATAGTACGTAGTCTGTTCTTCTAATCCTTCGATAGTCACCTGAGATGCTACATCTTCATACGCAACATACCCTGCGACAGTATTGGGGTTGCCACTGTCGACACCAGACTCAGTCGCCAGATACAGGTTGTACGCAATTGCCCCTTCTACATCATCCCAGCTCACAGTAATAGACTGCTCAACACTTTCAGCAACGACATTCGCAGGAGCATCGGTAGCGCGAGCGAGGAAAACAGCATATTGTTTTGTTTTCTCTTGATCTTCTGCAACGACGGTGAAGAATACTCCAAATTCTCCCACAGGGAGAGAGAGTGTCACAGTATTTGATTCCAATTCCACGTCTTCTTGATTTTCTGAAGTAGCCAAAAAAACCGTGGCCTGATCATCGCCGGTTTCAAACGTAAACGTTACCTCATCTTCTTCGTGCTCGGCATAGAGCACATACGTGGAGATTCCACTGTCAAATGGGACATGGAAATCTTGTTCTAAATTTTCTGTCAGAGATGATAACGTCGCGTCACTTGATAGTGGAACGAGTGAAAGAAGCGCACTGTGTGCATTTACTCTTCCACCACTTGAGACTTTTCCATCCAAACTATCAATCGGATCAACCGTGCCCATGATTGCTGTTTTTACATCGCTCGTACCCAAACTGGAATCATACCCCCACAATAGTGCTGCCACTCCTGCCACATGTGGCGCTGCCATAGACGTCCCCTGCTGGTACATATATGCCTCGTCAGAACCATCAGATACGTTGTATATCTGTACATCATCGAGTGCGCATCCGTCCACTGATACATCATCATCTTCGTCCGTATGCCAACGGAATCGAACGCTGGTAGCATCTGAGACCAATGCACTCGGAATACTCTTCGTAAAGTGATAATACGACCACGTTCCATCGTGAAAAGCAAAAACAGGCGAAAGTGTAGAGGAAAACTCATTCCATTGTCCAAGCTCCTGATACACGCCATCCACACCAGCCTCGAGTGCCATATAGTCACCATCATCATCCGCAGTGTCACATGTCGACCAAAAATCAATCATACTTTCTCCTGCCACTTCGAAATCAGTGTCTGGGAGGGTTAACGTACTGTCTGCGTTTGCCAGATATGGTGCATTATTAACATCTCCGTACAAGACTTGCCCCCACGAAGACCCAAACCAAGACGTTGCATCGATGACTCCCCAATTATTTTGGCTTCCCGCAGAAACCCAATCTATAGGCAAGGCAGAATTTTCAATACTTGTAAACGGTTCGCTTATGACTCCCTCAATAGTAGGAACGGTACTGAAGATATTGACGCCCGGCGCTCCTACGTCAACTGATGAAACGCCAAAATTAGAAAAAGAGGCTATGCCATCATGCTGATCTGTAGCCGTAACTGAGATAATATTGTCCAAATCATAATCTGAAGGATACTGATGCGTCGTCTCATTATTATCTCCAACCAAGTCAAGACCACCATTCCCTGCCGCAGCAACAAAAAGTCCTGAAAAATTGGCAATGGCGTCTTTCATGGTCTCATCATATTCACTGTTAGCCCAACTTGCGTTGATAACCTTTGCACCATTTTTTTCTGCAAACGCGATAGCACGCACAATCTCTGCGGTAGTGAAATTTGTTTTGAGTGCCATGATACTTGCCTGAGGTGCAACACCAATACCACCTTTTCCATTATTCATTTCCGCAACAATCGTTCCCGCGATATGGGTTCCATGAGAACCATCAGTCGGAAGTGGAGTTCCGTCCTCTTCTGCAAAATCATACCCGTGGACGCATCCTCCGAGTGTGTTTCCATTTTCGTCGAGACATGCACTCCCATCCCACATGTTTACAAAAAGATCCGGATGGTTATATGCGACACCATCATCAATAACAGCAACAACAACACCGCTCCCTTCAGAATATGCAAATGCTTCGTTTCCATCAATGTCACTGTCCGCTATCCCTGACACCACACCACCTGAATAGATTGACCCGTTCATTGTTTGCCCGGTATTTTCAAGCGCCCACATCTGATCACGATAGGTATCGTTCGTATCAATTGATGCAGGGTAATAGATGAAATTTGGTTGTATATATTCTATAGTCGGATCATGTTGTAGTCTGCCAACAATTTCTTCGACAGACTCATTTCGATTACTTCGCAACACAGAGATATTTTTTCTTTGTATATCTCTTGTCTTTTCCAGCTGTTGCGCATTTGCAAACTGTTGTGCTTTATTTCGACCACTCACCTGGCGAAGATTTATAGTATGTTCTCGAAACTTTACCAAGACCTCACCTGGTACTGATGTTGGCCTTTGGGACGTTTGTTCTGTCTGTTTTGAAAATGACGAATGATCTGCCGACCCACGCGCTACCCTTTGTACAGGGGTTACCTCACGTGGAAGAGATACTGCGTACGCAGGCACAAAAGACATCGCACCAAAAAGAATACTCATGAAAAAAACTCCAATGCGTCCTGTGGTGGTATATGTTTGCATAGTATAGCTAAAATTTGCTCCTTCTTAGGGAGAAGGGAAAGCTGAATAGGATAACACAAACCAACATTTTTGTCAAGTTCATGATGCCTGCCCATCTATATACAACAGTATCGAAAAAAGTCCCTTTTGCCAATACAATTTATTCTAAAAAATCTATTCTATAACGGAAATTATCTGCTCTTGCATAATATCCCAATATCTCGAATCATTTCGTTTTTCTTTCATAAAGTACCACCACTCTACCCCCCACAGATACACACGTGATGCACCGACATGGGATGCATAATCTAGATGAGCATGGAGTCGATCAGGATTCATTGTTTCTTCCATTTTCTCAATAGGCGTATCCAGCGGTGTTACATCAGTAAACCACGGTTCAGCTTGCAATTCTGACACAAAAAAATCTTCGTACTGTTTTCCCCAAAATTTCGCTTTCAGCCGATAAAATCCGGCAGGGAGCCAATCATACGAAAATATTCGTCCACCCGGTGTCCGAACAATACGATACATCGTCGTGCCAAAAATATCACCAAGCTTGCTTGGTTTACGCCATGACGCAAGCTCGCCACTATCTGTCATCACGATCTTCCGTTCCGGATCAAGCTCACGAACAAGAGCAAGTTCTTCATAGACAGCATCACGATCAAAATTCGCACAGTCGCCAAATTCAAATCGGATAAACGCCTCATTCTCCACCTGCCAAAGCTCCAGCGCTGGATTTTTTTTGTATCGCAATACTGTTTCCTTCACATATGAAAGCAGAGCTTCCTTTTTTGCTTCCTCAGTACTGAGTGTATCCAGCCATGCCGGCACGTGACATTCTGGCCACCGTGGTGCCTTTTGTCCGACCACGAGCACGATCTTTGCATCATACTTTGCTGCCATATTCATCATCCAGTCGATGTCAGAAAAATCATACAGCCCTTGTATTTCTTCTATCTCGCTCCACATCGCTGCAATACGAATATACTTCGGTTGCAGTTCTGTGAGCATGTCTTCGTATACTGTTTTCCAGTTCAATCCGAGGTCTGTTGCATGATTTTGATTGAAACTGATGCCGTATTCAACAGGAAATGTTTTGTGACTGAAAAACCAAAAAAGGAGCCAGAGGAGAATGAGGATGGCGGTAACGATGAGGAGGATGTGGAGAAGGAGTTTCATGATATACATGGCTACATTGTTATCACTCGCCTACGGCTCATTCATTGGTACATTGCTTTTACGAAGTGAGAGGAGTGACGAATTCCTGCCTGCCGGCAGGCAGGGAGGCACGAAATTCGTCTGCACGATCGGTGGCAGACAGATTTCGCTCACTCAATCTATCACTCCTTTCATCGTAAAAAAACAATAGACTTGAGTGCACAATTAAACAATAGACGCAAAAATAGCAATATAGTCCACAACTATATTCCCTGACGCACCAATCGTTTAAAATTATACAGATTGACGGCGGCGAGGAATGTGGTTGTAAGC
>Ga0210057_1010195_pt1 | contig 10698 bp, 6 predicted proteins | sample CryGeyCG2114_010_2_FD_183968 | JGI IMG/M metagenome (GOLD analysis project Ga0210057, IMG submission 183968) | Groundwater microbial communities from aquifer - Crystal Geyser CG10_big_fil_rev_8/21/14_0.10 (SPAdes) (version 2) | ecosystem: Environmental > Aquatic > Deep subsurface > Groundwater ...
TTAGAAATATTTTGAGTAAAGTGCAGAGAATTGGATTTAATGATTTTATTAAATCAGCAAAAAATCGTTCAGAAGTGATTGTAAGCTTTCTTGCAATGCTTGAGCTTGCAAAACAAAAACATTTGGTCGCGTCTCAAGAAGATGGACAAGATATTGTTATAATAAAACAATAAAATAATATGAGTTTAATATCAAAAATTGAAAGTTTGTTATTTGTTTCAAGCGAGCCAATTTCTTTAGCGCAGATTAAAAAAATTTGTGATGAAAAAAAGTCTGAAATTGAATCAGCGCTGGATTATTTGCGTAAAAAATATGAGAAACAAGATGATTCTGGAATTATATTTATTTCAATAGGCGACAAATATCAACTAGCTTCTCATCCTGATAATAGTAAAATTGTTAATGATTTCTTAAAATCAGATATAACTGGAGAATTAACAGAGCCAGCTTTAGAAACTTTGACTATTATCGCGTATCGCGGGCCTATAACAAAGCCAGAATTAGAACAAATTAGAGGAGTAAATTGTTCTTTAATTTTACGAAATCTTTTAATTAGAGGTCTTATTGAAAAACAGGAAGATAAAAAAGTAAATATGCCTCGCTATAATGTAACGCATGAATTTATTAGATTTTTAGGTGTATCTTCTTTAACAGATTTGCCTGATTATGAAAAATTATCAACCCATGAGACTTTAGATGAAGTTTTAAGATCAACAGAAGAAGATGCTGATTAGAAAAACATCAAACATCAAACACCAAATAAATACCAAATTCCAAACATCAAACAGATTTTATTATGTCTACAATATTTACATTATTATTTGCAATTATAAGCTTAAATATTTCATCACTTCCATTGGTTGAGTATGATTCATATTTATCAAACGATTTTGTGCGCGCTGATCGCCTTATATCTTCTGAAGCTGAATCTAAAGCGCCAATAAAAAAAGATATTAAATCGCTTGGTCCTCAGCTTAGCGCGCAAAAAGCGATTGTTGTTGATAAAAAATCTGGCGCTGTTCTATTTGCAAAAGAAGAAAAAGAAAAACATTCAATGGCAAGCATAACAAAGTTAATTACTGTTTTAGTATTTTTAGAAACAGAGCCAAATTTAGATCAAAGATTTGAAATGATAAAAGAGGATGATCGTGAAGGCGCTGAAAAACTTATACAACCAGGAGAGAGTGCAAAATTGCATGATTATTTAATTTCAAGCTTGCTAGGCAGCGCAAATAATGCGACAATAGCATTAACTAGAAGTACTGGTATTTCTACGGAAGAATTTGTAAAAAAAATGAATCAAAAAGCAAAAGAGCTTAAAATGTATGATACTTTTTTTGTAGAGCCGAGTGGGCTTGATCCTAAAAATAAAAGCACTGCGCTAGATATGGTAAAATTGCTTAATGCTGTTGAATCAAATGATATAATTCATGAAATCACTGGAATGTATAGCTCTAATATTGTTGTATATCCTTCTGGAATAAGAAGAAATGTGCTAACAACTAATCATTTAATGGGTTCAATTGTTTTTGTGGAATTCGGTAAAACAGGTTATTTGGATGAGTCATTGTATAATTTAGCAACAACTGTTTCAACATCAAATGGTAATGAATTATATATTGTTATTTTAGGGTCGCAAACAAATGAAGAAAGAGTTCAGGATGCTAAAAATTTATCTATTTGGGCACAGAGAGTTTATTCTTGGGAATAAAATATGAAAAATTCACTAATTATTGCTAATTGGAAAATGAAACTTAATTCAAGTGAAAGTTTAGATTTAGCAAAAAAAATAAAAAAAGCTTCCATAAAATATACTGGAGCAGAAGTTGTTTTGTGCCCATCATTTACAGAGCTTGCGCAAGTCAGAGAGATTATAAAAAATTCAGATATTAAACTTGGGGCTCAGGATTGTTTTTGGGAAGAGAAAGGATCTTTTACTGGAGAAGTTTCTCCAAAAGTATTGCAAGATTATAATGTAAAATATGTTTTAGTAGGCCATTCAGAGAGAAGACAGAATTTAGGAGAAACAGAAAAAATGATTCATAACAAAGTTCGTTTTTTATTTACAACTGAGATGACTCCTGTTTTATGCATTGGAGAAACTTTTGAACAAAGGCAGGATGGCTTAAAAGATGTTGTTTTAACAAGGCAATTACACTCAGCTTTAAATGGTTTATGGCTTAATAAGTCTGATAGATTAGTAATCGCATATGAGCCAGTATGGGTTATTGGTTCTGGACAAGATATTGATCCAGATGAAATTGAGCATACTCATCAGATTATACGTCAATTATTATATGATTTATTTGAAGATAAGGTAGTTGACGAACAAATAAAAATCATTTATGGTGGTAGCGTTGATCCTGAAAATGTTGCTAAATATATTTCTCAACCAACAGTTCATGGAGTATTAGTTGGTGGAGCTTCTTTGGACTCAACTCATTTTACTTCAATTATCGCGCAAACTAAAAAATTATAAAATATGTTAACAATATTTCCATTAATTATTATTATTTTATCTATTGGCGCAATACTTATAATTGCTTCAAGACATATCAAGAAAGTATCTGTTTTAGATGTTTCAGAAATTCCAGAAGAGCGAGAAGCAGTTTTAAAAAAATCTATTTTAGAAAATCGTTTGCTTAATAAAGTTGACCAAGTTTTTAAATTGTTAAATATCCTGATTAAGCCAATAAGTTCAATTGCTTCTGGCTTTCTTGGAAATGGATTAGGCAAAATAAAAAATTTAGAGAAAAAATATCGTTTTTCTGGAGGACTTCCTGATTCTAGTAAAAAATCACAATCAAAAGTAAAAGAATTATTAAAAGAAGCGGAAGATTTTTTATTATCTGGAAGTTTTACCCAAGCAGAATCAAAATATTTATCTGCTATAAAAGTTAATCCAGATTTTACAGATGCTTATATTGGATTAGGAAATACATATTTGAAAATGGATGAGCTAGATCAAGCTCGTGAAACATTTGAACATGTGACAAAAACCTGGCCACAAGATGATAGAGGTTTTGCTTTTATGTCTAAATTAGAAAATAGTAAAGGAAATTTAGAAGAGGCAAAAAGTTATTTATTGCACGCGCTTTCTATTAATAATGAAATTGTTGATTATCATATTAATTTAGCTGAAGTTTATTTAAGTTTAGGAGATAATGAAAAAGCGCTTTCAAGTTTGCAAAAATCGCAAGGATTAGAGCCAAATAATCCAAAAATTCTTGATCAATTGTTTTTAGTTAGTGTATTATTATCAAATAAGAATTTAGCCCAAGAAGTTTTGTTAAAGATTAAAAAAGTTAACCCAGATCATGGTAGATTAGAAGAATTTGAAAAAAAGATAAAAAATTTGAAGTAAATTTTTGTATTGTGCCGACGTAGCTCAGGGGTAGAGCAACTCCATGGTAAGGAGTAGGTCCGCGGTTCAATTCCGCGCGTCGGCTCCAGCCGTCGCCCCCCTTCGCTAAAGCTACGGAGGGCTATGGCTGGCAGGCCAGCCTGACGAAGCATACTCGCGCAGTTAGTCCAGTTTTTTAATCCGCTTTTGCGGTTTTTTTTATTATCTAAATAAGTGCATAAGTTATTTGCGCAAAATTATTAATATGTGGTCTAATTAGTTATAAATACCATTTATTGATATACTTAATCTGTAATAAATTTTTATATTCGGCGTTATTATTTATGCTAGAAAGCCATAAACAAGATATACTAGAAAACGAGGCAGAAATTGTAGAACAAGCAAAAAAAGATGACCAAGCCTTTGAAATTTTGTATCATCATTATTTTCCAAAAATATACGGGTATATTTTTAAAAGAGTTGGAAATCAGCAAACTACTGAAGATATTGTATCTACAACTTTTATGAAAGTTTTTGTTAATATAAAATGGTATGACCACAAAGGATATACATTTGGCGCGTGGGTGTATAAAATAGCTACTAATAATTTAGTTGATTATTATAGAAAACAAGGCAGAAGTAAAGAAGTTGGAATTGAAGAGGCAAGTGAGATAAGAGACCAAAATTTGGCTCCAGATGAGCAAGTTCAAATTTTACAGGACAAAGAACATGTTAAATTTTTATTAAGTAAATTATCAAAAAGATATCAAAAAGTGTTAAATTTAAAATTTTTTGCAGAATTATCTGTGCAAGAAATTGCCAATGTTTTAGAGATATCTGAAAATAATACTAGAGTGCTTGTTTTTAGAGCACTTAAAAATTTTCATAAATTATATGAAAAAAGCTAATAATAGCCAAAATATGGACTTTTTAAAAAATGCTTTTAATTCTGAGCAAGATTCAAAGTGTAATAATTTAGATGATAAAGCGTTATTACAAGATGCAGAGAACAAAATTAATAGCATTAAATATACGCCTAAACCATCTTCTTTGGATTTTGAAAGAGATCTTAAGTCAAAAATTTTAGAGAAGAGGCAGAGATCATCTATTATGGATAATATACTTGTATTTTTAAATTCATTTATGAGACCAAAACGTTTGGTCCCAATTGTTAGTACAATAGTTTTAATTGCTATTGTTGTTAATGTATCTAATTTTCAATCTATTTTTAATAATGTTAAAGAAGATCCTTTTGGCCAGTTTTCAAAATTAATTATTAGTCCAGCTTATGCAATGGATAATTTTGAATTTGAACCAGAATTAGTTGATAGTCTTGGGGTTGAAAGTGAAACATCTTATATACTCAAGAGTAAAGAAGTTATAGATACTAAGCTTATAAAAGAATCATTAATTGTTTCTCCTGATATTGAGTATGATATTGAGCAAATTTCGGATATTGAGTGGAGAATTACGCCAAAAGAACCATTATCGCCAAACACTATTTTTAAAGCTTCACTTAAAACATCTTTTTATGACGAACAGGATAGGTTGCAGAGCCGTGATTATTCTTGGGCATATCAAGTAAAAGATTCATTTAAAATAATTAGCAATATTCCAAGGAATGAAAGCACAAATGTTCCAACAAACACAGGAATTGAAATAATGTTTAGTCATGATAATTTTGTTGATTATTATAAATATATATCAATTGCGCCAAGTATTGATTATCGTCTTGAAAAACATAGCAGAACATTAGTGATGGTGCCTTTAAAAGGATTACAAGAGTCTACAATTTATACAGTAACAATTAAAAAAGGATTACCTATTTCAGGATCTGACAAGACTTTAGCAGAAGATTATCTAATCCAATTTGAAACATCAGGAGTAGATAAATTTAATTCAAGTAAAGGATATTTTAATGTGTATGATAAATTTTTAGAATTTGATACAAAAGAAAATCCTATTGTTCAAGTGTATGCTAGTAATGGAGAAGGTAAAAATGTTGAAGTAGAAGTTTTTAGCTTAAATAGTGAGCAAAGCTATATTGATGCATTAAACAATAGGGACCAAATTCCTTGGTGGGCTTATTCTAAAGAGAATTATACAGTTGATACGTCAGGATTAGAAAAAGTTTCTTCTTTTTTGGGAGAAATTAAAAAATCGCAATATATATATTTTATAGATTTTCCAGAAAATTTAGAAAGAGGATTTTATCTTGTAAATTTTAGTTTGGATGATAAAAAACAGCAGGCTTTTTTTCAAGTAACAGATTTAACCGCGTATATTAATGTAACTAAAACCGATACTATTGTATGGGTTCATGATGCAGAAACAAACCAAAGTGTTCGCAATGCATCTGTTCAAATAATTGGAGAAACAAAAGTTTATAATACAGATAGTAATGGCATAGCTAAATTTAAAACTCCAGAAATTCTTATTAAGGATGCAAATAAAAATCCTCATTATCTTAGTATTACATCACAAAGCAAACAACTTATTTTGCCATCTACACGCACTTCTCTTTCGTATTATTATAGTAGTTCTTCTGACAAAGATGATTATTGGCGTTATTTGTATACAGATAGGCCAAAGTATCAGCCAACAGATACAATTAAACTTTGGGGAATGATAAAGAGCCGAGATAATTCTCGTATTACAGAAGATATAAAATTAACTTTAACAAAGGGTGGGTATTATAATTATTATTACAAGCCTGTTAATATTTCGGAGGTTGATATTAAATTAACTGATTTAGGAACTTTTGAGGGAGAAATTTCTTTTGAAAATATTAGGCCCGATTATTATACTGTTGAATTAAGAGTTGGAGATTTGGTGCTTGCAAGTAGTTATATTCAGATAAGATCATATACAAAACCTGCGTATCAATTAAGTTTAACTACAGACAATAAATACGCATTTGCAGGAGATAATGTTAATCTTGATGTACAAGCAAGTTTTTTTGAAGGGACACCAGTTCCTGGGCTTGATTTGGTATTTAAAATGCCTGAAGGAGATTATGAATTTACTACAGATGAACAAGGCAAAGCCAGTCTTACCTATAAAAAGCAGTATGAAGAGTGTACTAATAATTCATATTGTTGGCCAAAGAGCGCGTATTTAAAAGTTATGCCAAAAAATTCTGAATTATCTGAAATTTCAGCAGAACAAAGGCTCACTTTTTATGGACCAAAAGTATTTGCAAAAAATGAAGTCAAATATCCCCAAGCCGGAAAAGCTGAGCTTAATATAACAACATATAAAATTGATTTAAATAATGAGAATAATCAATCTCCAACATCAGGCACAAATATTCCAATAGCTCCAAATACAAAAGTTACTGGAGATGTAAAAAAGATTACATATACTAAAACACAATATGGAACATATTATAATTTTATAACCAAAAAAGCAACTCCAATGTATAGATATATTAGAAATGAAGAGCTTGTTGATAAATTTTCTTTTATTACAGATGAAAAAGGGGAGCGCACATATGGACTCAATATTGAACCAGAAACTTCATATCAAATTAATATGAAAATATATGATAGCGAAGGAAAGTATGATACAAATTTAGCATATCTTTATTATTTTGATGGTTCAAAAACTAAAAATTATAATTCATATTATAATAGTTATTATCATTTTGAAATGCCAGCTAGCACAAACTATTCAATAAATGAAAAAGTGAGTGCAGATATGTCTTCATACGAAGAAAGTTTGCCAGATTTTGATGGCAATCAATATTTATTCTTACAATTACAAAATGGATTACAAGAATATTCTGTATCAGACAATTCTTTATACGAATTTAATTTTGAAGCGCGTGATGTGCCAAATATAAATCTTGTTGGAGTGCGTTTTGTAGATGGAACATATTTTAGCACTGATGCGAACTATTACAGCACAAACAGAGCTTCTTTTGATACAAAAGATCGTGAATTAGATATTAGTGTTTCAAGCGACAAAGAGCAGTATAAACCAGGAGAAGAAGCCACAATTAATGTTAGTGTTAAAAATAAGCAAGGCAAAGGAGTAAAATCCGCAATTAATATTAATGTTGTTGATGAAGCATATTATGCTGTTATAGACGATACTGCTAATCCGCTTAGTGAAATATATGCTTTTGTTAATACTGGTTCTTACTTTAGTAAATATAGTCATAAATCGCTTTCGGATGTTGTTGCTGCAGAAAAAGGCGGATGCTTTTTAGGCGGAACTCAAATTTTAATGGCCGATGGTAACACAAAATCAATTGAGCAAATACAACCAGACGATATTATTCAAACTCTTTCTGATCCACTTAGAGTTATAAAAGATACTGGAGTTGTAACACAGGTGTTTAGTCATTTAGTTGAAGAATATATTGTTATTAATAATGTATTAAATGTTACTCCAGAGCATCTTGTTTATTCTAATCATAGTTTTGTAGAAGCTGGATTGCTTAAAAAAGGAGATTGGCTTTTGCAACTAGACGGAACAAAGGTTCTTGTTGATTCAATAGAGCGAAAGCACGAGAATGTGATGGTTTATAATTTTACAGTTGATCCTCATCATACATATATTGCAGAAGGATTTTATGTTCACAATGACAAAGGAGAGGGTATTAGAGAATTTTTTGTTGATGCTCCACTTTTCAAATCCGCAATTACTGATAATTCTGGAAATGCATCAATAACATTTACTTTGCCAGATAATATTACTTCTTGGCGCGCAACAGTGCAGGCAATTAGTGATTCATTATATGTTGGCACCACAACAACTAATTTAAATGTTTCTTTGCCTGTATTCGCGGACATAACTGTTTCAAAAGAATATTTAGTCGAAGATAGGCCTTCTGTTAAAATGCGCGCCTTTGGTACTGCGCTTGAATCATCTGATTCAGTAGATTTTACAGTAGATGCTCCTTCTCTTGGGCTTGAGCGTTCAGAAACAACTACCACAAAAGCATTTAAATCTTTTTATTTTGATTTGCCTAAACTTAATATAGGAAAGCATGATATTACTTATTACTTAGAAACAGAAAAAGGCGATGATGCAATGCTTTTGCCTATTAATGTAATATCTTCCCAATTAACTATTAAGGATTCAGAATCTAGTATATTAACTACTGATACAAAAATTGAATCTAAATATGGAGAATCTGTAAAAGTTTTACTTGGTGATAGAAAGCAAATGTTACTTGTTAATCCTTTAAACTATTTAAGTTGGTCTTCTGGAGATAGAATTGATCAAATTATTTCACGTAAAAAATCGCGTGAGATTCTTAATGAATTACTTCAAGAGGAAAATAAAGTTCCAGAAGTAACTGCTCATTTATATCAACTTTCAAGTGGTGGAATTTCTTTGCTTCCATATTCAAATGAGGACTTAGAGCTTTCTGCTAGATTAGCGTTTGTTGCAGCTGAAGAATTTGATACTCAATCCCTTGAGCAGTATTTTTTATCAATTCTAAATAATAAAGAAAGCAATCGTGAAGAAATTACCTTATCTCTTTTTGGATTAGCATCACTAAAAACTCCAATTTTACCTATTCTTAATAATTGGCGACAAAGAGAAGATTTGTCTGTAAAAGAAAAAATGTATGTTGCTTTATCTGCTTATAGTTTAGGCGCGGATGAGCTTGCTCATGGTATGTATAATTCAATTGCCAGTGAATATGCTCAAGAAAAATTACCTGATATTATAATTAAAGTTAGTGATAATAAAGAAGAAACAATGCATTTAACTGCTTTAGGAGCTGTTCTTGCTACTGCGGTTCAGTCTCCAGAACATGAGGGTCTTTGGAGTTATACATCTAAATTTGGATGGAGCACTGAGATTCTTCTTGATCTTGAAAAACTTATGTATGTGCAGGAATCTTTGCCAAGAATTATTAAGCAAGATGCTTCTGTTGAATATAAAATTAATGGTAAAAAACAAGAAGCTAAGTTTGGATGGAATGGTATTGATAAGTTTGAAGTTTATGCGTCTATGGTAGATAGTCTTGTGTTCACAAAAGTAGAAGGTGATGTTCAAATAACTACAATAACCGAAAAGCCTGTTGATATGCAGAATATACAACAAGATTCTGATATAAGTATGCGTAGGGAATATTTTGTTAACAATAAGCAAACTAATACATTTAATGAAACCGATTTAATTGAGGTTCGGTTGTATCCTAAGTTTGGCACTAACGCGCTTAATGGGTCTTATCAAATTACTGATATTTTGCCTAATGGCATGCTTCCTGTAACAAAATTATATACTGGTTATTATGGTTCTGGATGCCATGCTTGGTATCCATATAATGTTGATGAACAAAAAGTTAAATATAATATTTGGAAAGATTGGAATAAGTATAATACATGTAATGGTTATATTTCATATTACGCGCGAGTTAAAACTAAAGGTACATACAAAGCAGAACCAGTAATCTTACAGTCTTTGGTAAATCCTACTTATGTAAATTATTCAGAGCCTGGATTTGTTGAGATTAAATAATAAAGCGATTCAGAATCCCTTGTGAGAGTTAATTCGCTATGATTTTAATTATATGAAAGAAAATATAGCATGTTTGTCAGTAATTGTTATATTCAGCATTGTCCTAGTTGGTTGTGCACGAAATACAGATGATGTTATTACACCTATCAGTAAAAATTCTGAAATAGATAGAGAAACAATTTTTCTTAAAGATACTTTTTATGACAAAGATCTATTCATAAGAGCAGTTACTTCTGCTAATTTAACAGATTTGAATTCAAAAGTTATTATTGTACCTCATCATTTGTTAGCATCAGAGATTATTGCTAATCTATTTTTGTCGATTAAAAAAGAGGGGATTGATACTGTTGTTATTATTGGACCTAACCATGAAGATAATAATGCATCTACAATAGGAACAGCTCATCTTACTTGGCATACGCCTTTTAGAGAGGTAAAAACTAATACTGCGTTAGTTGATTCGTTTTCTTCGTATGTAAACATACATCCATTGCCTGAGGCATTTATAGAAGAGCATTCTATAGGTGCAATTATTCCGTTTGTTAGATATTATTTGCCTAATGCGCAAGTTGTACCAATTATTTTTAATTCTACTGCAAGCCTTTCTGATTCTAAAAGTGTTGCGCAATGGTTAGTAGAAAATGTACAACAAAATACTCTTGTTATTGTTTCAACAGATTTTTCTCATTATTTAACAGAGCAAGACGCAGACATAAATGACAAAATAACTAAAGATTTAATCCTTAATTATGAAGTTGAAAAGATTATTGAATTAAATAATGATTATATAGATTCTCCAGCAAGTTTGGTTTCTGCTATGATATACGCAAAAGAAAGTAATCTTATTCCAAATATTTTATATAATAAAAATT
>Ga0210057_1010197_pt1 | contig 10696 bp, 14 predicted proteins | sample CryGeyCG2114_010_2_FD_183968 | JGI IMG/M metagenome (GOLD analysis project Ga0210057, IMG submission 183968) | Groundwater microbial communities from aquifer - Crystal Geyser CG10_big_fil_rev_8/21/14_0.10 (SPAdes) (version 2) | ecosystem: Environmental > Aquatic > Deep subsurface > Groundwater ...
CGAAGACGAAGATGAAGGTGCACACGATTCAACGCATCCAATGATGTTTGCAACCGCGAATGACTCTGTAGAAGCAGATCTATGTCCTGAATGTGGTGAGCACGCATTGATTTTTGAAGAAGGTTGTGCAAAATGTTATTCATGTGGACACAGCGAGTGCTAGACCATTTGCCTCATGGGAGTATATACCAAAAAAGGAGATAAAGGAGATACTTCAACCTTAGATAAATCTAAAGGGAGAATGAGTAAAGATTCACTAACAGTTGAATCACTTGGATCTATAGACGAGCTGAATTCATTTTTGGGGGTTGCTAGATCATTTTGCGATAACCCTGAACGGGACGTCTTCATTGCTGATATACAGGATAAGTTATTTACAATTGCTTCAATACTTGCAGGATCAAAATTAAAAATTAATAAATCACGTATCACTCGTTTTGAGAAGGAAATAGATGCGATCGAAGAAAAGATAGGAGCTATTGATAGTTTTCGTTATTCTCAAGGAACACGTTTTGCAACGCATCTAATGTATGCTCGTGCACTTGCCCGTAGAACAGAACGAAGGGTCGTTGCATTATCTCATGAACAAACACTTCATCCAAATATATTGCAATATTTAAATAGATTATCTGATATGTTATTTATGCTTTTTCGTGAAGCTAACTTTGATGCTCAAGTTTCTGAAGAAAGTTGGTCTCCAAAAGGGTTGACCGTACGAGATGAATAAGCGCAAAACTGACCGGCAATATTAATAATGTGCTCATAAACTGCATTTTCAGAAAAGGTAATCCATTGATATAGCTGTGCATCAGACCTGACAGTGTTTTAGGATACATAGCTCCATTTCCTAATGCCCATACTCCAAAGTTTGTCCACAGATAGAAAAACATATTTGATCCAATTCCAGTACCTGTTGCTAATAGAGTCGACTTGTCTTTTTTTAGAATAACACTTGCTGCAATCGCAGGGATAAGAAACCCCGAGTAGGTAAATATCCAGATAGTACTATTGCCGATTATCAGATCTGAAATAATCATAGTTGCCAGTATAAAAAAGATTGAAGCACGACTGCCAAAAAATGCTGCTAGAATAATCATCCCTGTTGTAACAAGCTCTACATTAGGGCCAAGATCAAAGAAGAGTCTTTCAGAGAGAGCTAGGGTTATTAAGATGGCAGTAATGAGATAGTTATTCTTCATAGTCTTCTATTGGCTTAAATTTCCATTCAATTGTATCACCATCAGAGATGGTATATGCATCAGCTGCGACTTGGCCTGTTTCACCATTAACAGAGTAAAGCCAACTATTTTGTGCATTACTATCAAGATCTCCAATAGAAGTAACAAAGACACCGAAATCATACTGAGTGACCTCATATTCAATGTCGTTTTGGTTAAGTAATAGAGTAAGAAGTTCATATGCGTTTGTATCATTTGTAAAGCTGAGAGTTTCTTCTACAGTGTTGAGTGTATTAAAAACAACTCGAACTGTTGCTTGTCTTTCGATATTCTCATTTTCCACTCCTGCTACTTGAGGTTGGTTGGTATGACTAATTTCTTTGGCCAGAGAAGTAAGTGAGAAGAGAGTGGCTGTAAGAATTAGTAATGTTAGAAATAACTTTTTCATCTTGCTCGAGAACGGTTTCGTTGTTAGTTTTCCGACTTATCTGCTTATAGAGCAAGAATTACGGTTGCGGCACAGCACTGGATTTACACCAGAATTCCTTTAACACAACGTGAGTACATATTATATTGTTATAGATTAGTGTCAAGATGAAGATGTGAGTAGTGCCCACTTAGTGATGAATGGTGGGCACTACTAGTGTTAATCTAGTTTCTCAATTTGCCTGTTAGTCTGATACATACTACTTCCGTTGTATCCTACTCCAAAGAGGAAAGGAAATATGAGGATCAATATGAGACCAGTATCTTCGATCTTTAGCGCAATGCAAAAAGCTGCTATGAGTGCGACACATAGTACACAGACAACCGCATTCCAAAAATATTTACCGAATCTATAGTCCAATGATTCTTTCTTTTTCATCACATCATTTTTCATGATGAACCTCCTATAGACTATTCTTCTGTTGATTTTTGTAGGCTCTCCAAGTAAGGAAACAACGAATGATCCCAAAGAGTGCTCCCACTGAACTCAAAAAGGCGAACAGGCTCATGGTCACTATATATAAAGGTGGACCGCCAGTTCTCGATAAGAGTATCAATCCAATAGACAGAGATACTACAAGGAGTGCTTCCAGTAGTTGGTGTTTGTATCTTTCCTCTAGCTTTAAAAGCTCAGACATAGCAATTCTCCAATGTGCACTGTTTTGAGGGTATTATCCCATAAAGGCTAGCTGACTTCAAAAAATAAGATGCTAGAATGAATATATGGCCGGACCAGAATATGAACCAGTTCAACCAAGAGTTCCAGAAGGAGTTGTTGAGACACCAACTCAGCATGAAATACCACGAGATGTAGAGCAGGCAACTGGGGCGCAAGCTGTTCCTGCACAACCTGCTCAAATCACAGATCCAGTGAGCGGTCAGGTTGTTGCACAACCAACCATCGCTCCTGCAGATCCACAAGGTCCAAGTATTACAATTCCTGTGTATCATGATGAAGAGGAAATTGAAAAAGCAACTCATGGTAGTGTGGTCGATTCTTCTACTTGGAAAGCTGTTGGTTTATTACGAAAAATTCATATGGCAGTCCGACGAGGAATCGGGATTATTTTTAATCAAAATTAATGAATATTTTGTCTCAAGTTTTAGTGCTACTATTTTTAACAATTTTTTTGTTTATTTTTATTGTCTTTGGAAGTGTAGGTCTTATCTTTTATTACATGCAGCGAAGACGATCTCAGTTTCGCGAAGAAAGATCTCTTGACTCAGTTTTGTTATTAATTTCAGTTCCTCGCACAAATGAAGTGAAAATTGATGCAATGTCTCAAGTTATTGGAGCGCTTGCTTCACTCAAAGAAAGTGGTTGGGAAACGCGTTTCAAAACCCAGCCTGTTGTCTCTTTTGAGATTGTTGCTCGTCCTGAAGAAATTAAGTTTTATGTGTGGACTCACAATGAATTTCGAGATTTGGTCGAGAAGCAAATTCATGGTGCGTACCCAGATGCTGAGATTAGCGAAGAGGAGGAGTATGAATTATTTACTGATGATGGAAAAGTTGCATATAAATCTTTTCAGCTTAAGAAAGAAGCGTTTTATCCTTTAAAAACATACAAAGATATTCCTACGGATCCACTTTCAACAATTACAGCAAGCTTGGCAAAAATGCAGCAGGGTGAGTCAGCAGCTATTCAAGTATTAATTTCTCCAGTTGATACTAAGTGGCAGGATGCTGGAAGATCGTATATTTCTGAGACAAAAAAGGCCCAAGCAGATCCTGAAAAGGTCAATTATTCAATTTCTGGCAAAACTCTTGAAGCCGTTGAAAATAGTCTTACTATGCCTGGATTTGAAACATCTATCCGAGTAGTTGTTGTTGCTCAAAGTGAAGTCCAAGCTAACTCTCATCTGGCAAACTTGACTAGCGCATTTGCGCTCTTTTCGAGTGATCTTAACTCTTTAACATCTCGTAAAATTCGCAATAAAGGAGCTTTAGTTGAGAACTTTATTTATAGATACCATCCGCTTACATATATGTTTGGTGCAAGTCAGATGATTTTAACGCCTGACGAGATTGCATCAATTTTCCATTTCCCTAATAAACTTATTACAACACCGCATATTCATTGGCTGAAAGCAAAGTCTGCTCCGCCACCTGCAAATATCCCGATGGAAGGGTTATATGTAGGTAACTCCAAGTTTCGTGGCCAAAATAGGCCAGTGTATGTAGGACAAGAAGATCGTCTTCGACACATTTACATAATCGGAAAAACTGGAACTGGTAAATCAAAGTTTTTAATGGAGCTGATGAAGCAAGATATCAATAACGGAGAAGGGTTATGTTTTATGGATCCTCATGGAGATGCCGTTGAAGAGCTACTTGAATTTATTCCTCCAGAGCGTGCTGAAGATGTGATTTACTTTAAACCTTCTGATGTTAACCGACCAATGGGTCTTAATTTACTTGAGGCGAAAACAGAGGATCAAAAACACTTTGTTGCAACGGCAGTCATTAACATGATGTATAAACTGTTTGATCCATATAAAACTGGAATAGTTGGACCAAGGTTTGAACATGCTGTTAGAAACGCCGTTTTGACAGTCCTTGCTGAGCCTGGGACTACATTTATTGAAGTAATGCGTGTACTAACTGATTCAAATTATGTTAAAGAGTTACTTCCAAAAGTAACTGATCCGATTGTCAGAAGGTACTGGACTGATCAGATCGCTCAAACATCAGACTTCCACAAATCAGAAACGCTTGACTATATCACTTCGAAATTTGGTCGTTTTGTGACAAATAAAATGGTTCGAAATATTATTGGCCAGTCATACTCGTCGTTTGATTTTCGCAAAGTAATGGACGATGGAAAGATCTTGCTAATTAATCTATCAAAAGGAGAATTAGGAGAAGAGAACTCAAGCTTTTTAGGACTTATTATTGTTCCACGGATATTGATGGCAGCAATGAGCAGAACTGATATTCCAGAAGAGCAGAGGAGAAACTTTTATTTATATGTTGATGAGTTTCAGAATTTTGCTACTCCTGACTTTGCCCAAATTTTATCTGAGGCACGTAAGTATCGATTATCCTTAACCGTTGCAAATCAGTTTATTGGTCAGATAGATGAGGAAATTAAAAACGCAATATTTGGAAATGTGGGTACATTGATGTCGTACAGAGTTGGTGTGAATGATGCAAATTATTTGGCTCGTGAGTTTGCGCCAACATTCACAGAAGAGGATTTGCAGAATATTGAAAAGTATCATGTGTATATGAAGACGTTGGTAGGGAATGAGCAGACTGTACCGTTTTCAGTAGATTTAACACGAGATTATCAGGAGATACGGAAGCAAAAAAATCCAAAGATTGCCGAGGTTATTCGCGAGATGAGTCGATTGAGATATGGGCGAGATCTCAAGCTTGTCGATACTGAAATAACAAGACGGGCAAAGTTATAAATTGAAAATGCCCTAAGACAGACAAGTCTTAAGGCATCATTACTGCAACTAAGCTTTTATTATTGTTAACTTGCCACCGGAATAGACATCATGCTTTATTGAAGAATATAGAGCTAGTTCGATTCTCTTCTTAGGACTTTTTACTCCTAGCATAGCAGATGTCTCAAGAGACCCTAGTGCAAACGCCTCACCACTGCCGATTGCATAGTAATCATCTTCTGGTGACCAGACCGAGAAATTATTGAATATAACACAAATTTCCCCTGCCTTAGCTACAAGAAATAACCCATCAAAGTCATCCGCTGATTTATCATTCTTTTTATATCCCTCTTTGCTCATCATCTCTCTTAGGCTGGTAATCCAAGTTTTTAGTAGATGAATTCGCAGTGAAATATCTTTGGGTTTCGGTTCTATCTCAGGCATATGGACCTGTAATATATCGCAAAGACGCGTAGGTCCAGAAGATCCGACTAAATATCCACCAATCTTCATGACTTTCGGTTGACTTCTTAGTTTTATGGATGAATTACTTGTAGTTTGTTGTTCTGCACCCATCCAACTACTATTGCCTTTTGTAACCGCTACTATTGTAGTCATTGCTAACTCCTTATGTGCTATATTTTTGTGAGGAAATTATATCTTATAGCTAATCAATCTCAAAATAGGTGTAAATTTTGTTATAATAGTTTTCATTGTTAAGTACGGCCAGTAAGTAAATCTTGCTGTGCCAAATGATTGGCCCAGTAGCTCAGGGGTAGAGCACCATTCTTATAAAGTGGGGGTCGATGGTTCGAAACCATCCTGGGCCACAAAAAAAGAGGCTAATTAGCCTCTTATCGCCATTTGTACTAAAGCCATTATTAAAGCTCTTCTAGTTTTTGTTTTTTGCCAGTTTCTTTGACACCAGCAAGCTCTAGATATCTTTCTGTTGTTGATAGTCTTTTGTGACCTGCAGCTTGTGAAATTGTTACGAGATCAACGCCTCTTTTTAGGTTTTCTACTATAAATGTATTTCTGATGTCATTTACTGAATACTCAGGAATATCAGCACGCTGCATATATCGATCAATTGCTGCTCTAATATTTCTTACAGCGAGTGGTTTGCCATTTTTGCTAATAAATAGGTAAGGGGAATCACTTGTTGGACGCTCTTTAATATATTCTTCAACAGCGTCTTTTGCAGGTTCATTAAGTGGGATTTCACGCTCAGGTTGAGTTGCATATTCCTCAATAACTACTTTGTCAGATTTTACATCTGCTTGCTTAAGGTTTGCTACTTCTGAAATTCTCATACCAGTCTGCAAAATGAGCTCAACAATAGCAGCAATTCGCACATCTCCGCGTACTACATCTCGAAGTGCACGATACTCAATTTGATTTAAGAATTTTGGTGTTGAAGACTCAATCTTTGGATGGCTAACATCTTTTGATGGATCGGTTTCAATAATTTTTTGATCTTTTACCCATCTAAAAAATGTTTTTACAGCATTAAGCTTACGTGAGACTGATTTTGGGGTATACTTTTTTGCGAGAAGATAATCTCTAAAACCAGAAAGATTCCCAGGACGTACGTCGCCAGGACCAGCTATATTTCGTTCTTTTAGGTAATCTGCTAACTGTTCCAAATCTGATCTATATGCAAGAACAGTAGAAGGGGATCGACCTTTATCTTCTAAACTTGCTATAAAATTAGGAATAATTGCTGCAAATGTTTTTTCGTTTTCCATGCTATAGTTTTAGTTATGATATCACAATATATATGTTTTGAAACCTCAAAACATATATGTATTATAAGATATTATTGTGACCGATGCAAATTATAACAGAATTTGCGCGAAACACAAGAAAATGTGCTTAATTGTCAGACACACATATAAAACTATATATAGTATACCATGGTGTTATAGGTAAAATAAATGCATATGATTAAACAAATTTTGAGCTCAAAAATGAGGATTCTGACTAGCATACTTGTTGGTTTTGTTATGCTTGCGTACTTATCCTCCTTTATAAAAAGTTATATACGTCTTCGTGCATCAGATCAGCGATTATTTACAGCACAAGATGAATTAAAACAGCTTGAGCAGCAGAAAAAAGATCTATTACGACAACTCGAGCTTGTTGAGACAGATGAGTATAAAGAATTTCAAGCGAGAGAGAAGCTTGGACTTATAAAAGAAGGGGAGTTGGTTGTGATTTTACCAAGTGAGGATATATTACGTAGGCTGTCACCTAGAAAAGCTGATAGTTTCCAGCTTGAATTACCTCAGCCAAACTGGAGAAAGTGGGTTGAAGTACTATTTAATGTCTAATAGTGTTTTGTCGTGGGGCCGGCCTGCCTGCGCAGGCAGGGAGTCGAACTCATTATGAAGTTTTGTCGCGGGGCCGGGAGTCGAACCCGGTCTGCAAGATTATGAGCCTTGCGTGCAGCCGTACACTACCCCGCATCATACAAAAAACTTGTATTCACGTATTGAAATTATATCTCTTTAAGCTCAAATAGCAAATTAAGAGAGACAATTTGAGTTTAGAGGTAGAAGAATATAAAATATGTAAGTTCAGAGATTAAGTAGGTTTTCAGTCTATTTATGATTCACGTCAGTGTAGGCAAAGCCGGCGACTTCGTCGTAAGCAATCTCGCCTGAATAATTTTTACGCGCCAGGGTAGCTCAGTTGGTTAGAGCATCGGATTCATAAACCGAAGGTCGTGGGTTCGAATCCCACCCCTGGTACAAAATTTAGTCTTATAGTATAATTAGTTTAGTAGTTTCGTAATCTAAGGAAGAGTAAAATGGATAAAAGTAGCTCCTCTCTAAGACTGCTTTACTGGGTGTTGTTCTTCTTGGTTTTATTGTTCATTATAGGCGGCATAAGTGCGGCAGCGTATCTTGCTCACCAGAATGTGGTGTCTGCGGTGTTGATCTTTTTTGTCACAATGCTGATTTCACTTCGTGTGATTTACCACTTAGGTCGTTTTTCTACTTGGCTCAGTTCAAGAAGTGAAACATTTAGCGATGAAATACTTTCTAGCACTGAGGAGTTTAATCGATCAGATTTTAATGAGTATGTTGAAGCGAATAGTTAGTTTTTGTACGCATTTGAGCGATATCTAGGAGGGTATCGCTCTTTTTTTTGCAAAGAAAAACCCCGGCTGTGGGTAAGTCGGGGTTTACGGTAACTCATATCTAGCTCATCATGTCGTTGGCTTCTTGTATATCATCGTCAATCACTTGATTGTGCTCATCAATTTGGTTTTTGACAATCATTTTCTCCCGATTGCCTCTTCCTCCTCGATCAGTACGCCATTTATCGCGCTGTTGACGGCGAACATACTTACCATCCGAATTTGACCTTGCCATGAGTTTCCTCGTAATAATGTGCGTTGAAGATAGTATATCAGACAACCTATAATTATCAATATCTTTTAATTAAACTCAGCTTAGTTTATTATTGGTCTATGGAAAAGAGAGTTTTTTCTGGAATCAAGCCTTCGGGGGATTTTCATTTGGGGAACTATTTAGGAGCCGTGAAGCATTGGGTAGAAGGACAATATGATGGGTTTAACATGTTTTGTGTTGTTGATATGCATGCGATCACTGTAGAGCAGGACCCTGAGGAGTTGCGTAGACGTACACTTGATTTGGCAGCATTACTTATAGCAAGCGGGATAGATACAGAAAAGTCGCTTCTTTTTATACAATCGCATAATCCTGATCATGCTAATTTAGGCTGGATAGCAAACTGCAATGTTGGCTTTGGTCATTTATCGCGAATGACTCAGTTTAAAGATAAATCTAGCAAAAATGAGCAAGTTACAGCAGGGCTATTTGATTATCCTGCTTTAATGGCCGCAGATATATTACTGTATGACACGACCCATGTGCCTGTAGGTGACGATCAAAAGCAGCATGTTGAGCTTGCACGAGATATTGCTCAGAGTTTTAATAGCCGTTACGGAGAAACATTTGTAATGCCAGAGCCTGTTATTGCAAAGTCAGGTGCACGAATCATGAGTCTTTCTAATCCAGAAAACAAAATGAGTAAATCAGACGAAGACCAAAATGGTTGTATATATGTTCTTGATGAACCAGACAATATTCGTAAAAAGATAATGTCTGCAACAACAGATAGTGGTTCTGACATCAAAAGAGGTGAAGGCAAAGAAGGCATTACTAACTTATTGACGATCTATTCATTAATGTCTGGAAAATCTGTTGAAGAGTTGGAATCTCAATACGAAGGGAGAGGTTATGGAGATTTCAAGAAAGATGTAGCAGAGGTTGTCGTTGACACACTTGCTCCTATTAGAGAAAAATTTGTGGGCATTAGGAATAGTGATGAATTGTTAAAAACTATACGAGAAAGTGGAAAGCGAGCTTATGAAATCTCCAATAAAAAGCTTCAAGAGGTATACGAGAAGGTTGGGTTTGTAGTTTAGCGTGAAATATATTATTTATAAACACAAGCGAAAGTATTACAAATACGGATTGTTTGGTGCTGTCTTATCTTTAATAATTTGTGGAACAATTTCTTTATATTTCTCATTTTCGCAAGGCTTTATATACGGACTGTCAGATTACTTTTATATTTTTGTCCTTTTATTGATAAGTGGATCACCAATCTGGATTTTGATTTCAATTATAATATCATCTCTAGCTAGCTTATTTGATTCAGACAAAGATTCGCTAAACAGGGTGGCCGTTGTATTATTAAATGTTATATCCTCGATATGTGTTTTATTTATTGCTTCAGCAGCAATACTTCTTGGATACACATTTATCCTAAGCTTTTTTCACTAAGGATTACCTATGTATGCTATGATTAAGTGCGATGAAACCAGAAATTAGTTATTCAGATTTTGAAAAAATTGATATCCGAATTGGAACTGTAACAAAAGCAGAAGTTCCAGAGTGGAGCCACTGGGTGATGAAACTCACTGTGAATTTTGGTGATGAAGTAGGAGAGAAGATTATTTTTTCTGGCATTATGAAGTTTTATGCTCCTGAAGATTTACTAAATAAACAATTTCCGTTTGTAATTAACTTAAAGCCAAAGCGAATTGGTCCTGCAAACGAAGATGGAGAGTATGAGTACTCACATGGAATGATGGTAATGAGTGAGGGTGATATTAATGTTTCTTCTGATGACGAAGATGTTGCACCAGCTCTGTTTAATCTGATAAAAGAAGTCCCAAATGGCGCAATTGTGCGATAATCCGCTAGATAAAGCTTTCACCTGGTGTTATAATCCAAGCTTAAGGCAAGCTCACTATGGCAAGTAAAAACAAAAAAAAGAGGGTAGAATTCCGGATAAAAATCAATCTTTGGAGAATTTTATTAATTATCTTGGGAATCCTTATATTTGCTCCATTTCTGCTTTCACTCTTTGAATCAACCTTTGATAGTGGCAGAGTTGAGCTTTCACAAGCATTATCAGATATTCGTGAAGGTAACGTCCGATCAGTAGAAGTAACTCCTGAAAGGTTATTACTTACGTATGAAGATGAATCAATAAAGACTTCAGTAAAAGAAACATCAGTCAGTTTCCCAGAGCTACTCGAGAGAAGCGGTATCGATCCAGAAGCTGTTACCTATACAGTTTCAGACCAAACATTTA
>Ga0210057_1010198_pt1 | contig 10696 bp, 9 predicted proteins | sample CryGeyCG2114_010_2_FD_183968 | JGI IMG/M metagenome (GOLD analysis project Ga0210057, IMG submission 183968) | Groundwater microbial communities from aquifer - Crystal Geyser CG10_big_fil_rev_8/21/14_0.10 (SPAdes) (version 2) | ecosystem: Environmental > Aquatic > Deep subsurface > Groundwater ...
GAGGGCCATTTTGAATAAGTACGACCCTTACCGGCAAGTCAAGACGAGACTGAAAGCTTTGGCGGACAACGGCCACCCGACCGACAAAATCGAACTGAGAATAATCGGCGGCACCTGGAGTTATTATCCGGAAAAATATCAAACCTGGTTTATCAAAAGATGCTTTGATGCTTGCAACGATAAAGGATGTCCGACATCCTCGAGGATGTCGGACATCCTAAAATCACAGAAAATAAACGAAAAAGCCAGACACCGCATTGTCGGATTATCAATTGAAACCAGACCGGATTTTATAAACCTTGGAGAGATTAAACGGCTGAGAAAGTTGGGCGCAACAATGGTAGAGTTAGGGGTTCAATCAATTTATGATAATGTCTTAAAGTTGAACAAAAGGGGACACGGGGTCAAAGAAACGATTTTAGCGACCAAACTTTTAAAAGACGCCGGATTCAAAGTTTTATATCAAATGATGCCGAACCTGCCCGGCTCAAGTTTGAAAAAAGACGAAAAAATGTTTAAAGAACTGTTCCGCAATCCCGATTTTCAGCCGGATTTGCTGAAAATCTATCCCTGCGCCCTTTTGAAAGAGGCTCCTCTTTTCAAATGGTGGCAAAAGAAAAAATACCGGCCCTATGCTGAAAAACAATTAATTAGTTTGATAAAATCAATCAAAAAGATCATCCCTTATTATGTCAGGATTCAAAGAATAAGCCGAGATATTCCATCTCAAAGCATTGTGGCCGGCCCCGCCAAAATATCCAATCTCCGCCAAATAATTGCTCAAAATATGAGAAAAGAAGGGTGGCAGTGCCGCTGCATCAGATGCCGAGAGGTCAGGAAAGATTATGACCCGAAAGAAAAACTTTATTTATTCAGGAAAGATTACCGGGCTTCAAACGGTAAAGAAATATTTTTATCTTTCGAAAACCCCGAAGGAAAGCTTTCGGCTTCCTACGGGGCAGGTAAAAACAGAAAGTTATATAGTTTATTGCGACTTAGAATTACATCTCAAAACACTGCTATTATTCGGGAAGTTCACACTTACGGCCAGCTCCACCCAATTAATGGGTTTACGAAATCCATTATATCACCGCAACATAAAGGATTGGGCAAGAAATTGGTCAAGCAGGCGGAAAAAATAGCCAAAAGAGAATTCGGCTTAAAAAAAATCGCTGTAATCTCTGGTGTCGGAGTAAGGAGCTATTTTACCGAGCTAGGCTTCAAGCTTAAAAACACCTATATGGTGAAAGTCATTTTCTAAAATTCTTTTGAATTTTGTAAAACGGATGCCGGCCGCCGGGTGATAGGTGATGAAAAATTGACGGCCTTCTTTTTTCAGCCAGTGACCTCGAAATTCATTTAATTTCTGTTTAGGAAAGAAAATAGAAAAAGCGACCTCGCCAAGCAAAATTACCTTTTGAGGATTAATAATATCAATTTGCTCTAATAAATAAGGAAGACAAGCGGCAATTTCTTCCTTCTTCGGTTTTCTATTTGGCGGAGGTGTGGGTAGGCATTTAAGAGGGCTGGTTATGAAAACTTTCTTTCGATTAATTGCCGCTATTTTTAGGAGTTGATCTAATAATTGGCCGGCTCTTCCTACGAACGGCCGGCCTATCTTGTCTTCCTTTCTCCCTGGGGCCATCCCAATAAATATCATCTTTGCATTCACTGGTCCTTCGCCTGGCACAGCTTTAGTTCTAGTTTTCCAAAGAGAGCATTTCTTACACTGCTTAATTTCTCGATGTAATTTTTCTATTTCTTTTTGCTTTTCCATTTCATAATTTGCTGATATTTTTGATAAAGAAAAACGCTCGGCGTCCGGTAAGCGGTCTTGCCTTTTTTAGCTTGTTTAGATGAGTAGTTTTTCATAAAACCAAAGGGACTCCAAATTTTTTCAGAAGTCGATTAAGTTTATATAGTGGTAGACCCACTACATTAAAATAGTCTCCATCAATTGATTCTACCAATAAAAAACCTTTACCTTGAATTCCATAAGCTCCTGCTTTGTCTAGTGGCTCTCCTGTTAAGACATATTTTGTTATTAAATTTTTATCCAGCTTGCCAAATTTTACTTTTGTAGTAACGGTATCTTGTGCTGTTTGCTTAGTCGCTGTATCAATCACAGTGATTCCAGTAATAACTAAATGTATTTTTCCACTTAATTTTTTAAGCATTTCTATTGCTTTTTTCTTCGTTTGGGGTTTACCTAAAATTTTGTTTTTAAAAACCACAATTGTATCAGCCCCAACCACAATAGCGTTCAAAGTTCTGGAAGCCACGTCTAAAGCTTTTAAATAAGAAAGTTTTCTTACATAATCTTTCGGAGATAAATCTCGATTGATTTCCTCTTTTTTTATTTGGCTTGGAACAATTTTAAATTTAACCCCCAGCACTTGAAAGAGTTCTTTCCTACGTGGTGACGAAGAGGCTAAAATTAACTTTTTATTTGATAATTTTTCCATGTCTTTTTCACTGAACCATTATATCCAGCTTTCTGATAAAGTTCTTCAGGATTTTTAAAGTAATATTGAAAATTAATATGAAAATTAGATTCTATATCTCGATACCCCGGATAAAATCCTCTCTTTAGTCTTTGAATAGCATATTTGATAATTTTTTGCCTTATTAGTTCTCTTTCTTCCGGTGTTTTTGTGGCAAATTTTCTATAATATTTTATTCCTGCCAACTTAGCTATTTCTCTTATACCTGCCGGAAAACATGGTTTAGGCAAGCATCTAAATTTTCTCTGAATCTCTTTATAAGTTGGGAAGTGCCCTTTCTTATTTTCCTCTTTTACGTGGTTTATAATTCTCTTTTTAAACCTTTCTTTGTTAAAATTTCTACTCATCCGATAATTAGGAATCAATTCCGGATCTAATCCTAACTTTTTATAAATTTCTTTAGCTCCACCAGGGAAATAACTATCCGGGTTTACTTTAAATTTCTTAAAAATCTCTCGCCTTGATACATATTTACCCTTTTCTAATTTATTTTTTACATATTTTAGAATTTTATCATGAATTTTTTTATACATATTTTCTTTCCCATAAGATATCGAAGAATTTCTTACCCACTCTAAATCTCTCAATTCTTTATACATTTTAAATTGTAAAAGTAATACTTTTAAATCTTTACCAAAAAGAATTTTAATATTGGAAGGAATTGTTTTAAATGTTTTCTGGTCGGTACTTGTTACTAAATATCCGTAGGGCGCATGTAGATTTTTAATGTATCTTTTTAATTGTAAAAATTCATTCCTAATATATGGCGAATTTTCAGCTTGTCCAATCTTACCGAATTTTTGATAAGCCTTAATCTCAATGGGAATAACTCTCTTTCCTTTATCTTCAATGATAATGTCTGCTCCGTTTGGTTTAGAGGGGCCGATTGAGGTACTTTTTATTTTATATCCTAATTTTGTGAATAATTTTTTAGCTATTTCTACTAGTAATTTTTCTTTTTTATATCGCAGAAATGGATTCGGATCTCTTTTATACTCAACCTCAGCTAATTCATATAATTTTCTTATAGAACACCTTATATTTGTATGAAATTTCTCGTTAATTCCATCGTGGGTAGGATAAAATCCTTTTTTAACTTGAATTTGAATATATTTTATAATTTCTTTATTTTTATTCATAATTTGATGATTTTCTTAATCTTCTGATGGCAAGGTTTTTTTCTTTATTTTCTATTTTTGCTCGTTTTATTCCTCTTTCTAAAATCTCGATGGTTTGCGAATATGTCGGTAAATCCACGCTATACGGAACGTGATCCTTGCCCCCATGAGCGAAAGTATATCTAGCGGGGTCTTCGTACGACGGCTTGGCCCCGTAAATTATCTCAGCCACCAAAGACAAAGCCCGAATGGTTCTAGGACCAATTCCTTTCAAGGCCACCATTTCTTCATATTTTTGAGGCTGCGCCTCGTGAACGGCGGAAATTATTTTTTTTAATCTTTTTAAGTCAAATTTTTCTTTTACTACCGGATGCCAGGAGAATTCCTTATTAGCTAGTTGCATTAAAGTCATTTGTTTAGGATGGCGCTGGATGATAGCTAAATTCCCTAAAAAACTTTTCGGCTCTTCCACGACCTGACCCAAACTGACTTTTCGATTTTTGTCACTTTCTTTGGCGGTTAAATTGAGAGATTTTTTGATTTTGGCTCCAGAAATAATGCCCGAGTGGGGTTCCTCAACGAAATCGCGCACTTTCGAAGATAGCCAATGATAACGTCTAGCCGTCTGGTTTTCCGTATTCATCCCCTGCTGAATAACCGCCCAGTGGCCGGCTTTGGTGAATAAAAAATTGTGTTGATAGATTTGATAACCGTCTTGAATTAAAGAGGAATCAATTTTAGCCGCCATCTTTGAAGCATAAATCAAGTCAGACGCAAAAGAAAACTGCCGCGAGATGCCGTAGGCCTCAATTTCTTTGGGTGTTTCCCGAGAGGTCCTTTTGCCGCCGCAAACATAAATACCTAACTGATCCTGAATCTCAAATAAGCCGGCCTTTAAAGCACCAAGGGTAATGGCAGTGGTCCCGGACGAATTCCAATCCATACCAATTACACAACTCAAACTCTGGAACCAAACTGGATCGCTTAGTCGTTTTAGGAATTCGTCGGGTCCAAATTCCTCGATAATGGCCGTGGTTACTCCCCGTGTCAGTCTCGTCATCCTCTCGAAAAGCCAGCGAGGACAACGTCCATAATCAAGTGGTAATATGGCAATCCCGGTTTTCATAAATCTTTGAAATTTTTTCTCTAAGTCTTCGAGATTTATCTATATGATAACTTCCGATTAAGTTGGTAAATTTCAAAATTTCATCTTTTTTATCAATACGAATAGTGTACCAGGTACCCAAACTACTTCTATGTGTAACTGGACCATGGAATTCAATGCCAATTTCATTAAAGAGAACTATAACTTCTTTTATAAATTCTAAATTAGCTTGTGAGATTGTAAGCCTATATCTGCTTTTAGAAACATAACCTTCGGAATCAAAAATACCGGCTAAAAAATAGCTTTTATTAACTTTATCAAATTTATTAATTATTCTAGGAATTTCTCCTACTTTTATTCTTAGAATCTGGGTTAAAAATCTAAAAATAGGTTTATTGCCAAATTGAAGCGCATATCCTCCCTTATATATTTGAAAAATAGGAGGATCAATACTAAATAAATCTTTGAATAAAGATTTGAGTAAATATAGTTCTCCAAGCGACTTTTCACTCATTTTTATAAGATAATGATTACCATAATCTGTCATGTGCCCGTCTCCACATATCCAACCGATAATATAAGATAATTTAGGAGTTACATATTTTGGTAGCCTGGTTGAGGTAAAACCTTTATGGATAGAGAAGGTAAAATCACTTTGATATATCTCATTCCATTTTTTCTCAACATCTCTATCTTCTTTTTGGCAGTAAGTTTTCCATAATAAAAGTAACTTATAGGTCATTTGAATTGAAATTGCTTTTTTCCCGTTTTTATAAGCATAAAAACTCATGGGGTGAATCTTTAATAGTTTTGGTATGTCTCTTTGTAGTTTTCTCCAATTATCCGTAACCATCTCCGACCAAATTTTTTGAATAAATTCATCAATTCCTTTTAAATATATAGAAGATTCTTTTCCATCAGACTCAGACACCAAGCCTAAAAGATAATTCTTTAAAGGGATTTGAGGTTTGGAAGAGATGCTTTTAATTTCTCCGGAAAACTGAGGAGAAATTTTTCTGTAATCTAATAGGGAATTAGTTCTCATATTACTTAATCTTATCAAAAAACTGGCTTTTGAGCCAGTTTTATTTCTACAAGACCAGAACTCGCAATTATTTTTTAATTCGCGAAATTCTAATTAATCCTGAACAGGGAACAATCTCTATTCCTCTTTTTTCTAATTCATCTAAAAATAAATTCACTCCTAAAGAATCGGAGGAAATATGACCGGCAATTACTACATTGATATTTGCTGCTTCGGCCTCTTTTTTGTTTTCCTCTCTCATATGCATACCAACAATAGTTCCAATTCCAGCTTGAGCCATTTTTTCATAAATTTTGGGGCCGGGTTCAGTTCCGCCGGTAATTTCAGTTACAGCAATTTTGCCGCATCGCCTTTCCAAATCTCCAACGAATATTTTGGGGCCTGCCCCAATTTTAATCGCCTCTTTGTACTCCGGGATTTCTTTTAATAAGTCCATCAAATCTTCGATTCTCTCGAGTTTTTCTTTTTTAATTAAGTCTTTTAAAAATTTTGCTGCCAAATTATCACAGGGAGTATGACAGTTGATTAAATTAAATCCCAGTAACTTAGCCACATCTACTGTTCTTTGGTGATTTCTTTCATTAATCCCTCGGGCCACTTCATCAATTCTTTCTTGCATTAAGCCTTCGGCAATATTGATTGGTACTCCATATTGATTTAAAACGTCACATTGAAGTTCCATAACATCAGAAAGATGGGCTAAACCTTTTCCTAGGGGATGGTGAGCAATTATTAAATCGATACCACCAATTTCCTTTGCTAAGATAATCTCGGCAGGCTCAATATCAATTCCAACTAAAATTCTTTTTATTTCTTTATCTTCAGCAATATTTAAAATTCTCGAATCCAAAAAGGGATTCTCCAGGGCTTCCAAATCAAACTCTTCTTTCTCTTTTTCTAAAAGCTTTTCGTATTTTTCTTTTTTTCTTTTTAAAAAACTTTCAATTCCTTCCTTTCCTCGAAAATCAGCTTCGATTCCTTTATTTATTGCTAGATTGAAGATCTCTTTTATTTTCATAATTTTTTAAAAACTTTTTATATAAATCTTGAATTAATTTTTCTTGTTCTTTAATATCTAAAACTTCCTGGCGAATCCGGGCTTTTTCTTTGCGAATAAATTTCCTTAGGCTTTTGGGAAGCCTTTTCTTTTTCATAAAAAAAATTAAATAATCTGCCCATAATTTATTTTATTCGCCCTTGATTACAGCTAAGGGAACTAACTTCGCCACTTTTTTTGATAAACCAGCATTGTGGACCACTTCTACCACTTCGTTAACGTCTTTGTAGGCCATGGGCGCTTCTTCGGCAATTCCTCGCAAACTCCAGCACTTCACAATAATCCCTTTTTGTTCTAACTTATTGACCACTTCTTGTCCAGAAACTCGCCTCATTGCTTCATGTCGCGACATGGTCCTGCCGGCGCCATGACAAGTAGAATACCAAGAATCTTTTCCCGTCTCCGTGCCCACTAAAACATAGGAGGCGGTTCCCATTGAACCAGGAATTAAAACTGGCTGGCCGGGGAAAGCTCGAGTAGCGCCTTTACGATGAAGACAAAGCTTTTCTTCTTCTCCATTAATTTTATGTTGTTCAATTTTAGCAATATTGTGAGCTACGTCATAAACAGCAACCAAAGGAGAAATCTTCTCTCCTAAAACTGCTCTCCAGGCCTTCCTAATAAAATGAGTTATCATCTGACGATTAGCCCAGGCATAATTTGCCCCAGCTGACATAGCTGAAAAATATCTTTTGCCTTCGGGAGAATTAATTGGGCAAGCAGCTAATTCTTGGTCAGGTAATCTTATCCCATATTTTGGCATAGCCCTCATCATGATCTGGATGTAATCGGTGGCAATTTGATGACCTAAACCCCGGGAACCAGTATGAATCATAATGACGATTTGATTTTCAAACAAACCAAAAACTTTAGCAATATTTTCATCAAAAATTTCTTCTACTTTTTGAATTTCTAAAAAATGATTTCCGCTCCCGAGCGTCCCAACCTGATCTCTTCCGCGATTTTTTGCGTGGTCAGAAACCAAGGTCGCATCGGCTTGGGGAAGTCTTCCGCCCGACTCGCAATTTTCTAAATCTTCTTTTTCTCCATAACCCTGAGTTACTAATCTTTGAGCCCCTTCTTCTAAAATCTTATCAATAGAAGAAATATCTAATTTTATCTGTCTGCCTCTTCCTAAGCCAGAAGGAACTTCTTTTTGGATTTCCGTGGCTAAATTTTCTAAATGAGGTTTAATATCTTTTTCCGAAAAATCCGATTTTAATAATTTCATTCCACAATTTGAAACTACAAAATTGTTAGCAATAAAATTGTGGTCTTGATGATTTACAGTAAAATCATAAACCCAATTTTTATAAGGAATTTTTTTGATCTCAACAATCTCTTCCCAAATCATTCCAATGTCGTTGAAACCTTGCGTAACCTCATTGCTATATTGCGAGAAAGATGGAAAAGCGCTTGAAACTTGTGGAATAATTTTCTTCCTTCCCTTCTTAAGCTTCCAACAGACATCAATAATAAATCTTTTTGTTAATGGATTGCTTGTAGCAAGTTGCTGAGCGATATTATAATAGCTTAATCCAGTATTTAATAATCGAGGAATGGTTGTTTCAATAGCTTTCCGTTTCTCCTTTAGAATCTCCCTTTTAAATCTTAGATACTGACCAGCGATATTGGCGACCAACTGGCGTTTTTTGTTATATTCAAACCCTACTTTAAGCCAAAGATTAATCAAACTATCGATCTTGGAAGAAAAGACCAAATCTAGTCCCCAAGTAACATCACCCCCTGTGCTCACGTGGCGTTTTCTTTGGGCGATATAGACTGTCTTGACATTAAATTCCTTAAGCAATCTTGATATGTCATCTAAGAATGCTCTGCCGCTGGGGATTAATCGCTCGGCTTTATTCATCTGTAATACTGGACAATTAAACATTGTTCGTCTTCCTTTTCTTCTATGTGGAATTCTCAATTCGGCCCCAAAAAAGGCGGCCAGAAAAAGTCTTTTCTGCCAGAGAGAACAATCAAATATCCATCTAGGAACTCGATAAGCTTGATGCGTTTTGTTTCCTAGCGGTATCCCTAAAGACTGTAAAAAAATTACTAAACTTGCTGCATTTACAATAAATGAATATTCTTCCCTTACTTCTGCTTTAATCTTCCTTTTTCTATAATGAATTGGTGAGGGAGTATAGCCAATTTTTTTTATATCTTCTCTTATTTCTTCTAAATCTTCTGGTTTCCCAACAAAATAAGTAATTCCATCTTTTCTTTTCCCAATAAAATTCATAGCCCCGTCACCTAAAATAAAACCCATTATTTTCAAAAGATAAGGCAGTTTAGGGTGGCTATAAGTTAAGGAGAGAAGGCTTCTCTTCTCTAGCGCTCTAATATTTTGGTCAAACCTAACATCTCCAGGCTTTCTCCCTAATTTTAAAAGAGTTCTCTTAAGATCGTTTTCTGAAACAATCGTTTTATTTGAAGGTTTTTCATATCGAACTCCTTCGAAGGGGAAAATAGCAATTTTATCTCCTTCTTTTAATTTTTTTAATTCAATCATTCCATTTGGAGTATAAAAAGGATGGTCTGGGGTGGTTTTTATTTTTTGACCAGTTTTAGTAACAACTTCAAAAACAGAAGGGTTAGCTTTTCTCTTCAAAAAAGCGAGTATTGAAGTATCTTCTATTTTTTTTTCTTTAAAATTAACACATTTGATTACGTCTGAATTTTTTCTTTCAAACCCTTTAATCGGTAAATAATACCCTAGGGAATGTAAAATTTTTGCATCTCCGTCTAGGCAATTTATATCGTAACCAACCCCGCCGGGGGAAATCACTCCGGATTTTAAATCCATTGCCGCTACTCCGCCGATACAAAAACCATAGCCTTCATGCATATCGGGCATGGCCATACTGTAATTAACGATTCCTGGCAGAGTGGCTACATTGACTAACTGGCCAAGCGATCTATCTCGGAAAATATCTTCCAACATTTTTTCCGAAGCATAAACTCTAACCGGAACTCGCATATCTGACCTAAAAGATTTAGGAATCTCCCATAACCAATCAGATAATTTTTTAAAATCAGATTTTTGCATAGATATATCTTATTCTATTTTATTTTCAAAATAATTTCAACTAAATTAAAGAGGCCGCGTTTTTTCGCAACCTCAATTTAGAGCTTCTACTTCTAACTCAATTAATTGAAAATCCTCTACCGCTTTTTGAAAATCCTTGTTAAATTCTGGACCATCTGGGTAAAAAGTTGAGTTGATAACAACTCTCCCTGAAAATTCTGAATACCAGGTTCTTCTTCGCTCTTTTTCTACAAAAATAATTAAAAAGTCTATAGATGGATATCTACTTAGGGAATTGGCTAATTTAGCCAACAGGTCGGGTAATCTTTTGTCGTAATTCTTCTCAATTTTACCCTGATCCCGGAATTTAATATTCTTGAAACGATTAACAAAGAAACCAATTTTTGATTTCTTTTTCTTTATGCTAATCAGACCCATTATTCACCTCCTCTTAATGAAATTATTAAGGAACTAAATATCAAAAAGTATTGTAGCTTGCCAGCTACCGTCTTTATTTTGTTTTACTTCGAGCTCGTGATAAGTGACTCCTTTAATATCTTCATTTAATCTAATTATTTTTTGACCGATCAACTCTCCCTTTAATTCTTGACTAGTTAATCTCTTAAATATTATATCAAAATAAATTTCTTTTTGCACCTGACTTAAATAAAGAGCTTCGCTTAAAAAATCAACTAATAAAGAGGGTAAATCAGCCGATTTTATTTTTATTTCTCTTTTAAATTTTTTCTCTGGCTTTTTAACTTCAGCTTTCATGCTCTCTGACATCCCCCCAAGCGCATTAGAAAATAACTCTGGTTTATCCTTACCAAAAG
>Ga0210057_1010199_pt1 | contig 10696 bp, 13 predicted proteins | sample CryGeyCG2114_010_2_FD_183968 | JGI IMG/M metagenome (GOLD analysis project Ga0210057, IMG submission 183968) | Groundwater microbial communities from aquifer - Crystal Geyser CG10_big_fil_rev_8/21/14_0.10 (SPAdes) (version 2) | ecosystem: Environmental > Aquatic > Deep subsurface > Groundwater ...
TTCTTTACCGAGTGCGAAGTGCAATGAGGACATATTTTTCATAGTGTGTTACGAAAAATCACAGCATATCTCAGCTCTACCAAGCGCAAAAGTCCTTATTTCAGCCTGCAAAAATGTCCACATGCCCAAGAATGCCAAAAATATTGTCTATGTGTTTTTGTTCTGCGCCCCAGACGTTATCGGTTGGCGTCTGTGCAAAGAGGAGTGCCGGTGATGTGGTGAGCGCCAGTGCCACAAGGGCACTACTTGCTATAACGTTTTGTAGAAACATACTGTGTAATAGTTTATAAAGTACAAATTGCCTTTTACGGCACTTCTACCATCCCATACACAGCGGGGAATACAAGGAGAGGGCCTTGCGGTTTAAATGGTTACTACATCCTATTTTTTAAAGAAAGTCCATAGAGCCCTAGCATGAGGGCCATACAGTTTTTTCGGCTTTATACTGCGGATACCAAACAGTCCTTGTACTTTTTGCAGAGTGTGCCATAGGTGAAACGTAGTTATTTCCCGAACAGGATAAAATTGCAGCATCTTGTTATGGCATCTGTCATCCATCTCCCCGGCGTACGGTTTTATGGTGGCTTACTTGAGTGTTTCAAAAAATTCCCACATTGCTTCCCCTGTTTGGTGTGGCCAATTGTGCGGGTAGAACTCGCCACGATAGTCTTCGCTTGTTTCATGCGGGCAGAAGACAATTGGATTTGCAGGACAGCCTTCGTACTCTACACACTTGAGATCTCTGGGAGAGACGGAGTGAGACGTATTGCTACAGGCGTTGAGCAGGAGTCGTTGGTCCCGTATGGACACAGAACCTGCGAAGGGTGCCAGACGATCCTGCGGGTTGTGCAGCAGCATGGCGGCTGTGGGTCCCGTACATGTTCCGGTATACGCGGAAGATCCCACGCTTGCAGAACCACGTACGACATCACCACGAATGCAGGCAATAGTATTGGCGAACCAGCCGCCCAGTGAGTGGCCGGCTACAAAAATGCGATCCATATCTATACAGTAGCGGCTTGCCAGTAGCTCCACCATGGCATCGAACATCTCTACTTCCTGTGCACCGTAGGTAAAGCTGCTGCCTGTTTTGCGTGCTGCGGGGTACACCACTATGGCTTCTTTCGCCTCTTTATCAAACCCATAGTACTGCCGCACATCCTGATTGCTGTTTGTTCTCCCGTGAAACGCAATGAGTAAAGGGGCGGGAGTTTCTATGCTGTACGATGCAGGAATGGTCAGGAGAAAACTTCGTTGTTCTCCGTTCACAACCACGGCAGAAGGTTTAAATGGTTGAGCTTTTTCGCATCCCGGTGAGTAACGCGGAATAACCCATTCTTCCTCGAAACGCAGCAAGCGCCAAATAAGATCCGCCGCATGCACACGTGTGAGGTCTGCCCAGGGCGTATACGCGTGTTCCCCCAATATATCGTTGGTATCCAAATACTCCACATACGGTTGGTGCCACTTTTCTCCTTTCCCTTCCGTTACACTCCACTGGTATGCATTCAGTGCCATTTTCAACGCTTCTGCCGTATTCACTGTTTGACCTGGCCGGAATGTGCCGTCCGGGTACCCATCCACTATGCCGCGGCGTTTTGCGGCACAGACATAGGGTGCGAACCATGCATCGGGATTCACATCCGAAAAACATCTTCTGCCCACAGGTTCCACTCCACTGCGACCTTGAAACACAATCTTTAAAAATTCGGCACGGTTTATGACTTGGTCGGGCTTAAATGTACCATCAGGGTAGCCCTGCAGAACGCCGCGTTTTACCAGGAACTCCACAGCTTCACGGTGCCGAAACCATGCATTTTCCATATCCGGAAACGTGGCTGCGACTGCGGGGAGTGTGTGCAGGAGCAGCGAACCGCTAAGGACTGTACAGAGGAGTGGAGAGCGCTGCAGCTGCATGATAAGGGGGGAGAAGCATACGCCGTTTTACCGTTCTTTGGGCTTACTCCACCACAATAGTTCCTTTGTGCGAGGGATTCAGGTGGTTGTGGAAACCCCACGTTCCGATTTTCGTAAAGGTATACACGTACGACTCTCCCTGCTTATATGCTTTGAGCGAATCGAAAGAGGGGAGATTGGTGTGGTACGGGTGAGGATCGCTGGCTATCCACAACATCCCATTGCTCTCATTACGAAATTCCACATACTCTCCTTTCTTCATGCGTAGAATCGTGGGAGAAAAGCCGGCAGTGGTGTAGGTAACTATCTTCGTTTCTTGGTTATTGCTTTGGGCAGGTTCCCTGCCTTTGCCGGGTGTTCCGTACACTGCTCTCGCCTCCATGACCATTTTGGCCACTTCTGCTCTGTTTATGGGATCATCCGGTCGAAAACTACCTGTTATTGTTCCGGAGGTGTTGGTGTCGCCGGACACAACACCGTCACGCGTAAGAGCCATAATGGAAGTTGCATATTTGGAATTGACGGTCACATCATCATAGCTTTTGTCTATGCTAACGTTCGACGTGTTGACCCCGAAGGCAGAGGTGAACAGTGCTGCTACCTGTGCCCGTGTTGCCGGTACATCCAGGCGGTACCGGCCATCAAACACCTGAAAGTGTTCTGCATTGGCGACCGAAACGTAAGAAGAGGACCAGTGGTTTACACCGCTGTTTACTACAGCTCCGTACTGTTCGTTATTGTACCCTGCTCCCTCTACGGCAATTTTTAAGGACTCAGCAACTGTAATACTATTTGACGGCCCGAATGTGCCCTTTAAATTTCCCTGTGTATCTTTGTACCCGGTTACAATCCCTGCCTCGGCGGCGGAACGAACGTACCCGGAAAACCATGCGGATTGCGAAACATCAGCAAATACAATACTTTTACCTTCGATGATGACCTGCAATCCAAATGCAAGAGCACTCAGGGGGAGCAGGAAAAAGATTATACTCGCCACAAGACTGTGGAGGCGGCGTGAGCCGATGTAATATGTTGTGGTACGCATGGATAGTGACGGGAAAAATACACCGCCATGCTACGTGGGCGTATCTTAAGAAGAGGTTAATTTGCCAATAAAAGGCCGATTGCAGCATAGGGGCTTTTTGGCTTACGTTTGAAGGGTATGCACCTCCTGGTTGTGCTGATCGTGTGGGTGGGTGCGGCTCTCACCTGAGAACCAGAGTGTGAATGTAGAGCCCATACCTGGTGCACTCCGTACACTAATTTGCCACTTGTGGAGGTCGACTATGCGTTTGAGTATGGTTAATCCCAGACCGAAACCTTCGCTGGATCGAGAGGGGTCGCCCTTAAAGAATCGGTTGAAAATTTGCTCAATGGTGTCGGGGCTCATACCAATACCGGTATCGCGCACCGTGAAGTAATTTGGAGTAAGAGTAACGAAAATATGGCCGCCCTCCGGTGTAAATTTAATGGCGTTATGGATGAGATTACGCAAGACAACCAGTACAAGTGAGTCATCAGCAATGCGAATGATATTCGATGCAACTTCTTGGGTACACGTAATGTTCCGCTGTTCACATTCTCCCCGAAAAGAATCCAGAACGTCTCTCAGGAGCAGAGAGATGTTTACCAAGCCCTTTTGCAGTGATCCTTCTGTGAGAGTGGTGAGTTGGACCAGCTTGTCTGTAAGTGCATCCATGCTGTCTATTTCCTGCATGGCGTTGATAATGTGTTGTTTAGGGTCTGTAGAGTTCGTTGCCAACTCAAGAGAAGATCGTGCGCTGGCGAGTGGTGTTTTCAGTTCGTGGTTTACATCTTGTGAGAACTGTTCCAGGTGTTCGAACATTTCGTACGCAGGACGGAGGCTTTTTTTCTGGAAAAGCAGGCCCAGAAAAAATGTTCCGATAGAGATGAGCAATGCATAGAGAAGTGTACGTGTCAGGCCTATCTGCAAGCGGTCACTCAGTGCCACAACAGGTGTGCCCATTTGCAAATATCCTTGTGCAATGTCTCCATTTGCATAAATGGGGAGAGTAATAATCCGATACGTGTTGTTATTGTACGAGAGGAACCATGGATTTTCTTCCAGTATGGGTGTTTCCCCCACAAAAATGGTGCCTGCGTAGAGAAGCTTTTTCTCTGCATCAAACAGGCGTGAGCGTTGCTGCGCAATAGTGGGAAGAGTGATGCGTGCAAGGTGTTCAGGTTCTTCCATGTCGGCTATCACAGTTTTGGCATCTGCTTCTACGAAGCTGTCTGTACTCTTGATCTGGTCGTTGTAATCGCGAAAAATACAGAACGTACCCTGCAGCATGAGAAGAACAAAAATGGCCAGAGAGAAGCCAATGGAGACACGCTTGCGCAATTCAGGAAGCATGGGATTGCAGTGGGGAAATCATATAGCCCTTTCCCGGAATGGTGGTAATGAGATTTTTTGCTGTTTTTTTTCGAAGGTACGACATGTGGACGTCGAGAGTTTGTGAAAAGAGTGCATCTTCGTGTTCCCCCCACACATGCTCAATAATCGTTTTACGATCCTGTACCCGCCCCTTATTGCGGAGCAGAAATTCCAGTAGTGCATACTCCTTTGGTGCCAGTGAAAGTATGTTCTTTTCACGCCACACTGTTTGCGTATTGGGATCCAGAGTGATGCTGCCAGCAGTTAATGTGAGCTGCATCTGCGGTACGTCCCGTCGCAGCAATGCACGTATGCGTGCGGCTAATTCTTCCAGCGCGAATGGCTTGCGTAGATAGTCATCTGCACCCGCATCCAGTCCTCGCACTGCATTCTTTTCATCCGAAAGTGCTGTGAGCATAAGAATAGGTGTTTTGATGCCATCTTTCCTCAACGCGGCACAGATGGCAAATCCATCTTGGCCGGGCAATTTCACATCCAGCACAATACAGTCGTAGTCCTTCTCCATTGCTTTCTCCAAACCTTCATTTCCATCGAAAGCAACGCTGGCGGTGTAGTTCTTTTGCGACTGGAGGTACGACTGAATATTCCGTGCGAGCCTATAGTTGTCTTCCACAATGAGTATACGCATAGGAAGAAAAAAGCAGAAGCATATACTACCCCCCTTTTTCCCTTCTGTGCAGTGCAAAATACATTGGTCTTAACGTCTTCTTAAGAAAGTGCAGAGTAGGCTTCGCACCGTCTTTTCCTTCCTGTTCTATGCATACATGGAACACCATCACCACCACGCGATACTTTGCGACACACATGTCCCCGTCGGGTACTAAGCGATGGGGTTCTTCTGCGGGATCCGGCAACGTTCTTCCGTCGCAGGCAGTTGTGTATTCCCTGCGTCATCCAAAAGAGTTCTATACATCAAAGATCTGCGACACACTCAAAGACTGGTACCAAGTACTGCTGGACGCAGGGCAGCAGATTGCACACGCCTCCTGTACGGAAGAAGAAAAGAAGTTGTGTACGGATATTATCTTTTTCCTCCGGCAGGACGTGCTTGATATGTATACCGAATGCATGCGGATGCAACTCTGCAATGGATCGGAATGGGTGCAAGCAAAACGGAGACTAGAAACCCACATGGCAGAGTGTCATGCATATCTCGAGTACTACAAACGTGTTTGTCATAGCGATGCTACATCCTCATAGGAGATGTTCTTTCTGCATCACAGCGTAAGCCTGCCTTCTGCCACCGGGTTGTCATCGACTCTTTAATGAGGAACATCCCAGATTCCTCCGGATGACGTACCACTACGACGCAGAGGACAGGCTTTTTTTGTAATCTGACCACGGGGAGTGTTTTGCAACAGGTGGTCATTGGCATATTTTGCAGAATTCTTCCAAAAAACATAGAAGAGCACAAAAAGTTCCATTCCCGAATTCCCGACTTTCCGTTCGCTTTAGGCCATTTTACGGGCTACACTCTTACGAATCTGTTTTTAATCAACTCCTCATGGATATACGAAATATTGCCATTATCGCCCACCCGTCTTCGCTCGGCTCCGCTCCGCCGCAGCTACGCCGGGCAGGCGTAGACCACCATCCTTCGCTCTCCATTCGCTCCGCTCACTTCGAGCTTCGGATGGCGAGACTCAGCCATTCCCTATGAACATACGTAATATCGCTATCATCGCTCATGTAGACCATGGAAAAACCACGCTTGTGGATGCGCTGTTGCAGCAGGGTGGTGCGTACAGCGACCACGAAGAAGTGCAGGAGCTGGCGATGGATAGTAACGACCAGGAGAAGGAGCGGGGCATTACCATCTACGCCAAGAACACCTCCATTATGCACAAAGGAGGCAAGATTAATATAGTCGATACTCCCGGTCACGCGGACTTCGGCAGCGAAGTAGAGCGCATTCTCCGTACGGTTGACTGCGTGCTCCTTTTGGTCGATGCGCAGGAAGGCCCCATGCCGCAAACCAAGTTCGTGCTCAAAAAGTCTCTGCAACTCGGCATGCGTCCCGTGGTCATCATTAACAAAATAGATAAACCCGCCGCGCGCCCCACCGAAGTGATAGATGAAGTCTTTGATCTCTTCGTGGCGCTGGGTGCTACAGACGCACAGCTCGATTTCCCCATTGTGTACGCCGTAGCACGTGAGGGCATTGCCAAAAAGAACCTCACCGACAAGAGCAAGGACCTCGGTCCGCTCTTTGACGTCATAGAATCGCATGTGCCCCCCGCAGAGCAGAATCTGGATGCCCCCTTCCGCATGCAACCCTGCCGCCTCGACTACGACTCCTACGTCGGACGCATGGGCATAGGGCGCGTACACGAAGGCAAAGCCTCCGTCGGCGAAGCTGTGCACATCCTGCAATCCGACGGCAAAAAACGGACGGGTCGCATCACCAAAATTCTGGTCGCTCAGGGTCTGCACCGCAAAGAAGTGGAGGTAGCCACCGCCGGAGACATGGTGGTGATTGCCGGCATCCCCGATATAGACGTTGGCGAAACCATAACTACAGACCCAAAAGCACAGCCGCTCCCCGCCATAGACATAGACCCCCCAACCGTCTCCATGACCTTTGGCGTAAACACCTCACCCTTTGCCGGGCGCGAAGGCAAGCTCCTCACCACCCGCCACATCCGTGACCGTCTGGAACGCGAATGTGAAACCAACGTGGGACTCATAGTAAAACAAGTGGAAGGCAGGGACGCCTACGACGTCTACGGCAGGGGAGAGCTCCACCTTTCCGTCCTGTTGGAAACCATGCGGCGCGAAGGGTTCGAACTGCAGGTCTCCCGCCCGCAGGTGCTCACCCGCGAGATCGATGGTGTGCTCAGCGAACCTATGGAACAGGTGATTATAGACGTGCCCGAAGAATTCAGCGGCAAAGTCATCACCATGCTCACCCGCCGCAAAGGAGACATGGCAGACATGCATACCCGCGAGGGCCACAGTCGCATGGAATTCATGGTTCCCACACGCGGCCTACTTGGCTTCCGCAGCGAATTTATAGTAGAAACCCGTGGCGAAGGCATCCTCACCCACGCCTTTGCGGAGTTTGCTCCGCACAAAGGCGTGCTGCCCGGCCGCTCCCGCGGTGCCATGATCTCCATGGAAAACGGCGAAACAATGGCCTTTTCTCTCTGGAACCTCCAGGAACGCGGCCGCCTGTTTGTGGGCCCCCAAACCCCCGTGTACGAAGGCATGATCATCGGTGAAAACGCCAAGAACGAAGACATGGTCGTCAACCCCACCAAAAATAAGAAGCTCACCAACATGCGTGCTTCCGGTACCGACGAAGCCATGAACCTTACTCCCGTGCAACCGATGACACTCGAACAGGCGATCGAATATGTAGCAGACGATGAACTGGTGGAGATCACTCCTACCAAGATTCGTCTCCGCAAAAAGCAGTTAAAGGAAAACGAGAGGAGACGGACGAAGTAGGGGATTATTCTCTATTCAGCACATGCCTATGATCTCCGGTACGCAGGAGCAAGAGTAACAACTTTTCCTCGTCTTTTTCATACAAAAGAAGCCAATCGGAACTGATGTGACACTCACGCTTGCCCTTAAGATTTCCTTTCAGGGGGTGATCCCTGTACGAATCATCCAGGTTTTTCCCTGCAGCTAACAAATCGATGACGCATTCCAATTTTGTCAGATCAGCATTTGCTTGCCTCAGACGCCGTAGATCCTTCTTAAACTGTTTTGTTGCTACTCCGGAATACCGCTTCATTCCTCTAAGATATCGTCAAACATTTCTTTTGTCGATGTGTAGCTTTTCCCATATTTTCTTGCCCATTCTGCTTCCTGAAGAATCCTGGCTTCCGCTTCCGGCGTCATGCCGTTTTCCGTAAGAATAGGGAAAGGAATTCCTCCGATCTTTTCTATTTGTACCAAATACATGTTGATGGCTGTGCTCATATCCAGCCCCAGTTCACCTAAAATCTTCTGAACGTTCTTTTTGGTTTTTGCCTGTGTACGAATTTGGATGGTTGTCATGTATACACAGTATACGTTTGTGTAGTGACAATGTCAATACAATGTCATTACATTTAGCTGTGCAAAATGCTTTCTCCCCTCACCTTCCCAAACCAGAAGAATGCTGCGTACGGTTGCGTGTTCTTCTGCTGTAATATAAATGGGTATGTTGTCTTTTGCCTGAAAAAGAAGTTCAAGAAAATTTTCTATGCTCTCTGCGGCTTCCAGGCGACGTTGAATGCGTGCCAGGTCTACTCCCAAATCACCGGAGGCAAGATTGCTCGGTAAGCCGAATTTGTGAATGAGAGGGGGAATATCTTCCAGTTGCAACGGGTGCCATGGGTCGTGTTCATCACTCAGGTCAAAGTGATGGTTGTAGACTGTAATCGCATCAGCGAGCTCACCGTGTATCACATCTGTAAGGCGTTGTATGACGGCAAGTTCAGATGCCAGTACTATGAGAAAATTTTTTCTGGCCTCTTCTATGGTTTCTCCTATAGCGGAGCAGAGCCCGGAAAATGTTGCTTCGTATCCGTGCGGAGTGGGAGTGTAAAGAATGGCCACATGATTTTTTACACGTAAGCCGAAAAGCCGGGCGTCTTCCGGTATGATTTCTACGATATTGTTCATAGGCAGCGTGTGGAGTACATCATGGTGTGGAGAGGTGTGTGCCGGCAAGTTTGAGGTGCACTCTCAGCATTTTTCTCTCGGGAGAGAGGATTTTTTTTCTGCCATGCAGTATTCTTTTGTTATCGGTTATCCATAGGGATCCTGTTTGTACATTTTGTAACGGAGAGGCACTTTGTTCCATGGCCTGAGAAACTTCATTAAAATCGTTGTGTATTCTATTCATCAGCGTTGTGGCGTATCGCAAACGTGCATCTGAGATGTTGTAAATGGGGCCTCTGTACAAATGACCGGCTTCTTCCTGAGGTGGTGCAACCGGCAATACAAATACGTCTGCTGCATCTTCTACGGTTTCTCCTTTATGACAAAAAGCAATCTCCAGAGCGAGGAGGGCATCTATATCTATTCTGCTGGTTCTTTGTAACTCTGCAATGACTGCATGGCCATTTACAAGCAGATGTTCTCCGCCTTCACCGGGATGCATGCAGAGCATGATGATGGCGTCCGGAGTGCGTCCATCTTTTTTAAAGAGAGCATCTGTGTGCAATGGGAATGCATCGTATCCAAATGGGCCATTCTGTTTTGCATCCCTCCTTGGTACCAATTCCAGTACCTCTTCTCCATACTGAGGAACGACTGGTCCAAGTTGCCTCCCCAGAGCCAGGACGAACGCATGGGGGTCATTACCAAAGTCCACTTCATCTGCCCTATAGACACCATGAGTGGCCAATGCCTTTTTCACCTCTTCAGTATTGATAGGAGAAGTGACAGGATTTCTTTCGATAGGCATCAATTCACTCATATATAAATTCTATATATTTTGTTACTATTGTCAATTTTTCCAAACATGCTTTTTCTGCTCCTTCCTATACTGATTTGAATACCTGTTACACTCCTCTCGTATCGCCTTGGTACCTCTTTTTGTTGAGAGAAAGCAGGATTCTACAGCGAAAGGAGCAGCTCATGCAGCCACAGGTCCTGCCATACTTCGGTGTGGAAGGTGGCTGCGAGTATATCTTTTTCGCGGAGGAGTACGGGAGTGCCACCGTGCATACAGAGCACCTCCACCATTTCTCCCACGGCGGTGATTTTGGGTGCGCGAATGAAACTCACGTTCTTTGGCGGTGTGCTATACAGGGTGATCTCCGCTACAAAACTTTCGGCTTGCGTGCCGTACGCATTGCGTTCCACGGTGGCGTGGAGGAGGGAGAGTGTGGGGGGTGGGTTTTTGCCGGTGACGGTGGTGCTGAGCAGTATGGCGCCGGCGCAGGTGCCAAGTAGAGGCAATGTGCCTGTGTTGCTGCGGGTACGTATGGCTTGTGTGAGTCCTTCTCGTTCCAGCAACCGTGCCAGTACGGTGCTCTCTCCGCCGGGGAGTATGAGGCGGTCCACGCGCTGCAGGTCGGTACAGGTGCGCACGGGCAGGGTGCCGATGCGCATCTTCTGCAGGAGCGCGAGGTGTTCTGCAAAATCTCCCTGTAACGCAAGCACGCCTACCGTCATACGTGGAGGAGGGAACTCATACGCCGCGTTCCTGTAAGCGCACGTGAAGCGATGCAATTTCCTGCCCGTCCATAGCGCTGCCGAGTCCTTCGGAAATGTGTGCCAGCCTCTCCGGGTCGGCAAAGTGCGTAGTGGCTTCCACGATGGCGCGGGCGGTACGTGCGGGGTTTTCCGCATGGAAGATGCCGGACCCCACAAAGACGCCCTCTGCACCAAGGTGCATGAGGAGCGCTGCATCGGCGG
>Ga0210057_1010202_pt1 | contig 10695 bp, 7 predicted proteins | sample CryGeyCG2114_010_2_FD_183968 | JGI IMG/M metagenome (GOLD analysis project Ga0210057, IMG submission 183968) | Groundwater microbial communities from aquifer - Crystal Geyser CG10_big_fil_rev_8/21/14_0.10 (SPAdes) (version 2) | ecosystem: Environmental > Aquatic > Deep subsurface > Groundwater ...
ACGCACAAAAGGTGCAGTTTCGTAATTGTAAACCCTCTTTTTTGCTAAAATTAGGGGTTTTTCTTATTTTTTAAATAATTGTATTCATGGCTGATAAGATACAATCTGGCGAAGATTCGGTTCGATATAAACCCAAAACCGATAGAAAGTTTTTTACCAAGATTCACGAAGCCATCCCGCTTCCGGATTTAATAGAATCGCAAAAAACTTCTTATCAGTGGTTAATGGATGAAGGTCTGCGCGAGCTTTTTGACGAAGTTTCCCCAATTCGCGACTTTATCGGCCGTGATTTAGAGCTTTATTTTGAAGACTATTATTTGGACGAGCCGAAGTTCGACGAAGTCACGGCCCGCGAGAAAAACGTCACATTTGAATCCGCTCTGCGCGTCCGCACAAAGCTGGCTAATAAGAGAAGCGGGGAAATCAAAGAACAGGAAATATATTTAGGCGATTTTCCCACCATGACTCCGCGCGGCACGTTTATCGTAAACGGCATTGAGCGCGTGATTGTATCCCAGCTTATCAGGAGCGCGGGCGTGTTTTTTACCGCGGAAAATATTCGCGGCAAGCAATACTACGGAGCCAAAGTAATTCCTAACCGAGGCGCTTGGTTGGAAATAGAGACCGATGCTAACGGAACTATTTGGGTAAAGATAGACAGAAAGCGCAAAGTGGCTATTACATCCCTTTTGCGCGCATTTGAATATGGAACAGATGAAGAAATTTGGAAATTATTCGCGGATGTTTCCGATGAAGAAAAAGCATACATAGAAGAAACATTAAAGCGCGATACCGCCAAAAACGAGGATGAAGGGTTAAAAGAAGTATATCGCCGCATCCGGCCGGGGGATTTGGCAACCGCCAGCAACGCCAAACAGCTTATTCATGCCATGTTTTTTAATTTTGACAGATATGATTTTGGCAAAGTGGGGCGATATAAAATAAATCAGCGTTTTGGCATAGATGTGGCGAACAAAAAAGAAAATCGGGTTTTGCGGCGCGAGGATTTGTTGCTGATTATTAAAGAAATTTTGCGTTTGAATAAAACTCAGGAAGAGCCGGACGACATTGACCATCTTTCCAACCGGCGCGTGCGCACAGTGGGGGAATTGGTACAGAACAAACTGCGCGTCGGATTGGCTAGGATGGAGCGCATCATTAAAGACAGGATGTCCACGCTTGATATTAATACCATCACCCCGAACCAGCTTATTAACGCCCGGCCAGTTATTGGCTCTATTAAAGAGTTTTTCATGTCCAGCCAGCTTTCGCAGTTCATGGACCAGACCAACCCTTTGAGCGAGCTGGAGCATAAGCGCCGCCTTTCCGCCATGGGTCCGGGCGGGCTTTCCCGCGAACGAGCTGGCTTTGATGTCCGCGACGTGCACCGCACCCACTATGGCAGAATCTGTCCGATTGCCACGCCGGAAGGGCCGAACATTGGGTTAGTGGGTCATTTGGCTTCGTACGCCAGAATTAACCAGTTTGGATTTTTAGAGACTCCTTATCGAAAAGTTGAACAAATGGGGGGAAAAACCCATGTCACAAATGAGATTGTGTACCTTTCCGCTTTGGAAGAAAGCCAAAAGGTTATGACCGCGGCCACGACGCCGATTGACGATGACGGCTATTTTATAAATTCCAAAGTTGAGGCTAGGGTAAAAGGAGAGCCAATGTTTGCTAACCGGGAGGCGGTTGAATACATGGATATTTCCCCGAAGCAGATTGTGAGCATTGCCACTTCTCTTATTCCTTTTTTGGAGCACGATGACGCTGTGCGCGCTTTGATGGGAACAAACATGCAGCGCCAGGCGATCGCGGTTGTGCGGCCGGACGCGCCGATTGTGGGAACCGGCACTGAATACCGGGCAGCCATGGATTCCGGGCAAGTTATATTAGCCGAGGATGAAGGAGAAGTTATCGGCGTGCAGTCCAATCGGATAACCATTAAGCATAAGAAGGAAATAAAGGAATACAAGTTAGGAAAATTTGTCCGGTCAAACGCTTCAACTTCCATGAACCAAAAGCCGATTGTGAATAAAGGCGACAAGGTTAAGCAAGGAGAGGTTATCGCCGATGGCGCGGCCACTGACAAAGGCGAGCTGGCCTTGGGCCAGAACGTGCTGGTTGGATTTGTTTCCTGGGAAGGCGGAAACTACGAGGACGCTATCCTTATTTCCGAGAGACTGGTGCAGGATGACCGATATACTTCTATTCATATTGACGATTATACTATTGACGTCCGGGACACAAAGCTCGGGCCGGAGCTGGTTACGCGCGATATTCCAAACGTCGGAGAAGAAAAGTTGAAAGATCTTGACCCGGAGGGAGTTATCAGAATTGGAGCCGAGGTTTCTTCCGGGGATATTTTGGTGGGAAAAATTACTCCCAAGGGCGAAGCCGAGCTTAGCGCGGAAGAAAAACTTTTGCGCGCTATTTTTGGCGAAAAAGCAAAAGACGTGCGCGACAGTTCTTTGTATCTTGAGCACGGCGAGCACGGGAAAGTGGTTGATATAAAGATATTCTCGCGCGAAAGCGGGGACAAGCTCGCGAGCGGAGTTATAAAAACAATCCAAGTTTCTATCGCGTCCTTGCGCAAGGTTCAGGTGGGAGATAAAATGGCCGGCCGGCATGGAAACAAAGGCGTTATTTCCAAGATAGTTCCGGTAGAGGACATGCCTTTTGATGAGAACGGACGGCCGATTGAAATTATTCTTAATCCATTGGGCGTGGCCAGCCGCATGAACCTTGGGCAAATTTTGGAAACCCATCTTGGATTAGCCGCCAAGAAGCTGGGCTATAAGGTAGCTAGCCCGGTTCTGGACGGCGTTCCTTACGACGTTATTGCGAAAGAATTAAAAAAAGCCGGCTATCCGGAAGATGGAAAAATACAGCTTTACGACGGAAAAACAGGCCGGGCTTTCGACCAAAAAGCAACAGTTGGCTATATTTACATGCTTAAACTGAACCATCTAGTGGAAGACAAGATTCACCAGCGCTCGATTGGGCCGTATTCCTTGGTAACCCAGCAGCCTTTGGGAGGAAAAGCCCAATTTGGCGGCCAGAGATTTGGAGAAATGGAAGTATGGGCTTTGGAAGCGTACGGCGCGGCTCATACTTTGCAGGAAATTCTTACTATCAAATCCGATGACGTTCCCGGGCGCTCGAAAGCGTACGAGGCGATTATTAAAGGCGAGCCAATAGAAAAAAGAAATGTGCCGGAATCCTTTAATGTTCTGGTCCGCGAACTAAAAGGCCTTTCTTTGGATGTTGATCTGCTTAAAGATGGCAAGGTTATAAAAGAATTAGATTCCGGTGAAAGGGAAGAAATTCGCCGCTAGGATAATTTTAGTATATGTCTACTCCATCATCAACCAAAACATTCTCCGCCCAACACTCGTCCAGCCGCGCGCTTGATTTTGATTCGATTCGTCTGCGTTTGGCTTCGCCGGACGGCATACATGGCTGGTCCCACGGCGAGATATCCAAGCCGGAAACCATAAACTATCGGACACAGAAGCCGGAAAAGGACGGCTTGTTTGATGAACGCATTTTTGGTCCAACAAAAGACTGGGAGTGCTATTGCGGAAAATACAAGCGCATCCGGTATAAAGGGATTGTGTGCGATAAGTGCGGAGTAGAGGTTACGCGCGCTTTGGTGCGCCGCGAGCGGATGGGACATATCGATCTGGCGGCGCCGGTTTCGCATATTTGGTTTTTGCGCGGCGTGCCTTCAAAAATAGGACTTGTTTTGGATCTTTCCGTGCAGGATTTGGAAAAGGTTATTTATTTCGCGAGTTTTATCATAACAAAGGTGGATAACGAGAAAAAGAATGTTTTAATAGAGCAGGTTAAGCAAGAATTTAAAAATAAGCTTTCTGGTCTGGAAAAAGAATATGAGCATGCCCTGGCCGAAACAAACAAGAATTTAGCTGGCAAAGGGCTTACCGGAGAAAAGCTTTCCCAGCAATTTTTGGATGAAAAGCAAAGGCTTACGGTTTTAAAGGAAGAAAAAAAAGGCTTGCTGGAAAAAGCTTTTGACGTGGCCAAGCGCGATCTTATATCTTTGGCTCCAATGCAGGTTATATCCGAACGGGTGTATCATGACCTTTCCATTAAATACGGATACATTTTTGAAGCCGGCATCGGCGCTGAGGCCATACACCAGCTTTTGACGAGCGTGGATTTGCCCGCCAACATAAAAGAATTATCCGCTGAGCTTGAAGACGCGAAAGGCGGAAAAAGGAAGAAAATGATGCGTCGCTTGAGGCTTTTGCAGAGCCTGCAAAAGACAAGCATCAGGCCGGAATGGATGGTTTTAACGGTTGTGCCTGTAATACCTCCGGATTTGCGGCCTATGGTTCAGTTGGATGGGGGGCGGTTTGCTACCAGTGATTTAAATGATTTATACCGGAGAGTCATAAACAGAAACAATCGACTAAAGAGGCTTAAAGATTTGAATGCTCCGGAAGTTATTCAGAGAAATGAAAAAAGAATGTTGCAGGAAGCGGTGGATGCTCTTATCGACAACGGCGCGCGTCATGGGAAGACGGTAACCGCTTCCACTGGCCAGCGTCGGGTTTTAAAATCAATCGCTGACATGCTTAAGGGAAAGCAAGGCAGATTTAGGCAGAACCTTTTGGGCAAGCGCATTGATTACTCCGGCCGAAGCGTTATTGTCGTCGGACCTAAATTAAAATTGAGCCAGTGCGGGCTTCCCAAGACAATGGCCTTGGAATTATTCAAACCTTTTGTCATCAGCCAGTTAATTAAGCGCGAATTGGTGCACAATGTCCGCAGCGCCAATCGATATATTGAATCAGGACAAGCGGCTGTTTGGGATATTCTGGAAGAAGTTACTCGCGACGCGTATGTATTTTTAAACCGCGCTCCCACCTTGCATCGGCTCGGAATTCAATCTTTTCAGCCGGTTTTGATAGAAGGAAAGGCCATTCAGGTTCATCCGCTTGTTTGCAGCGCTTTTAATGCTGACTTTGATGGCGACCAGATGGCGGTGCACGTGCCTTTGACTAAGGAAGCTAGGCGCGAGTCGGCCGATATAATGCTTTCTTCAAAAAATATCCTTAAGCCGGCAACTGGAGATCCAGTGGCGACCCCAGGACTTGATATCGTGTTTGGGTGCGCGTATTTAACCCAGGAAGACAACAAAACAAAACCCCACGAAAGGGTATTCAGCTCGGTTGAAGAAGCAAAAATAGCCATGGAGTATGGGGCAATAACCATGCACCAAAGGATTACAGTGCAGTTAAACGGAAAGAGGCTGGAAACAACAGCCGGGCGTTTGATTTTGAACGAAGTTATCCCGGAAAAAATTCCTTACATAAATGAAGTAACAAGCAAAAAAGTTTTGCGGGAATTGGTGGGCGAGTGTTTCCACATATACGGCATTGAGGAAACCGGCAAGCTGTTGGATAATTTAATGAGGCTTGGATTCAGCCATGCCACCAAATCCGGCATGAGCTGGGCAATGCAGGATCTTCCGGAATTGAACGAGAAAAAGGATTTTCTCGAAAAAGCTCAAAAAGAAGTTGATATTATACAGGATCAATACGAAGAAGGCCTGCTGACTGACGAAGAGCGGCATGTGCGGGTGATTAATATTTGGGCCGGGGTAAAAGACAAGATAACCGAAATGAGCCAAGGAAAGTTTAAGGACGATTTGTTTAACCCTATCTACATCATGATTGAATCCGGCGCCCGCGGTTCTTGGGGGCAAACAACCCAGATGATGGGAATGAAGGGGTTGGTAACATCTCCCAGCGGCGCCACTATTGAGCTGCCGGTAAAAGCTAATTTTAAAGAGGGGTTTGATGTTTTGGAGTACTTTATTTCCACCCACGGCGCGCGCAAAGGATTGACCGATACCGCCCTTAGAACCGCCAACGCCGGATACCTGACGCGCCGACTGATTGATGTTGCCCAGGATATTGTTATTACGCACGCGGATTGCGGAGACATCGGCGGATGGGAAATTAAGCGCGTGGACAGCGAAGCCATGGGAGAAACAATCGCCGAGCGCATTGCCGGGCGGATGGTATTGGAAGACATAAAAGATAAAAAAGGCAAAATTATCACAAAAAAGGGAGAGCTGGTAACGCGCGAACACGCGGAAAAAATAAGCAAGCTAGACCTGGATTCCGTTAGGATTAGGTCTGTGTTTACCTGCAAGGCGCGCCGGGGATTGTGCCAGGCCTGTTATGGGTATGATTTGGGATACAATAAACCGGTTGAATTGGGAGTAGCGGTTGGCATTATTGCCGCGCAGTCAATTGGAGAGCCGGGAACCCAGCTGACCATGAGAACTTTCCATACCGGAGGAGTTGCTTCCGGCCAGGATATTACCCAGGGTTTGCCTCGGGTGGAAGAAATTTTTGAGGCGCGGCGCATTACCAAGGGAGCGGTAATTTGTGAAGTTGACGGAGTCGTGGAAAAAATCGAAAAGGATTCAAATCAGCGGACTATTGTTATAAGGGCTTCGGCGGATAAAGAAGAAAAGCATGCTTTAGATGACTATGCTCAAGAAAGCATTAAAGTAAAGGACGGCGACAAAGTTAAAAAGGGAGATGTCCTTATATCAGAAGGCGAGGATACGATTAATACCGCTATTGATGGGCATGTTAAGATGACCAAAAAATATCTGAGGATTGTGGCGGCGGCCGGCGAGAGCGTTGAATATGTTGTGCCCGGATCGTTTGGGATATTGGTTGAAGCCGGAGATCTGGTAAACCCGGGAGACGTATTAACCGAGGGAAGCGTTGATATCCATGATTTATATGAATTAGACGGAGAAGACGCGGCCAAGCTTTATGTGCTTCGTGAAATTCAAAATATTTATTCCAGCCAAGGGCAGAATCTTAATGACAAACATCTTGAGATCATCGCTCGCCAGATGTTTTCCCGCATATATGTTTCCGATGCCGGGGATAGTGATTTTATACCAGGTGAAATAGTTTCCCGGCCTCATTTTGATTCCGTTAACAGAGATTTAAAGCGCGCCAAAAAGAAAGAATCCGAAGGAGACATATTGCTTTTGGGCGTAACCAAGGCATCTCTTTCGACGGAAAGCTTCCTTTCGGCGGCTTCGTTCCAAGAGACCGCGCGCGTCTTAATTGACGCGGCTATCAGCGGAAAAGTTGACCCGCTAAACGGTTTGAAAGAAAACGTGATCATCGGGCGAATGATCCCGGCTGGAACCGGTTTTAAAAAGGGAGGAAATAATTAGAAGCTATTTTTGAGATAGGTTCTAGATTAAAAAACCCGCCGAGACGCGACTGGCGCGCGTCGGCGGGTTTTTTTGTTGCCTAAATTATTTCATTTTAGGATATCTGTTCCCGCGTCTTTTAATGTAGAAGTTGCGTTAGTTGGTTCGTCTTCGTTCGCGGTTTCTGCGGGCTTATATTTTGCGATTTCGTCCTGGATAATTTTGGCAAAGTTGCTGTAGCCTGGCGGGTTCTCTATTTTTTGGCCGTTCAAAAAGAAAGTGGGAGTTGAATTTATTCTTAATCTGCCGCCTTCGCGCATATCATCATTGATTTTGTCTTTTATTGCTTTGGCATTGTAATCTTGTTCAAATTTAGCCATGTCTAATTCAAGAATTTTGGCGTACTCCATGAATTTCTCTTTTTCATTTCTGGAGTTTTCCCATTCCGGCTGCCTGTCAAAAAGCATATTATGCATTTCCCAAAATGTATCCTGCGCGCCGGCGGCCAAAGCGGCCTGGCCGGCTGACAAGGAATTTTTATGGATGGTTACTAAGGGAAAATGCTTATATTCAATGCGCAGATCATTGCCAAAGTCTTTGGCCAATTGGTTTATAATCGGAGAATAAAGCGCGCAGGCCGGACATTGGAAATCGCTATACTCGGTTAAGGTTACTTTGGCGTCAGAATCGCCTTTTATCCATTCTTGTTCGTTTAACACAAGCTGATTTTCTGGCGTATTAGATTGGACAGCGGAAGAGACAAACCAAATTCCAATACCTAAAATAGCCAAAATAACGCTAACTATAGCCATTTTTTTGGTCTTTTTTGCACGAAATTCTTTTGCTTTTTCTTCCTTTTTGCTTTGCTTCTTTAGAGCCTTTCTTTCGCGCTTAGTGAGATGATGGTTTAAAGGCGCTTCTTCTTCATTGGATTGTCCTTCTTGGTGTTCCATAAAAACGTATTGTATCAGATTGCCGCCTTATATGCAAAAATTATGCCGCTTGGCCAGAAAAAGTGAACACATACGCGCGGAAGCCTCCTTCTTGGGCGGTAATTTTCAGTATTCCTTCGTTCCAGTTCGCGCTTTCTATTAATTTATACATTCTGGATTCGTCAATGGTTATTTTTCCGGTTTTACTAGCGTCTTTACCCAGAATAAGACGGTCAATTGGCTTATCGTCCAGCGTAATATGAACTACGGCTTGCTCGTCCGCTGGCTCCATAACTAAATTAACTTCCTTGGCATGGAATTTTAGCCTTATTTGCGCGCCTTGTTCGCCGGATTCCGCGTATTCCGAGGTTGATAAAAATTTTCCCGAGAGCGCCAATCCCGCGTCTCCCATGTATGATGGGGCATTGTAGTCAAACACGGTATTTTTTTGAAATTCTTGCCGGTACAAAAATCCCCTTTCATATCCGCAGTGCGTTTCTGCGGTTCCGGGAACGCGAACCGCGTTATTGTATGGGCCGAGTTCGGGATGCACGTTTGGCAAAGCTATGCTCGGGCGCGCGCGGCGAATTTGGGATTGAATTTCTTTTTCCGTTTCTTCATAATTTCCTTCGCCATAATGCGCATATACTATTTCTTGGTTTTGATTCAATAAATATTGGGCCGGCCAATATTTATTGGCAAACCCATGCCAAATATCATGCTCGCCGTCTAAAACAACAGGCCAAGTAATTTCGTTTTCTACAATTGCTTTTTGCACGTTGGCGGGCTTTTTTTCGAACGCGAATTTGGGAGCGTGAATTCCCAGCAATATAAAATTATACCCCTGGTATCTGTTCCACCAGTGTTTCAGATAAGGGAGCGCTCTTGCGCAGTTCGGGCATGAGTAAGTCCAAAAATCAACCAGCACAATCTTGCCCTGCAGGTCGTCATTGGTTAAAGGCCGGCTGTTGAACCAATGTCGGCCTTTAATTTTGGGGGCGCTGATTTCCATCATTATTCTATTTTCTTAAACGTAAAGGTTTTAATTTCTGTCTACAGTAACTTTGTCCAGAATAAAAGTATGCCGCTTCTTTTCTTGTTGGCGAAAGCGGTTAAGGCCGATGGCCTCTAGAAATCGTTCCACTGTTTTGGCGTTATCAGCCCTAAATTCAATTTCATGGGCCCCGTCCACCGCTGCTTTTTCGTGGTGCTTATACGCCACAAATACGCCGTGCTTCGTTTCCCGAATGCGCACGAATTTTACGCTGCCTTCGCGCCAGTTTTCCTTATCGTAATAAAATATTGTCTCTCGTAGCAGATCGTCTCCAAGGTCGCGCGCGCCCAAATCATTTAGTTTTTTTATAAGGCTGTCTTTATCAATTTCCAAAAATCGAACCTCAATTTCTTTGTGTTCCATGGTATGAGTATCTTAAAACAAAAATACCCTTAAGGCAATGAGGGTGTTTTATACTTTATTTAATTGATACGCGGCAATCCCAAATGTTACCGCCACATTAAGAGATTCTTTTTTTCCGCGCATGGGAATTTCTAGGATAACGTCGGATTTATCAAGAATGTCTTGCGAGAGCCCTTCAACTTCATTGCCAAATACAAGGGCTAGTTTTTTTGATTTAGATTTAAAATCCGAAAGAGATGCGGAATCTTTATTTAGTTCAATTGCGGCTATATTGTATTCTTCTTGCTTAAGTTTGTCTAAAAGTTTTATTGTTGAATCGCAATGTTCCCAATTAACATGTTTTTCCGCGTTAAGAGATACTTTGGTTAATTGCTTATTTTCGCGCCCAAATCTATCCACTGGAGTAGGTGTTATACCACACAAATACAGCTCTGAGACGCCTAGGGCGTCCGCAGAGCGGAATATTGAGCCTACATTGTGGTTAGAGCGTATATTGTGCAGTATTGCTATCATCTCGTCTTTTTTCCTTCGTCAAAGCAAGTTATGAATTTTCTTTCTTTGCTAGTTTTGTGTATACAGCCGCAATAATTATACCTGCTAGAACCCCCTCAAGCACGTGATAGCTGGAATCTACCGCAAACACAATAAACGGCATTTTAAAGGTAGCAACCTCAATCAATCCTCCTTGCAGACCATCCCACAAAAACCCCATCAAAGCGCCAAAGATAGCCCCTGTCGCAATAGGGGAGAATTTAGATTTATAGTATGCGTAAAAAATTGGATACAGGTATGTCAAAATAACTGTGTAGAATACAAACGAAAGCGCGACAAAAGGGATAATGTAGTTCTCTCGTGTTATATCTCCTATGTTTTTTTTAAAGAAGTCCAGGGCTATAATTTCGTGAAATACATACCCTAAATTAAAAATAACCAGAAAAGAAGCCAGCCAAGATAAAATATATTTTTTCATTTTATGTAGATTAGTTATAAATAGAATGAGACGGTTACAAAACTCATTTTGCTAATTTCTTGAGGTAAAACTTAATAAAAGCCGTATAGCAGAAACCCTGATAGGTTCTCATCCGCTTCTCCATGAAGCGGTCAAGGCGGCGGTTGTTGTTCAG
>Ga0210057_1010207_pt1 | contig 10692 bp, 9 predicted proteins | sample CryGeyCG2114_010_2_FD_183968 | JGI IMG/M metagenome (GOLD analysis project Ga0210057, IMG submission 183968) | Groundwater microbial communities from aquifer - Crystal Geyser CG10_big_fil_rev_8/21/14_0.10 (SPAdes) (version 2) | ecosystem: Environmental > Aquatic > Deep subsurface > Groundwater ...
CAAAGAATCGCGTAAACTTTCTGACAACCAATCAGCTGAAAAAATGCAAAAAGCCAAGTCAAAATTATTCAAAAACTTCACCAGATGATATACTCATTTCGGTATCATTCTAGGATTGGAAAATACTGTGGTTACAGATAATTTTCTTGCCGTTGCTCGGAAATTTTCATGACCTCGACTCAATTGTTTTTTATACTGAAAAAACATACTTCCGTCTCACACAGGTATCAAAAAATATGAAGCAGTTCATATTTTTCTATCATGTGCGCCCACTAGGATTTGAACCTAGGACCGTCTCGTTAAGAGCGAGCTGCTCTACCAACTGAGCTATGGGCGCATATCAAACTATTTTAGTTTAAATTTATTGGTTTAGCAACATTTTTTAATTTTTGCCATCTTTTTTCTATTAGCTTAACTTGTGGAGCAATATCTTTTAATATTGCTTGAGTCCATCCGTATACACGATGACGATAATCAGTCCCTTTGGGAACTTCAATCCTAAGGGTTCCATAATAGAGGTTATTTTTTTTGTAATTTGTACTTAATGGTTTTACATAACTTTTTCCAAAATTTGCCACTGGAATTTTTGTAAGATCAGACCAAAATTTTTTAATATTTTTTTCTGATTGTTGGGGGTAGATATTTAATCTCACTGTAAGTTTGTGAGGTGTAATTTTGAATATTTTTTCAACCCATTTAATCCAAAACAAAACTAGATAAGGGTCAGAATTGGTCATTTGAAACATTTTATTTTTGCTACCTTCTGCCCAATATAAAGCAGCTCCAAAAAAACGATAAGCATCAAGACCAATAGGTTTTTTAATTTCTGATTTAGCTTTTTTTATAATGGAGGTAATTTCTTTATTTCTTCTATCTTTTTGACTAAACTCACCCTTAGTCATCATTTTTATTTGTTTTGTATATAATCTTTCTTTAAATTTTAAAGGTAGGGGGGTGTCTTTGAGCCAGGTACTCAAGGTGCTTTTTGGAACTCTTATTTTATTGCCAATCTTTTTGTAACTCCATCCTTGTAGTCTTAATTCCCTCGCATCCTTTTTTATCTCTTTTGTATAAATCTTTTTTATATTCATACATAGAGCATACTACATATAACTATTGGTCTGCAAGATAATAATGTTAATAACTTTTTTAATATTTAAATTTAATACAAAATTAGCTAAAAATTTTTACCTCTAATCATCTATAAAGAATTCATAACCTCCAATAAGGACTGGGGTAGATAGAAAATACCAAACTAAAAAGAAATAAAATTTTCTTATTTTTGGGCTTCATTGTTTTGTGTCTCTATTTTACCAATTTTAAAACTATTTTCAATAAAGTGTCAAAAAGTTACAGACAAGTAATTAGTTTATTAGGACTAAGACCAACGGGTGGTAATTATGATCAAGTAAAAAAATATATAAGAGAATACTCTTTAAATATAAAACATTTTACTGGAAAAATATGGAATAAAGGATTGAAATTTGATTTTAATCCTCGTATACCTCTTGAAAAAATCTTAATAATAAATAGTACCTACCAAAGCTTTAAGTTGAAAAAACGATTATTTTCAGCTAAACTTAAAAAACCTAAATGTGAAAAATGTGGTTGGGCTAAAAAGTCTGTTGATGGTAGAATTCCTTTGGAATTAGATCATATAAACGGAAATAGACATGACAATAGAATAAATAATTTAAGAATACTTTGTCCGAATTGCCATAGTCTACAAACAACACATAGAGGTAGAAATATAACAAGAAAACAATGATGCTCGGATGGTGGAATTGGTATACACGCAACACTTAAAATGTTGTCCCGAAAGGGATGTGGGTTCAACTCCCACTCCGAGCACATCAAACAATTTTTTTCAACAAATGAGGCCACGGCGAGAATTGCACTCGCGTATATTCCTTTTGCAGAGGAATGCCTTACTACTTGGCTACGTGGCCGAATAAGAGCTATTTTAGCTTTTATTTATTAAATTTTCAATGTGAGATTCATTTGAAAGTCTGTCTATTTTTTGACGATTGTGCTCACCTTCATCAATATAAAAATCTATTTTAGGAGTAAAGCCAAAAGATTTTTTAGACATCATAAATAGACGGAAATCTTGTCTGCGTCGTTTGGCAAATTCTAAAGCGGCTTCTTCTTTTTCTATTGGTAGAGCGGTAAAATAAACCGAAGCTCTTTTGCCACGGTCAAAAATCTCTGTTTTGGTTATTGTCATCAATGAATCTTTGCTTGATTCTATAGAAAAATATTCAGCAGCAAATCTAGAGATAAGTGAAATAAATTTGTCATCTTTAAATCTATTTATATGTTTCATTTATTTTTGTTTGATAATAGAAGTCGTTTTTAAAATATCTCCTTCTGCTAATTCTATTTTTGACTCTACCATCATCCCAAATTCCTGACCTTCTTGGACTAAATCAGTTTTTATTTTTTGTGTTTGAAGTTCTTTTATTTTGCCTTCACCAAGTAAAGCTTCTCTTCTAAATATTTTAACTGTGGCTCCTATTTTGATTTCTCCTTCGTTTACTCTACCACCGATTACTTGCTTGTGTTTGTTTTTATTAAAAACCCTAAGCAACTTAATACTTCCAGTTACTATCTCTATATTTTCGGTTGGTGTAGCTTCTATTACTTCATTTTTTACATAATCAACCAATTCGTAGATTATTTTGTATGTTTTTATTTTTATATTATCTCGAAGAGCCAATATTTCTGCATTTTTGTCTATCTTAACATTAAAACCCAAAACGAGACTATTTTTTATATTTGCAGTTTTTAAATCTTTTTCTGTAATAGTGCCGATTCCTTTTGAAATTATTTTAACGGAGATTTTTTCATTACATAACTTTTGGAGTTCGTGCTCTACTGCATCTAATGAGCCAAAAGTGTCTGTCTTTATAACCACTCCAAAAGTTTCTCCATCCGAAAAGTTTTGAACTTTTTTTGTTTCTAAACTAGTTTTATTTTCAGAAGCAAATTTGATAGCTTCTTCTTTTTTTAAAAAAGTTTTGAAACGATTTCCCACTTTTAGTTCGCCACTCCAACCAACTATTCTGACAGGACTAGAAAAAGTGGCTTCTTTTATTTTTTCACCTTTATAATCTTCTATGACTCTAATAGGAACATAACTTCCATAACTAGCTATAAACTGACCCACTTTAAGAGAGCCATTTTTTATTATCAGAGTAGCAGAAATACCCTCTCTAGGATTAAGACTACTTTCTATTACAAATCCTTCTGCTAAAGCAGTTGGGTCGCCCTTTAATTCTTCTATATCTGATTGGAGAAGTATCATTTCCAAGAGTTCATGAACACCTTTTCCTGTTTTGGCTGATATAGCTACTACTGGTATGGTGCCACCCCAACCTTCTACTAAAATGTCATTTTCTGCTAGGTCGGTTTTAATCTTGTCAATATCGGCGCTAGGGCGGTCAATTTTATTTATAGCCACTATAAAAGGAATATTATCTTTTTTGATACAATTTAAAGCTTCAATGGTTTGAAGTTTTACTCCATCTTCAGCTGAAACGACAAGGATTGCAATATCAGCCACATCGGTGCTTCGCTCTCTGATAGAACAAAAAGCTTCATGTCCGGGAGTATCTATAAAAGTTATTTTTCTTTTTTGGCCACCTATCTCTTTTTCTACTTCGTAAGCAGATACGTGTTGAGTAATACCGCCAGCTTCTTTTTCGGTAGTATTTTTTTTTCTTATATAATCAAGCAAAGTGGATTTGCCATGATCAATATGACCCATGACAGAGACGACTGGTTCACGGGGTATTGTTTTTATTTTTTCTGTTTTATTTTTATCCTCCATTTATTTTTGATTGTTTTATCACTTCTTTTTCTTCTGATGTTAATCCATAATCACTCTCCCAGTCTTTTAATGGTTTGGCAAAAACATTAGTGCGTTCTCTAGTATGCATACTGGTTATGACCACTCCGTTTCCTTCTTCGTCTGCGAGAACAGAAGAAAAACTTTGGTTGCCACCTAGGTCAGTGCCTTTAAATGGATTAAATCTTAAAGTAGGGACTCTTCCTATCTTGCCTTTTATCCTATTATTTAAGGATTTTATATACATAGTTGAGTCCGCCTGAAACTTTATAAGGTCTTCTAAGGTCTTAGTATGTAGTTTTAAAAGTCTTTCGATGTCTGGAACATTAGCGCTTCTAAATATTCTAGAGACTCTAAAATACATTATTATCACTAATATAAGAGCCACCAAAGAAATCGCTAAAGCCAATAAAGGCGCAAAAAAAACAACTAAATTCCAATCTATTACCATAATCGTATATTATACATTAATTGTGGTATTATTCAAAATAACAACAGAATAATATGAAAAACAAAGAAAAAAGAATCTTTCTAGATTATGCCGCTATCACGCCGGTTGATTTAAGGGTGGCAAAAGAGATGACAAAAATTCAAAAAGATTTTTGGGCTAATCCTTCTTCTTTACACACAGAGGGGGAGCGGGCTAAAAACATGCTAGAGGAGGCGAGAATAAGGATTGCTCGCATTTTGCATTGCAAATCTAGCGAAGTCTTTTTTACTGCCTCTGGTACCGAATCATTAAACATTGCTATTTTAGGTGTCGTGAAAAGCCAAGGGCAACCCTTTGGGACAGGGGCAGTTCAAGGGTTGCCCTTGGCTTTCGTTTCTCAAAGGTCATCCTTGAAGGATTTTGCCCCAAAGGGTGGTCCTTTAATTCCACATATCATAGTCTCAACAATAGAGCATTCAGCAGTTTTGGAACCAATCAAATATTTATTAAAAGAAGGGAAAGCAGAAGTTTCTTTTATTGCTCCAAATGAAAAAGGAATAATAAATCCAGATTCAATCAAAAAAGAAATAAAAGAAAATACTGTTTTAATTGCTATTCAACATGCCAACAATGAAATAGGGACCATTCAACCAATCCAAAAAATTGCTGGAGTGATCAGAGAATATAAACAAAAAAATCCAAGGGTAGCCCTTGGACAAAATTATCCTTATTTTTTGGTTGATGCTTGTCAATCTGTTTGTTATGAAGATGTTTCTATAGAAAAATTGGGAGCTGATTTATTAGTTTTAGATGGTATTAAAATATATGGACCAAGAGGTGTGGGTATTTTAGTGGTTAAACGCGTTATTAACATTGTCCCTGTTATGTTTGGTGGAGGACAAGAAGGGGGATTAAGATCAGGAACAGAAAATGTAATTGGAGCTGTTGGTTTTGCCAAAGCTTTAGAACTAGCTCGCCGAGGAGGTGAGAAAGAATCAAAACGTCTAACAAAATTACGCGATTATGCAATCAAAAAAATTTTAAAAGAAATTCCAAACACGTCTTTAAATGGTGGTTTAGAAAATCGCCTTCCCAACAATATTAATATCTGTTTTCAATCAATACAAGGAGAGTCCTTGGTAAGAAAAGAGGGCCTAGATTCGGAGTTTTTAGTTATTAAATTAGACACTCTCGGTTTTGCGGTCTCGGCTGCTTCTGCTTGTCATTCTCTTAGTTTAGAAAACGGTTCTTATGTGATTGAAGCGATTGAAAATGCCCGTTCAACAAGCTCAAAGTCTTCAAAATGTAGCTCTTCCTCTCTTCGCATAACTTTAGGTCGTAATACTAAAAAATCTGATTTAGACTCTCTTATCTCCACTCTCAAGAAGATAGTTAAATAAATCTTGTCTTGTATAGTTTTAGCGAAGTGGATATCCACTAACAATTGTTTTTAATTTTTTATTTTGGTATTATTTAATTAAATATGGAAGATTTAACCAAACATCAACTAATACTTATCGTCTTATTGGTTACATTTGTAACTTCAATTGCTACTGGTATCATCACTTTTACTTTACTTTCAGAAGCTCCAGTTGAAGTGACTCAAACAATAAATAGAGTAGTTGAAAAAACTATTGAACGGGTGGTGACCGAACCGGGGAAACCAGATAAAATAGTTACTACTGTTATTGTCAACGAAGAAGACAGATTACTTGAATCTATTGCTAAAAATGAAAAATCTATTGTTAGGTTAAAAACTACTGGATCTGATGGTTCCGAGATATTTACTGGATTAGGGCTGGTTGTCTCTAATGAGGGTGTTATTGTTGCTGATTTAAGAAGTTATAATTTGGCCTCTTCATTTGCTATTTTATTTTCTGACGGCAAGATTTACCCTTCTGGTAAAATTTTTACTGATAAAGAAAATGGTTTAATTTTTATTAAAGTAAATGTTCCTCAAAACGAAAATCCAAAACCAACTTTTTATTCCGCTGTTTTTGGTGATTCTGACGGATTAAAAATCGGTCAATCTTTGGTTGTTATTAGTGGACGAGACTCTAACGCAGCTTCTATTGGTAGAGTCTTTCAGCTTAAATATGGGGAAGATAAGGTATCGGTCTCCAATATTTTTTCTGATATAAAAGTTTCTAAAAATCATCTTGGTAGTCCTGCCCTCAATCTTTCTGGGGAAGTAATTGGTCTAGAAGCACCGCTAAATAATACAGACAACGAATATTCATATATCCCTGTAAATATTTTAAAATCCGCTATCCCAAAAGCTTTAGCTGAATTGGCTAAGTAGCTTGATTTAATACAGATTTCTGCTATAATACAGCCATAATATTTTTATTTATGACACCATTTAATCAATTTACAACTAAAGCCAAAGAAGTTATCAGGAAAGCTCACGAGCTGGTTATTGAGCGTAGTCAAAATAATGTAGAACCACTTCATCTTCTCGCCGCACTTATTTTACAAGAAGAAAGTATGGTGGCTTCTATTTTGGATAAAATGGAAGTAGATACCATTCTTTTGACTGATTCTATTTTTGAAGCAATGGAAGGGACTGCTTCTGGTGGCACTATGTCCCCCTCTTATCAGATTTTTCTTACTCCAGAGTTGGCTCAAATCATTGAACATTCTTCAAAAGTAGCGAAGTCTATGAATGATGAATTTGTTTCTACTGAACATATTTTTATTGCTTGTCTTGATATTCCAAGTTTAGCCAAAGACACTCTCTCTCGTTTCAAAATTGAAAAAGAAAAAGTTTTGTTTTTGATTCAAGAAATAAAACAAGGCAGAATGCCAGAGACCAAAACTTATCATAAAAATAAAAACATACTAAAATATACTCGCTCTCTTACTAAATTGGCTCGCGAAAACAAACTTGACCCAGTCATTGGTAGAGATGAAGAAATTTCTCGTATTATCCAGATTCTTTCTCGTCGAACCAAAAATAATCCTATCTTAATTGGAGAAGCGGGTGTAGGTAAAACCGCTATCGCTGAAGGTCTGGCTATGAGAGTTGCTTCTGGTAATGCTCCAGAGTCTTTGAAAGATAAAGAAATAGTGTCTCTTGATTTGGGACTTTTAGTGGCAGGAACTAAATACAGAGGTGAATTTGAAGAAAGACTCAAAAATATCATAAAAGAAATAGAAAAATCAGACGGTAAGATTATACTTTTTATAGATGAAATTCATACTATTGTTGGCGCTGGATCAGCCGAAGGTTCTCTTGATGCTTCCAATATGTTGAAACCCCCTCTTTCTAGAGGAGAATTGCGGGCCATCGGAGCTACTACCATCAAAGAATATCAAAAACATATAGAAAAAGACCCAGCTTTGACTCGTCGTTTTCAATCTGTCTTTATAAGTGAGCCATCAATAGATGATGCCACAACTATATTGCGCGGATTAAAAGAAAAATATGAACTCTATCACGGGGTTCGTATAACTGATGACGCTATTAAAGCGGCGGTGGTGCTTTCTGCCAGATATATTGCTGATAGATTTTTGCCAGACAAAGCAGTTGACCTTATAGATGAAGCTTCGAGCCATTTAAAAATATCACTTGAAAATATGCCACCAGTGCTTCAAGAAACTAACTCAAAAGTGATAAAACTTGAAATTGAAAAAGAAGCTCTTAAAAAAGAAGCCAAAGGTAAAAATAGTAAGGCCAAAACTCGTCTTCAAGAAATTGAAAAAGAAATTGCTGACCTAAAAGAAAAAACTAGAGAAATTGATTTGAAATGGAAAAATGAAAAAGAAAGTGTTGGAGAAATCAAAAGGATTAAAAAAGAGCTTGAATTTGCTCGTTTAGAAGCTGAAGAAGCTGAAGCTAGAGTAGATCTTGGCAAAGCGGCTGAAGTTCGTTATGGACAGATTCCTGCTTTAGAAAAAAGTCTTGACGCCAATATGAAAAAACTCAAAAAACTTCAAAGTTCTCGTCGTATCTTAAAAGAAGAAATAACAGAAAATGATATAGCCAATATAGTAGCCAAGTGGACTGGTATTCCTGTTTCTAGAATGCTTGAAGAAGAAGCCGAAAAACTTTCTAGGATGGAAGATGAATTGAAGAAACGCATAGTAGGTCAAGATGAGGCGGTCAAAAAAATAGCTGATACCATCAAACGCTCTCGCGCCGGCATTTCTGACCCAAACAAACCAATTGGTTCTTTTATTTTTCTAGGTCCAACTGGAGTTGGCAAAACAGAGCTGACTAAAGCTTTGGCTGAATTTATGTTTGATGATGAAAAAGCATTGATTCGGGTTGATATGTCAGAATTTATGGAGAAGCATTCTGTTTCTAAACTGATAGGCGCTCCCCCTGGTTATATTGGTTTTGATGATGGTGGTGGTCTAACAGAAATGGTTAGACACCGTCCATACTCTATTGTCTTGTTTGATGAAATTGAAAAAGCTCATCCAGAAGTCTTTAACATTTTCCTTCAAGTTTTGGATAATGGTCGGCTAACTGATTCTAAAGGCCGAACTGTTAATTTCAAAAATACTATTATTATTATGACCTCAAACATTGGGGCCAGTTATATAGACAAGATGGAAAAAATGGGCTTCGGTGATAGAGATATAAAAGGGGATGAATATGCCGGAGTTAAAGAAAAAGTGATGGAAGCTATGAAAGATTTCTTCCGTCCAGAATTCTTAAACAGAGTAGATGATATTGTTATCTTTGATATATTGCCTATGGAGGCTATAAGAGAGATAGTGAAAATACAGATTAATCTAGTAAGAGAGAGACTGGCTATTAAAGAGATTTCATTAGAATTAACCGATGAAGCTTATGAATATTTAGCCAAAGAAGGATACAACCCTAAATATGGCGCAAGACCTTTGAAAAGAGTGATTCAAAATAAAATACTAAATCAAGTGGCTTCTTTTATCATTTCTAAAGAAATATTGAAAGGGGGAGTAGTCTCTGTTTCTGTCAAAAATGATCCATTCAAAACTGATGCAGGTGAATTTGTCTTTGACATCAAAAAAGGCCGTCGTGGCGCTATTATCGGATCTTCCATTCTAGAGACTCTCTCTGCTGGGGTGGGGGTTTAAAATAGGTATTTAAATACGTAAATAATTTAAGTAATTAGTTGAAAGATTATCGGTCTAAATATTGTTATTTTTATATATGAGTCAAATGCAGGGGTTCTGTGTATAACTACATTTGACTAACGGAGTGGATAGATTATAATTTAGATAATGGCTAAGATATCTTATAAAAAAATTTCGTATATAAAAAAACTTTATTATAGAGATCTTTTTTCTATGAAAAAAATTGCTGAAAATTTAGATGTTTCAATTGATGCTGTAGTCTATTTTATGAGAAAATATGATCTCAAACGTAGGAAACCATCAGAAAATGAAAAAATAAAATTTGCCAAAAAACCATTATCTTTCAAGATTAAAACAAATTTAAGTCAAAAAGAAAAAGAATTAAAAACGATTGCCGTAGCACTCTATTGGGGTGAAGGTTATAAATCAAAAAAAGCTACTAATGTTGATTTTGCAAATAGTGATACAGAAATGATAAAAATTTTTCTAAAATTTTTAAGAAAAATATGTAATATAGATGAATCAAAATTAAGAATATATCTATATTGTTATGATAATCAAAATCCAAAATATCTAATTAAATATTGGAGCAAAATCACTAGAGTCCCAATTTATAGATTTACCAAACCTTATGTTAGAAAAGATTTTAGGTTAGAAAAGAAAGGAAAAATGAAATATGGCTTGATTCATGTTCGATATTATGATAAAAAGTTATTATTGCTAATATTGGATTGGATAGATCAATATAGGCAAACATGCGTCGGTACTCAAGCGGTCAACGAGGTCGGTCTGTAAAACCGATGGATTTATCCTACGCTGGTTCGAATCCAGCCCGGCGCACCAATACAGAACGAAGCGGCTTTTTCAAAGCCAAAAGGTGGGACGCGCTTCGGCTTCCAAAAAACCGATGAGTTCCCTAATGGTGTCTTTATTTTACCAAGCTCGCACCTATTTTCAAAATCGCTGACAATGTGCCACGCGCGGAGCGCGTGGTGAAGCGAAACTAAATCGTACGCTCTCCGCCCCGCCGCCCGCCTCCGCTATCACTCCGGCGGCAACCTCGCAGAAATTTTCCCTTTCCTTTTTTGAATTTTTTTCAGGAGGCGTGCGCAAAAGAAAAGTTGTAAGGGAGAATTTCTGCTCGGTTCCGCCCTCCAAGTGTTCGGGCGGAGCGGCGGGGCTGGCTCCGGCTCGCAGGCAAAAAGTTTCCTCCCCCCAACCCAGTATGAGAGAATCTACTGGGTTTTTGTCTTAATTGATTAAGCGATTTTTTCTCAAAAACAGTAGAATGCAGAGATGAGGTTTGGCATGGCATACCCGCACCCTGTCGTCCAAAAGGATACGA
>Ga0210057_1010208_pt1 | contig 10692 bp, 9 predicted proteins | sample CryGeyCG2114_010_2_FD_183968 | JGI IMG/M metagenome (GOLD analysis project Ga0210057, IMG submission 183968) | Groundwater microbial communities from aquifer - Crystal Geyser CG10_big_fil_rev_8/21/14_0.10 (SPAdes) (version 2) | ecosystem: Environmental > Aquatic > Deep subsurface > Groundwater ...
TAAAGTCATTTACATCCGGTTGACCAGGTTCATCATTATCCCTTGAAGCAATGTCCTTCAAGGCCAAGACGCCTTCTTTAGTCACTCTATTTACGACTGCATTAGTTACCGCCACAACCATATTCTGCCACTCTTCACTATTCTTAAGCCATTCAATATCTTTAAAGACCGATGCATTGGCCCCCTCGGCTACAATATTACCGGGAGTGCGTGTTTCCCACTTGAGACACTCGCACCTTGTCCCAGTTTCTATACCTTCTTGAAGTTCATCCTTTTTCCATGTATCAGATTGCACGGTAGTAACATAATTATTACTCGGACCAGAATCACTAAATTCAAGAGTCACACATTTTCTCTGTCGACACACCTTATCACTTAAGAAACCGGAACCTGTCTTTACCTCAGTTTCTTTGCTCGTTTTTGCTACCATTTCTCTTTCAATCTTTTCATTTAAGGTTATGGTATAAAGACCGTATGGATTATTCTGCGACTCTGACACACTAATCCATCCTCCCCACCCACCATTACTAAAATTATCCATAAAGTCGTTAAAGTTCACTCCGATGTCACTTAAAGTACATCTTGCCTTAGTAGAGAATTTTGGCTGTTTCTGAAGCCCTATCCTTATCTTTAGTGCCCAGTCCGGCTGACAAAGACCAGTCATATACTCAGGGCCAATTAGATCTTCCAACATCTTCCCCCCGGCTTCATCCGCCACTTCGGTTAAAAATCCATCAAAATCAGTAATGAATTTAGGGGTTTCGCCATCAGTTATCCAATTCACGAGCTCATCGGTCATATAATCAATCATCTGCTTTCTAAAAATCGCCCATGCGGTATCTGCTACCCATACTTTTGCTCTCTCAGCTAAACCACTTACATCCGTCGCGCCACTAATAGCCTGTAATACCCACGTAGAGCAAGTAGCGCAAAAAAAAGATTCAACTGGACGCGGTCGAAGCAAACTAACCGAAAATGATATAACACTTATAAATAATAAAAATCCTATTATAGACTTCGTCACTAAATTTTTGTCTTTAAAAAATCTCATTAAATAATTCTAATTGATTAATCCACCTATTCTTTCTCCAAATCTGGTAATAAATATAACGAATTCATTTTTAATCCGTTCATTCTCTTGTATTGCTATTATTGTCCGAAAAGGGTCTCTTTCAATCTCTTTTATACTTTCGCTTACACGCAAAGAAGCCGTTAAAGATTCAACCCATTGCTTATGATCATTTATAAAACTGGAAGGGACTGTTACTTGCTTCATCCTTTCAATGTTTTTTTTATAATAATCTATATAAGGGTCAGCTAAAGAAATATTATTAGTCTTTGATATCTCAATAAAAACTTCTCCTTCTATCTTCTTAGGGTATGGGATCTCATAAAATATCTTTTCTAATTCTTTATTATATTTCTCTATCGCCGTCTTACTATTATCACTTGAGACATTAAACTCACTTTCAGATAATACCGGACTAAAACTGGCGATAAAGTCTTTTAATAATTTCTCCGTACTGCTGTTTGCCCTACTCAACAAATCTTGATTATCAGCGCTTAGAGGATTGATCTCATTTGAGGTCTGAAGACCTAGGTTCTTTGCAAACAATTCTGTCAGATTCACAGTAGAAGTAGAACGGCTAACCCCTGTGCCTTGTGATAAATTTTGTCCTGATGAATAAACTCTCTCCTCCAGCTTATCGTCCGGTCCGAGCTTGAGCGGGTCTCTGCCTGTTTTTACTTCTTCTCCGTCTGTTGTCCCGTCTCCATCAGTGTCAGAGTTATTAACATCCGTTTTCCAAAGAGCTTCTTCCCAGTCCTTAAGCCCGTCATTGTCAGTATCTTTACTCAAAGACTCTATCGTCTTATCAACAGCAGTAAGATTATTACCTGCCTTGAGTAGGATATCTTTGCTTAGATACTTGTCCCCATACCCTAATCTGAAAAACCCGACTGTCAAAATCAGTAAGGCGAAAATTGCTAATATGACAATCTTTTTGTTTGGCAATATACTTTTCAATCTGCTTTTATTATAGCATCTTAAGGAATAAGAATATAATAAATTATAATGATTTTGTGGATAAAAAAGATAACAAACTACAAAGGACAGTCCTTTGTAGTTTGGGTCGTATCTAATAAGTTTTTGAGGGTGGTGTGCATTTCAGATGACAGATTGCGTGATATTGACTTTTCCATAAAAACGGAGTATAATTTAATTAGAAACTAAAAGAGTCTTTATGATGACTTTTTGCTCTCTAACAATTTAACCTATGAAAAGGAGGGAGTTATGAGAAAGACCAGACGGAAGGCTAACAGCAGTATCTTTGTCGGTTTCATACTCCTCGCGGAAATATCGTTAGGAGTGCTGTTCATGTTAATTGCGATAACCGGTTGCTCTACACTGGAAGCGACCGGTGGAAGGACGGAGATATCGGCTACCGGTGGACCGGGAGCGGTATTGAGTAAATTAGCCGACCTTCGTATGAATGGATCGCTTCAGACGACACCGGGTGGATTCACTATCAGAAACGATGATCCCGGTATCGGAGCGATTTCAAATGAAGACAAGGGAGTGAGTAAGGATGTAGATATATACGTCCGCACCACCTCCCCTTCCGGAAGAAGCGAGTATGTCCTCTATCGCGGTTCGGCAGAAGTGCAGACTCCCGGCTGGGTGAAAATCTGGAATGAGGAAACTCGTTCTTGGGACAAGATCCAGACACCGAAGTGGGTCACCGTGGATGGACTGGAATCCATCCACTTTGAGAGTCCGTTTATGCAGAGCGTAACTCTGCGCCTAAGGCTCTCTCCTGATAAAATACAGGAGGTAAAGTTTGACACCTACGGGCGTAAGGATTACGGGAGTACTTATGAGAGGATTAACATCCTCTTCATAAAGCTTCCGAAAGCTAACTACCGACTTGAAGTTTTCTCCTACACAGGGAAAAGCATCTTTAAGTCGGCAAGAAATCATCCGTATACGAGAAACATCTATATGGATGACGACCCTGTTGACACAAGAGTCGGCAACACATGGGTCGGATGGAAAGAACGATTATAAATGTGCATGACTCGGTGATGCACATTACACAACGTGCATCACTAAGTGTTGCACATGCCAAGGAGGTCTTATGAAAGAGATCATTCTCACAACGGCCCTTCTTGTGCTCTTGGCGGGTTGTGCCACAGTAAGGCCGGAGGCGTATAATCCTCCGGAGACGCCTTACTCAACATGGCGCTCGCCAGACTGGCACATGGGTGTACCGTGGAAGGGCTATTATAGATGTAGCCCACATCCAACATGTCCGGAAACACGGGGTCGTTATTACTGGATGACTCCAAAAAAAATGCCTCGTGATAAATATCATATGAGGCGAAAGACACACAACTGGGGGCTCTTCCATGAAGAGCCCCTCGAAAAGATGGAAAGATAGTTCTAACGCCCCGTTTTGCTTTTAGCAAGGCGGGGCATTTTTTTAACTCTAAACACAAATGTATAACACTAAGTGTTGCACATTTCTAATTTCAACAGTCAATTGCAACCTTCACTAAATGTAATGACACTTTATTTTTTATCCTTTTGAAGTTTGATTATAAATAAACGAGTGATTGAGTGGGAAAATTCTGGGTTCCATGCGGGGTAAGGGAGAATTTTTCACGAATAAAACGAGTATTATTGTATATCCCATAGGTCTCACCTATGTAAATACATAGGTGAGACCTATGGGATATATTGAAAGTTGATGAGAGGGATATGTTGTGAGATTGGTGATGTAGGAATGGCAAAATGACGACGAGGCAGAGATGTTGCCGGTTACTTGTTAAATGTACATGCACATTGCTCGCAAAAATAGCGAAAAATGGTATTATTAAAAACAATGATAAATATAGAAGAAGTGGAAAAATTAGCCCGACTGGCACGAATAGAGCTTACGGATGAAGAAAAAGAGCAGTTCCAAAAAGAGATTGGATCTATCCTTGACTATGTTTCAGAGCTAAAAGAGGCTCCTATTGAAGGAGACGAAGCTCTGGCAATATCAGAAAATGTGAACCAACTAAGAGAAGATGAGAACCCGCACGAAACGGGGTTATACAGCAAAGAACTCCTAGAAGAGACACCGAGAAGCGAGAAAGGATTCGTAAAAGTTAAGAAAATATTTGAATAACCTCTTAAGAATAAAGACTATGGATAAAGAATTTTTTAAAAATCTTACAATTAAAAAAGTGGCTAAGGCTATGCAAGATGGCGATACAACCGCGCTAGAACTAACTCAGTATTATCTGGAAAATATCAAAGGGAAAAATGGCGAGCTAAACGCCTACCTTAGAATCTTTGCGGGCGCAGAAGACCAAGCGAGAAAAATTGATGAAGATATAAAGAACGGAAAAATAATGGGTCCGCTCGCAGGTATCCCTTTTGCCATAAAAGACAATATGCTTATCAAGGGAGAAGTGGCTTCCGCCTCGTCAAAGATTCTTGAGAATTATAGAGCGACTTACGACGCTACGGTTATAAAAAAGCTCCGCGAGGCCGGGGCAATATTTCTTGGCACGGTAAATATGGACGAATTTGCCATGGGTAGCTCTACGGAGAACTCCGCCTTCGGTCCGACAAAGAACCCTCATGACCCTGCCCGCGTCCCGGGCGGTTCCTCCGGCGGTTCGGCGGTAGCGGTGGCCGCTGATATGGCTCTCGCTTCTCTCGGTTCTGATACCGGAGGTTCTATCCGCCAGCCGGCAAGCTTCTGCGGAGAAGTAGGACTTAAGCCAACATACGGCAGAGTCTCCAGAAGCGGACTTATCGCCATGGCTTCTTCCTTAGACCAGATAGGACCTATCACCAGAACAGTAGAGGATGCAGAGATAATCTTTAATATTATAAAAGGAAAAGACCCTCTTGATGCCACCACTGTAAATGAAGATGTTATACCGGAGACGAAACAAGAAAATAAAAAATTAAAAATTGGCCTTTTGACTTATGATAAAAATGTGGTTGCTCCGGAGATAAATGATATGATGGAAAAATCTGTAGAAATGCTCAAACAAGCCGGTCATGAAATTATGGAAGTCACTTTGCCATACTTGAAATACTCTCTCTCTTGCTACTATATCATTATGCCAGCCGAAGTATCTTCAAACTTGGCACGACTTGATGGGGTAAAATATGGACTCTTAAAAGAAGGTGATAACTTACTAGATGATTATCTAAAGACCCGGGGCACCGGCTTCGGCAAAGAAGCAAAACGCCGAATAATGATAGGCACCTATGTGCTCTCTTCAGGATACTACGATGATTACTATTCTAAAGCTCAAGAGATCCGCGATTTGATTAGAAGGGATTTTGAAAATGCTTTTGATCTGTCAGCCGGAGGGGTTGACGCCATAATACTGCCGACGACCACCGAACCGGCTTTCAAGATCGGAGAAAAGACAGACGACCCGATGAAAATGTACTTAGAAGATATCTTCACTGTATCAGCCAACTTAGCCGGCGTGCCGGCAATCTCTATCCCTACCGGATTTGCCGAAAGAGACGGAGTTAAACTTCCGCTCGGTCTTCAGATAATAGCGCCTCATTTTAGAGAAGATGTATTATTCTCCCTCGGAAAACAAGTTGAAAATGCAAAAATTAAAGTGTAAAATAACAATATAAAATACAAAATGATTTTACAATTTTAAAATTGTAATTTTGAATTTTGATATTTAAATTTTGCATTATTTATGAAACCTTGGATAAATATTGAATACTTTTATAAGAAAATAGCCGAACTTCTTTATAAAATATATGAGTTCTTAGTTATTTTTTTTGAAACTTTTAATTTCCCTTATATAAAAACTATATCTATCATACTTTCTATTATCGCCAGTATGGGCATAATCTACACTGTCATAAGAATAATAGTGTTAAATAGAAAAGAGGTAGAAGAGATCAAAGAGATATTGCCGAAAGAGATTTCTCCGGAAGAACGCCATAGTAGATGGAATGCCATACACAAACATCTAGCCAGTCCAAATGAAGTGGAATGGCGAATGGCTATAATGGAAGCTGACAACATACTGGATGAGATTATAACGACTATTGGTGTCGCCGGGAAAAACTTGGGCGAACGTCTTAAGAATATGGAACCTTCTGATTTCAATAATCTTCAAAATGCATGGGATGCTCATAAGGTGAGAAATAGGATAGCTCACGAAGGGATGAAATTTCACATCACCAGAGAAGAAGCGATGCGTGTCGTAGCCCTCTACGAGAAGATTTTCAAAGAGTTTAAATTTATATAATAAGTTTTTAAACGGCTCAATCCGCCCGCCAGCTGGCGGGCGGATTGAGCCGTTTATGTAATTCCAGTTGCTTTGCTCGACTACGCAAAAATCGCCTGATGGCGATTTATCTGCGCAGTCGACGGGACTCGGTTACAAATAATTTTCCTGACGGAAAATTTTCTCAACCCCGGCTCGCGGTTTTTGCCTTGTCTTTCAGACAAACAAAAACATCGCTCCGCCTTTCTCGTCCCGACATAAGCAAAGCAGTTTGCTTATTTCGCCTGCTTGTTCACTTCGTTCACTGCGCAGTCGACGGGACTCGGTTACAAATAATTTTCCTGACGGAAAATTTTCTCAACCCCGGCTCGCGGTTTTTGCCTTGTCTTTCAGACAAACAAAAACATCGCTCCGCCTTTCTCGTCCCGACATAAGCAAAGCAGTTTGCTTATTTCGCCTGCTTGTTCACTTCGTTCACTGCGCAGTCGACGGGACTCGGTTACAAATAATTTTCCTGACGGAAAATTTTCTCAACCCCGGCTCGCGGTTTTTGCCTTGTCTTTCAGACAAACAAAAACATCGCTCCGCCTTTCTCGTCCCGACATAAGCAAAGCAGTTTGCTTATTTCGCCTGCTTGTTCACTTCGTTCACTGCGCAGTCGACGGGACTCGAACCCGCAACCTCCCACGTGACAGGCGGGTGCTCTAACCAGTTGAGCTACGACTGCATAATCTTCGGATTCTACCAGAAATACGCTGATAAAACAATCTACCTCCAAAAGATTGCTCTATCGCCTTGTGCCGATGGCAGGGATCGGACCTGCGACCTCAGCTTTATGAGTGCTGTGCTCTAACCAACTGAGCTACATCGGCAATCCTTGTTGCGGGGGACGGAATTGCACCGTCGGCTGGAGGTTATGAGCCTCCCGAGATACTACTTCTCCACCCCGCGATATGTGTCCTAACTCTTTGATCATAACCTCCAAAGGTTATGAGTCTGATAATCCTCTTGCGAGATACTACTTCTCCACCCCGCGATATGTGTCCTAACTCTTTGATCATAACCTCCAAAGGTTATGAGTCTGATAATCCTCTTGCGAGATACTACTTCTCCACCCCGCGATATGTGTCCTAACTCTTTGATCATAACCTCCAAAGGTTATGAGTCTGATAATCCTCTTGCGAGATACTACTTCTCCACCCAAACATACCCCGCCAGAATGGCATTCATGTCGGGCTGGCGTTCGGTACGGGCGGGTCCACCCCGCGATATGTGTATACAAAACAGAAAACCAAAATATTATTGATTTTCTACATTAGGCAGTATAAACCACTTTAGATATTTATCAAGCTATGAAATAATTGATCATCACCTCTTTCACTATATTATTTACAATATTACCGTCAGCTTTCCCTTTAACTTTAGGCATTAGAACCTTCATTATCTTCCCCATATCTTCCGGACCAGTCGCGCCCGACTCCTTTAATGATTCTTCCACTATCTTCCTAACTTCGTCTTCGGAGAGTTGTTTCGGTAAATAATTTACCAAGACGGCAAGCTCATCTTCTTCCCTCTTTTGCAATTCACTGCGCCCTTCTTTCTTATATATTTCCAGTGCATCTTTACGCTTTTTAGCCTCTTTGCCGACAACTTGGATAACCTCCTCATCGTTTAACTGGCTCTTTGTATCAATATCTACCGTGTTACCCTCTTTGGCCAGTTTCGTCTTTTTGGCTATTTCAGCATTTCTTATCTCAGACTGTAATATTTTAAAAGTAGAAACTTTCACCTCCTCTTTACTCTTAAAAGCTTCTTTGAAATCTTGTTGTATTTTTTCTTTTAATGTCATAATTAGATGATAACATATTATCCTAACATTTCCACAAACTCCCCTTCACTCAATATCTTCACCCCTAGATTCTTAGCTTTATCGTATTTTGACCCGGGTTCATTACCGCAAACTACAAAATCAGTATTCTTAGACACCGACTCCACCACCTCTCCCCCTTGCCCCTTAATCATCTTCTTAGCTTCGTCTCGGCTCATTTTATCAAGCGACCCCGTTAACACAAATTTAAGCCCTTTAAGTTTAACACTCTTCGCTTGAGCTTCTTTTTTAATAATTACCCGAGAAAGAAGTTTCTTTAAAAATTTTTTATTATCATCTTCTCTAAACCAACCATAGATACTCTTTGCTACTATAGGTCCGACGTCGGAGACTTTCTCTAGATCCGACAAAGAAGCATCCTTTAAACTCTCAATTGTATTGAAACTGTCGGCCAAATCCTCAGCAGTACTTTCACCTACATTTTCTATACCTAAAGATATTATAAATCTTGAAAGTTCTATTTCCCTGTGGGCATCAATTGATCTGATAAGATTCTTAGCCGACTTTTCAGCAAAACGTTCGAGTAAAGCTATATCTCCTTCTTTTAAGTCAAAGAAGTCCGATGCGTCAGAAACCAAATTATTATCCAAGAGGGCATCCACTATCTTTGGACCCAGCCCCTCTATATCAAAAGCTTTCTTAGAGACAAAATAATAAAGGCCTCTCCTGTGACGAGTGGCGCACTTCTTATTCGGGCATTTGGCGATAGGGCTATCATCTTCAAAGACTACCGGAGTCTTGCATATAGGGCAGACTTTTGGCATCTTAAAAGATTTTTCCTTTCCCGTTCTCATCTCTTTTATTACACTTATGATATCAGGGATAATATCTCCCGCCTTCTGGAGGACGACAGTATCCCCCACTCGAACATCGAGTCTCTTTATCTCATCTTCATTATGAAGGGTCGCTCTTGAGACGACCGAACCGGCGATAGTGACCGGCCTTAAATGAGCGACAGGGGTGAGAGCACCAGTCCTCCCAACCTGCACATCAATGACCTCTACCACTGTTGTCGCCTGTAGGGCGGGAAACTTCAAAGCGATAGCAAAACGAGGGGATTTCCCTGTGTAACCTAAGCGTTCTTGCCAATCTATCCTATTTAATTTTACAACCACACCATCAACCCAGTATTTTGTTTTGTCTTTCTTTTTCTGCCACTCTTTCCAAAAGGATATCACCTCCTCAACATCTTCGCATAATTTAAAATGTGGATTCACTTTGAAACCTAAATCTTTTAAAAAGCCAAGTTCCTCCAGTTGAGTTTCCGGAATCTTAAAACTTAGATCATCATTAGGTGGCTTGACCCAAGCTAAGTCGTATATGAAGCTATCAAGCTTACGTGCGCTAGCGATCTTAGGGTTAAGCTGGCGGATAGAACCGGCAGCGACATTCCTAGGGTTAGCAAACAATTGTTCCCCCTTTTTTTCTCTCTCAGCATTAAGATTATCAAATTCATCTTTTCCCATCCATATCTCTCCTTCCACCACACAATCGACATCCCTATTTAGACGGAGAGGAATTGAATTTATAGTCTTCACATTTGCTGTCACATTCTCACCCACCTTTCCGTCGCCCCTTGTCGCAGCTGTCTTCAATACTCCTTTTTCATAAGTAAGGATAATCTTAAAACCGTCTATCTTAAGTTCCGAGACATAATTTATATTCTTTGGCGTATGGCCATATTCTTTGCTGAGAAAGCGCTTGATACGCTCATTAAACTCTCTTATCTCCTCTTCATTGAACACATCATTAAAAGACCATTGCGGTATTTTGTGTTTTACTTTTTCAAATTTCTCAAGAGGACTCCCTCCCACTCTTTGAGTCGGTGAGTCTGGTGTGATAAGACCGGGAAAAGATTGCTCCAGTCCATAGAGTTCGTGTTTTAGAGAATCAAGCGCTTCGTCAGTTATCTCTTGTTTGTCCAACACATGGTAAAGATACCGGTGGTGATTTATCAACTTCTTCAGCTTCTCTATACGATCCTTTGCTTTGATCCGCTTTTTCTCATCATTTTTTTTCTCAGTCATTTTGAAAGATTAATAACTGGCCTGTAACACCCTCTCTACTTGCAATCTATCGCTAGCACCGCCACAGTCAGAGCTGGGATCTCCAACGTTGTAGCCATAAGAGATTAATTTAGTCTTAGGTGGCAACGTTTTATCCACCTCAACTTTAACACAGGAACCATTGATAAGGCCTAGAGAAAACGTGGTTGCTAAATCAATCATTGGCTTACTCACAAAAGAGACCCCAAGACAGTCAATAGTATAAGTTGGATTATCAAACTCCTTCTTCTTTATATCCCAATACAGGGCACACTCCATACCGGCGTCAGCCGCAGTAAAAGCGATACTTGATTCTCGGCTAATCTGAGAAATCTTAAACTGCCTGATAACTATGTTATACACACCTAAGGAAGCTGACAAAATAATAGTCAGGATAAGAAGGGAAAATAAAAGTGTGAATCCTCCTTTCATATTATTTATTTTTTTAAATTTATTAGTTATCATAATTTTTTATTATGGATGCCAATCAAA
>Ga0210057_1010211_pt1 | contig 10690 bp, 8 predicted proteins | sample CryGeyCG2114_010_2_FD_183968 | JGI IMG/M metagenome (GOLD analysis project Ga0210057, IMG submission 183968) | Groundwater microbial communities from aquifer - Crystal Geyser CG10_big_fil_rev_8/21/14_0.10 (SPAdes) (version 2) | ecosystem: Environmental > Aquatic > Deep subsurface > Groundwater ...
AAACTCTGGATGGAGAAGTTTAATACCTACCGCCCCCATCAAGCGCTAAACTATTTGACTCCCAAAGAGTATTATGAGAGAACATTATCAAACTAAAAAGTGTCCTCGATGTATTGGACCAGTCCATCTTGTTGCATTACTCACAAATCGATATATAATAAGTAAAGGAGGGGTTATGCATGCACACAATGATGACACGGCGACTGACGACGACTTACCGGATTCACGGTCGGTCAACGTAGGCGATGTTGATAAAGACGACTTGATGCCACCAAAACGACACGTGGCAGACGAGGATGATAGTGACGATACCGATCAGAACAAAGAAGGCGAACTTGCCGGCACACCACGTCTTGCCGATGATGTTGGCGAGCTAGAGAGTGTCGATGTTGAAGCCTATGATGAAACCCATATTCCTGGCATACACAACGTTGGCACGCCATTACCAAAATATGCGTCAAAATCAACGTATACATCTGCGCCGCAGACACCTGCGCTATCCGCCGAAACATCACACGCAGATCGGTTGCGCACCATAGAACGTGACCTTTCCGACGCACGGTCACAGTTAAAACAGGCACAAGCAGATTTCCAAGTTACGCAGGACCGTGTCAAAACGATGGAAGAGACGGTGACTCGGCTCAAAGGTGATGCCCTGCACGCTCTGGAAACATACAAAAGCTCGCTTATAGAAGATCCGTCTGGCAACGAATAAGTTCGCATCTTACTGCTATTCTATGGTTTTATATTTTAGTTTTTAACTTTTAACTTTAAGTTTTTAACTATCTCGTTTGCACTCCATATTTATGGTATGATATAAAAGAACCCATTGCACAGCTCGCTATTGTAGGATTTTGGTTGATATTACAGGCGAAAACGATGAAACGTGAGGAAGCGTAATAGCTATTACGATGACGAGCTGTGAGGCGTTTGCAGCCGGAATAGCAAACAAAAGACCAAATCTGGAGTTGTGCAATGGGTTCAAAGTGAGGAGGGTTTTCTGCCTCGTAAAAAAAAGATACAAGCCGGACGGGAGCGATGGCTTAACCAGTTTGATTGGTCGATCGATCCACAGACATCCAAAGAGATCATCTCTCTGCTTTCGTTTGCGCTCGCCCTTGTGTATATTTTAGGAGTTTTTGGTGGCGCAGGGCGCGTAGGTGAACAGGTTATTATGCTTGCCAATACACTTTTTGGTATCGGTAGTTTTCTTGTTCCCATCGCATTTATCGGGATTGGGCTCAGTTTTTGGCGTGCGCGCGAGATCCATATCAAAGGTCCCGCGTTAATTGGATTTGTGCTGTTGTTTGTCTTTGTCCCCGCCCTCTTTTTTAGCAATGGTGGTTCTATCGGCGTCGCCGTATCGACCTTTTTTTCTAATCTTTTAGGCACGCTCGCGGCATTTTTGGCTCTCGCAGCACTGATGCTTGCATGCGCGCTACTATCGACCAATATATCGCTCAAACAATTTAAAGTCTGGCTCTTTGGCGAACAGAAAGAAGAAGAAACACAGGAGGATGCGCAGGTGACCAAAGTCTCTGTCTTCCAAAATGTGCGCAACAAACTTGCCAGTAGACAGGCAGCCGCACCAACTAACTCTGTAGCAGTCGCAACACATTCACCCACACCCATCGCGCGCAGTATCGATGGCAACTGGTTGTTCCCCCCACTCGATCTCTTGCCGCTGTCGAGCGTTAAGGCAACACCGGGCAATATCACCAAAAATGTTGAAACGATTCAAAAAACACTCAAAGATTTTGGTGTCAACGTTGCGATGGGCGATGTGCACATCGGTCCAACGGTGACCCAATACACCTTTAAACCATCAGAAGGCGTCAAACTGACCACTATCACAGCGCGCGCAAACGATCTGGCGCTTGCACTTGCCGCCCACCCCATCCGCATAGAAGCACCTATCCCCGGTAAAGCAGCGGTTGGCGTAGAAGTTCCCAATAAAACCGCCGCTATTGTCACATTGCGCGAGATATTGGAATCAGAAAGTTATCGGGGTATCCGCTCTAATCTTAAAATTGCACTCGGGCGTGACGTCGCGGGAGTAGCGTTCTCTGCTGATCTCAAAAAAATGCCTCATCTGCTGATTGCTGGCGCAACCGGGTCGGGTAAATCCGTTGCGATTAACAGTATTATTATGGCGCTTCTCTACCAGAACTCTCCTGCGGATCTGCGTATTATTTTGATCGACCCCAAACGCGTTGAGTTTACTATGTATAACGGCATCCCCCACCTGCTCACCGGCGTGGTAACCGAGGTTGATAAGACCATTAACACCTTGCGCTGGGCGGTCGCGGAGATGGAACGGCGCTACAAAGTGTTTGCATCAAGTCATAAACGCAACGTGGATGAATACAATGCCGAGCCAAGCGAAGGGCATATGCCATATCTCGTTGTCATCATCGATGAGTTAGCCGATCTTATGGCACAAGCGGCGAACGAGGCAGAAGCGGCGATCGTGCGATTAGCACAGATGGCGCGCGCAACAGGTATCCACTTGATCGTTGCCACACAGCGACCATCAGTTGATGTCATTACCGGACTTATCAAAGCAAACATCCCCACACGCGTGGCGTTTGCCGTAGCATCGCAAGTTGATTCGCGCACAATTATCGACCAAGCAGGCGCCGATAAACTGCTTGGCAACGGTGATATGCTGTATCTAAGCAGCGAACTGGGTAAACCAAAACGTGTGCAGGGTGTGTTGATCGGCGAAAAAGAGATTAAAGCGGTGACCGATTTTCTCAAAAAACAAGCAACCGCGCACTACGAAGATACGATCCAAGAGTATCACCCTGCAGGCAGTGGGCGACAATCGGCAGATGGGGTGGTGGATGATGATCTTTACAATGACGCGAAAGAGGTTGTGGTCGCTGCGGGCAAAGGGTCTGCATCGCTGTTGCAACGGCGGTTACGCGTGGGGTATGCACGCGCCGCGCGTCTGCTGGATCTGCTGGAACAAGAGGGTATTATTGGACCACCAGAAGGGTCAAAACCCCGCGATGTCTTGATGACGCCCGATATGCTAAGCTCACATAATCCGTTGACACCAGTATCAGGTGGCATGCAGGCGCCGTCGTATTTCCAACCATTTAACAATACCAACAACGCCGATGCGCCGTCTCTACGTGACACGGTTGCAAGCGAAACGCCGGATGATGCGTCCGAGGGCACCTACGTGTATAATACAGACAAGGGAAAAGTGGATGAAGTGCCCGTCGAAGGAGATGACGATCTATGATACCCGGATTTAAGACTAAATCGATTCGAACCACGACGCTCGGAGATAGACTCCGCTTAGCACGCACGCGCAAAAATCATGAACTCAAAGATGTTGAAGACGCGACAAAGGTCCGTGTCCGCTACTTAGATGCGCTGGAGCGTGATGATTATGAAAGTTTACCCGCGCAGGTCTATGCAATCGGCTTTTTGCAGCGATACTGCGACTACCTGCATCTGTCTCGTGATAAATATACAAACGAGTTTAAACGTATGTTCGCTGCATGGCAATCGATGCAAAAAGATGCGCTCTCTCCGCACAGTTCACTGCGTGAACCAAAACTTATCGTCACGCCACCCCTTATTTTGGCAACGCTCACGGGACTTGTCGTTACGGTGATGGTCAGTTATATTTGGTTCCAAGTCCACCGGTTAACTGCCCCACCATCACTCGAAATCATCACCCCATCAAACGAAACAAAGGTCGCGATAGAAACAATCCAAGTCACCGGTAAAAGCGACCCGGGCACGGTCATTGAGATAAATAATCAGCGCATTGCCCAAGACAGCGACGGTAACTTTAAAGAATCGGTGGCGCTCGAATCGGGCGTTAATTCCATCACCGTAGTCGCAACAAACAGGTTCCAAAAGCATAGTTCCAAAACTATCCAAGTGTTGCGGACGCAACAACCAACTCAACCAACAACCTAAGGAGTCGCATGAAACGTAAAGCACAGACAGAAAAAACAGTTGCACCTACCGGAGGATCAAAATCCGATGCGTTGCAATCTGCACTCGCACAGATAGAGAAAAACTTCGGCGCAGGGGCGATTATGACCCTTAATGATACGCAAAAACTCCATGTGGAAGCGATCTCATCGGGTTCACTGTCGCTTGACCTCGCGCTTGGCGTTGGCGGGATACCGCGCGGACGGATAATCGAGATCTACGGTCCGGAATCATCGGGGAAATCGACCTTGGCGTTATCGATAATTGCACAGGCGCAAAAAGAGGGTGGCTTGGCTGCATTTATCGATGCAGAACATGCATTTGACCCCGATTATACCCGTGCGATCGGTGTCAATTTAGAAGAATTGCTCATCTCGCAACCGGACAGTGGCGAACAAGCGCTCGAGATTGTAGAAACATTGGTCCGGTCAAACGCGGTTGATATCATCGTTATCGATTCCGTTGCCGCACTCGTGCCCAAAGCAGAGTTAGAGGGTGATATGGGCGACCAACAGATGGGGTTACAGGCACGTTTAATGAGCCAGGCGCTGCGCAAGTTGACTGGTATTGTGTCCAAAACAAAAACAGCGGTTATCTTTATCAACCAGCTACGCATGAAGATTGGTGTTATGTTTGGTAACCCAGAAACAACCACCGGCGGGATGGCGCTCAAGTTTTATTCCAGTGTGCGCGTTGATATCCGCAGAATAGAAGCGATTAAAGACGGCGAAACAGTTGTGGGGTCGCGGGTGCGCGCAAAGATCGTCAAAAATAAAGTGGCACCACCTTTTAAGACCGCTGAATTTGAGATTATGTATGCGAAAGGAATCTCACGGGAAGGTGATATTTTGGATCTCGGTGTCCGCGAAGGCGTGGTAGAAAAGGCAGGCGCGTGGTTTGCCTATAAAGGTGATAAAATAGGACAAGGGCGCGATGCATCACGACAGTTTTTGGTGGAACACCCCGATATGGCGCAGACGATCACCGACGATATACTCAAAACTCTTGAAGAAAAGAAAACGAATGGAACGCAAGCAGGAGTAATTGGTTAATAGTAATTGGTTATTAGTTTATAGTTGAGAGTTTAGAGATTAGAGATTGTTTTGTTATTTGTATTTTGTGATTTGTATCTTCCGAACCTTTGGTTCGGCAAAGGAGGGATATGGCTAAAAATATTGCGTGGTTTAAAGACGTTGACCGCGGCGATCTAGGCGAGGTTGGCGGTAAGGGGGGTAACTTAGGGGAACTGACTCAAGCGGGTATCCCGGTCCCCGAAGGGTTTATCGTCACCGCATCGGCGTATTTTAAGTTTATTAAAGATAACGGTATTGATGCGATTATTAAAAAAACGCTCAACGACCTTGACCCAGAAAAGACAAAAACGCTCAACGATGCATCAAAGATAATCCGCAAAGCGATACTCGGCAAGGAGTTCGGCGCGATGCTCGAAGGTGATATTTTTGAGGCGTATGCAAAACTGGGATCGATGGTCAAACACAAAGATGTGTTGGTCGCCGTGCGGTCGTCCGCAACCGCAGAAGATCTGCCCAACGCAAGTTTTGCCGGTCAACAAGATACATTTTTAAATATCAAAGGTGAAAAAGCGTTGCTGCACGCTGTGCGCGAAGCATATGCATCGCTTTTTGGACCACGCGCTATCTACTATCGCACCATCAATAAGTTTGACCATATGAAAGTAGGGATCGCCATCCCCGTGCAACGCATGGTGCAATCGCAACAATCGGGGATTTTGTTTACCATAGAACCGGTCACTAACAATCAAGATGTGTTGGTTGTTGATGCGGTGTTGGGTTTGGGAGAAGCGATCGTATCGGGGTCGGTGTCGCCCGACCATTACGTCGTGGAAAAAGCAACTTCTAAAATTGTCGAAAAACAGATCGCACGCCAAGCATGGAAGATCGTTTTTTCGGGCGGGAAAAACATTCATAAAAGTTTAACTGAACACGAAAAAACATCCCAAAAGATCACCGATGCACAGGTGTTGGAACTTGCGCGTATGGCAAAAGAGATAGAAGCACACTACAAGTTCCCGCAAGATACCGAGTGGGCGATAGAGGACGGGAAGATCTATTTTGTCCAGTCGCGCCCTATCACCACGTTTAAAAAGAGTAAACCGCGTAGCGTGCCAATAGAAGTCCACGCGGGGGAGACGACACAGACGTTGACACCCGGCGCTGTGGGAGAACAGATACTCAAGGGCGTCCCCGCATCCGTTGGCGTGGCGACCGGACCAGTCCAGATTGTGTCAAAAATTGAACAGATCGAATCGTTTAAAGAAGGGAATATCTTGGTCGCGGAGATGACCAACCCATCATACGTACCCGCGATGCGCAAAGCGGTCGCCATCGTCACCGATGCCGGCGGTCAAACAAGCCATGCGGCGATCATATCGCGCGAGATCGGCATCCCTGCCATTGTGGGAACGGGGCAAGCGACATCAAAACTCACTGACGGACAGGTTATCACTGTTGATGGTGCAAAAGGGTTGGTCTATAAAGGATCGATAGAAAAGAGCGCGCTCAAAGCCGATCATGTAGTTGAAAGCCAAACCGATGCATCGCAACCATCGGGGTTTGTGGAGGAGTTGCCCGTGACGGGGACTAAGATCTACGTTAACCTCGCCGAGCCCGATGAAGCAGCGACCATTGCACGTCTGCCCGTTGATGGCGTGGGGTTATTGCGCGCCGAGTTTATGATAGCGGGCGTAGGCAAACACCCCAAGGCGCTCATGGAAGAGGGTAAAGGCAAGGAGTTTGTCGATATACTTGTCGATGGGATGACCACTATCTGCAATGCGCTTAAACCCCGCCCCGTGGTTTACCGCGCGACGGATTTTAAAACAAACGAATACCGTGGTTTAGCCGGTGGCGACAAATATGAGCCGCATGAGGAAAACCCGATGATAGGGTATCGTGGCGCGATGCGATATATCAAAGATCCAGAGTTGTTTGCATTGGAATTAGAAGCGATAAAAACCGCACGCGAAAAGTTTGGTGCAACCAATTTACACCTGATGATACCGTTTGTCCGCACGGTGGGTGAGCTAAAAAAGATAAAAGAGATGCTCAAAACTGCAGGGTTGGAACACGACGGTAAAAACTTTAAATTATGGATTATGGTAGAAGTGCCGAGCACCGTGCTTCTCATTGATAAGTTTTGCGAAGAGGGGATCGATGGCGTGTCCATAGGCAGTAATGATTTAACCCAACTGATTCTTGGAGTTGACCGAGACAACAGCTCGCTTGCCGAAACGTTTGATGAGCGTGACGACGCCGTGTCATGGGCGCTTAAACGCGTGGTATCGGTCACCCGTAAGTATGGCGTAACGTGCAGTATCTGTGGCAACGCCGCGAGCACCTATCCAGAAGTTGTGGAGCTACTTGTGCGCGCCGGCGCGACATCGGTCAGCGTTACCCAAGATGTGGTTATCCAAACCCGTAAACTGGTAGCATCGGTAGAACGACGGATTCTGCTGGACCGGTAGACTCCGAGTCATCGAAAAAACCGTTTTGGTCATTGCGATCCGCCTTTGGCGGAGAAGCAATCTTTAAGATCGCCACGTCAAGTTCCCTCACTTTCGTTCGGGACAAGCCTCGCGATGACATATTACGACAAAGCCCCCGTCCGCATGGTTGGGGGCTTTTTTGGTATTAAGGATGCACAGTTCACACAATATGCTATGATCCGGACTCGGGTAGGTGGGAGCATCTCCAGAGTCCCGCAGCAATGTATTCTTTTTCGACAGAATCGTTGGTAACAAAATACAACTGAATGAGCACAGCATGCACGATGCGTGGTATCTCAATCGAGTTTGACGCAATGTAGTAAAAGTTGCGATGTCTTTGATAGCGCCTGTACCAGTCGACATCAACGATCTTCTCGAACGGTGTTTCCCCATAGACAATCACCATATCGGTGGCAAGATATTGGCGGATTTGTTGAGCAACGACCGAATTGTGGCATCCACGTATCAAGTCGTATTGCGTCAGTTCTTCGTGGAACATACTCACGCGTTGTGTAGAAATGTAGGGTTCAAGCAACTCCTGCAGCGCATTTTGCCGAACAAGATCATTGTCATTCACTCTCAGTGGCATGGTTCTACCTCCAATTGTTAGATGTGCATTTTACGCATTTTTATCATACCATGACAAATCTGATTTGTATATACTTTTACCTTGACATATGGTGCGAAATGTGCTATACTACACCTCGTCGAACGTCGTTGTGGTTTAGACCCACGGGCGTTGTTCATTACACAAATTGTAGTAAAGGATGATGCAGAAAAGTGAAAAGGGAAATCGCAGCAACGACCGCAGAACGGTGTGCGGTGAGGGGGGCGAGAACCAACATCGTCGCGACGATAGTCTGCGCGATGGTGCTGGGGATTCTCATTGCCCACCTCCGCGGTGGGCGAATGACCTCGGTCGTCTCGACCGCGACCGTTGGCTACACCGACACGGGCGAGCTTGACGACTGTCAGGTCGTCCAGGCGGTCGCCGGTGACCGGTTCGCCGATTTCTATGCCAGCAGCTATGGCAAAAATCGGTTAAACTACTCCGAGATGGAGTACGAGTTCGGGCGGATTAACCACATCAGCCCACATCTCATCCACCCCGGAAAAACCTACCTCATGCCCCGTGGCATGGAGGTAGACGAACAAAAGCTCGCCAGACGGCGAGCATCACGGTGACCCAGAGCTTGAAGGCGACCTACCACACACCGGTGTATGACATCGAATGTGCGGCGGTCGCTTTTCTTTTCTCTTATCTTTTACAACTATTAACTATCAACTTTAAACTGTTGTCGTGGTTGCCTTTTCTTTTACTTGGTTTTATACTTTATACTTTTAACTTTTAGTTATTTTTGCCGCCATCCACGCGTTACCAAGCGCCAGCGTAAAAACGACCGTTGAGGCACTTATCGCCACGACAGGGTCAATACGAACACTATATGGAGTAAAGAGTAGCACACCCATAGCAAACGGGTAGGAGATGACGGTATACCACGTAACGGCTCTGTTTGTGCGAATAATGCCCGTTACGGTGCGCCGTGCACATTCGCTCGCGTCACCAAGACGATCGAGGTTTTCTGGAGCAACGATTATATCTGTTTGCGGTGGTTTGGCAAGGGGATCTTCGAGGCAGGATATACTTACATGAGCGTGCGAATAGATATCGGCACTACTGCGAGCGTTACCAACAACGCCAACATGCTTTTGCGTATTCAATGTGGCGATATTTTCTGCCCGTTCGCTGGGGAGGACATCGGATACGACCGCATCCGTGTCGATACCGATACTGCGTGCGATCGCGCGTGCAGTGTGCTGACTATCACCCGTCATGAGCCAACTCGTGAGCCCTCGTTTAGAAAGTCCTTCGACCGCGCGCGTACTTTCCGGTCGGATGGTATCTTGGAGTACAATCAACCCCAAAACTTCTCCCGGATGGCGGTCAGACCTATCACCCCGTTCGGAAATGCCCAGAACAATCACGGTCTGTCCACGGTCTTCTATGCGGTGTTTTTCTCGTTGCAAGACACCCACCACAACGCCCTCTTGTTTCATTAATTCCATATTTCCGAGTGCAACGCGACGACCGTTTACCACCCCCACAACACCTTTGCCCGGATAGGATTCTAACTGGCGGACATCGAGCAGTTCAACTTTTTTATCGTATGCCCGTTCACAAATTGCGGTGGCGATAGGATGGCGCACCGTGCGCTCCAAACTATACGCGATGCCAAGCAGGTGCGCAGGTCGCGCCGCACGGATATCAACGATCGACGGCGCGCCGTTGGTAATCGTCCCTGTATGGGTAAACACGACCGATGAGATTTCAAATAACCGCTCGAATACATCACCGGAACGGATAGTAATTCCCACAATTCGCGCTCTGATAAGCGCCTTTCCCAAGGCGAACACCGGCACCCAATAATATGCAAGCACACACCCAGTAGTTAGGGTTGTCATGGCGAGCGAAAGCGCATCAACTATTGACAGATGAAGTATATACACTGCGTTCGCATAACTTACTCCGGACAAACAAAGCGTGACGATGGTCAGTGTCGTCGCCGATGTATATGAGCCAATGGTCAACGGTGCCTGCATCACTCCTTCGAGTGGGAGTGATTTTTGGAGTTCGCGCACCCCATACGCACACGCGATCATAAGTGTCGGGGCTAAAGCGAGAAAAAGATACGGGGGGTTGTTGATGCTCCCGTTATTGGGTAAATATGATGGAAATACTACAGCTGCGATAACCTGTGCATAGCCGATGGTAAGCGCTATGACAACGAGCAAGTGAGGGACGATCACCCGCGTGCGTATCCCTGCCCAAACGGTGGCATACAACGGGAATGCAACCCACGCAACCGATGGCGTGATGAGTAAGCCAAGCAATACGGGAGATGTTGCAAAAGAACGTAGCTGTGCAGGTAGGATTTCTTGAAACCGTGGGTGCATAAAAACAATGACAGCACCGACTGAAAGTAGCCCCGCAATAACTCTGCGTCGAAGATGGGATGTGTGATCGGTCATAATGAAGATACGTTTAATGGCGGTGTTTTTTGATTGATGTTCGAACTTTTTTTGACGAAAATTTGTAGGGCGAGCGGAATTCCCCCAACCCCCTTCCTTTTTGCCCGCCCGAACCTGTCCGCCTCTGGCGGAGAAGCGACCCTTTCGGATTGGACGATTTCAAGTTTTTCGTTC
>Ga0210057_1010213_pt1 | contig 10688 bp, 9 predicted proteins | sample CryGeyCG2114_010_2_FD_183968 | JGI IMG/M metagenome (GOLD analysis project Ga0210057, IMG submission 183968) | Groundwater microbial communities from aquifer - Crystal Geyser CG10_big_fil_rev_8/21/14_0.10 (SPAdes) (version 2) | ecosystem: Environmental > Aquatic > Deep subsurface > Groundwater ...
CAATGATAGGTACTATGGTCTAGTTGATATAATTGGGTTGTTCTAACCATATATCTCTAAAAATCACCTCCTTTCTTGGTTAAGGTGATTTTATTATATGATATTATTGGTGGGTGCTGAACAAGGGCTACGCCTTTAAACGCACACCCCAGCTAACGCTGGGGGTTTATTTGGATAACAAAAAACCCACTATTAAAGCGGGTTTTGATATAAGGCTATTTTTTTAACTCCCAGAGATGCTCTGGATCAGGAACAAATACCTGATGAACTGATACACCAGAATTATAAATGTTAACAATAGTTCTCACAATCCAGCCGCCAGGTACTTCTAAACGATCTGAATAAGTACTCACCGGATGATGATCCTCATTTAAGACATTCTTGGTATCTGTCTCTTCCCACTGAGAAGCCACTATTCCTCCTTTTTCAAAGTACTGTTAACTAGATTATTTCCAATTAAACAATCTCTTGAGCATAGTTACCAAACTAGGACCGTTAAAAAATTGACCGTAAAGATAATCAGTTTCCCTGGCGACTTTGTCCCAGGAATAATTTTCCTTGATAAAACAAAAAGCCTTGGCACCGACTTTGAAATACGGTTCGGGCTTAGCAGTTAAATTTTTAACAATCCTTGCCAACTGGTTTTCGGTTTTGTAATGGATGACCAGGCGTTGTCTAATAAATTCCTGATGACCCGGAATGTTTCTGACAATTACCGGTAACTTATGACTCATGGCTTCAAGAACGCTTATAGACAAGCCTTCGTTTCTTGAAGGCAGCACAAAAGCCAGAGCATTGCGATATAGTTGTTCCAGAGCTTCGCCTGTCTGATTGCCGGTAAAAATTATATTTTCACAACCCTTGGCCAAACTCTTAATTTTCTTAACATAATCATCCGTATAAAAACCATCGCCAACAATGACTAATTTTAGTTCTGGGTTTTCAGCAAAAACCCTAATCGCCTCTTCAATATTTTTGTGCTGAATCAAACGGCTGACAATCACAAAATATGATTTTGATTTCAGGCCAAATTTTTTGATTTTGTCAGTTGATCTGCCTCGATCGGGCAAAGCTACCGCATTTGGCAGATACACAGCTCGTCTGTGATACCTGGTCAGACAATAATCAGCGATGTCCTGAGAAACCGCTATAGTCTGATGAGAAAATTTACAAGCTGCCCACTCGCCCCAGGTCAGGAACTTTTTAGCCAACCAGTTCCACTTCTCGTGTTTTCTGTCCAGACAATGAAAGGTAGTTATAACCTTAGCGGTTGGCTTAAAAATTCTAGGGATAAAAGCCAGCAAAGAAGGACCAACGCCATGATAATGGATAATATCATATCTCTTAAATAGGGCGTGGAGACTAGCAATTAAAGTATGGCTGATAGCGTCAAAATGTTTAGTTCGCAAACTTGGTAAATTAATTATATTTACTTTTTTATATTTTTTTAAATTAGTTTTAGTGTAATAAGGTCTCGCATAAACAAAAACTTCATGGCCCAATTTCGCCATTTGAGTAGACAGCCCCTCAACGTGCCTCTCTACTCCGCCGTAGGCTGTGGGTATGCCTTTTTGTCCTATATAAGCGATTTTCATAACATCCTCTTTTAAATGTTAAACCTTAACACAGTCTAATAAATATGTCAAGAAACAGACATTCACGGATTAAGCACGGAGACTCACGGATAAAGTTCGCCGACTAAACGCGGATAACTCACGAAATATGGTTTTTCCGCGTTTAATCAGTGAAACATCGGTGAACTTTGTCTGTGGGTATCTGTGAACCTCCGTGACCTTCCGTGAGACTCCGTAACTATCAGTGTTTTATTGTATAAAACACAATCCCTGGGCAAAACTATCATATTTAAGGTCAGTGGTTATATTTGATGAATAAACCGTTATTATATTACCCGTAAAATCATCTTGGGCAGAAAAAATAATATCTTGAAGCAAATTTACTGCCAGGCCCTGCTGGTTCGATGTCGGAATAATGGCTACCTCAAAACCGGCCTGAGCTTGTTGATTTTTTGGCATTGCACCAATCTCCCAAGATATTTCTCTGGTAATAGAATTAAACTTAATAGCTGCGCCTAGATTAACTGTTGACTTGCCAGTTAAGCTTACATTAGGCGGTAAAACTCCTCTCACACCGGCTTGGCTTAGATCGTTAAAACCACTTATAACCGGCCAAAAAACCCAATAGGTTGTTTTCTTGCCTACCTCTGGCGGCAACGGCCCCACACCAAGCTGATCACCCTCGGTAGTATAATATCTAGCCAAAGCCTGTAGAGAGATTTGCGAATTAATTTTGAAGCTTACTGCTGAAGCCTCTATGACTTGCTCGTCACCCTGCCAGGTTAACTCAGCAGTTGTCTGGATAGCTGCTAAATTTTCAGTTGCAGAAATTATTGAAATTTCCAATTCATTAGTAATAGTTTCGCCAACCCTTAGCTTGTCTATGGTTTTATTTAAATCGCCAGCAACTAGATTATATGATTGGACTCCTGCTAAACTGATTTTTAAATCAATATTATTTATCGCTTGATTAGAATTATTTTTCAAAGTTATTTCCAACTTAATATTCTGGCCCAGATTTATACTCTGAGATTCAGGCTCTAAAATCTTCTGTCTAAGATCTAATTTCAACTCTTCTGGAGCACCCTTGTGAATAGTCAAAAGTGGAAAATTTCCAAACTTCAAATAAAAATAGGTGTTCGGACTCAGTAATAGAAAAATATTAAAACCAATGGCAATTATCAATGCCAGAGCTAACAAAAAATCAAACCATAGATGGTGTCTCCGTCCTTGATAATGTTTTTCATATCTTTTCTTTAATGGCGCCGGTAGTTTTTCGTGGCTATAAACATTAACCGTGCCAATTTTAAATAAATTAATGTTGCGCGGAGTTTTGGTTTTATTTATCTCCTGTGGAACTACCACTTCAGGTTTTTTTTCCTCTGGTAATTGTTGGTTATTTTCCATATTTTTTTGTGACGAAATACTGACCTTGTTGTCATTCCTGTGAAAACAGGAATCCAGAACAGCTTTAAGCCTTGAAGCGTCCCCTTGTAGATTCCCGCTTTCGCGGGAATGACAGTGAAGGGGGTCAGTATTTCGTCTATTATATATTATTTATTAACAAACAGTGAATGGTTCGCTGCCCAAGGGATAAATTTCCATCACTCCATTCTGATCAAGGTCACTTACAGCTACACCAATATTATAAGTCTGGCTAGTAAACGCTGACCATTGATTAAGCAAATTGCCTTCATTATCATAAATCTGAACATCAGAGCTACCTTTTTTTCTGGAAACCACTATTTCTCCCTTGCCATCGCCATTGACATCGCCGGCAGCAATATTTAATCCAGACCGATAAGAGCTTTCAAAAGTGAAAAAACCCGGTGATAATAATTTGCCATCTTTATTAAAAAATTGAATGTGGGCACCGCCACCTTCGCCTGCCCCAACGATAATCTCTTTGGTGCCATCGCCATTAAGGTCTGCCACCGCCACATCGGCGCCCCCTTTAAAACTTTGTGAATAAGCAAAAAAACCAGGGTTTAGTAGTCTACCATCAGCCGAGAAAGTTTTAATATGAGTAGTTGCACCTGCTTCTGGCACTATTATTATCTCCCACCAGCCATCATTATTCAAATCACCAACCGCAATATTTATTTCTGATTGAAAACCTGTGCCATAAGGAAAAAATTCATTAATTAATTCTCCTGAAGCTGAATAAATTTGCACCCGGTTGCCGTAAGCAGTTATATATTCATCATAATTATCATTATTTATATCCTGAATCAAAACTTCCTGTCCGCCGTTAAACTGCGATTCATAAGCAAAAAATCCGTTTCTGGTATTTTCACCATCAGCATTAAACACTCTGGCGAAGACTCCGTTTTTAAAACTTGAGCCAACCAGCTCGTCTAATTGTCCCAGAAGAATCAAACCGTCGTAGGCAGGAATTACAACCTGATAAACCAACTCGCCGGAATTAACCATTGGGTCCTGGTTGCCATTTATCTTTTCATATTCTCCCAAAAGATCCGCAGTAACCGGCTGGGCAGTTGAATTTACCAAGACAGTTCCATAATCAAAATCGCGTCGCCACAAACCTTCAGTATAGTTATTAGAATAATTATTTACTAAGTAGGAAGAGCCTTTGGGCATTCCTAAAGAAATATTATATTCATCATACCACCACAGTTGGGAGTGATCCGCCGTCCCCCAGTCATAACTGAAAAAACCGTTTTCCATCAGGGTAGAAGCCAGGGAATAACGCATGTCCTGAAAATTATTCCATAAACCAGTATTTTCGGTATCACCATTAATTATTGAAAGTTGCGGTTCCTGACCATTATCCATGAAGTTTTGATATTTTGGCATTTGGCCGCTCCAGCCATTTTCAAATTGATTAGGAAAACTTTCAAACATTCTGCCATTTAAATATTCCTGATAATCATCGCCGCCATTGCCCATAATTATAATATCATCGCCGGCCCACTCACGTAGGTTAGAAAAAATTTTTTTCATACCATTCTGCCATTGGCTGTCAATAACCGAGGCTGATTCCTTACTGCCATCATTATTTAAATCCAAATCGCCGCCATTGACCCAGGCGGCATTGCCCCAGACACTGTCAAAAAAAACACCGTCCCAGTAGCCAGTTGATAAAATATTTTGATAAATAAATTTTGGATAATAAGTATTCCACTTTTCGCCGTTGACGGTCGGTGCCAGATCAGTTGGGTTTAACGATTGATTCCCGGCCCAAAAACTGACAATAGTGCCGTTCGACTGCCGCAACCACCACTGGTCCGCAATACCTGCCTCCAATAAATGCCAAGGTCCGTTCGGGCTTTCCAAAATATCCACGCGGGTTGACGGAAATTCAGCCGAAGGTAGATAAGTTAAAATTTCTATATCTGGATTATAAAACCTTAAGAGAGAAAAAATTTCCGGGTTAGTGTCCTGAGCTTGCATACCTAAAACCACCACATCCCAATTAGCTAACTCCTCAGCTTCACTGGCAGTAATAGGAGTTTTTAGGAAAACATTAGCCAGTCTGGGATATTTATTGTCAGACGCTGCCCCGGCCCGACCCGCCAGCACTAGCCACAAAATCACCAAAATCACAATTAAAGTCGGTATAAAAAATTTTTTTATGAAATTATTTTTTCGCTTGTTCATAAATTTTAACAATCTGCTGATAATGTTTTTGCGGGTCTAACATGTCTCGCGCTATCTGATAGCCAGCCTGCCCGAATCGTTCTCGGTCTGCTGGATTATTAATTAAGTATAAAATTTTCTCGGCTAACTCCTTGGTGTTCTCCGGTTCAAATAAAAGACCAGTCTCATCGTCTCTGACTAGCTCAGGTAAGGCGCCCAGATTTGAAGCAATTACCGGCTTACCATAAGCCATGGCTTCTGCTGTACTCAAACCAAAAGTCTCCCAGACTCTTGAGGGAACTATCAGGCCAAGTGAATTTTTTAAATAGCTAAAAACCTGCTGACCATCAAGATGACCAAGAAATTTAACATTATTAATTTTAGCAATTTCCACATAGTTTCTAAGCTGAGCTTCGTCAGGTCCCTTGCCAATTATTTTTAATTTAGTATCTGGAAAAGTTTTCATAGCCTCAATTAATAAATCGACGCCTTTCTCTCTTTTTAGTCTGCCAATATATAGAAAATATTTTTCACTGTCCAAATTTTCTGAATTCTCTAGTTCTTGATGAATAGCAAAATGCGACTGAACAATTATTTTTTCTTCTGAAAAACCAGCTTCCATCAAACGCTCCTTGACAAACCGACTCGGTGCAATATACAAATCAATATTTTTCCGATAAATATTCAATATTCGGTGAAAATACATTTCCACTGTGGCCAAGAGTGAGGCGCTGAAAGAATCTTTCAAACAACGGTAGCGACAGGCGTTATAAAAATTGCCTTTGATGCATCTTTTGCAAGCCTCCCCTTTGGTATACAAAATATAATTAGGACAAATTAATTTATAATCATGAACTGTCATGACTGTCGGGATTTTATGCTTTTTCAAAACCGGCAAGATAGATGGTGAAATTTGATGATAAATATTATGAAGATGGGCAACGTCTGGCTTTGTCTCTTTAATCAACCTGGACAGTTTACGTCTGGCCTCCCATGAATAAAGCATCCTGCCCGCGGTTCTGAATTTTTGCCACAAGCCTCGTGGCGCCATAGTTTCAACCCGAGAAACAAAAAACCCCTCCCAAGGACTGGCAACGTTCTTTTCATCAGACATCGCAAAAGGTATAACCTGATGGCCGTTTTTTTCCAACAATGATTTTAATTCAAACAAATATCTCTCAGCTCCGCCTTGTGGGTAGTAAAATTTATTAACTAATAATATCTTCATGTTTTATTAATTTAAGCTAAAAGTTTAGCTTTTAAATTTATTATTTTTATGTTAAATAATAACAAATAATAACCAAAATGTCAAGCTATTTGCACTGAGGTTAAAAACATCACATTTTATTAAATATTATCAAAAACCCTGTCCGAAACAGGGCTAGATATTAAACTTTTTTTTATAATGCTTTAAACTATCTGCCACCAACTTTTTAGCTTGCCGGCTGCTGCTTCTGGTCTGATCATGATAAGCCAAGGCTTTGGGCTCAAAAACTGTTCGCCAACCAGCCAAAGCCGCTCGTTTAGCTAAATCCACATCTTCTAGATACATAAAATATTTTTCATCAAAGCCTTTCAGTTGATCAAATAATTTTTTGCTAATCAAACAAAAACCGCCGGACACCCAGTCAACTAGATGTTTTTTAATGAAAAGTTTTTGGGAAAAGATAGTAGGCTCAATATAACTACCCCAAGGAAAAATTTTGTGTAGTTTAAACTTTTGTACTAGTCTGGTTTTACCGGTTGGGAAATTACCGAATGAAACCATGGGCCTACCCTGGCGATTAATAAACTTTCCGCCAGCCATGCCAATATTATCTATAGACATAGACGCTTTCAATAAATTATCAACTGCTTTTTCATTCACCAGTTCAGCATCAGGATTAATTAAAAATAAATATTGACCGTGTGTAGTTTCAGCTGCTTGATTTATTGCCCGACCGAAACCAATATTATCTTGGTTTTCGATTAATTTAATTTGGTCAGCCTTAACTAATTCAGCAGTCTTGTCAGTTGAATTGTTATCAATGACAATTATTTCTAAATTAAACTCCCCTGTCTGACCGATAAGTGCCTGAAGACATTTCTTAATTGTATCTTCGTTGTTAAAAGTCACAACGATAGCGGAAATTTTAATCATTTTTTTTAACAATAATTATCCAGTTAGAGCCGAGTTTAACAGGTAGTAAATTGCTTAATCCCTCATCCAGTTTATCAAGCCAGCCAAAAACAAATGAGCCTCTGCGGATGAATAGTCTGCCTAATAAATAATAAAATTCTTTGGCCAAACTAGCATAGGTAGCAATTTTTTTTATCTTAAAATTATTAGCGGCTAACATTCTCTTGATCTGATCCAATCCCCAGAAATGCAGGTGCGGGCTTTGGGCCGATGTTTGAATTTCTTTTTTAATAACCTTCTTCTTTAAATTTTTCTTCAGTTTATTTAAAAATGGTATTTGCAAAATAAGCCTACGCGATAATTCTTCCAGACTCCAGCCGTTTGGAATAGTTAAAATTAAATAGCCATTATCCGATAATAAAGTTTTGGCCTTTTGCAAAACTTTATCGGGATCAGGAACGTGTTCCAAAAATTCTGACATAATTATTACATCAAATCGTAATCCATGATCCATGATCTGTGATCCATACTCTTCAAATCTAGTATTAAATGACTTCAAATTAGTGAAGTTGTTTTTAGCCACCAAACCTTCTATTGCTTGCTGATCTTCGTCAATAGCTACAATCTGATGTCCCAGGCTGGCCAGCGGCAAAGCGATATTACCATAACCACAGCCGATATCCAAAATATTAAGCTCTCCTGCCGAAAAATTCTTTTGGATAAAATCAATGATAAAATCAAGCTTTTTCAAGCCACCGGGTTCGAGTTGATAATCTGTAAATTTATAATAAGCTTTAGTCATTTTTTTCTTTTAATTTTTTGGCGCTATAAACTAGTCCTAAAACCAGCCAGAAAAATATAATATAAAAATTTGTCTCCCAGTAGGTTCCCAAAGCTGACAAAATCAGATAAGTAAACAGCCAGGCCAGACTAGCAATTAGGTAGGGCCTATATTTACCAACCGATCGGCTGGCAATCAAATAAGCCTCTCGGACAAGCAAAAACAGCGTCCCGAAGAGAGCCAGTGCCCCCACCAAGCCAAGCTGCAAAAGCATAGCCAAGTAGTCATTATGAAGTTCTCGGACATCAACTTGATAATCACTATCATCTAGACTGAATTGGATATTTCGGCCAAAACCAATTCCGAAAAAAGGATGCAAACTAAGCTTTTCTCTGGCTTCCTGCCAGGCAGCCAATCTGAATCTGGCGCTGGAATCCTTTAGAGAAGTCGGATTAAGCGCTCCGACTCTTTCTTGAATTGATTCCAGGTACGGGGTAGCGACTGAATTATCACCGGTAATCAGATAAGACAACCAAACAAAAATTATCAGACTAAAAAATCCCAAAAGAAAAATATTTAAAAAATTTTTTACAAATCTCACTCGTTCAGAACCTTTAAGGAAATAATAAATAGCTACCACTCCGCCAAATACGCCCAGCCAGACATTACGGAACAAGGAAACGATCAGACCCACCAACCAAAGAAAAAACACGATAAGGTCCCAGCTGCCGTTTCTGAAATTAAAAACCCTTTTGCCGTCAGAACGAATGGTCAGCAAAAGATACAACGGAAAAATAATAAAAAACGCATGGGTGGCAGCCAATAATCTACTGCCGGCAGTGGACAAAGGTGTGAATTCTGACCACAGACCCCGTCCTGAAATTAGACCCAGTAAGATAAAAATCGTTATTAGAAGCCCGCCGACTAAAATTGACTTAAAAATTTGCAACCAATTTTTATTGTTCTGGCAATATAGCAAAGTCAAAGTTACTATTGAAATTGGATAAAAAACCAAATTTTTAAAAGCACTGGCAATCAAAAATTTATCCCCTCCCCATAACCAGCTTAAAAAACACCAAATTGAAATTATCAATGTCCAAAACACTAATAGCTTGCCAACTTTCTTATAACTTCTCAAAGCTCTTGGCTTAGTCCGGAAAAAAGCTGCCAGCCAGGTAATTATTAAAACAAAATCTAATAAATAAATTTTTAAATCCAGACCGAATAAATTAAGTGGCTGCAAGCCAAACCAGCGCTCCAAAGTCATGGTGATGATAGTCAGAGCAATTATCCCAGCGCTAGGTTCGGCAAAAATCAAAACCGCGCCAGTCAATAAAAACAATAAAAAAACAACCGTTGAAGGCTGAAAAAAATTCAAATAAATTATCAGTAATGAAAAGAGAGTAATAACCGCCAAACCATAAACAACAGGCTGGCTTTTTTGATTGGATAAATAATTAATTACTTTAAACATAACTGCTAACTATATTATAATATATTATTTTTGTCAAGGAAACGTTCTCTTTCATGTCAAATGCGACATTGCGAACTCTTTAGGGGTTTTCATGCCTAAAGACAGATGAGGTCTTTGATTATGGTAATAATCTAAATATTGATTAACCTTCTCTTGAGCTTGTTTAAGATCTTCTTTCTTGTATTTTACATAGCCTAAGCATTCTTTTCTTAAAATACCGTTAAACCTTTCAATAAAAGCCTGTTCGTTCTTCTTGTAAGGCCTGGCTGTTCTAATACTTTTAATATGCTGTTTGGCATAATCTTGCCATTCACGTTTGAATTCAGAGCCACCGTCTTTTTGAATATGTTTAATTGATTTAAAATAATTTAATTGTTCACGCAGGGCTTCTTGTCCGGCTTGAGCTGTAAGTTTTTCTTTCAGAATAACACTAACTTCTTTGGTAAAAGTATCTATAGCGGTAAAGGCGTAAATACTGCCAAAATCTACTGTGTCTGTTTGGATTGATTCTCTTGGTTTTAAGCCCTTTTTAACGTGTCCTCTTAGACAATATTTCTTCCATTTTGATCTTAGTTGGTATTTAGCATTAAGGATTCTGTAAATGGTGGATACGGAGATGGTTTTACTATAATCCTGCTTTAAAAAATACTGTATTTTTTCTCCACAACATTTTCTTTTTTCTTCTCTAATTTTGTAAATCTGTAACTTGATTATGACATCTGTTTTATTGGGTCTTCTTCTGCCTTTCTTGGCTTTCTGGTAATCACGGACAAACTTGTTAATACCTTTAAGTTTAATACCTTTAATCCAACGGTAAATAGTGGCTCGATGAATACCTATCTGGCGCGGGATGTTTTCAGGGCTAATACCGTTTTGATACAGACTCCAACACAGCCTGATTTTTGTGATAGAATCATAGTGCGGCATAGAATTTGATGATTAATAATTAGTTTCTACATAACCAATTATATCATCTGTCTATGTCGCATTATTAATTAGAATAAAACGGGAAACGTTCTCTTTCATGTCAAATGCGACATAGCAAATTCTTTAGGTGTTTTCATGTTTAAAGATAAGTGAGGTCTTTCATTATGATAATAGTCTAGATAAGTATTAACTTTATCTTGTATTGTTTTAAGA
>Ga0210057_1010216_pt1 | contig 10686 bp, 10 predicted proteins | sample CryGeyCG2114_010_2_FD_183968 | JGI IMG/M metagenome (GOLD analysis project Ga0210057, IMG submission 183968) | Groundwater microbial communities from aquifer - Crystal Geyser CG10_big_fil_rev_8/21/14_0.10 (SPAdes) (version 2) | ecosystem: Environmental > Aquatic > Deep subsurface > Groundwater ...
TATTAAATAGTTTAAAAATATGGCAAACATTGCGGAACGCGCGAAAAAAAATAAGAAAGACGTTATTGGCGGGTCAGAACCCGGTAAAAAAATGCATACAGCCGGATTTTATATTATTGTATTGGCGGCAATTCTTAAAGACATTGTTGATTTAATAACCGGTTTCAGCATTATATTATCCGTGCTTTCGTTTATAACCGGAACCACAATTTCTTTTATAATCGGCTTTTATTTATTTTATAACAACGTTTCAATGACAACAAAAAAAATTGTTACGTTATCAATTATGTTTATTATAGAATTTATTCCAATCATAAGTATTCTGCCAAGCGCCACGTTATCTTTATTTTTAATCAGATATTTTGAAAATAATGAATATGCCAAGAAATCTATTCAATCAAGATATACATAGGATATAATAATATAATATGAAACCCAAAGCATATAATATAAATGGTATTAATACCGCAAAGCAAGCTCCGCGTGAGGAACGCGCTTCGCGCGTCCTCCCCCGCGGCAAGCCGCGGGGTATTAAACCATCTGTTGGCTCCTCGGCTCGGAAATACGAAAGCAATCTTTCGTATTTCTCTCGCTCTACGTCGCCAATAAAACACAACGCACCACTTTTATTTTTTGTTTTCGCAATACTATTTTTGCCGTTTGTTTTATTCGCGGCTGACTTTACGTCATCCGAGCCGCTTGACATAGAATTATCAAATTCTTCTCCAGCTCCGTTTGAATATGTCAGGGCTACGGCAAAAAGTTTTAGATTTGACTTAAATAAGAGCAAAGTATCGTGGTCCGTGAATGGAAGAGTGTTTCGTTCCGGTATAGGCGTCAAATATATTGAATTTAATGTTGGAGAATCCGGCTCTGTGACAAACATAGGCGTGATTGTTGAAACGCCATCCGGCAGTATTTCCCAAACGATTAGCGTGCGTCCTGCCGGCGTGGATATTTTATGGCAAGCGGACACATATACACCGCCTTTGTATAAAGGAAAATCGCGCGCGACATCAGCCGCGAATATCCGCGTTGTTGCTATACCTAATATTGTGAATGTAAACGGGCGGAAGGTTTCTTCAGATGAAATTGTGTATAAATGGAAGATTGATGGAAGAGCGCGTCAGGAAGAATCCGGCTACGGAAAAAATTTCATTGACGTTGTCGGCGCGCGCATTTATGGAGGCACGGAAGTAATAGTGGAAATATCAACGACAGACGGTGATATAAAAGCAAAAAACTTTTTGGAAATACCGGCAGAAAACCCCCAGTTGATTTTTTATGAAAAAGCGCCCCTTGAAGGCGTTAAATATGAAAACGCGCTTATTGATTCCGTGGTATTAACAAATCAAGAGATTGAAATTCGCGCGGAGCCGTATTTTGTTTCTGATATGAACGCGCTTGAACATACGTGGACATTAAACAGGAAAGAGTTTGAAACATCTGGAGCGGCTTGGAATAGTGTTGTGTTAAGGAGCCCTGAATCAGTGTCGGGACGGTCAAGATTAGAGCTTTTTATCAACGGGCTTTCAGGAATACGAGGACGGGTTTTACAGTCGGCAAACGCTATTTTATCAATTAGTTTTAATGAAAGTGGTATATTGGATAATTTGTTTGGATTATAATTTTTTCTTATGAAAAAAAACAGAACAAAACAAAAAATATTTTCTTTCGCGCTTTTTTTTGTGGCTGTATTTTCAATGGTATTATTTTTTTCTTTTACAAATGTTTCGTATGGGGGAAATGGAGAAGAAAAAGTAACACAATATCAGCTTCTTGAGCCACTGCCTGGGGGATTTGGAGAAATAACAAACACTGTTGTTAAGGGTGGATTGGGTGAATACTTGAAGACAATTTTCACAGCTGGAATTGCGATTGCCGGTATTTTGGCTGTCTTAATGCTTGTCATTGCGGGTATTGAATATATGGCGCCTTCATCTCAATCAAAAAGCGACGCTAAAGATAGGATTACATCAGCAATAAGCGGGCTTTTGTTGGCTCTGACTTCTTTTTTGATTCTCAATCTTATAAACCCGGATTTAATTAAATTTAAGGGTTTAGATACAAAACTTACAATAGAAGGGAGCAGTCAAGGTGTTATAAACAAATTAAACGAAGCTATAAAAAAACAGCGTGAGCAGCGATTAAAAAATTTTGAGAAGATATTACAACAAGGTAAAGATATTAATGCGGCTATTGGAGTTTATAAAGAAGAAAAAGAACAAACCGCAAATGATATTCTTGCGGTTGGGGGCACTATTGAAGCATTAAGAGGGGAAAAAAGAAAGCTGTTGGGCAGCTATGACACTGGCAATCGCGAGGATAACATAAAAACACAAGAAGACATTAAAAATCTGGACTATAATATCAAGGTGCTAGAAGCTGAGAAAAAAGAATTGATTGAATATAAGGATACTGTGCATCGTATTGAAAATAATCTGCTAGAATATAAACAAAAGTTACAGGAAGATAGAATTAGGATTATTGAAGGCGAGCGAAAAGTATATACAGAGGAAGAATGTAAGACAAACGCCAATGAACAGTTTACTTTATTTGGTGTGAACTGGGCGGAGAAAGAAACGATTTTGGGTATACCGAACAAATCTATACCCGCATCGCGTGATGCGGCTATTGGTTATTGCTTAGACATTATTGGCGAGAGCTCGTAGGAATAGAGATAGTGGACACACATCATACAAATTAAAATACTATGCAAAGAAAAACACTTACAATTATATTTATAATAATTATCTTACTGGCGGCTTTTGGAGTTGGCGCGTTTTTCTATTTTATGAAAGTGGATATCGGTGACTTTGGTATTGGAGATAAACCGATTTTTGAAGGATTTTTTTCAACGGATAGACCGGATGAGGCCGAGCCGCCTTTAGGCGGCGCGGCTCCCGACGGCAATCAATTACGAGAGCCAATTTTACTTGGTAAAGAAGAAGAATTACCAAAATTGAGAAAAATAGCTGATGGGCCTATTGCAGGTGCTGTTATTTTTGAAAATGATGGAGTAAATATAATTCGCTATGTTGAAAGAAAAACAGGACATATCTATGAATTAAAAGCAACTGATGATAGAGCAAAAAGAATTACAAATACGACCATACCGCGCGTAAAAGAATCAATATGGTCAAAAGATGGTTCTAATGTGATTATTCGCTATCAAGATGAAGAAACAAATAAAATCAGCACTTTTGCCGGCACGATAAATGAAGAAAAAAATGAATTAAGCGGAGAATTTTTAACAGAAGATATTATCGCCATATCTCCTTCAGAAGAAACAAACCGTCTTTTGCTTGTTTTAGATAGCGGTGACGGAGCAATAGGTTATTCCGCGGGTTTTGACGGACGCGATAGAGTTCGTATTTTTGAAACGTCTTTCTCCGAATGGGTTGCGTCTTGGCCGCAAGCGGCAACTGTTGCGCTTTTTACAAAACCATCTGCCGTGGCAAAAGGATATTTATATTTTGTTAATACAAAAAATGGTGTTTTTGAAAAAAAATTGAGCGGCATAGACGGACTTACGGCGCTTGTGGGTCCTAGCGCGAAAAACATTCTTTATAGCAAAAGCGTTAAAAACGGTCTTGAGACATATCTTTCAGACGAGCTTCTTTTAATAAAAACATTTTCAGATAAATGCGCATTTGATAAGAATGGAGATAGCGCGTATTGCGGAGCGCCTCAAATTATTCCAAAAGGTGAATATCCGGATGATTGGTATCAGGGAAAGATTTCTTTTAATGATGATATTTGGAAAATTGACAGAGAGACGGGGTTTGTGGATTTGATAATATCTCCATCCGACATTGTTTTTGAAGATATTGATTTAATAAATCTCGTTATATCATCTGATAATAAATATCTTATTTTTACAAATAAAAAAGACCAGGGACTCTGGCTTTTGGAATTGATTTAATAAATCTCGTTATATCATCTGATAATAAATATCTTATTTTTACAAATAAAAAAGACCAGGGACTCTGGCTTTTGGAATTGTAAACCAAGTTTATAAATATCGTATGTCAGACATCTGATATGTTCAACATCCTATATCTCACATTTTCTTGTCCAACACTCCTCCGCTAGGTTCTTCTCCCGCTAGGTCTTGCCTAGCGGCAGGATTGCCTAATTTACTTTTCCGCTAGGCCTTGCCTAGCGGGAGGATTGCCTAATTTACTTTTCCTCTAGGCCTTGCCTAGAGGAATGGATTCAAGCTAACTTCCTTCTAACTTCCTTAATTTTTTCATCTCTAACATAACTTTCGCTATAGCGAAAGAAGTGTTAGAGATAAATAGACATACTTAAATTTTTTCATCTCTAACATAACTTTCGCTATAGCGAAAGAAGTGTTAGAGATAAATAGACATACTTAAGAATAAATAAAAAAATAAAATGATGTGTTTTTATTTCGGACGATATATCGTCCGAAATAAACAAACCGGTTAAGTTATTTAGTTGTGTATCTCTATATTCTAAACGAAGACGTTCTCTCTTCTTCAGAGGAAAGGATGTCTGATTCCCCCGCTTGATATTTAATTACAACATGTCTTTCTCTGCCATAGCCGGATGATTCGGTCTTTATGTCCAGTGTTTCAGAGAATACTGTATGCACAAGCATTCTATCGTATGCGTTCATCGGCTCCATATCTATATCGCGCTTAAAAAATCTAGCTCGCTCCGCAAGCATAAGCGCTTTTGCTTTTATGTTTTCTTCTTGCCGCGCTTTATAATTATTAACATCAACACTTGCCGTTATTTTTGTTTCCGGAGAGTGTTTTAAGACCATATTTTTAAAAATATGATTCAACGATAAAAGAACTTCCCCGTTTTTTCCTATTAGCAAGCCGGAGTCGCCTGTCTTTATATTTAACCGGACACTTTCTTGGTTTGGACCATCGCATACCTCAATGCTGTCATTGTCAAAACCGGCAGATAAGAGAAGTTCTGATAAAATTGTTTGCGGAGTTTTCATTGTTAAAAATTATACAATCAGATAATTATTAAATTCAAATGGTAAAATTTACTGTTTTTCACTATTTTCTATTATCTTCATTGCTTTTCTTTTTACTAAAAGCTCGTGCCCTATGCCCCATATATTGCTTGTCATCCAGTAAAGCGCCACCGCGGAAGAAATAGTATATGAAATAATAGCAACTATAATAGGCATAATATATCGCATTTGTATGTTCATACTTCGCGCTAGCTCGTCTTTGAACGACCGCTCTTTTGCCTTTGGCATATCAGGAAGCGGCGGCATTGACAGGCGCATTTGATAGAATTGCGTAATACCAGCCAATAGGGCAACTATAACACTTTTTCCGTGCATATCAATAAAACCCAAAAATATAGTATTAAGTTTTTCTGGTATTGGGACAAATGAATATAGAAGCTCCGGGCTGATTACAACACCTTTCAAAAAGACCCAATATAGCGCGAAAATAATAGGAAGCTGAACCAAAAGAAGCAAGCATCCGGAAAATGGATTTAATCCGTGTTCTTTATAAAGTTCCATAATTTTTTTTGCTTCTTCTTGCTTATTGTTTTTATTTTCTTCGCGAATTTGTTTTATGTTTTTATCAAGAGAGCGCATTTTTGCTTGTGTCGTGACGGACTTATGAGAAAGCGGGAAAAGAATAAATTTTATAAAAATTGTCAGTATAATTACTGCAAAACCGACACTTCCGCCGGGCAGTATATCCACCAAAAAAATCAGCGCGTTGTATAGCGGCTGATAGAGAGCTGTGTTAAATATTTCAATCATATAATAAGTTATTCTACAAAAAATAAGACAAAAATGCAAAAAATAAGCACCTATATCTAGGCAGAGCAAATTATGTCAATAATTTTTTATATACAGTATTTCTTTGACAAATTCTAAATTAGGTATATACTTATAATAAAGTAATTCATTTTTGGATTACTTTTATATACCTTATAAAAGGGATATTATTATAAATGTTTTGTGTCGTATTTTTAAGCGCCGCAAAACTAATTAAGGATTTTATGGATGAAACACAAAACCCAATGAATCCGAATCCTATGTCTGAACCAGAAACTCCTTCTAATGGAGATGGAGATGGTGGTCAGCCGATGGATGGAGGAGCGCAAATGCCGCCTGCATCTACACCAATGGATGGTGTTGATGAAAATGAAAATGGCGGAGTAAGCGAATAAAGGTCTTTTAATTCTAAATTACGTGTCTGATAACAAGTAGGTGTTGTGTTTTGATGCGTAATATAACAAATAAATTTATGGACGAAACAAAAAATGAAAATGTTTGCGAACAGTGTCAAAAAGAACCGTGTGAATGCGCAAGTAATTCAAATGATTCTGTTCAAGAATAGTAATAATACCAAAATCTCCGCTATACAGCGGAGATTTTGGTATATTGTGCCGGATTTTGTTATATTACATTAAGTATTGCGGGTGTGGTTTAGTGGTAGAACATCTGCCTTCCAAGCAGATGGCGCGAGTTCGATTCTCGCCACCCGCATAAAAAGGAGCGAAGCGGCTGAAGTCGGACATCGGATGTCCGACTTTTATATACAGGTTCCGAGATGCTCTAACATTGGATGGGTTTTACCGAGAAGTCGGGCAAAGTGCTCCTAAACAGCGTTTCTCAACCCTTTTGAGCTGTAAAATCAGCTCCGTGCTGTAATATTAAGCATTAAAGGATTCGGTCAGAGCCAAAAGAGAGGTTCTAACGAAAAGTATGCCAACCGTTGTTATTATGAATGACTTGAGCCGGATCCGTGAAGGACGGTCCTTCGGAAACCGCCAATTATTTTCCTAAAAACCAGCACCAGCCGCTGTTTCAAAGGCGGCTTTTTTTATAAAATATTACGGACTTCTTCGTAGCGTTCAGCGTAATATGAGATGAATTCTCCTAATTTCTCTTTCGCGTTGTGCAATTTTTCACGCTCTATTACCTGCAGTTCAATCAATCCATCAAAACTTGCCGGGCCTACCGGTTCTATACCGTTTTCCAATTCTTTTTTATGGGACTCTTCCATAATAATTTTTTCTATATTTGATAAGATATTTTTTTCAAAAAATATATTCATTGCCGTGATGAGATTAAACTTATTGTCTAAATGCAGGGCAACCATATCAATTATCGCGAGAGTTCTAAAAAAAATCAGCATTTCTTCCGGGGCATACAATCCATACGCGCGTATTGCTAAAACCAGTTTTGCAAAGACCACAGACGAGTTTTTTCTTTGCCACATATTTTCTTTATTTATAATAGAATTATCCGCGGAATTTTTCTCTTGGCTGTTGATAGCATCATACCAAGGCGTTAGTATGTCATATATATCATTTTCAAAATTTTCCGCGATAATTTCTTTTATCTTATCAAGCGCCTTTTTTAATTTCTTGCTAGAGTCATTTTTTTGCCGATGAAAAATAGCCAACTCTTCTTCAAGTATATCGTGAGAATACGCAATAAAACTCATTGAAGCCATTCGCATATCTTGTTTTGCTATGCCATAAGTAAGACGCAGTAAATGAAGACGTCTTGTCGTTGCTTCGCCAACGATGCCAAAATCAATATACGCAAGTTTATTTCCGGATATAAGGTAGATATTTGATGGATGCGGGTCTGCGTGAAAAAATCCATCAATAAATATTTGCCGCATCATATCTTCAATTAAATAATTTGACATTCGTCCAAGTTCAATCCCGTGTTCTTCATGGAGAAGTTTTTCAAAAGATGGATTTTTTTGGAGTTCTTTCATAATATCGCTTACTGAAAACGCGCCGTTGTCTAAATATCCGCTGACCAGCACTCTCTTTGTTGACAAGTCGGCGTATATTTTCTGAACAACAGTATCAGGATGTTTTTCCGCGTGTTTGAAAATAGCCGACATATTTGCGGCTTCGTGCCGAAAATCAAGCTCGCGCCTTGTCCACTCTATAAATATATGGACAAATTCCTTCAAGCGAAGCGCTCTGACAATTTTGAATATTCCCAGCACGTAAACAGCAAAAGAAAGGACAAGAAAATCTCGCTCAAAAGTTTCATCAATGTTCGGACGTTTTATTTTTACCGCGACATATTCTCCGGTATTTAGAGTGGCGCTATAAACTTGGGCGATTGAAGCGGAACCTATAGGGGTTTCATCAAATGTTTTGAAATATAATTCCGGAGGTTTTCCAAAGTCCCCCATAAAAACATTCTTCATTTCAAAAGAAGGCGATCGGGGGACATTATTTAAGAGTTTCAGAAGCTCTTCCGTGTAAGAAGAAGAAAGAATGTCGTTTCTAAGCGAAAGAATTTGTCCGAATTTTATAAAAGCGCCGCCGGCTTTTTCGCAGAAAAGTCGTAGCCGAATGGGGTTTGTAATCCTTAACTTTATATCTTTTTCATCGCGATACGTTTGTTTTAAAAAAATGGTAAGCGCGACAATAAGTATTGCCCAGCCGCGAGAAAGAAAACTAAAGAATTGTGCCAACGAAAGCATATTAAGTATTGAAAGCCATATTTTACAATATAAAATGAAAAAATTCAATTAATAACTCCTTGTTTATCTCGTCCGACCGCACAAGATAAACAAGGAGTTGTTAAGAATTTAAACTAAGCAATACCAATTACTACAAGGCGTATATTAAGCGAATTCTTTGATAACTAAAAAAATTTTTGTTACTATTCGTAAAATATTCTATACTGTGGTAAATGAAACAAAAAATCTCTACAAAAGGGCTTCGCACGTGGATTGAAATTGATACAAACGCGCTTGGCCACAACTTTAAAATATTTCGTAAACAAATTGCGCCAAATACAAAATTGATGTCTGTGGTAAAATCAAACGCTTACGGACACGGTCTAGTAGAATTTTCTCGTGAAATGGAGCGTCTTGGCGCTGATTGGCTTGGCGTTGATTCTATTACGGAAGCTCTACGTCTTAGGAAAGAGAAAATAAAAATTCCTATTTTGGTTTTAGGGCATACTTTGAAAGATAGAATTGCCGAAGCCGCGGCAAAAAATATAAGCGTTACTGTTTCAAATTGGGATATTTTAAAAGCGTGTTCCCTTCTTTCCGGCTTTGCAAAGAAAAAAATAAAGTTTCATATAAAAATTGACACCGGTATGGGGAGGCAGGGTTTTATACCGGACGAAATAGATAAAGTTTGTGTTTTTATTAAAAAATATAATCTAGCAAAATCTTTTGAAGGTTTATACACACATTTTGCTCAGGCAAAAAATCCAAGTTTTCCGAGCGCGACACTAATACAAATGAAAGAATTTAATAAGGTTCGCGCCGCGCTTGCTCTTTACGGTAACAAACCAATCTTACATACCGCCGCCACATCAGGCGCGATTCTTTTCCCGGAAACACATTGCGATATGGTTCGTATAGGCATTGGAATGTATGGGCTCTGGCCGTCTAAAGAAGTGAAATTGTTTTATGAAAGTCGCGCGCGATTAAAACCAATTCTCTCATGGAAAACAATTATTGGAGAAGTTCGCCGTCTAAAAAAAGGAGATGGTGTAGGTTATGACCATACAGAATGTCTTTATCGTAATTCTATTCTTGCTGTTTGTCCGGTGGGGTATTGGCACGGTTATCCCAGAGTTCTTTCAAGTATTGGACACGCGCTTGTTCGTGGGCGGATAGCCCGTGTTATCGGGCGTGTATCAATGGATATGCTCGTATTAGATATAACTGATATTGCCAACGTTTCTTCAGGCGACGAAGTTGTGCTGATTGGCTGTCAGAAAAAAGGATTGATTTCAGCGGATGATATGGCCGATATTTCAGATACTATAAATTATGAAATCGTAACAAGAATTAATCCTCTTATACACAGAATATACTTATAAAACCTTGAATTACGAAATATCTTCTACTACGGCTTCCGCGCAAATGCGATTTCATCCCTCACCCTCAATTTTGGTAGCTCTGCTACGAAAAATTTCGGTTTCGGGCGAACTCGCATTTGCGCGAAACCCTCGCTACGAACCTATTTCGTAATTCAAGGTATAAAATTAATGAGCTGGTATTGTATTAACAGAAAAAACGAGATAAAGGCAATTTTTAGGTGCTAAAAATGCTAACATACCCATATATTACAAGCTGGATTAGTATATTTTTCATATGAATTTAAAAGAACAGCCGGAAGTGCGTAAAATGCGGTGTTCGTGGAGCTAAAAAAGATGGTAAGCAAAGCGGCAGACAAAGATATGAATGTCCGTCATGCGGACATCGTTTTCAATACAAAAAGCGGGAGAAAATTAAAAAATTTGATGAATATATTGGACATATAAAAATTCACAACTTATTTATCCCGATAGGTATAAATAAGTTGTGGAACAAAAACTCCAGTTTCTATAATTGGTGACGAGTTTGAATTTTAGGATAGTTTTACCCACAAATTTTAGCACCTAAAAACTTCCTTTACTCCCGAAATATTGTGAAATAACGAAGGCCTTGCCTTCGTTGTTTCATTAAATACCAGTAAACCCCGTTAGAAGCTCACGCGGGGCATTAAACCCCGCGTTCGCTAAAACCGAACGGCATTCATCCCCGCGGCAAGCCGCGGGGCATTCTGCTTCTAACGGGGTAAAAAAGTAAAAATTAGTGAGAAAAAGTGAAATTTTTATTTTTCCATAAAAAAGCCCCTTGCGAAAAACAAGCAAGGGGCCGGAAGAGCTAATTTGTTTATGTTTTTTGG
>Ga0210057_1010217_pt1 | contig 10686 bp, 14 predicted proteins | sample CryGeyCG2114_010_2_FD_183968 | JGI IMG/M metagenome (GOLD analysis project Ga0210057, IMG submission 183968) | Groundwater microbial communities from aquifer - Crystal Geyser CG10_big_fil_rev_8/21/14_0.10 (SPAdes) (version 2) | ecosystem: Environmental > Aquatic > Deep subsurface > Groundwater ...
AGAATATTGCATTTAGCATAAACAGGGTCAAATGACCCTGTTTTATTTTTTGTCTGCGCAATGGCCAGCAAAAAAAGATCAACATTTGTTAATCTTTTTAAAACGGATTTTAATGACCGAAATGATTAACCGCTGGGCTTTGTTGGCGGTTCTTCCTCTGGCGCAAAGATTCTAAAAGGACTGACAACATTCTGCAATTTTGAACTATCATCGTCAGGTCGGTAGTTGATGATTGTGTTGGCCTGTTCGGCCTTTATTTGTTTAAGCGGAATATTATCAATGTATTGGTCCATTAGCCGCTTGGATTCGTTAATGGAATTAAAAAGATACAAAACATAGCACGTCGCTGCCACCATGATGGTCAGCAGGACAACGTAGCTGGCGCCTAAAATCAAAAAATAGGGGTTAAGTTTGATTTTCACCGGGAATTTCATATAGCCAATAACTTGAGGCGAGGATAGTCAGGGTCAGATCATTTTCCACGCCTTTTAGATTTAAAGAGTTAACGGTTAGTTTGTACTGGAATTCATTTAACTCATTGAGGTAATTCAAAATTCTTTGATAATCTCCAGTTAGCTGTAAGCGCAAATCCAGTTCATAAATTTTGTCGTTGACCTGGTTGATTGTTTGATTCAGGTCTAATGACTGACGCAGGCTATTCTTAGCGGATAAATTCTCCAATTGCTCGATGAAAGCCAGTTCTTTGCCTTTAAGCAAAAAAGCATCCTGGTAGCTTATCAGCTGTTCTTTTATTTCGGCGTAATCTTTTAGAGTTTGGTCGGGATTTTGGGTCGGGTTCAGTATTGTTTGGATTCTTTCTATTTCTTGGGACAGTTCGTTGTGCAAATTTCTTAGATTCCAAAAATACGGTCTGGTCAGCATCAGGTTGACCAGCAGAAAGATGGCAATCAGGATCGTAAATTCAATTTTTTGAATTTTCGGCGAATTCATAATTGTTTGATTTTACCGGTGATTTCAAAAGTTATTTCTTTTTGGGATAAAAAGTTAGACAAAGGAATGTTTATTTCCTCAAGCAGCGGGCTGGACTTGAGATTTTTTTCAAATTCAATCAGCCCTTCGCGGGTCTTGGCGTAACCGTGCAAAAGAAAATCCCGGTTTTCCAGGTTGCTGTTAATTTCGTTTAAAGAAACATCGGCCGGCGTCAGCTTGGATAATTCTGCCAAATAGAGAGGCCAATCAAAAAATTGCTGGCGAATTTGATTCAAAACTTCAATTTGGCCGTTCAGCTCGTCCACTTTGGCATTAATCACCCGGTCTTTGGTTTGGATTTCTTGCTTTTTGCTTTCCAGGTCATTTTTCAATTTAACAATCGATTTATCCAGATATAACAGAACAGAGGATATAATTAAGGAATAAACCACCAGCAAACCCAAGACGTTGCCGATTAATGCGTAGATTTTCTGCGTTCTTAAAATTTTTCTCTGATCCGGTGAAATTAAATTTAAATAAATCATATTATTGAACGCTGTTTTTTCTTAAGGCCAGGCCAATGGCGGTGGTATACGATTGGATGTCGCTCTCCAGCAAAGCTTGATTGGCTTTGTTGATGTTGACGGCCGGATCGGCCAGTTTGACGGTGATGCGGCTTTTTTCGCTTAAAAACTCCGCCAGGCCGATCAAATTGCTGCCGCCGCCGGTCAGCAGCAGATTATTGATTTGTTTGTCCTTAAAAAAATGCTCGTGGTAAAAATATCTGGCTTCTCTGATCTGCGTGGCCAGATTGTCCACCAGCGGTTCCAAAATTTTTCTGACCCCGCCGCCGGCTTTTTTTAGGTCCAGGCCGCAGGTTTTTTTCGCCTTTTTCGCCTCGGCATGGGACAGGTTCAGTTTTTTTTCCAGTTCATTGGTTAAATTATCGGAAGAAAATGACAATGAGATGGAAAACAAGATTGTTTGGTTCTGATAGGCGGTGACGCTGGTTCTGGTGGCGCCGAGGTCCATAATCATTATCGGCTCCTCTTGGCGTTCATTCATTTCAATCAGGCTGCGGCAGATGGTGGCAACCTCAATTTCCAAAGCGGTGGCGATCAGCCCGGCCTTGGCTAAAGCTTGCTGATAATTATCCACAATGTCTTTAGGGCAAATGGAAATTAAAACTTTGGATTTGTCTTTCTCATCAACATACTGCCAATCCAAATAAGTGTTTTCCAAGGGGTAGGGGATATGCTTCTTAGCCTCGTTAAGGATTTCTTCAAGAATATTTTTGCTTTCCGGGTAGGTTAATTTTATCAGGACAATAAAAGTATTCGGCCCTGGCAGGCAGGCATTGACGTATTTGGTTGAGATCTTTTTGCCCCGAACTTTCTTTAAGAGTTTTTTGACTAAACTAACGAATTCGTCAATCTTCTCTATTTTGCCGTTTTTAATAACGCCGTCGGGCACTTTTATTTCGCCACTGGAAATAATAGTGGGCAGGCCGCGTCCCTTTTTTAGCTGGATTAACCTTAAAGCGCGCTGGCCAATGTCCAGGCCGCATGATTTTTGAACAAATCTTAAATTCATGAAGTTAACCTGATCCTTATATTATTAACCAAATATATGATACCCCGCTGACTCCGTTTGGCTTCCTCCCCGCCTGCCCTAAGGGTCAACACTTCTTATATTATAACAAATTTTTTAATATTCTTCTTCCCAATGTTCTATGACGATGACCGGCGAAGTGTCGGGGTTGCCCAGAGTAATGATAATCACATTAGGATCGTAATTTATCACAAAACTTTGCCAAAAACTGCTGATGTCAAAATCGTAAGCGATGGCGCCGCCGTTGATGGTTAAGGGCGTGAATAAGCTGTTAATGCGCAAGATGTTGCCGGCGTAGATTAAACCATTAATGTCAACGTCGTCCATAAATGCTCCGAAAGTGATGCTTTTTTTACTGAGTAGCCCGGCTGGCTGGCCGACTTGATTATAGATGTGCAGATTGGGATTTGGTTTCCAAAAAGGCATGCCGTTGCTGCCAATGTTAAAATTGCCGTCAACCACCAATACGCCGTTAATGGTAATGTCAACGCCGCGCGGCACATTAACGTTGCCCTGGACATAAGTGATGCCGTTCAATATTACCGTTGAATTATTGAGTAAATTGCTGAACTGCTGTTGTGAATAAACCTGATCAGCGCGGCTTAAATACGAGTTTGGGCTGGCTGAGTCAAAATCAACCGGCGGCATGGTAATGGCTTCGGGCGGCGGCGGATAATTTTGTGAATATAAATTTTCGGCGTTAAGATCGGAAGTCCAAGAAACGGATATATTACCCAGAGCCTGAACGTCGCCAGCAACGTTTAGCGTGCTAAAAAAATTGAGCGAAACGTCTTCATAGCTGTAAATATTACTGTCATTGACCGTCAGATTGGCGCCTTGCATAATTAAATCACGGTAGGTGTAAACCGAAATGCCTTCCAGAGCAAAATTCAGTGATTGATAAACGGTGGTTTTGACTACCCTTCTGGATGTTTGATTGGGCAAGTCCAGGTAAGCGGTGGCGGTGATATCGGCCTTGGCGATTTCAATATTTTGCACAACTACTTGATAACTGTCGTTGGGCTCAAAAACGCCGCTGCGGTTAATGGTGATCTGCCAGTCGGGGTTGGTGGTAAAACTGTTATACCAGCTTGTGTCATGAATCAGCCTCCAAATGGCTTCGTTAATGCCGGCCTCGGCCAGATAATAAGTTTGGGTGGCTAAGCGATGACTCTTGGTGATTTTAATATCGGTGGTGATGAAATCTAGAAAGTAATAACATAACAGTAACAGCAAAGCAGTGATAATAATAACGACAATGGCAATAAACCCCGCCTGGTTCGGTCGGTTACCGGCTTTTTGAAAAAGATTACTGAAAATCCTTTTTTTTGCAGGCGTTGTGAGGTGTGTGTTTTTCATATTATTGCCGGCGGTTCCTTGGCCAGATACCGGTTAAAAGGTGAATAGTGGCATCATTTTTTTCCAGCACAATATCCATATTGATCAGATTTTGGCCATAAAAAAGAATCTGGTTAATATATTCGCCGATGTCTTTTTCTTCCAGAATTTGCGAACCAGGCGGGCTGCCAAATTCATCCTGGGCGTTCCAATAAACATAAGTTCCCGGTTCAGAGGAAAAAAAATAAACAATCCTTTGCCTTTTTAAAGTTCCCTCAGCCAGGTAATATCTTAGATATTGAATGTTTAAAGTTACGTGCCCGTCCTGAAACAATATTTCATTGGCCGGCGGAAAGCCAACTTCATTTTTAGTGGCCGGCAGCGCCGTAACAATTTCCATGGCTTGCCTTAATTCCCTGGAGAGCCGGTCTAAAACGACTCGGCCGTTTTGCACCAGCTCTAATCTTTTATCGCTGGTGCTGAAGGCTTTATGCGAAATTACGAATGATCCGTAGACCGCCATAAGCAAAATGACGGCCAGGCCCATCACAATAACAATTTCCATCAGGCTTAAGCCCCGAGCGGCGGATAATCTATTTTTAACAATCATTGTTTTGGAATCAAAGTGTTAAGCGCCACGGTGCTGGTGGCATTTTTTGACTGATTGAACCAACTGACCAGCACTTTGATTTTTTTTAAGTCGGTATCGGCAACCGCCGGCTGCAGATTTCCGTCAACGTAGCTGATGACCGCTTGCCTGGAATAAATCGCAAAATCGGCATCCAGTCCGGCTAAGCTGGCTTCGGTGGTGGTGCCGATGGTCAGCTGATCGTAAGCAACGCTCATCAGTTCTTCAATTTTTGCCTGAGCCAAATTGGTGGCGATGGTGGTCTGTTCGGCCTTTTTTTCTTCTATTAAACCAAAAGGGAAGATGGTCATCATCACCAAAAATGACAGGGTAAAAACAGTAATGGCAAATATTACTTCTATTATAGAAAAGCCGCTGCTGGGTTTTTGGCTAAATTTTTTCCCAATTGACATAGCCCGAAGGTTTAATGTTAATCCGGCTCTTGACATGAGTAACGGTATGCTCCAGTTCAATAAAGCCGGAAAAATCCACGGCGCCGGTGGGATTAAAAATTACTTCGTTGTCTTGCAAACCGCTGACATTAAAAAAAATCACTTGTTCATCTAGAACCAGAGTATCTAAAATTTGTTCGCTGGGCTCTTTTTGGATTAAATAAAAAGTGCGGCCTAAAAGTTCCAGCCGGACGCCGTATTTGAACTGCTGGGTGACGGTATTTTGTTGAGCCAGCTTGATGTTACTGACCAGCAGTTTGGTGCTGTTATTTAACTCTAAGTTGGATGAATATTGTTTAATTACCGGAACGGTGATGAAAGCAATAATAATCAGGATGGCGATGACCGTCAGAATTTCCGCTAAACTAAATCCATAAGGCAAAACGATTTTTTTTAAAAAATTTATTTTCATTTAAATTTGCTCGGTCAAGCTGTACATGGGCATTAAAATGGCCACGGCCATGCCGGCCACGGCCACGCCCAGGATCAAAATTAATATCGGCTCAATAATTGAAGGCAGGGTCTTCATGATTTGGTCAATTTCGTCCTCATAAAAACTGGCGATTTCGCCTAAAATTTCGTCTAAACTGCCGGTTTCTTCCCCGGCCATGGACATTTGGATGATGATGGGCGGAAAAAGCTTGGGATAGCGTTTTAAAATATCGGTCAGACTGGCGCCGCTTTCCAAATCCTTAGCCGATTCGCTGAGGGCGTTTTTATAGACAACGTTGCCCAGGACTTGAGAAGTCAGCTGCATGGTTTTAACGATAGGAATATCCGTTTTAATCAGGGAGCTGATGGTGCGCGAGAATTTTGCCAAATTGATTTTTTTGATTATTTCTCCAAAAATCGGCAGGCGCAAAGCCAAGGAGTGGTAAAAGTACAGAATCTTTTTATTTCTAAATGATGCGATAAATACGGAAACCGCGACAAAAAAAATCAAGAATATGATCCAGCCGTTATGAACGGTAAAATTGGAAACAGTAATCAAGATCTTGGTGGCAATGGGCAGTTCCGCTTCCATCTGATCGAATAACGAGGTGATTTTAGGGATGACAAAGATGAACATGATTACCCCAATCACAATCATGGCGATGATAACAATAATGGGATAAATCATGGCGGCTTTGATTTTGCTTTTCATCTCATGATTTTTTTTGATTTGCACGTATATTTGCAGCAGAACATCTTCTAGCCGTCCGGAAACTTCGCCGGCCTTAATCATATTAACGGTAATGGCGCCGAATATTCTTTGGTATTTTTTTATGCTTTCGTTCAGAGCCACGCCCATCTCGGTGTTTTTTGCCAAATCGTTTAAGATTGCTTTGAGTTTTGTATTAGTGGATTGTTCCGCCAAAGTATGTAAAGATCTGTCCAGAGCCAGGCCGCTTCGGATCATCACTTGTAAATTTTGCGCAAAAAAAATGATCTCCTTTTGCGACACTCTTTTTAAAAAATTAAGTTTTTGGAATACGCCGTCTAAGGAGGATTGTTTTTTGTTTTCTTTCGCCTCCTCGGCTGATTTTAGTTTTTGTACGTCAATAACCATATTCTAGTCTTGAGTTACCCGCAGGACTTCTTCCACGCTGGTTATGGCTTTGACGGCTTTAATAAAGCCGTCTTGATTCAGAGTCATCATTTTATTGGCCAGCGCCGCGTCCTGAATTTTGTCGGCGGTGGCCTTTTGGTTAATTAGGTCGGCGATGATTTGATTAATGTCCATTACTTCGTAAATGCCGATCCGGCCCTTATAGCCCGTTTGATTGCATTGTTTGCAACCTTTGCCTTTATAAAACAAGATTGATTCTAATGAAGCTTTGGTTTTAGAAATCAAGCCGCGCTTGATCAAAAAATCTAGTACGTCTTTAATGTTGAAGTGCTGCGCCAATTGGTTAATGGTTTCTTTGTCCAGGTTGTAGCTAATCATGCAATTTTTGCAGATTTTTCTGACTAATCTTTGAGCAATAACCAGGTTGGTGGTGGTACTGATTAAAAACGGCTGGACGCCCATATTGATTAATCTTTGCGGAGCAGAGGACGCATCATTAGTGTGCAGAGTGGAAAGAACCAAATGGCCGGTCATGGCGGCGTTAATGGCGATTTCCGCCGTTTCTTTATCGCGGATTTCACCAACCATAATGATGTCGGGGTCCTGCCGCAGCAGCGATCTAAGGCCTTTGGCAAAAGTAAAATCTATTTTGGTGTTGACCTGGCTCTGGTTAATTCGCGGCATGCGATATTCAATTGGGTCTTCAACGGTGGAGATGTTGACTTCCGGACTGTTTAAGCTGTTCATGATCGTGTAGAGAGTGGTGGTCTTGCCGGAACCGGTTGGCCCGGTGACTAAAATCATACCGTGGGGCTTATCGATGTTAGCGCTAACTAAATCTAAGCCTTCTTTTTGCAGACCCAGCTCTTGCAGGCTGATAATTTTTGTGGATTCGTTCAGCAACCGTAAAACCACTTTTTCGCCGTCAAAAACAGGGATGACCGAAACCCTGAAAGAAATTTTATACTGATTTTTGCTTATTTTGAACCGGCCGTCTTGCGGCAGGCGATGTTCATCTAATTTAAGATTGGACAGGACCTTGATTCTGGCCACCAGGCCGGCGTCTAAACTTTTGGGCAGATTCATGACATCATGGAGAATGCCGTCAATCCGGTATCTGATGAAAACTTTTTTTTCAGTCGGTTCAATGTGGATATCGGAAGCGTTTTCAAAAATGGCGTATTCCAGCAAGGTATCCACCACCCGGACAATGGGTAAATCGTGGGCCAGTTCCGTCAGGTCTTTTTCCTGAATTTTTTTTGATTGGTCATCGGCTAAAATCTCAAATTCTGCCTCTAAGCTTTGGTGGTACTGTTTTAACGCTTCTTTGATGGAATCGGGCTTGGTAATATAAATTTCCACTTCGGCTTGGACCTTTTTTTTGATGAATTCAATAGTCTGCAAATCGGTCGGATCGGTGGTGGCTATTTTAACCTTGTCTTTATCCTGGTCAAAGGCGATAATTTCGTGGGTTTGGGCGATCGGTTCGGGAATTAAAAACAGAATGTCTTTTCTGATGTTTTGGTTTTTTAAATCAACCAGCGGCAGTTTATAAAAAATGGCGATCTGCTCGAAAAGCAAATCTGCCCCCACCAGCTTGTTTTCCAGAAGATAACTAAACAAATCTTGTTGTGATTTTTTTGCTTCTTTAAAGGCAGTGTCCAGTTTACTTTTTTCCAGAATGTCTTGTTTTGACAAAATTTCCTTTAGTTTTTCACTGGATATCATAGAGATAATTAATTGTTTAAATTATAGCATAAATTAACATAATTGGTAAGTGTTAAATCAGTTAAGTATTGAGCTTGGCCGGTGATTTTTATTTGCTCTTGACATTTTTATAAAAATATGCTATTGTAATACGTTAATTACCGATCATTTCATTTGCTGATAAAATGCATGAATCAAAATAAAGGAGATGTTTGTGAAAACGTTCTGGAACTGTTTAATGGTAGTTTGCGTGCTCTTTCTTTTAGTGATCATTGTATATGTCATTGACCGTGACAATAAAGGGGTGAAAACCCAGTTTTGTATCAACCTTGAGCAAAACACCTTCACCGGTAAGGTTATTGGAACTGTCTACCTTGGGACAGATTCTACGGCTTTAACAAATGGGGAGGATTTGGTAGACAATGTACTCATTGGCGGACTGATCGGCTATGGACTGGGAAGTATCTCTAAGCGATCAGCCACAGGCGCTCTGTATGGCGCTGCTGTCGGTGCGTTAGTTACCGACAAGGATTCATTGTTAGTAAGCGCGCGCGCCCTGATTGTCATTTTAGCCAGTCGGAATAATACATTCTATTTGGCCGTAGTTGAAGGCGACGATGACCTTAGCGACAACAATTTGTTGCCAAGCCGTTCTGACAGCCCGACTAAGGCACAGTTGTACGCGGCGATTCGGCCGGGTATCATTATTCGCATCCCCAACGACACCACTCTGGGGAAATTCGCGAAAGTTTCCACCAAACACATTTTTCTACCCGGGGAGACAATTTCCGGAGTAGAAAGCCGGAATCATTGATGGTATCTCACCTTAATGATTCGTGACACACTAGAAATAGTGTGTCCTTTCTTTTTTGCTTCGTATTTTTCAATAATTTGTTGTGGTTTTTGGGGTTGCCTTTTTCATCAAAATTTATTATAATAAATGGGTTAAAACAAAAAATTTGGTTATAATTTAAATTTAATGATGAATAATTTTTCGGAACAATTTATGAAATTGTTTCGGCTGCCTTTGTTCTATGTGCCTTTTATCTTCAGCTTGCTGCTCAATCTGCTGATTTGGCTGATGATAATTTTAAGAATGCCCGTAACGTCCAGCTGGATCCCGTTGCACTATAACGCCCATTTAGGCATTGATTGGATCGGCCCATGGATCCTGATTTTTATTTATCCGGGAATCGGACTTCTAGCCATCATCGTTAATACTATTTTGATTTATTATTTATCCAGGCAGGAGCCGGTTTTTCTGCCTTTATTGAGCTTTATTTCTCTGTTGGTTCAATTGATTATTTTAACCGGCATAATCGTCCTGCTTATCAAATATTTTGTTTAATGTAATAATGCAATAGTGATCCGGTAATATGGTGAATCTTGCGGTTATTAAAGTTTTTATTTTGGCGACGATATCATTTATCATCGCTTTGTTTTCGACTCCACTGTTGACGCATTTTTTATATAAATACAAATTGGGCAAGCAGATCCGGGACGAAAATTCCCAGGCGCCCATTTACGCCAAATTGCATCAGCACAAAAAAGGCACCCCGACCATGGGCGGTATAATCATCTGGCTGACGGTTTTAATCATGGCCGTATTTTTTTTCTATATCAGCAGACTGTTCAGCGGTACCATTTTGGCCAACTTTAACTTTTTGACCCGCGCCGAAACCCTGTTGCCGTTAGGCGCCTTGATTGCTTCGGCCCTGGTTGGTTTAATTGATGATTGGCTGGGCGTTAAAGGCATTGGTCCCAATAGTGGCGGCCTAACCATGAAGCATCGGCTGTTAATTTATACCTTTATCGCTGTGGTTGGCGCGCTGTGGTTTTATTACAAGTTAGACTGGGATTTGCTGCATGTTCCGTTCGTGGGTAATTTTGAAGTCGGTTTATGGTATCTGCCGATCTTTGTTTTTATTCTTGTGGCCACCAGTCATGCCGTAAACTTAACGGACGGTTTGGACGGTTTGGCCGGCGGCACTTTGCTGACGGCCTTTGCCACGGTCGGGACTTTTTCTTTTATTCAGGGCAAATATGATTTAACCACTTTTTGCGGGGTGATTGTTGGCGCGTTAACGGCTTTTTTATGGTTTAATATCAATCCGGCCAGATTTATCATGGGCGATACCGGCGCCATGTCGCTTGGCGTGACTTTAGGCATTGTGGCTTTGCTGACCAATACCGCACTGTTTTTGCCTATCATCGGCATCATTTTTGTTATTGAAACATTGTCAGTGATTATTCAGTTAATATCAAAAAGGTTGCGTCAGGGCAAAAAAATTTTTATTTCCACGCCTTTGCATCATCATTTTGAGGCCGCCGGCTGGCCAGAGCCAAAAATCGTCATGCGTTTTTGGTTGATTTCCGGCATCGCTTCGGTGATTGGCATTGTTTTATTTCTGCTGGACAAGATTCTATACTAACCATCAATGAACTTAGAAGAATTAAAAGATAAAAACGTT
>Ga0210057_1010218_pt1 | contig 10686 bp, 11 predicted proteins | sample CryGeyCG2114_010_2_FD_183968 | JGI IMG/M metagenome (GOLD analysis project Ga0210057, IMG submission 183968) | Groundwater microbial communities from aquifer - Crystal Geyser CG10_big_fil_rev_8/21/14_0.10 (SPAdes) (version 2) | ecosystem: Environmental > Aquatic > Deep subsurface > Groundwater ...
GTTTTTGAGCTCCTAGGAGTCTCTGAAACAGAACAAGAGACCCGTTTTGGTCATATGCTTGAAGCTTTCCAATACGGAGCTCCTCCTCATGGCGGTTTTGCTCCGGGTATTGATCGTCTGTTGATGATTTTAGCCAACGAGCCCAATATTCGAGAAGTAATTGCTTTCCCCAAAACTGGTGACGCTAAAGATTTATTAATGGGTTCTCCGTCTCCAACTGACGACAAACAACTCCGAGAATTGGGTCTTAAACTTGATTTAAAATAAAACTCGCTTTTATTGAATTTTTTTTCTTAAAATCATTTTCAAACTATTATGACAGCTGATTTCACTATTAAGGTTGGCGATTTCGAAGGACCATTCGAAATGCTGTTATTTTTAATCGAAAAACACAAACTTCATATCAGCCAAGTGTCCTTAGCTAAAGTGGCTGATGATTATATCGTCTATCTACAAAAATTAGCCGATAAACCGATGGCGGAAATGGCTAATTTTATTTTAGTGGCTTCGACTTTAATGTTGATTAAATCACTTTCGCTCTTACCGGGTTTAACGATCAGTCCAGAAGAAAGTGAAAGTATCGGTGATTTAGAACGCCGGCTCAAACATTATCAACGAATCAAAGATTTGACTCCTTGGTTGAAAAATAATTTTGGCACTCGATTAATTTTTGAACGCCAAATTAGTAATAATCGACCAGTCGTTTTTACTCCTAGCCCCGAAATCAAAACCCCATCCTTATTTTTAGCGATTAGAGGAGTGATGGCTGAATTACCTAAATTAGAAAAAATTCCGGCCGCTATCATTAAAAAAGTGATTAGTTTGGAAGAAGTGATGACAGACTTAGCCAAACGAGTCGCTCAACAAATGAGCTTTAGGTTCAAAGATTACGTTAAGGAAAACAAACACGAAAAAGTAAATGTGATTGTTAGTTTCCTGGGAATACTAGAATTATTCAAACAAGGTTTAGTCGAGGTTCGACAAAATAGCCATTTTGAAGATATTGATATTGAAAATCGTCAATCCGGCGTGCCTCATTATTAGCGACATAGAGTGCAAAAGTAATCTTTTGAATTTTCGAGCCAAGGAGTTAAGATAGATAAAGTGATAAAAACCACTAATTATTATGAATTTAAGCGCTAAAATTGAAGCGATTCTTTTTTTTAAAAGCGAACCAGTCGAAAAAAGCTGGTTGGCCAAGACTTTAGCCGTTTCTCTAGATTCGATTGAAACTGCCCTCAATCAATTAAAAAGTAATTTAGAAAACCGGGGTTTGGCTTTATTGGAAAAGGAAAATTCCGTTATGCTCGGCACCGCGCCAGATTTAAGTTCTTTAATCGAAGCTTTAATTAAAGAAGAACTAAATCGAGATTTAGGTAAAGCCGGTTTAGAAACTTTAGCGATTGTCTTATATGAAGGTCCGGTGTCTCGACCCGAAATTGACTATATTCGAGGAGTTAATTCTAGTTTTATTTTAAGAAATCTCTTAGTCCGAGGTCTAGTCGAGCGTTTACCTAAACCTGATGACGCCCGAACTTTTATTTATCGTCCAACTTTTGATCTACTTCGTTATTTAGCAGTCGCCAAAGTAGGAGACTTACCAGATTATGAATTAATTCGCCAAGAATTATTAACTTTTAAAAATCGAGGAGAAGAAACTGAAAGCATCAGCGACTCAAACTCTAAAACCCCTGAAAATAATGGCTGACGAACAAATTGAAAAGAAACCTCTTAATCGAGAATTACTGCAGACTAGATTAGTTCTAATAGCTTTTATTCTAGTCTCTTTGACTAGTGTCATTGTCCTGGGCTTGGCTAATCTTAATTCTGGATCATTAGTAGCCATCAAGGCCAAAGCAAACACAGCCACCAGTAGTCCAGTTCAAACAGCGGTTTTTCCTCATCAAGTCGTCTTAGCTCAAGCCGTGGTGGTCTACGATATTAATAATCAGAAAGTTTTATTTGCCAAAAATGCCGATACTGTTTTACCTTTAGCCTCACTAACTAAACTAATGACTGTCTTAGTCACGGCCGAACAAATTCCTCTTAAAACCTTAGTCACTATTCCTGATTTAAATTTTAATCTAGAATCTTTTAATCCTAATTTAATCGCTGGAGAAAAATGGCACTTAAAAGATTTAATTGATTTTACTCTCGTCTCTTCTTCTAATGATGGAGCTCGAGCCCTAGCTCTAGTCACAATGGCCAAAACTCAAAATCCGGAAATAAATTTTGTCACGGCAATGAATAATCGACGACAAAGTTTAGGTTTAACTGATTTACGTTTTTACAACGAAACCGGTCTTGATGAAAGTCCTAATTTAGCTGGCGCTTATGGTAGTGCTCTAGCCATCTCAAAATTGAATGCTTATTTAGTAACGAAATACCCAGAATTAATCGAAGCGACAAACAAAAAATTAATTTATCCTAAAATAAGTGGTTACCAAATTCACCCCGCCCTTAATACCAACCCCATTATTGGCAATTTACCAGGTTTACTAAGCTCCAAAACTGGCTACACCCTCTTAGCTGGTGGTAATCTTTCGATTGTTTTTCAAGCTGGTCTCAATCGCCCAATTGCCATTACAGTTTTAGGTTCCAGCCTAGAAGGTCGATTTAGTGATACTGAAAAATTGGTCTGGGCCACTTTGGATTATTTGGCTCAAGAAGAAAAATAGCTTATAATTTAAAGACAAACTCTAAAATTTCCTATTATGTATATTGATATTATTAAAGTTTTTGCCCCTAGTACCTTAGCTTTCTTTTTCGGTATTCTTCTGACTCCCATTTTGACTCATTTTCTCTATAAACATCGCTTGTGGAAAAAAAAGGCCGGTAAAATATCCCCTGATGGTCGAGAGACCCCTATCTTTAATAAATTACATAAAGATAAAGAAACCGGTACTCCTCGAATGGGGGGAGTCGTTATTTGGTTTAGTACTTTAGTGACAATTTTAGTCTTTTTTCTTTTAGCTAATATTTGGCCCGGAGACGCTACGACTAAATTAAATTTTTTAAGTCGAAATCAAACTTGGCTACCACTTTTTACTTTATTGGTCGGAGCGATAGTGGGTTTAATTGATGATTTACTCCAAGTTCGAGAAACAATTGATCCGAAAAAAGCCGGCCTAGCTTTTTCTTATCGTCTATTAGTAGTTATTATTCTTGGTCTAATTGGCGGTTATTGGTTTTATTTTAAATTAGGAATGGATTCACTCAGTATTCCCTTTAATGGTTCTTGGTATGTCGGGGCTTGGATTATGCCTTTATTTATTTTGGTGATGGTCGCTCTATTCTCTAGTGGCGTTATTGATGGTATCGACGGCTTGGCCGGGGGAGTCTTGGCGGTTATTTTTGCCTCTTATACGGGCATTGCTTTTTTCCAACATCAAATCGACTTAGCCGCTTTTTGTGCCACCATCACTGGGGGGACTTTGGCTTTTTTATGGTTTAATATTCCACCGGCTCGATTTTATATGTCCGAAACTGGAATTTTAGGTTTAAACACCACCTTAACCGTCGTCGCGTTTCTAACTGATTCCGTTTTTATTTTACCGATTATCGCTGCTCCGCTTCTAATCACCTCAATTTCGGTCATTATCCAACTGTTATCAAAAAAATTACGTAAAGGTAAAAAGATTTTTCTAGTTGCCCCAATTCATCATCACTTCGAGGCTCTGGGCTGGCCAGCTTACAAAGTGGTCATGCGTTATTGGGTCATTAGTATTATTTTTGCCATTATTGGAATGATTATTGTTTTAATCAGTAAATAAGTTTAGAGAAAATGAAACGAAAAAAAATTGATAGTTTTTTTCTCATCTTAATCATTAGTTTGGTTTTGCTGGGTTTTTTTATTTTTTCTTCAGCCGCCTTAGGCCAATTAACTAAAACTGGAGCTGGTTTTTTAATGGTCGTGTCTAAACAATTTATAATTCTGTTAACTGGTCTTATTTTGATGTTAGTGGTTGCTCAAATTCCTTATAAACACTGGCGACAATACTCAATCTTTTTATTTATTTTAGCGGTGATTTTATCTCTCCTGGTTTTAATTCCCCGTTTGGGTTTTGAAGCCGGAGGAGCGAGACGCTGGCTTAACCTAGGACTTCTCTCTTTTCAACCAGCCGAGTTTTTAAAATTTACGATGGTTATTTACTTAGCCGCTTGGCTAGCTACTCAAAAAGAACGTGTCAAAAAAATCAGTACTGGTTTAATCCCTGTGTTAATTTTAATGACAATTTTAGGTTTAATTTTAGTAACGATTCAAAAAGATACCGGTACTTTTTTAGTCGCGGCCACCACGGCTTCAATTATGTTTTTTATCGGTGGGGGAAAAATACGGCACTTATTGATTTTGACCTTAATCGGAGCAGTCGCTCTATCGGTAATGGCCTATAGACGACCCTATATCCAAGAACGACTAATCACTTTTATTAATCCTAATTATGATACTAAAGGTGCTTCTTACCAGATCAACCAATCTCTGATCGCTATTGGTTCAGGTCAAATTAGTGGTCGCGGTTTTGGTCAGAGTGTTCAAAAATTCAGTTTTCTTCCAGAATCAATCGGAGATTCAATTTTCGCTATCACTAGTGAAGAATTTGGTTTTGTCGGCAGTAGTAGTTTAATTATTCTCTGGTTAATTTTTGCTCTGTGGGGTTATAAATTAGCCCTTAAAATTAAAGATCCTTTCGGTCGCTTTATGATTATTGGTTTTATTTCCCTAATTATTGTCCAAACTTTTATCAATATTGGCGCTATGCTTGGTCTAATTCCTCTCACTGGTGTCCCTCTGCCATTTGTCAGTCATGGTGGAACCGCGCTCTTGTTTAGTCTGCTGGAAGCGGGTATTATTCTTAATATATCTAAGCATCGAGCCTAAATAAATTATGAAAATTCTTTTTACCGGTGGTGGCACTGGGGGTCATTTCTATCCTATTATTGCCATCGCTCAAGAAATTAAAACCATTACCTTAAGCGACAAACTGGTCGAACCAGAGCTTTATTTTATGTCAACCGATCCTTATAACCAGGAACTGTTATTTGAAAACGGTATCACTTTTATTCAAACTCGCGCGGGAAAATGGCGTCGTTATTTTTCACTTAAAAATTTTACTGATTTATTTAAAACGGCTTTGGGTTTAGTCCAAGCAATCTTTAAAATGTATCAAATTTATCCTGATTTAGTTTTTTCTAAAGGTGGTTTTGCCTCGGTCCCTGCCGTCTTAGCCGCTCGACTACTAGCCATTCCTATTTTTATCCATGAATCTGATTCTCACCCCGGTCGAGCCAATCTCTGGGCCGGAAAATTTGCCACCCGAGTAGCCTTGTCTTATGAATCGGCGATGCCGTATTTTCCTAAGGGAAAAATAGCTGTGACTGGCAATCCCTTACGCCGAGAAGTCTTGCAACCTAGTAAAATTGGAGCTTTTGAATTTCTAGATTTTGATCCTAAAATTCCAGTCATATTCATTGTCGGCGGTTCCCAAGGAGCAGTTAAAATTAATAACATTATTCTTGATCTCTTACCTCAATTAATTAATCGTTACCAAATTATTCATCAAACCGGAACGGCCAATTTTAAAGAAGTCCAACAGCTAGCTTCTAATTTACTAGCCAAAAATAGTTTAGCTAAACGTTACAAACCTTTTTCCTATCTTAATAATACCGCCATCAAGATGGCGGCGGGTTCGGCCTCTTTAATCATCTCTCGAGCTGGTTCATCAATTTTTGAAATTGCTTATTGGGGTATTCCGTCAATTATTATTCCCTTACCAGAATCTATTAGTCACGATCAGACTAAAAATGCTTTTACTTATGCCAAAAGTGGTTCCGCGATTGTGATCGAAGAAAATAATCTCCGACCCTCAATTTTATTGTCAGAAATTAACCGACTGTTTGATGAACCAGACACCATGGCCGAAATGAAAAAAGCTTGTCAGAACTTTGCCAAACCCGAGGCCGGACAGACTATTGCTCGAGAAATTTTAAATTTAGCCCTCAGTCATGAACGATAATAAAATTATTACTCGGATTGCCCCTAGCCCCACTGGCTTTTTTCATCTTGGAACCGCCCGAACGGCTTTATTTAATTTTTTATTTACTAAAGCCAAGGGTGGGACTTTTATTTTACGAATTGATGATACTGATCAAGAACGATCAAAATCAGAATACACTCAGGATATTTTAGATTCTCTGGCTTGGTTAGGTTTAAATTATGATGCCGTCTATCACCAATCAGATCGCACTAATCTTTATAAGCAAAAATTAGAAAGCCTCTTAGAAGCTAATAAAATCTATTGGTCAAAAGAAGAAGCAACTGAACCTGGGCAACGAGCCGAGGTCCTACGTTTTCGTAATCCAGGTCAGATTGTGCGGTTTAATGATTTAGTTCGTGGTCCAATTGAATTTGACACTAGCGAGCTCGGTGATTTTGTCGTGGCTAAAGATTTAGATACTCCACTTTATCATTTTGCTTCAGTGGTTGATGATTGTGATTTAGAAATTAGTCATATTATTCGAGGTGAAGATCATATTTCCAATACCCCCCGTCAAATTTTAATGATCGAAGCTTTAGGCGGAAAGATTCCCACTTACGCTCATTTACCAATGATTTTAGCCCCAGACAAAAGCAAACTCTCTAAACGTAAGCATGGAGAAATAGCGGCCATTAAGACTTACCAACAAACAGGTTATCTGGCTCCCGCCTTGATTAATTTTATAGCTTTATTAGGCTGGTCGCCTCAAAATAATGATAAACCTGAAGCTGATGAAATTTTAAGTCTTAGTGATTTAATTAAATTATTCGATTTAGAACGAGTCCAAAAAAGTAGTGCTATTTTCAATTTAGAAAAATTAGCTTGGTTTAACCATCAATATTTAAAAACTTTAAGTCCCGCTGAACTATTAACTCAAGCTGAAACTTTCTTGCCAGTTGAATTTAAAAATCAAAGCTATTATCAAACAGAAATTTTTGAAAAAGTTTTACCTTTATTAATTGAAAGAATCAAAACCTTAGCGGAAATAGGGGATATTGCCAAGGCTGGCGAACTAGACTATTTTTTCCAAGCCCCCCAATTTGAAAAAAGCCTACTTAAAACCACAGAATTTTTACCAGCCCTTAAAGATCTCCTAGATCAATTGACTGAGGCTGATTGGTCAGCCGAAAAAATCAAAAATCAACTTTGGGATTTTGCCACAGAGAAGGGGAGAGGTCAAGTATTGTGGCCTCTGCGCGTAGCTCTATCTGGTCAAACAAAATCACCTGACCCCTTTGTTTTAGCGGAATTTTTTGGTCGAGCCGAAACCCTTAAACGATTAACTAATGCTATCAATCTTTAAATCAAGCAGTTTAAGTTTAATTATCCTGATCGGGCTTCTCGCTTGGCCTAGTCATTTATTATGGGCGGATACTATTTCTGATTTACAAAACAAAGTCGCTGATTTTCAATCACAACGTCAAAAATTAGCGGAAGAAATCGCGGCTCTACAAAAACAACTCCTCACTACCAAAACTCAAAGTGCTTCTTTAAAAAATGAAATTGCAAAAATTGAATTAACTAGATCAAAATTAGCCAAAGAAATTCAAAAAATCCAAGTAGAAATCAAACAAGCCGGAGTCAATATCAATCAACTAGCTGGTCAAATTACTGATAAAAAAGAACGAATTACCGCTAACCAAATTAGCCTCGAAGAAATTCTCCGCTCGATTAATCACTTTGATCGCATTGATCTTTTAGCTAGTTTACTAACTAAGCAATCGCTAGCCGATTGGTGGGCTCAATTTACTAATTTAGATCGACTCCAAAGTAGTCTAGATTCTAAACTAAAAAGTCTTCTGGGTCTCAAACAACAGTTAGAAGTCAAAAAAACTGATCAAGAAATAACTAAAAAAAATCTCGACAAATTAGAAAATCAATTAGCCGATCAGAAAAAAATTGCTGACGTCACTAAAAAAACTAAAGATGATTTACTTTCAATTACTAAAAATAAAGAAGTTAATTACCAAAAATTATTAGCCGACAGGCTGGCTAAAATGAAAAAGGTTCAAGAAGAAATCGATAAAGCCGAGTCAGATTTAAATTTAACTGTTAACCCTAGTCTCTTACCGAAAACTGGCACTGGAGCGCTTAGTTGGCCTTTGGATAAAATTATCATTACTCAAAATTTTGGTCTAACCGCCTTTGCTAAAAATAACACTACTCTTTATGGTGGAAGGGGGCATAATGGAGTTGATTTTGGCACTAGTGTGGGAACAGTAGTAAAATCAGCTCGAAGTGGGGTAGTCCTAGGGACAGGAGATACTGATAAAGTTTGTAAGGGAGCTTCCTATGGCCGATGGATCCTAATTCAACATGATAATGGCTTAACTACCCTCTACGCCCATTTATCCTTAATCAAGGTCTCAACTGGTCAAAGTATCGAAACTGGACAAACAATTGCCTATTCTGGTAATACTGGTTACAGCACCGGTCCTCATTTACATTTTACGGTTTATGCTAGTGATGGAGTCAAGATTGGCAATCTAGTATCTAAAGTTCCTGGTTGCGGAACTTATAATCTACCACTGGGAACTAGTGGTGCTTATTTAAATCCTTTATCTTATCTACCCGCTCGTTAAAAAGTATTCAAAAATTAAAAAGAATTTGTTATAATAAAATAATGAAAAAACAACAGGGGATAATCAAATTAATTATTTTAATTATTATTGCCGTTTTAATTTTAAGTTATTGGGGTATCAATTTACGCCAAGTCGCTGAATCAGACATTGGCCGAGCAAATTTTAGCTATCTAGCTGATCTTTTAACTCAAGGCTGGTCTTATTTAGGTCACTGGTGGGCCACTTTTATCTCTCCTAATTTACCTAACTCAATTAATCTGCTCGATTTTTCTAAATTAGGTAAGGGCTAAAATTAGACTAAAATTAAGTCCTAATAAGACTTTTGGACTTTAAGGATAGAATGGCTTAAAATAAGGCTTTTTAGATAGAAAATAAAGCTTAATTAAGCTCAAAAGACTTGATTTTTAAGCTCCGATATGCTAGACTCTGGACAGTCTGAAACGGTAGCTTTGATTGAATGATAGCTTTAAGTGTCGATTAAGTAATTGATTTGTTGAATAAGGAAGTCTAGCTTGAATAGCTAGCTTTTTTGTTTACTTATTTTATTTTAAAAACCCTCCAAATAGGTCTAGCTGGCCTGATAACCGCAGTGCAGATCAATCCGCTTATGCCAATTGATCTATCTAACACGCCTGCGACTTTAAAGTCCGAACCACCACGGGCACTTACAAGTATTGAAAAAATAATTGTAAGCACTAGTACTAAATACGGTCTGGATACCGAGATGGTTTTGCGTATTGCCAAATGTGAAAGTAGTCTTCGCCAGTTTGATACTGAAGGCAAACTTATCCGTGGTAAAGTTAATCCTCAAGATGTCGGAGTCTTTCAAATCAATGAAAGATACCATTTAAAACTATCTGAAGAAATGGGTTTCGATATTTATTCCTTAGAAGGTAATATTGATTACGCTTTATGGTTAATGAAAAATGGCGGTAATCGTCACTGGAATAGTAGCCGATCTTGTTGGCAAGAAGTGATCGTCAAAAATGATGATGCAAGTGATAAAACCTCTGATTCTAGATTACTAAGCGTGGTTAAATAAGGATAATCAAAAAGAGGGGAACTGAATTCAATATTTTTAAACTATTGATTTGGTTTAGATGTCGCAAGAGCTATCTCAATGATATAATACGACATATGGCGCTCAGAACCCAAAAGACTGGAGGCAGGCAGATACCTTGGACTTTGGAAGAGTTATCTACTGGCCTAGCCAAATTTTATGCTGATAAAGGTCATTACCCAACTGGACCAGAAGTTGACACTTTTCCTTATCTGCCATCAGCTCGCTCTATTGAACGGCGTTTTGGCGGGATAATCAAATTGCGTCAAACACTTAAATTAAACAGCCAATCTGATTTCCGTACGGGTCAACACAGCACAAGACGAGCTCATTTGATCAATCAACGGTCTAATAAGACTGAAAATACTGTTAATGATTTCTTAGTTGAAAAATTTGGTAAAGAGTTCGTCCACCGCGAATACTTCTTTGTTGATGATAAAAGAACTAGAGCCGATTTTTTTGTTTATGATAAAAATGGCGGGTTTTGCGTTGATGTTTTTTACCCCGGCACTAAGCGTAATTTACAAGGCTGTTTAAATAGTAAGCTCAATAAATATACCTCAGAATATATGCGCCAATATCCAGTCATTTTTCTCCAAATGAATAAGGGGATCAATCAGGGGATATTAGACACTCTAGTTCAGAATAAAAAGAAACTCCTAGGTGCTGATCAACACCTGATGGCTTGGGAATCGTTCACAGAGTTCTGCCACGGGCGAAAACGACTGTCCTTAGGTAAATAGAGGCTTGTGTCGTATAAGCTATCCGCGCAAAATCTATGTTGTGCGACATAGGGCTATTCCCAGTAGAATCAATTTTAGCCCTCCCCTCAACTAAAAATCTAAGTTTTCATAAAAAACTAAAAAACAAATTTTACTCTATATTTTGAGTTAGCTCCCCCTTCTCTTAACTAAGCCCCTCTCTATTTTTAAAGTTTTTTTTAAATAAGCTTAATTAAATTTAAAGGGTCAAAATTTTAGCAAAAATGACTCCCCTGGCCCTTTATCCA
>Ga0210057_1010219_pt1 | contig 10685 bp, 9 predicted proteins | sample CryGeyCG2114_010_2_FD_183968 | JGI IMG/M metagenome (GOLD analysis project Ga0210057, IMG submission 183968) | Groundwater microbial communities from aquifer - Crystal Geyser CG10_big_fil_rev_8/21/14_0.10 (SPAdes) (version 2) | ecosystem: Environmental > Aquatic > Deep subsurface > Groundwater ...
CTTATTGTAGTTGAGTCACCGACCAAAGCACGAACCTTTAACAGAATTCTGAAATCAAAGGAATGGGGTAGCAATTACTTCGTCTTTGCAACTGTCGGACACTTCCGTGATCTTCCGTCCAAATCGATGGCAGTCGACCTCACGCATGAATTTGCACCTGAGTATGAAATCATGGAGAAAAAGGCCAATATGGTGGATAAACTCAAGCAACTTGCAGCAGAACATCACGAAGTCATTTTAGCAACTGACCCCGACCGTGAAGGAGAATCAATCTCATATCATGTGGCGTATATTTTAGGATTTGTCGACGAAAAATGGCCGGAGTTTGATCTTAAAAACAGAAATGATCTTAAACGGATTGTCTTCCACGAGATAACACCTTCAGCTCTTGAAGAGGCTCTCAATAATCCTGAGCACCTCCGTGAGGACCTTGTCAAAGCACAGCAGGCACGTCGTATCCTTGACCGTATTGTCGGATATCAGCTTTCTCCGCTTCTCTGGAAGAAAATGGGTAAAAACTGGCTATCTGCGGGTCGTGTGCAGACTGTTGCATTGAGACTTATTGTTGAACGGGAAAAAGAAATCGAGAAATTTGATAAATCTCCGTATTTTCAACTGTATGGTAATTTCATCAATAATGAGCCTATTCGCGCAAAACTTGTGAGCCGCGAGGGGAAAGAATATGAAATCAAAACAAAAATTGATCTGTTCGACGGATCATATGAATTTGTAAAAACAAGTATTGATAAGGACGGGTCTGAGCAGATTGAAAAAGACCTCTCAGACGACACCTTTAAAATAACAGCGGTAGATCAGAAGATAGCAAACCGTTTTCCGCCGCCTCCTTTTACGACATCACTGTTGCAGCAGGAAGCGTTCAGAAAACTTGGATACCCGTCCAAGCTGACCATGCGTATCGCGCAGTCACTATACGAAAAAGGACTGATCACATACCACAGAACCGATTCCTTTAATCTATCCTCGAAGTATGTTTTCTCAGCAAAAGACTACATTATCTCAGCATACGGCAAGAAGTACGCACTTGAAAAACCACGAGGGTTCCGTACGAAATCCAAAAATGCACAGGAAGCTCATGAAGCAATCAGACCTACCAAAGCTGAAAGATCACCGCGTGAGATCAAAAACAAAAAGATGAGTACGCAGGAAAAGAAATTATATGAATTGATTTATTATCGTGCACTTGCAACCCAGATGAAGGAAGCTGAGATTAAAGAAAGTATCATTAAAATATCAAGCGGAAAAGGATACGAATTTGAAGCTACCCATCAACAGGTTATATTCGACGGTTTTTTGCGTGTTCTTGCTCCGGCATTTGTCAAAAACAACACGACAGAGCTTAAGAAATCGGATACCGAAACGGTTACTCTTGAGAAGCTAGATGTTGAGGAAAAGGAAACAAAGCCGCCATACAGATACAGTGAAGCTTCTCTTATTAAAACCCTTGAAGAGAAAGGAATAGGCAGACCGTCTACATACTCAAGTATTATTTCCCTCATTATTGATAAACATTACGTTGAAAAAGAACATCGCTATCTGAAACCTGCACCGCTGGGAGGAAGTATCTCAGATTATCTTTCAGAAGCATTTCCGGATATCTTTGATCTGACATTTACCGCTCATATGGAGGATGATCTTGACGATATCGCAAACGGTGACAAGAAGCTGCTTGATGTTCTGAAACATTTTTATACACCGTTTGAAGTTGAGTTGAATGAACGCAAAAAAGACACCTCAACCATTGATGTCGCAGAAGACAAACTTGAAGAGAAGTGTCCGAAGTGCGGATCAGATCTTGTCGCTCGATACGGCAAATACGGTAAGTTTTATGCCTGTGCCGGATACCCTGATTGTAAGTACATTAAGCCGAACTTAAGATACGTAAACGGCTATAATTGTCCTGAGTGCAAGGGCCGATTAGTCATCAGATACAGTCGCGGCGGCAAACGCTTTTACGGTTGTGAAAACTATCCGACCTGTAAACACGTACAGTGGGCCTTGAAGGTAGAAGAAAAACCGGCAAAAACAGAAGCAGACGCAAAGACTGTTACGAAGCCGAAGAAAGTAACAAAGCCCAAAAAAGCGACAACAAAAACAAAGGTAAAAAAATCTGTTAACAAAAAATAAGTTATGTAGTAAAATTACATATGCAAGGATTGAAATATATTTTCGTATCAGGTGGTGTTATTTCAGGTATTGGTAAAGGCGTTACAACCGCTTCGGTCGCTCTTCTCCTCAAACAGGCAGGATACAAAGTCTCTCCGATTAAATTTGAAAACTATCTCAACATTGATGCAGGTACCATAAATCCTATCGAGCATGGTGATCCGTTCCTCTGTGAAGACGGTACTGAAGCTGATATGGATATGGGCACCTACGAGAAGTTTTTAGGTGAGAATATGACAAAGCACAACTTTGTCACCATGGGAAAAATATACAAGACCGTAATTGATCGCGAACGAAGGTTTGAATACAACGGAGAAGATGTAGAAGCGATCCCTCATATCACTGACGAAATTATCAGAAGAATTCATATTGTTGCGGAGAAAAATAAGTCGGATGTCGTTATTATTGAACTTGGGGGAACAGCAGGCGAATATCAGAACATTTTTTACTACGAAGCCTCACGAATTCTCACACTGAGAAAACCAAACGATGTAGTACACATACATGTCAGCTATGTCCCGACACCCGGACATCTTGGCGAGCCGAAAACCAAGCCGACGCAGCTTTCCGTCCGAACGTTGAATTCGATGGGTATACAGCCTGATTTTATCGTTGCACGCTCTACAAAGAGACTTGATAAACGCAGAAAAGACCGATTTGCGCTTTTCTGCAATATGCACCCTGATGAGATCATATCCAATCCCGATTTGAATAATATATATGAGATTCCTCTTACGCTTCACGAGCAGAAGATGGATCGAATGATTATGGAAAAGCTTCATCTGGAAGTACGGGAACCTGACCTTGCAGACTGGACCAAACTGGTCGAGGAAATTAATACGAAAAAAGATAAAACTATTGAAATTGCTATAGTCGGTAAGTACTTCGGTACCGGTGACTACCAGCTCAAAGATTCTTATGCAGCACTCTTTGATGCTATAGATCATGCCAAATGGCAGGTCGGTGTCGAGGTCAAAACGAAATGGGTGAACTCGGAGACTCTTGAATTTGACGGTCTGTCCGATGAAGAGTCTATGAAAAAGATAGCTGAGATCGTCGGTACTCCCGACGGTTTGATCGTGCCGATCGGCTGGGGAGAACGGGGAGCAGAGGGAATGATTGCAGCGGCAAACTATGCCCGTGTCAAGAAAATTCCATACCTTGGTCTTTGCTATGGTATGCAGCTTGCATGTGTGGCATTCGCGCGTCATGTGATCGGCATACAGGATGCAAATACTGCGGAGAATGAGCCAGAAAGTGCTAATCCCGTGATACACATCATCCCGTCACAGAAAGAGCTAATGGAGCGTCGCGCATACGGTGGAACGATGAGGCTCGGTGCTTGGGAGGCAAAAATACAAAAGGATTCACGCGCATTTGAGTTTTATAAGAAGTACGGTGGTCCTATCACCGAAGACGGCATCACCAGTGAAAGACATCGTCACCGATATGAATTTAATGATGACTATACCGATCAGTTTGAAAAGAACGGTATGAAGATATCAGCACGATCAATTGTTGAACAGCTTGCGGAGATCGTCGAGCTCCCGGAAGATACACATCCTTTTTATATAGGAACACAGGGTCATCCGGAGTATAAAAGCAGACCTCTCAATCCGCATCCTTTATTTGTAGCCTTTATTGAGGCAACAAAGAACCACAATCACTGATGTCCTGCTGAACTTGTTTCAGCGTCTAACTAGTAAATTCTAAAGATTCCGAAACGAGTTCGGGATGACATAAGAGAACTTGTTTTTTTCTTTTCCATTCCGTATAATACTCTATCTATGGCAAACGCAGTTCAATACAAGGAATCAGCACTCTCTATCGGAGACACAATCGCTGTTGACTACAAAATTAAAGAAGCCGACAATAAAGAACGTATTCAGCAATTTGCTGGTATCGTCATCAAAATCCGCGGTGCATCTGATGCAACCCGTATGATTACTGTCCGCAAAATCTCAAAGAGCGGAGTAGGTGTCGAAAGAATTTTTCCTTTGTCATCTCCTCTTATTGATGATATTAAAGTAGAGAAGAAATCTGAGTTTACCAAAGCACGCGCATACTTCATCCGTGATCTGTCAGGCAAAAAGACCCGACAGAAACTCTACAGACAGAAATAAAGACTGCTACCTCACTTATATTTGAACCCCTTGAATATTGATGTGATGTAATTACTCCAGGTATTTGTTGACATTCTTATGGTTTTATGTCATCCTGAATTCATTTCAGGATCTTTATTTAAGATGCTGAAACCCTCCTGAATCGGCGGGCAAAACAATTTCACCATGACAAAAGTAAAAAAACAAATCGGATCGTACGGGGAACAGTATTCTGCACATTACCTTCAAGGAAATGGCTTTCATATTATTGACATAAATAGTACTTCTCGCTGGGGAGAAATTGACATCATTGCAGAAAAGCACGGAACGATTCATTTTGTTGAGGTTAAAACCAGAAAATCTACCAAACAAGGAAAGCCTGTGGAAGCCGTGACATACCAAAAACTAAAAAAATTGACGAGGGCTATCGAGTTTTATATTTTGTCTCACAATCTGTCAAATAAAAAATTTCAGATTGATGTGATCGGAATTGTACTCACTCAGGATAACAAGGTCATTGAAATAAAGTACTACCCAAACGTAGCGGCAGATCTATTTCTTTAGGGGCGTAAAGTTCGGTATTTTTGTGTTTTTAAAGATATACTGAAGCCAGCTTATGAGATCAGGAAAGCGTCTTCCGTCAGTTCTCTTTGAATAATTTTTGATAAAATCTACTACCTTTTTAAACTCTTCGTCCTGTTTATGGGACTGTGTGACCTCCTTAGCAAAAGCATATAACTTCTCTTCATCGACATCTAACTCATACTTGTTGTATCTCAAAAATACGCCGGTTGCGACAATTGATATTCGCTTATTTCCGTTATTAAAAGGATGCAGTTTATTGATAAAGTAGAGGTAACACGCTGCTTTATGAAAAAGAGTAGGGTAGAGGTCCTTTTTATCAAAGGTTCTTCTGGGAATAGAAATGATACTGTCCAGCTTCTCAAAGTAGGTATGGTTATAGTTGGGAGGCGGGTCTTTCACTTTCTTGAAAAAATCGGAAAGAACCTGACATATCACCTGAAAATCATCATGATCTAAGTAGTGCATTGGGGCAAGTTTTATTCATACGAGAGACGTCGCAGAGTTTTTTCATACTTTTGCGTGACTTCTTTGGCAAATTTCTTCGTTTTTGCTTCTCTTTTTGTTTGGGGCTTTTCTCTTTTCCACATTTTGTCTAAAAATCGTACGACGAATTTCATATACATATATTGTACTATATAATGACCAAACTGTTCCAATTATAATAACAGAAATGTGGAACTGAGATAAGTCTTTCCCAAAAATTGTGTAATAATGAAGATAACGTTGTGATGGAAAATCGTGCAGTGATTTGATAAAATAAAGCTTCAGTTTAGACGGCCCCATCGTCTAGCGGCCTAGGACACCAGGTTTTCATCCTGGGAATCAGGGGTTCGAATCCCCTTGGGGTCACCAAACGCGACTTGATCATTCTGAAAGTGCAGAATGTATTGATACAAAGGGCTTATTTCGTGGTTCGAATAGCCCGGATAGTCCCATTGCATTCCTGAGGGGATGAGAAGTTTATGCTGGGAGCAACATTTTTTCACCTGCAGTATTGCGAACAGTAAATCCCCTTGGGGTCACACTATAAAAAAAGACTCGGTTCATCCGGGTCTTTTTTTATACTTGCATAATCCCTACGTCCAATAACATCCCATCTCTTGAATAGATAAAGTGATTTAGTATATCATGTGTTATGCATGTGAAGAATTATGCACTCGGAATATTGGTCATAGCGATCATAAGCTCTCTCATTCTGGTCTTATTTCCTGTAGCCAAGAGCTCAATCGTAAATCGAGAACCTGAACTTCAAATAGCATACTTAAAGTCAAACATCGACTGTACAGCAGATATAAACCTCAATAATGGTCAAAGGATTACTATTAACATATCTGAGAAGATACCGAACTGCATTCGTCTCTACCCACCAGAGGTCTCGCTAGATAACAAATATGCGGCTTTTAGCCTGGATACGCCATTAGCTGACGAGCACAATCAACTCATTATCTTTTTTGTTGATAAAAAGGATTGGGCGAAGGTATATGATTATGGTTCGGCAGATAATGTCGGTATGTCCTTTGATAGAGACCATAATTTACTGCTATCACTCACAAAAGGACAAGTGAAAGAGAGCAAAATGATCATAGTTCCAGATATTCAAACCCATTTTGATAAGGTTGATCCGATGAACAAGGAAATACATTTTTCTGAATCGTTTCCGGCAGATTCGATTATCAAATAACCTTCAATAAACATTCCGAGCGATACGTTTTATTTACAACAGTACAACCTATAGTTTCTTTTCTTCTTATTATTTGCTATAATTAGACTGTCAAAAAGCTATATACAGCACAAAAGCAGTACTTTATGGTAGCTTTTTGGCATTTATTTCTGTTGTACATTCAAAATTTGCGGATTAACAAGTGAGCAGCGCTTTAAGCACCTACTACGTGTTTAGAGCGCTGCTCATTTCGGAGTAGACATATAACTCATAGGAGGTATTTCATGGCTTGGGAAAGTAAGACTCATCAGTTCGGTAGAGAAGAAGTTTCGATGCTGCAAATGTATTCGGCAGAAAATCTTGCCCAGTCGCTACTCAGCTCTATGTCCGTGGTGGCACTCCGTGCACTCGCGGAGGTGATGCTCAACGGCGACAAGGAGAAGCTTGATGCTCTTCTCGCCAATGAAGAGTTAACGGCTCACTGGAAGCAGTACGAGAATGATCCGTTTATTGATGAGCGAGATTACAAGTACGCTCTTCTGCTCCTGCAAAAATTACAACAGAATACACCCGCCTGACGAATCAAATCGCCGGGCAACTAATCCGTATAGATACTATCTGGACGGGATTCTGCGAACAATCCGCAAGCATAAGCTCATAGCTTACACACAAGAGAAACGCCGCCTAATGGCATGATTGATTATTCATCAGATCATTAGGCGGTTTTTCTATGGATAAATCCCCTTTTTTTTTGAAATGTGAACGTCTGCACCCTGCCCGTAGGCAGGATGCAGAAAGCGATTTGTACTACGTTTCAGGATGGAACGCACGTCCCAGCCGCCACGGTGTCCCGAGAATCGGGAGGAGGAAGCGGTCTAAGCCGTACCAGCCGGCAACACGCCAAGCAAGCACAAGCAAAACCGAGAACGCAAAGAGCATCGGATTGGAGCTCGCACTGCCAGACATCATGAACGACCAGTTCATAAACCCGCCGCCAAAGGCGGCGATGCCCGTGAAAAGGCCAATGATCAGAGCAACACCTATCAAAATCTCCGAGTACATGATCAACGGACCGAACCACGTGTGCCATTCGGCATCGATCATGAACTGTAGGTACGTCCTCCACCAGTCAAACGAGACGAGAGGACGACCTTCCGCAGGAATTGACGCGGCCCTCGTCCAAAATCCGAGGATTGCCTCGCCGCTGTGCCAGGCGGGGTTTTCCAGTTTGTGAAAACCGGCTTCAAGCCACTCGTAGCCCACAAGAATTCGAAGGGCTAACCAAAGCGGAGCAGAACCGGTATTCTCAAACAGAAAACGGGAGAAAGGAGGTTCCTCAACGACTACGGGTGTAGCGTCCCGCGCAAAGAAAAAAACGCCGACTGCGGCGGCAGCGCCTGCAATCAGAAGCCCACGAAGTCCCATGAGCATCCACCCGAATACTGCGGCCAAAACAACAACTGCAACTTTACCTAACATGTGTGTTTCTCCTTTATTCATCGAACGCACGATACATTCTGCCAAAGTGAGATTGGAAAATCCCGGATCCCTGTCCTATCTTCAGAAGACCGTATTAACTTTGGCATACAAAGATCCATCAAACCTCTCTATGCCAAAGTTAATAAAACAAGTACAAATCTCATTATTAAAGAACAGCCCTGGTAAAATACAGCTTGCGTATTTACAGAGAAGTGACATTATAACACTTATTAAGACATTTATAGAATCATTAATATCGGCCAATAGCCCATCTATCATCATTGGCTTCCGGTGCACTTGTACCGGAAGCCAACATTCACTATCTGTTACAATACCTCCATGAGAAAAACACTCATACAAATCATAAAAACGCTTTTCTATTTCATACTTTTTTTGTCTGTTATAGGTTGCACTTCACTTCTGATTCTACTAGCATGGAAACCGGAGCTGGTCATACAGCAAATCCAAACACACTTTGTCAAACCGGAACCGATTGAAAAAATCGAAATAAAAGGCGTCGGCGTACTGGGCGACAGCCAGTCTGATGAGTATCGATCAGACGACAACAGAGGGGTGAATTATCCGACCTCGACCTATAACTGGGTTGAGATTCTTGCTCAAGATCGAGACCTCAACTTCGGAACATGGAATTATTACGAAGAACCGCGAAGACAAGGATATGAGTACAACTTTGCAAGATCAGGTGCAACTGCCCAAACAATGATCGATCAGGGACAGCATACCGGACTGGCTGAATATGTAAAAAAGGGTGAAGTGAATACCATCATTATCTACGTCGGTGCCAATGATTTTGCTCCATATCTATATGACAATGCATACAGTGCTATCTACAACGAGGAAATGAATAGAGATCAAATCATTCAAAAAGAAAATGATATTGTAGCAAATATTCAGACTGCAGTAGAGACAGTACAAAATGCCGGTGAAGTCCAAATATTTCTTGTAACCATACCGGATTGGGGGAACCATACCGCTGTAAAAATCGGTTTCCCTCTCCCGTACAAAAGATATCTCGTGACTCAGGTCATAAATGAAACAAATACCAAGTTGACTCTGATGGCAGAAGAGTATAACGTTCATGTTATCGAGACAAATGACTTTTATCAGAAATTACGGGGGAATGATACGGATTATCAGGTCAAGGTAGGAGATGTCATTCTTGATCAGTATATCGGTCAGAATAACCCGAGAAACTTATTTTTATCTGATGGTATTCATCCGGGAACGGTTCTAAACAGTTTATTTGCCAATTACCTTATCGATCATATAAATCGGTATATAACCTCACCGATAAAGCCATTGACAACTGATGAAATTCTGAGAGTAGCAGGACTTCACTAGAACCGATAAATATCTTCACGTGCAAGTCTGATTGATGCTCCCATTTGTGAAATCGGCACCTTCTGCGGATCGAATTCCAGAGGATTCGTAAGTTGAAGAATTCCCTGCATCCGACGAAACGGATCGTTAGGAACAGCAAACGGCAGCGTAATTCCTGATTTGTAACCGTTTTTATCAATCTGAAACAATAAATGCTCGGCATTGTGACGTATACGCAGACCGTCGACCACCTCCTGCTCCTCAGGACGTAAAGAGCGCTGAAGAGCTTTAATACTTTTATCAGGATTTAAAGAAAATAATTCAACGAAATGAGTATCACCAATGGCTTGAACGATACATCCGAATAGTCCGTGAGTACTTTTTACTACCGTTGATCGCAACCCGGGAGCAAATACCGCCTCAGCTATTATTTGTTCCCGTGACCAGTCTGCAGCCTGTATAGAAAAATCGGCACCCAGTTCATCACCACCGTTATCATACAACGAAATACTGGCTGTCCCTGCAGGTAAATGTACATCATAGGAAGCCAACACCTCACCGGAAGGAAGCACTCCCAGACGGTATGACACAACATGAGCTGCCTCACCCTCGGGTTTTTCATCAACATGAACAGTCCGGGAAAGATATCCACTATCAGGATGGAATTCAAGTCCCACCCCTGTGGCTGAATCAGCGGAGATCAATGACGGTTTCGGTAACTCAAAAAATGACATGGGAATCATTATATGAGTACGGCGTCAATTAATCAAACACAGCTTACCGGCAACACGTTGAATTTTGAGGCTACATTTATACTCTTTGATATGTAAATTCTGCCTCTCACCTACTGGACGAACGCTAAGATATATCTATAATAAAAGTATTGATGCTTACACTCGAAGCACCCAGAGCACAGCAATTTGTCCGCGATATCGAAGCAGCTTTCACTGCTGCACCTCCATATCAATCACTGGATCCGTTTCTCCTTGATAAGCTACCCAGTGATGAAGCCTTTAAAACAAGAAGGAGACTGGCAGTACAGGCTTTGATTACGGCAAATGGTGAAAAAGTCGATCCTGACTCACATGCATTTATGGCAGAATGGGCGTCTTACATCAGCCTTATGGATCCCTTGGCGCAAGTCGGCTTTTCAGTCGATTTAGCACCTCAACAATTTGAATCCGGAAGGCCGGGAAGACATGGTATTGATCTTGTAGTTGCTCATGAAAAGGGTAGCAGTGTAGATCCGATACTTGGAATCAATATCAAACTGCAACGACTAAAGGAGACTACCGCTTCCGATAGCCATCGCTATGATCCGGCTATTCAAGGCC
>Ga0210057_1010220_pt1 | contig 10684 bp, 13 predicted proteins | sample CryGeyCG2114_010_2_FD_183968 | JGI IMG/M metagenome (GOLD analysis project Ga0210057, IMG submission 183968) | Groundwater microbial communities from aquifer - Crystal Geyser CG10_big_fil_rev_8/21/14_0.10 (SPAdes) (version 2) | ecosystem: Environmental > Aquatic > Deep subsurface > Groundwater ...
AATGGTTATCCAAAGAGGGGCAATTTGAGCGATGCGTAATTTTTTCATACAAATAAATTAAACCAGCTTTTTATAAATTTTTTCATATTTATCAACCATTTGTTTTAAAGTAAAATTTTGTTCAACGCGAGCGCGACAATCTATTCTTTTAATAATATCGATTTTTTTGATGGCTTCAACCATTTCTTCTTTGTTATCAACAATAAAGCCGGTTTTTTTGTCTTCAATTACTTCCGGCACGGAACCGCGTCTGTAGGCGATTACCGGCGTTCCGCAAGCCATGGCCTCAATCATAACCAAGCCAAAGGGCTCCCGCCTGTCGATTGGGAAAAGTAAAGCTTTCGCGCCGCCAAGCAATTTTACTTTTTCGTTAAAATCGAGCTGGCCGACAAAATTAATATTTTCTTCATTAAACAACGGCTGAACTTCATGAAGAAAATAGTTCCATTCTTCGCCGCCAACAATATTCCCGGCTACCAAAAGTTTTACTCCTGCATCTTTGGCAGCGGCAATGGCGCTTACAATTCCTTTTTCTTTATTGATTCTGCCAAGATATATAAAATAATCGTCGGGCGTTTCCCTGAATATATATCTTTCGGGGATAATCCCATTATGGACAACCCCCAACATTGGAATACCGTTTTCATCGGCGCTCTGGCGCTGGTCTTCGGAAATAGCGCAAAATTTTATTTTATTATAAGCCTTATAGGCTTGAGCGGATATTGAGTCTATCGGGCGATGAAGTGTTGTTAAAATTGGCGCTGTTTCCGAAAGGCAAAGCGGAAACATAAAAAAATCGAAATGATTGTGAAATAAATCAACAGAGTTGCGATAACGATAAATTTTTTCAAGAGCGGCGCTAATATAGGCGTGCGGGCTACGCAGACCTTTTTGCAGCCAAATCGCTTTTTCCGTTAAAGAAATTAACTTTGCCGAAGTTGCTGAATCGCCCGAAGCAAAAAGCGTAATGTCGTAATTTCTCGCTACTAATTCTTCGGTAAGTAAAGACAACATTAACTCAATGCCGCCATAAGTTCTTGGCGGCACGGAAATCCAAAGTGGGGCTAATTGGGCTATTTTTATTTTTTTCATATTTAAAAACTGCGCATCCGCAATTCTATATATTATACCACCATATTTAAGTAATAATACCTAGTAAATCTTCAACCGTAAAATCTTTTTCTTTTCGAGAATAATCAACTCTTGTATCAGCAAGTTTATCATATAAATTCAGCCGGTATTTCAGCAGATTCTGATAACAACGTTTTAAAGTTTCTATTTTATTTTCCCCAGACAATGGCTTATATAAATCCCCCCAAATTACTGGCTTGGGGTCGGCAAGATAAAGATTAATCATTTTTTCTACTATAAATTCCGGAGTTTCAAGATAAACAACCTTTGTAAGTTGTTTAAGTTTTAAAAGCAATTCCGGCGGCAGATAAACTACGCTGCCGGTTGTGTCCATAACTATATTGTTTTCGTTTTTGTTATTTTCGATTTCTGCCAGGCTATTTTCAAGAGATTTGGTCTCAAAATCAAGGTACCGACGACTATTCATTGCGTAGCGCTCGTCATAAGGCTGGCCCATCCAACGACTTACATCATTAACCCCTTTGTACCCCAAAAGCGCCGATTCAGAACTCAATTCTTTTTCAATCAATTCGTCGCAAGAATATTTTCTATAACCTCTTTCTTTTTCCAAGCGCTTGGCCCAAAACGATTTTCCCGCGCCGGACATACCAACAAAAGAAATAATCATATGTTTAAATTAAATAGGCAAAGATAAAAGCATTGATTTTAATTCGGCGTAGTCATTTTTAATTTCAATTTTGCGCTTGGGATTTTTCGCCAAGTCCACTATAGCTTGGCTATCATCAACTTCAATTCCAGCATACTCTTTAATTGAATCCGCAAATTTAATAGGCGAAGCCGTACTAGTAATAATTTTAGTAAAATCATTTTTTCCATCTTCGGCCGCCACCCAGGCCACGGCAGTATGCGGGTCTAAAAGATAATTTTGTTCGGTGTAGACTTTTTTTATAGCGGCGGCTGTTTCTAAGTCGGTAACTTCTACAACTTTTATTAATTCTTTAAACGCGGCGTGATTATTATCAAATACCTTCAAAATGCGCGCGAAATTGCTTGGATTGCCGATATCCATAGCGGTGGACAGAGTTTGAACGGTTTGCTGCGCTTGAAAAACACCGGTTTGATAATATTTATAAACCTCGTCATTTTCATTATTCGCCACTAAAAATTTATTAAACGGCAAGCCCATTTTTTTTGCAAAAATACCGGCACAAACATTGCCAAAATTACCGCAAGGCACAACAAATTCCAATGTATCCATCGGCATTTGAGCATAGGTATAAACATAATAAATAATCTGCGGAATAAGCCTACCCACACTTATTGAATTTGCTGAAGATAAATTAAGATTTTTCAATTCAGAATCGACAAGGGCTTTTTTTACTAAAGCCTGACAATCATCAAATACTCCGTCTACCTCAATTGAAAAAACGTTTTCAGAGACCCGTGTTAATTGCTCTTCTTGTAATCTACTTACCTTTCCTTTGGGGTAAAGCGCAACTACTTTAATATTAGGCACATTAGCAAAACCATGCGCTACCGCTCCGCCCGTATCCCCGGAAGTTGCCACTAAAATAACCGCTTTTTTATTTTCTTTTTGCAAAACACGGCTCATAAGCAAAGCCAAAGAACGCGCGGCAATATCTTTAAAAGCCATTGTCGGACCGTGAAATAATTCTAAAATAAAAAAATCCCCTACTTTTCGCAAGGGAATAGGAAAGTTTAACGCCTTATCGGCGATTTCTTTTATTTCGGAAGAGTCCATTTCGCCTTCCAGCCATTTGCTTAATACCTTAAAACCCGCTTCCGGCAAGGAATTATTTTTTAAATCGCTTATTTCTTTTTGAGAAAACTGCGGAAAAGATTCGGGGAAATACAACCCGCCATCCGGCGCCAGGCCAGCAAGCAATGCTTGTCTAAAATCTACTGTCGGAGAATTTTGATTTAAGCTAAAAAATTTCATCTAGCCTTTTAAATTTAATTAGATTTAAGAAAATTTTAAAATATAATTAACTCAAAGTCAATTTGCTCCAATACGCCGCCCGCCTGGCGTATTCATAACATGCCAACAAACTCCAGTTTGTTGGTATGTTATTTGAGACGGTAGGTAACGGCGTGGCCGACTTTGCCGACCTGCTCCACTTTGCCTTCCGCTTCCAATTCATCCAAATATCGCACGGCCGTGCGACTGGATACGCTTAGCACTTGGCGGATTTCAGCGTTGGAAAGTTCCTTGCCTTCTTTAAACAAGACCAGCGTCTTTTGCTTGCGGGACTCCTTTTGTGAAGCCGTCTCAACCGCCGATTTACAGATACCAACAAATTCTTCTTTCGCGCTCGTCCCGTGCTTTTTCGCTTCCTGCCGCGCAAAAACAACAAACGCTACAACCGCCACAGCCAGAAAAATAATTGTGAACATTAAAATTGGGGCCATAGAGTTAGTTTAATTTTTAATATTTAAACAACATCCTTACATTCTCAAGTTTGTAAGGATGTTGTATTGCGCTGGAAGGATTTGAGAAAATTGACAAATATTTTGCCGTAAGGAGACAGGGTGTGCTCAACAAACTTGCCGCGGTATTTTTTATTGAGTAATCCCGCTTGATAAAGCCGACGCGTATGCTCACCGATAGTTTTTTCGTTTGCTTCAAGTGTTTTAACAATATCTTCTAATGTTATACCATCACGCTCGGCAATGAGAAGTAGTATTTCTATGCGGTAGTGATTGGCGACGCCCTTAAGATGTCGTTCCATTTGTTTTGCTGTTTTAATCTTTATTTTCCCCATATCTTTATTATACACAACAAACCAACATTCTCAAGTTTGTAAGGATGTTGTTGGGATTGGCGCCAGCGCCAGCTGGCGGGAAAAGGCGACTATTATTGACAATTTAAGGCCTTGCGCCAGCCGGCGACTTGGGCTTCGGACTCCGAGCAAAACCACTTTTCACCGTGGGCTTCGTCAATTTGAGTTTTTGAATAAGAACCGCAGCCAGGCAGATGATAAATTTTTTCGCCAGAGGTATTGATATTTCCTTTAATCTGACATGAGGTATCGCTAGGCGCTGAAGAACCGGTTGACGCCAAAGTTTCTTTCGTGGTCTTCGAAACCGACGGACAAGCGTTCCATAGTCCGCGTTTTGCTTCTCGCGCTTCCTGTTGCGCTTTCAAAAACTGGTCTTGATATTTAATGTCCGGCGGATAGGAATAAGAATATGCAAAACCCCGCTTAACCAATTCCAAATTCACCAAAACATCATCCAGCCAAACATAACACAAAAGCCGATTGTATTTGTCTCTGTCTGTAATATCTTTTTCTAATCGCACCATCTTGCCCTCAACCAATTCTTTATTTTTTTTAGACGCTTCAACGCCAAAACACTGCACCGATTTCCGCGGATCAACGGTCTCCGGCGTATCAATCCCGATATATCTAACCTTTTCTCCGCCTTCTATTTCAATCGTGTCGCCGTCAACAACGCGAACAACTTTCACCAAATCACCTACATTATCGTTTTTGTTCCCCGGAGTAATTTCTTTTAGAATATTAGCCGCGAGATTGCCTGTCGGCGCCGTATTGCTTGGCTTAAAACTACTGCCGATGGCGATACCGATAAATAACGCCAAAATCATTCCCGCAATAATCAAAAATTTTTTTGAAGCGAAAACATTCATCATTTTTTATCTTTTGTAAATTTATTTTCCTAATTTTTTGTTGGCTACCTTTACATTCCGACATTCTCAAGAGTGTTGAAATGTTTTTATAAACTCTACGAATTTTTCTCCATAAGGCGATAGTGAATGAATCACGCTTCTGCCTTGATACTTTTTATTCAAAAGACCGGCTTGGACTAATCGCCTGGTATGCTCGGAGATGGTTTTAAAGTTTTTGTCCAAATTTTCGGCAATTCCATCCAGCGTGATATCGGGATTTTTAGAAACCAAAAGCAAAATATCAATTCTGTGATGATTGGCCACGCCTTTAAAATGTCTCTCAAATTGTTTTGCCGTCTTCATATTTTTATTCTAACAGAATATTCCGACATTCTCAAGAATGTCGGAATATTTATTTTAATCTCCTTCGGGTCGCGGGGGATTATTTTTTCCCGCTGCCGCAAAATTTCGCGCTAACTTCATCATAAATTTTTGGTTATTATACTATTTTAAAAAAAATCTCATCACCATCTTGTAAAACATCAAATTCTTTTGGTGGTCTATTATTTAACAAAAAACCCAATTTTCCTGGCGGATATTTCTTTGGAATTTCTGGATGGGAAGAAAAAATGAAATATAATTGATCAACAAAGGTTATACCCATAGAAACTACCGCTTCTTCTAAATTTTTTTCGGTAATCTTTTTTAACTCTTCGTCGTAAAAAATTTTAATTTTTATTGGTTTTGGAAAATCTCCCATAAATTTTATTTCCTTGCCCTGAATTTGTCGAAGGGTTCGACCTTTTTGTTATTTCATTATAACATTCTCACATTCTCAAGAATGTTGGAATGTTTTTAGAACAATGTTACTTGGTGATTTCTTCAATTGATATAAATTGTTGGCGGGGCTTTCTCTTAAAGAGCGCCAATTCTTCTTTAGGAATAATTTGATAAGAAAAATTATTCAATTTTTCCAGTGGAACGAAAAATAACTCAAGTGGATTTTTTGGGTTTCCGCCAACGCCAATAGCCACAAAAACCGGAATCCCGCGGCTCTTGCCGTATATCCTATAATTATCTCCTTTCCTTTTATCCCAATCTATGCCACCTTTAAAAAAATAAGAACGGTACTTACACTCAACCGCAAAAACTTTTCCCGTCTTAATATGCCGGAAGGTAAAATCGGGGTTGGAATCCGACTCAACGGAACGTTTAAGCGCCTTAGAAAAATCTCGGGTCTTGTCCATAACGGTCCAACTATCTGCCGGGAAGAGCGAGGCGATATAATACTCAAAACTATAGCCCTTTCCGTAATAATCGTAATATCGCCAAAGAAAAATTCCAAAGAGAACTGCCGCCGCCGCGTCTATAATACGCCAAGCTCCAATATTTTTAAGATAAAGAGGAACAATGGGATTAAATACTATGACTGCAATTATAAAAGCGGTTAGCCAGTAAAACTTCCTACTTATAAAAGTGGTGTAGATAAGAATAATGCCGGCGATAGAAACTACCCAGCGCAATATCATAAAGTCCCCACGATAAAAGCCAGCCGCCGCGACCAAAAGCACCGCGACAACAACCCATACAAAGATACGTAAAATTACCGCCGGGTTCATAAATTTATTTTAACAAATTTCCCGCAAAAATAAAACCATTAATAACATTCTAACATTCTCAAGTTTGTAAGGATGTAATTGTGAGTTATTAATGGCATAAATTTATTTTCCTAATTTTCTTGCCCCGTAGTGAACGCCCTGCGTTCTACTACTGGGGTTTGTTGGCCAAGTTACCATAGCCCTAAAATTTTCCAATTATTATGATACTTTTGAAAGTTTTTAGATTTTAGGTATTTCCACTGAAATGTCCTTGGGGCTTCTTTACTTTTTGCGGGTCTTCCTTTAATCCATTTTTGGTAATCTATCTCTGCAGTTTCAGCAACAATGGCCTGTGGAATAATCCAATATTCTGATTCGCCATCGTCTTTCAAAAAAACAAATATATAAAAGAAGTTTTTGCCGAGTGTTTTCATTGGGTTATGCCCGACAATAAAACCACCCGTTGTTAAACGACCTGTCTTTACTTGAATATTGGCTGTTCGTTTACCATCTATACTTGAAGATAGAATATCTATATTGGGCACGTTCTTCAGGGTAATAGTAGCGATTGCACCACGTTTAGAAATTTCAGCTGCGACAAAATGTTCACCGGTAATGCCGGTAAAAATTTTATGGCCAATTTTTTTAAGCGGTTTTTGCATAAATTACTTTTCAATTAAACTTTCGACTTTTTGTTTTGCTTCTTCTAATAATTCTTTTGCCTTTTTGCGGGCTTCGTGGGATTTTTGGACCAAGTCGGCGATTTTTTGCTGGGCAGATTTTGGCAAGACGGGTATAAGGACGCTTTTAATTCGTTCGGGTCTCCAGTGTGTAATTACAGAACCTCCACCATCGCGTTCTGCTTGCATTTGACCGAGGATAGAATTCAGACATAGAGCCAAGTATTCGTTTTCAATTTCTTTATCTTTCATTTTTAACCTCAAAATCCCGCTTGAGATAATCCCCTCAGTTTGTCTCCTCACCACATACGCAATTCCTAGTGTTGCATCTTTGGTCAGTAAAATTTCGCCAACCTTTGGCTCATGATTATTTTTCAGTTTCTGATATAGCTCCTCGCCCAAATACTTTTGATCCTTATCCTCTATGCCGTATTTTGAAAGACTACTTACACGGATGAATAATCTTCCCTCATCTTGATATGCTTCGGCTCCGGGTTCAATCCCTTTTTTCATTGATACTAACTCACCAAGTATTCTCGCATTTTTGCTTTTGATTTTTTCAATCAATTTATTATATTTCGGCTGGAAGTATTCGGCGTCGGCGCGATGAGCGGATTTTACTTCTGAGAGATTGACGATATATGACAAACTGTCCTCAACCTCTCCGCCAGAGGCGGATCCGCCTTTGGCGGAAAAATCTTTCAATCCTAACTCCTCCAAAAGCAAATTTTCGGCTTGGGAGTAAAGATGATTTGAAGTTTTTATTTGGTTTTGAATTTCTTGAAAATAATTCGCGATCTCATTTTGTTGTTCAATAGTTAAAACGGGTATGATAAATGATCTAATTTGTTCAGAGTTTAGATATGACTGGACATTTCCAGTAATCAGCCGTTCTATTTGTAGTTGTCCAGGCTTTGAGGCGAAAAAGAAACCGACGAAATACGGATTTATATTTTTATCCGCAATTCTCACCGCAGCTATATTTTGGTTTATATTCCCCTCCTTAATTTCGTCTTGAACAATTGCCAACTCACCGGTTGCGCCAACTGCGGCAAATAAGATATCGCCCGGCTTGATTGCTGATTTTTTGTTTTGTTTATGAAATTCTTCCGTACAAAAAACTAGTTCCGATCTATCTATTAAAAGGTTAGAAAAGTTTTGAGAACGGACGAAAGGAATACCCGATTTATCAAAAACGCCTCCGCTTGGTGTAGTGCCATAGGCTACTTTCCCTATTTCTCCTAATGTTTTTGATTTTTGAGATTTAAGATTTGCGATTAAATCTAAATACTCTGGCTGATAGTATTCCGCATCGAGCCGCAAACCGCCCTCAAGTTGTGATTTTTGGATTATTGAATATTGCATAGCTATTTTCTAAATCTAATGAGTGATACTATCTATTTTAATAATCTCATATTTTGCCGTTTGTGATAATTAGAATTCTTATAATCTCGTCCATTACACTATGCTTTTTTATAGTGTAATATTTCGCATTTTATTACACTATCAAAATTTATTGGCTACCACTTTACATTATTTTACAATATCAAGCAGTTTTCTAAAGAAATACAACCTGTTTTTCTTTTTATTGTTAGAAACTATTACTTGATTTTCTTCTAATTTTCTAAGGAGCTTAAAAGCACTGTCCCTAGGTATTTTGGAAATTTTTATAAAATCTCCGCTTTGAAAAATCGGCATCACAAAAAGCGCGTCAAGAATTTTGATGCTGAATTGCGATTTAGTTAATTCTGTTATCCGTTGTTTCTTCAGTCCATAAAGATTGATAATTTTTTTGGCTTTAGCTATGTTTTCCTTTGATTGCTCTGCTACAGCTTGAAGAAAGAAAGTAATCCATCCTTCCCAATTATTGTTTTCGGAAATATCAAGTAATGCCCTATAATATTCATCTCTGTGCGATTCCAAATATTCGCTTAAATAAAAAGACGGATAGAAAATAGCTTTTTTGAAATATAAAAACAAAGGTAACATCATCCTGCCAACTCTGCCGTTGCCGTCCATAAAAGGGTGAATCATTTCGAATTGAGCGTGTACTATAGCAAGTTGAACAAGTAAATCTTTATCATCGCTGTGGATATATTTTTCCAAATTGGACATTAAGTCGCTAATCTTTTCGGCTGAAGGTGGGACATAAGTTACTTGTTCAATAGTGGCGCCAGATTTTCCAATAAATACCTGCTGACGCCTGAAATTTCCCCGATCTTTGTTTGCGCCCCTTACGCCCTGTAACAAAATTTCGTGGGCTTTTTTAATAACTCGCGTCGAGAGAGAAAATTTTTCCATTTCATCAATCGTTTCCTTTAACGCTTTTCTGTAATTTATAACTTCCTGAATATCTTCGTATTTTTTCGCCTCTTTTTGGGGATTAGCTTCATATTCCAAAACTTCTTTTAATGTCGCTTGAGTGCCTTCAATGCGGGAAGATAATACGGCTTCATTGGTCGCCAACGGACTCAAAAGTACTGATGGATTGGGAATGGTCTGTAACAGTCCGTCAAAGCGAGCAATTTCCGCATTTGCTTTGCCAATAAGATGAACGAACGATTCCCATTTTAAATTTTCTATTGGTAAATTTTTGGGCGTGTAACTGTTTTTCATATTTTTGATTTTAGCTACTTCCAAAAACTAAATTTTTGCTTTATTTTCGACTTTTTAGTTGTCCCCAGATGATGCTTGACAAACTATACTGGCTTGATACACTGATAATGTCTTTTGGTTCTATCCCTAGAACTGAAAGGGTATTACATCCAAGGGTCACCCTCCGCGAGGAGGGTGGTTTTATTTAAACTCTTTCTCTAATTCCGCCTTATGCTTTAATTCTTTACCCCATATATCTTCAATTTCCAAGACATCGGTATATCCATCCGCTCCCGTTCTCAACTCTTGAGATACATTGTTTTTTGAAGAAAAAATAAAGACCTTTTTGCCATGATTTTTTAAATAGGTTACAAGCGCTAAAAAGTCAGAATCTCCAGTAAAAAATACCGCAATACTATATTTTTGAAAATGATGAAGAGCGTCAATGGTAATTTCTACATCCATATTGCCTTTTTCCTCTATTGATTCCCCTTCCTTGCTTACAATGCTAATTCTTTTCAACTCTTTTTTAATCACCGCAAATCCTAGACCCTTTTTCAAGAATGTGAAAAATCTATGTTTCCCATCCAAACTATAAGACCTTGTACCTTCTGCTGGATATGCCGTGTAGTAAAAAGCTTTGATGGTAGTCCCGTTGAATTTTTCTTTGATATACTTCATTGCCCTCTCAAAATCCAGAAATTTGCCTTTCGCTTTTAGCGCATCCCATAAATTTGACGCGTCAATAAAAACATAAACAACATTCTCATTTTTCGTTTCTTGGATTTTCTGGTTAAACATACTTTTATATAAAACTAAATTTTTGCTCTTTGGCGAATTTGATAAACGCCTCGGCGATTTCATCAAGGTCGTGATTAATAACTAAATTACCTTCATTATCTTTAACAAAATTTCCGTTTTTATCCTTTAGATAAACATACTCCCCTGAACTATTTTTGCCCGATTTTTTACTGGCTGCCATAAAGATTGGATAATCTTCTTTATAAGAACAAATTGGACCTTGTTTTGGATTATTATTCCATTTTTGAAGGAAAAGAAGACTAGTTTTA
>Ga0210057_1010221_pt1 | contig 10682 bp, 8 predicted proteins | sample CryGeyCG2114_010_2_FD_183968 | JGI IMG/M metagenome (GOLD analysis project Ga0210057, IMG submission 183968) | Groundwater microbial communities from aquifer - Crystal Geyser CG10_big_fil_rev_8/21/14_0.10 (SPAdes) (version 2) | ecosystem: Environmental > Aquatic > Deep subsurface > Groundwater ...
CCAGGACATGCCTGCCACTGATACTCCTGTTCAAATGGAAGAACAAGCTCCTGCAGAGACAGCTAAAGTTGCTCCAGCAGTAGAAAAGAAAGCTGAAGCAAAAAAAGCCGTTGCTAAAAGCAAGAAAAAACCAGCTAAGAAAGTTGTCCATGCCAAAGCAAAGACAAAAAAGGTAAAGGGTAAAACCAAGCCTAAAAAAAGCTAATTAAGCAAAGAAGCGAAAAGTCGATTTGATTCGAAATGAGTGAGGCGAACCGGCACAATACAATTGGAAAGGTTCGCTTCACTTTTTGCAAACACTCTCACGTAATTTGTCGTATATCCTTCCCACCAGCCCTCATGGTTACAACGTTCAAACAAAACCTTATTTTCAAGTCCCACCTGTTCCTGGGAAAAAGCCGCTAGTTTAGCGTCGCCGAACATCATAATAGTTCTGACTCGCGCCTTCTTGGTGGCATAGTGGATCTGATCCTCCATGCGCGCCGAAATAGTTTTATTTCGACGAGAAAAGGGGAAAGGATGAAAGTGGCTAATGGGCAACTCTCTGAGCAGATTGTAAGTATTTTGAAATTGCGCCTCACTTTCTCCTGGATGACCTAAAATCACATCGGCGCCAATCCCGGCATTAGGAAAATAATCCTTAATCATGGCGATAATGTCCTTATACTCGGCGACACTATACTTGCGACGCATAAGTTTAAGCATGTCATCATCACCACTTTGCATGGGAATATGAAAATGATCCAAGGTTTTAGGGCTGGCCTTTAAAACCTCGAGCAGTTTCTTAGTAATGGTATTGGGCTCGACCGATGACAGGCGAAAGCGCTCCAATCCATCGACCTCAAGCAGGCGCTCTACTAGTTCATGAAAGGCGACACCTGAAGCTTCTTCGTACTCGCCTATATTCACGCCTGTCAGAACGATTTCCTTAAAACCCTTGGCAACCAGTGCCTTGGCCTCTTTTAAGCACTCCGAGACGGAAATGGCCCTGCTGCGACCGCGCGCCTGGGGAATAATGCAAAAAGAGCAAATATAATTACAACCATCCTGAATTTTTAAAAAAGCGCGCGTATGCCCCTCTGATTGAGTGGTGGCGGCCCCCCAAAACTCATTGGTCATATCTACCTTAACAATCTGGCCATCCTCTTCATCCAGATAGTCAAAAACCTTATATTTTTCAGAATTTCCCAGCACCAAATCCACACCCTGTATGGCAGCTATTTTTTGTGGCTCCATTTGAGCGTAACAGCCCACCACAACGATCTTACCCTCAGGTGATGACCGATAGGCCTTGCGAATCAGATTGCGGCAGGTTGAGTCCGCCTGATCGGTTACAGTACAGGTATTGACCATCACCAGCTCGGCCTCATCGCCAAAAGGCACGACTCTGTAGCCTCTATCGACAAATCCCTGCACCAGAGATCCTGTCTCAGCGAAATTTAGGCGACAGCCAAGGGTGTGAAATGCCACTCTCTTATCGCCTGTACTTGTCGTGTCAATGCTCTTTTCCAAATCTGGCCCTCATCGAAATTGCGCCTCACATTAAAACGAATTGGGTTTAATGACAACAGCATTATAAAAATAATCGCTTAATTTCCCTTTATTTTTGCATACTCAGAACTTTTCCATTTGACAAAAATACCAAACTTTTCTAAATAATTGCCTACGGTTTTTTTTTGAAAGTTTGGGGTCTCTTAGCTCAGTTGGTTAGAGCATCTCCCTTTTAAGGAGAGGGTCCCGCGTTCGAGTCGCGGAGAGATCACCATCTTTTAAAAAAATACGGACGCTTAAGCAGCGAACTAAGCTCATCCCTTAAATTTAGTTACGCTCCCATCGTCTAGCCCGGTCTAGGACACCGCCTTTTCACGGCGGTAACAGGGGTTCGAATCCCCTTGGGAGTGCCAAGTTTATAAAAGAAAGCCCCGCTTCCGCGGGGCTTTTTTTTGCTTAAAATTCAGCTGTTCCTTATGAGGCCACATGTAAGCTGCCAAAATTGGATTACTTGCTGTTTAATGTGCCAGTTAAAGAGCAGCTATATTTTGTTATCATACTTGCTGTTAATGAAGTTCTCTCGAAGCATGTTAGGGGCCCAACTTGCTTACTATTTTGACGAACGCCAACAGTAAGAAGGGGTACTTCCTTTGCTTCAAGGGCTGCATAAACTTGTTTAGCATCCTCACCCTGAATAAGTACCGTGTCCTTTTTTTCAGAAGTTGGTGTTCCTGAAGTTGTCCCCCAGTATCTGAAAGAGTATTTAACTTGAGCGTGGGGATAAACGGCCTTTGAAGTTGTAAATGATAATTCACGTTGCACTATCTTGGTTTTTACTTCCGCACCAATATCGTTGTAAGATTTCTCGGGTAAATCAAGAAGTTCATAAATTTCTTTTACTTCTTCTTCTGACATTTCGAGATCGAAATCACATGAATATTCTATATTAGAACCGCTTACACCATATGCCCCCCCTTCTCGACAAAATAGCGCAGATGTACTTTTAGTGTAGATCGCGGGAAAAGAGCTGAATACACGCGCCTCTAGGTTAAGGGCGTTGTACAGAGTCTTAGAGGTCAATTTTCCAAGTTCGGCCCGATATTTTGCCTGCGCCACATTCATAAATAAAATAGCTATACAAAAAAGTTTAAACATTAGGGACTCCATTATATTGAGAAACAATCGCTCTTGAGAATAGCAATCGAGTAGAAGCAAGAATAGGTAGAAATTCGCGCTTACGGATTAAAATGATGGCTAAAATAATTTCACTGTCATCGTATTGAAATTTTTGTCAGACTCACCCCACGGTCAACCACTCCGGCGTCGCTGTCAAAAACGAAGCGGATTTCCACATTCTTTCCAGCAAAAGAGCTTAAAGAAATTTGGTACGACTGCAACGGGATTGAACCACTCTTTTTCTCGAGCAGAACAGTTTCCTTACCCTCGCTCAAGGCAAGAACTTTGAAATAGTCGTAATTGAGTTCAGTTTGGATGTCAGCATCAAAGTTTAAGTGATAAGCACTGTTGTCGGATAATCTGACAAAAAGCGCTGCCTCTGCATGGACATTGTTCTGGTATTTTTTTTCATTTCCAATTTTAAGCTCACCTTTTTCAACTACCCAACCATCGTTTGCGTTGGCATGCTCGGTGTAAAGGACTAGTGGGCGCGATTCTCCCGCGTCTAAGTCGATGGCAATATCCTGATCGGGAGGAAGGATCAGACTTTGTGGAACAACTCTGTATTGATACATTTTTCTCCACACCTTAACATTATTTTGGTTGTGGCCGCTTAATTCAAGCTTAGAGATTTTTAATTTGTTCGTTTCAATACTTTTGGGAAAAACAAGCTCGCGCCCTTCAGGATTATCCAATTCAATATTTTCACTTGCCACAATAGTCTCTCCTTCTTTGAACTCAACTGAAGCGGTATCTTCCCATTGAGCAAAAACAGAGAGTGGTTGATTGAGCACAATATCCTGACGCCCTTCCTGCTTAAAAATAACATAGGAGCTGTATTCAGAAGACATTTCATTAAGTTTTTTGGAAATGATTTTTAGCTGGTCAGCGTTGTGATTGTAGAGATCAGAAAGACTGGAGGGCGCCAGCTCATCTGCGATGACGCCAACATCTTCGATCAATTTACCGGCATTGAATCCTACACGCACAGTCTGACGAAGAGCAAAGCCAATGTTCTGACCATGAGGAAGATGCTTGAAAGGTCCGGTGCTGTCTTGCGGAAGTGCTTTCAGGAAGTCGTTAAGATTATAATTATTGGCACCGCCGGCACCAGTATTTCCATCTTCTCCAAAAATTATCGCAGCTCCATGATCCTGCATCTGAGCTGAGAACATATCGCAGGAGGAATAACATGAAGAGTTGTTGAAAACTGCCACAGGTTTAAAATAGTATTGGCCCAATTCATTCATCTTTATCTTAGAATTGAGTGGAAGACCTTCGGTAAGTTCACTTCCCTGCCTTGCCGCTTCCTTCAAAGCCTGAGTGAAAATGCTATCTGGACTGACAAGCTCCCAGTAAAATTGGTTGGCAGGGCTATTCTTTAAGCGAAAATTAAGCGGAACAGGATTCGCAGGATGAAAAAGCTGAACCAGATTTTCTGCAAGTGCGATTTGGCCTCCACCATTGTTGCGGATATCAAAAATAAGTCCATCTGTTTTGGCAAACTTGTTCAAGAGCAGCAGCTTCACTTCCTGCACGACTTGATCCAAACTTAAAGTTTCTGGCACAAAACTTTCCAGGTAGATGTATCCAAAATTTCCATATTCATTGGAAATAATACTATATTTCAAAATGGGCTCAGCGGTATCAATCAGGTCTCCATTTTCTTGAGTATTTTTTTTATTGGTATTTTTTCGAAAGAGTTTGTTGAATTCATTTTGGTAGTCATCTTCCGCCGTAACCTTGCTTTTATTTCCCTTAAGATCATTTTTCAGGCAGTCAGGATAAACTTTGCTTATCCAAGGCAAAGAGATGTGATAGATTTTCCCCAGGCGATTTTTGAAAGTCAGCTCGATAGAATCCTCGGCCGGCACTGGAAGTCTTTGATGAGTGATGTATGTGAGCAAATCAGCGGCACGCCTGAGAGCCGCTTTTGCATTTGCCCCACGTGTTTTAGGCAGCATGGCCTTCAGCGCTTTTTCTGCAGTCATTCCCTTATACGAGACAAGAATATCCCCCACCTGGACCTTGAGCGCAGCGGGCAAGAGACTTAATACTTCTTCCTTTGTTACTAGTTCGCTCACGGCCAGAACTTGCTTGCCTTCGCGATCGCGCGTTTCTGTAAAACTTAAAGGAATAAAAGTTCTGTAACAGGAGTAGGGAGTGGGCATTCGATAATCTGTATGCAGGTCCCTGAGCCTTAAAAATATCTCGCCAATTCTTTGATGGAAGTCAGAGTCAGAAAGTGTCTCTATTTCTGAGGCCACCTTCAAAAGAGCAGGAGTAGGATCGGCCTCATTTCCAAAATCATTGATTTTCAAACTTTTGTGAACAAATAACTGCTCCAGCACCATCTGGACCTGATCAAGCACAAGCTTTTTTTCCTCAAGACTATATTTGGGCAAAATAATTTCAGCACGCCTATCACTTAATAATTTAAAGGTGGGAACAGCCTGCGCCATAGTCAGAAAAGGGATGGTAGAAAAAAACAAAAAAATGGCTATTTTCAATGATTGCATGCTCAACATCAGCGTTTCTCCAGCGAAAAAATGGACTCATCCTGCGCTTTCTACCAGTTACACGAATTTATGTCCAACCATGTCCAGCAGTGTCGATTGCGCACCGCGCCAGCTGGCCATATCCTAGCTATAGGGAGTTAGTTATGTACAAAAAAATATTGGTTATTCTGGCCTTATTATGGGGCGTAAGTTCTTTAGTTTTTGCTGGCCCAGGCAATGGGAAAAACCGGCAGGATGACAATCTTGGACCTCTATTTAACAAGGGGGGAATGTTCCCTATTTCTCTCGCCTTTGGTCCCAAAGAGAAATTAATCAAGTCTGCCTATGGTTATATCGGCGTCGATTTTAAATGGTATAATGTGTCCGCCAACACCGATGCTCAAGGCTTTGAGAGATTTATACCTAGGCCGCTGGCCATTTATGAACAGGGAGAACTTAGGGCAGAAAATTTAAGGGATGTGAGCGCTAGGGACCGTGATCTCATCAGAATGTATTTTGTTGAACCCGACTATGCAAAATTTTTAAGTATCAAACGTCAAAATGGAGAATACCGCTACTTCTACAAAATCAATCAAATCGAATTGGAAGTGCCAAGGGGAAAAAAGGTACTTGATCGCTTTTCGTTAAAAGAAGCGATTTTAGGCGCCAATCAAAATAGCTATCCACAATACTTTCCACGATTTCAAAAATTTATTCAGAAATTACAAACATGGGTAGGAACTACTGGGTATAACAATAATCTTCGAAGGGAGACAATCAATTCAAGAGATGTCGACTTCAGTTTGGAGCGCTTTAAATACTATATGATTCATATGGCGCAAGAATTTTATGCCGAGCATCTCAAGACTGATTATCATTTGAAAAATCCCTCGAGAAAAGTCAGTTGCCCTGATGCTAGTAGATCCGCTTATCAATTCTCCATCGTGCCTTTTAGGGCGGGAAATTTGGATCAGACCTGCAAGCAACAAGTCGATAGAGGTGTGGCCTCAGGCTTTACCAAAGTTACTCTTTTCTACCCTATACCTTATGCTGGAGGAGATGCTGAGACCTATGGAGACAAGGCACCTAAAAAACTGGCCCATGGTTGGGATTATATCTATCCAAATGTTGGCACGATTAAACAAGAAGAGTTAAACAGGTGCTTGACCTACATATATAAGGCCGGATTAGAGCTTAATTTTGTGCCTCATCTTGAAAGCATAGTGACTTTGAATACGACAAAAGTGGAAAAAGAGTGGAGGATTATGGCGAATATTCCACTCGATGCACGATATTACAGAAGGGCATTTACACCTCTTGTAAATTTTCTCAAGGCCAATCAGGAACTGACTGCTGATAAAAAAATTAGGGTCTCCGTTGCTGCCGAGATTGATCCAATCTTCATGGGAAATACCAATGATAGTCTTTTAACCACCAACAGACTTAGAAGGGAATTGCAATCTACTGGAGTTGTGCCAGAAGTTACTTGGAATCCCAATGGTGGCTTCTTGCATGGCTTTACTCCCTTGGCGACGAGGCACCTTGAATGTAAAAAGCTAGTCACACTGCTTTCGTCAGTCGATCGCATCTCTCCCTCAATGTATGAACAATACAATCACATTGTCGCTGGCTCATATAAAAAAAGTAAAGCGCTATTCTTTAAAAGCCTGTTGATTAAACTTAAACAAATGTGCCCCCGGCAAATCAAGGCCTTTAGAAAAGTTCTTAAGAATAAAAAATTTAGTATCGGCGAATTTGCATTATCCAGGAGTAACTATCATTCCTTTCACCAGCAGCTGGCACAGGAAAGAAAGCGCAGTGGTGATGATGGCCTGGATGCAACTTTTTGGAATGCAGGAGAATGGGATCATGCCAATACGACAGGAACGATGCAAGGAAGCGATGCCGGGATTGATAAATCCCTCAAGGCCTGTCGCGCTCCCGCTAGCACTGTACCGCGCGCAGGCTGCTATAAAAGCAATAGAGGTTCTGACGTACCACCAGCAGGTAACTTTAAAATACTTAAGAAGATATTAAGCTATCTGGATCGCCAATAAATGTATAAATCCTCATTTATTCACCTTTTTACTCGAATCATCCTAATTATTAGTAAAAATGGCGATTTATTGATAAACAATCAATTCCCAAATGCATAAATGAGGCCGACGTTAAAATGTCGGCACAAGGATTTCTATGAAGCGATTAATTGTCTTTTTGTCCCTGATTCTTTCCACCCAGGTGCTAGCGCAAAATCAAGATGGCAGTTATTTAGTTGGCGCGGTTTTGGCCGTCGGATCAGACTATCAATTCCTGAACCCTTTGAATAACTCACGAATATTGGAGGAAAATTCAACTCATATTATGAGCGACATCATTCAACATAATAAGGTATGCAAAGAAGACTTGCATGCACTGTATACAGCTCGAGCTAATGGCACAGCAGAGCCAGTTTTAAACTCACTGACAATTCTAAAAGTGCTTAAGCAACTTGTGAATATTTATCAGCCCTCAAATGAGGATTATCAGGCGCAATTGCAAATGTCGCGAAATTTGCGCAGCTATTTACAGGTTAACGCAAATAGCGAGGCTGCTGATTGTGAAAATGGGCCCCTTGGAAGAAATATGCCGATGGATAATTATTATGACAGTGGGAGTCCTCGCGCTGCCCGGATTAAATATTGCCAGCCCTTTCATGAGGCATTGAATTGTTTGGGGGAACTAAGTCGGGTTATGCGCCCTTAATAACTGGCCAATTACTTTCGCCTTTATCTATTTGCGTTTCTTATAGATATTCTGAGCATTGAATATTATGAATTCACAACAATTGCAAAATCAAATTTAAACCTCTCTTGATCTCATCGGGAGATTGGTTGGCATATCCCAAGCGGACGAGTTGTGAAAGTTTGCCATCGAGGGAAAATTGTTGTGCCGGCATGATAAATACTCCTTTTTCATTTGCTCTTTGCGCCAGGCGGGCCGAGTTGACTTTAGTGTCCACCCACAACGCCATACCCCCATCAGGAAGGGTAAAATCCATGCCACTTTGGCTTAAAATTTCTGCCATACAGTCGCGTCTTAGCTGATAAATCCGCCGCATTTTTCGCATGTGCCTTTCTAGACCGCCATCTCTCATCCAGCGTGCGATGGCATCCTGAGTAAGAGTATTATTTTGACTGGAAATGATTCTCTTAAAGTCACTCAACCTATTAAAAATTTGTTCTGGAATCGCCATAAACCCAAGCCTGGCCGAGGGATAGAGAACTTTGGAAAATGTTGAGACATAAAGAACCAACCCACTTGGATCTGAACCGGCGAGTGGCGCCAATGGTTGAGAACGAAAGTGGAATTCGTGATCGTAATCATCTTCTAAAATAGGAACATTATATTTGGCGGCAAGTTGGTAGAGCTTTAGACGCCGATCAATGGGAAGAGTTACTGTGGTGGGATATTGATGCAAGGGGGTGGTATAAATCAAAGCGATTTTTCTGCGCTTTAATATTTTTTCAAGTGCCTCTGTGTCCATGCCGGCATGGTCAACGGGAATGCCGACCAAACGTGCCCCTGTAGACTTTAACGCCGCCCAAGCTGGGGGATAACCCAATTCTTCGACCGCCACATTGTCGCCGGGAGATAGCAGCAATTGTCCAATAATGAAAATGGCCTCTTGGGAACCATGGGTAATGATAATTTTTCGGTTAGTAATACTCCGGACTCTTCTAAGGTAGCAGCTGATTTCTTCAATAAAAGGAGCGTGCCCGAAGGGTTCACCATAGCTGAGCAAGGCGCTGTCCATACTCTTTAAGGAATCCGAAAAGCACGAGCGCAATTCATCATAGGGAAACAAGCGCAGGTCCGGCATACCACTTTGAAAGGAATATTTCATACCGCTAGTGGCGTTTCGCCTGGGTACAACAATATCTCTGGCAATATTATATACGTGCGGTGAAGATTCGGGACTCTTTGCAGTCGGACGCGATATAAAATAATCTTGCGGCAAATCTTTGCTGACAATGTAGCCCTTTCTCTCCTGACTATTAATCCATCCTTCTGCCATAAGTTCATTTATGGCCGCCATGACGGTATGGCGATGGCATTGTAGTTCTGTTGCCAAGACCCTGGCCGAGGGAAAATATTCACCCGGCCTAATCTGGCCTATTTTAATTGCCTGGCGAATGGCATCAGCTAGTCTTAAGTAATAGGCCTTCTTGCCTTTTTTGATCTGCAAGTTAAGCGCTTTCATCTGGTCGATCCTTTATTTAATATCTGGCACTTTTATTTAGACCACAAAAAGCACATGGTAAAGACCATGGGAGGCAATATGAGCAATAAATACAGAATTTCTACCAATAAAAAGGAACTGGATATTCCTTTTATACATTCACAATTGATTAACTGCTATTGGTGCCTGGGTATACCGCTAGATATCGTTAAAAAATCAATTGAGCACTCCTTTTGTTTTGGGGTCTATAGTGATTTAGAGCAAGTGGGTTTTGCCAGAGTCATTTCAGATTTTGCTACTTATGCTTATATTGGAGATGTCTTTATTGCGCCAAAATATCGTGGAAAAGGTTTATCCAAAATGCTCATGCAAGCAATATTAAAACATAGCGATCTACAAAATTTAAGGAAAATAGCGCTGGCAACCAAAGATGCTCAAACTCTTTACCGGCAATTTGGATTTGCCAGCCCTGCCGACCCAAATCGTTACATGGAAATTAGAAACGTCAATATCTATCGGGAGAAATTCAATGCGACGAAAGGACTTTGAATGCCAAGACAAAATACTGGCATTCAAAATTTTAGATGAACTTCAAGATGGAACTCTGGCGACTCTTAATAAATTAGGGGCTCCAACGCTCAGACCAATGAATTACGTGCGAATTGATGATGTTATATACTTTCATGGCGCGAGTAAGGGCGAGCGCAGCCAGGGCCTGAATCAATTGGCGGTATTTAACGCCTATCGCACACTGGCCATCATTCCCTCCTATTGGTCGGACCCCGTCAATGCCTGTCCTGCCACCACACTTTTTGAATCCATCTCCATCAAAGGTACGTTAGAGATTGAAAATAATCCTGAAGTCAAGGCCCTAGCATTACAAAAATTTATGCAAAAACTGCAGCCTGAGGGCAAGCACTTATCGATAAGTCAAAACTTGAATTATTACCGGCAGGAAATCGACCGGGTTGCAGTCTTCAAGCTGCCCATAACCGAGCTTAGCTTTAAACTAAAAACGGGGCAGAATTGGAATGACGAAAAAAGAAAGGTAATTGAAAAGCTTCTGAGACAACGCGCCCAAGGATTCGATATCTTGGCCTCTAATTACATCTCTGGTGTATGCAAGTGACCGATTATTTTTTAAAGCTTCCTTTCAGTTTCTTGGAACCGCTCTCCCAGGTAAATTTAACTTTCTTTAAAGCGACTTCATAATCACATTCACCCGGTTTCTTTCTATAATTTTCAAAAAAATCAAGCGCAATTTCAGCACAGGCTTTAAATTCAATATTGTCGCGCTC
>Ga0210057_1010223_pt1 | contig 10681 bp, 11 predicted proteins | sample CryGeyCG2114_010_2_FD_183968 | JGI IMG/M metagenome (GOLD analysis project Ga0210057, IMG submission 183968) | Groundwater microbial communities from aquifer - Crystal Geyser CG10_big_fil_rev_8/21/14_0.10 (SPAdes) (version 2) | ecosystem: Environmental > Aquatic > Deep subsurface > Groundwater ...
TTTCCACATCCTCATCAGTAATTTGAGAGTCGGCACGAGAGATGACCACTGAACCGTTGGAAACAGTACTCTGCAAACCGACACCACCCACAGATAGGTAAGCTTTTTTTATCTGGTGTCCAGAGGCTTTCTCTGCTTGTCTTTTGGCTATCAAAAGGGCACGTGTTACGTCAGCTGTGTTCACGATATAACCATGTCTAAGACCTTTTGATTCTGCATATCCGGTTCCAAGGATTCGCGGAAGAGGCCGCCCAGAAACTTTCTGGGCAACAACAATCTTTATTTGGTAGGTACCAATATCAATACCGACTGTTATATCGTTGGACATATATAGTAAGGAATGAGGCGAAGTCTATAAAGTTAGAAATTAAATTTCTTACAGAATTTTTTTTCCGCCTGTTCCATTTTACTACCATGACGCATTCCATTCAAATGAAGTAGTCCGTGGATAAGCAAGTATCCAATCATTTGTTTTTTTGTTTTACCGAATTTGGGTGCTTGTTTTTCTGCCACACTTGGGGTTATAAAAATTTCCCCTTCTTTTTTGGAAAGGGGGAAAGAAAGAATGTTAGTTGGGGCATTTTTTCCTTTGTGTTCTTTGTTGAGTATTTTGGATCGACGATCACCTATAAATACTAAAGACAGAGAATATTTTTTACCAAGTACAGTATCTTTAATTTGATGAAAAGGTAAGCTCGGAAGCTTACCTTTTGTAGTGTTTCGTATTGAAAATAAATCATCCATTTGATTAACGTGTGTTCCTTGTCCTAGGACGTATTTTCCCAAGTTTTATTAGTTGCTGGACACGAACTTGTTTTTGGAGCTGTCCAATTTTCTTTTTCTTAATTACGTAAGGAGACTTGTTTCTTTCCGCATAACGTACTGACCGGACACGACGAACTAGTCCAGTTCCTTGGACACGACGAGTAAAACGCCTGATCAGATTCTGGCTATTTTCGTTTGGTTTCTTCTGTACTTCTGCATTGACTGTGGCCATACAAGGTAGAACTTTATCACACTGCAAAAAATGTGCAATGTATTCTTTGGGCGAATTCTAATCCCGACGAAAGTCGGAACCGGTAAACCCTAATCCAGGTTTCATCGGGAACGGGTAAATAAAAAGGCACCCCGTCTGGCTTAAAAAGCGAAACGGGGTGCGATCTGGGGGCAAGAGGTGCCGGTCTGTGGCTTGGATCACTAATACTGGTTCCAATGAGCTTGAGTTCAAGAACAAGTTCTATGGAGATATAAATGATCTGGAACCACGGGACTTTCGAAGTCTCTTATACGCATCCTTGCATACCCCAACCTGATTACCATTTTACGCAACTGTTATTTTTTGTCAACAATCTTCTTTATTCTGATTAATTCTTTAGATAGGTTCTCCAGAGGAATGATCCGCTGGCTTCTAGTGGTGTTTTCTCTAACAGCAATAGTGCCGTCATGCGCTTCTTTCTTTCCCATTATCAGCACATAAGGCAATCTCATATTGTCAGCTGCACTAAGTTGTCCGGAGGCCTTGTCTCGTGTCAGAGAATGACAGACCGGTATTTTATTTTTGCGGAGTTCCTCAATGATAGTCAGACTTTTTAATTTTGCTTCCGGACCAAGTTGCATAAAGTAGAAACATTTTGTAGGGAAACGGTGGGCTCTAATCTTTTTACGAGCTTTAAGTTCTTTGAAACAAATTCGCACACCAACTGCCGGTAATTCACGTCTGAATCCGATTTTGCGTCCCAAAGAATTATAACGAGAACCGATTGCCAGCAGTCGTCCCTTATCGTCTTTGATAGCAAATGATGTATGTGTAGAGTAGTTTTTGTTCTCTATCAAGTGTCCGTTAACAACATAATCTATACCCAACTCTTCCAAATGCTCTAGAACTTGCTTGAAATGAACGCGACCAATCTCGGATAAAAATGTCATAGCCTGTGGGGCTTCCTCTATCAGTTCTTCAAGTGCTTTGCTTTTCTTAGGGTGTGAAAACAGGTAAAAAACATCAGCTTTGAAAACTTTCTGTTCATCGGGTGTTAGGGAACTAATATTTTTACGGAAGTAAGAAATGAGCTCTCTTTCGAATCGGGTAGCGGCTTCTCTATCGCCGACACAGTTTACTTCAAAAGTTAGTTTCTTATACCCGGCTTCCTCCAGAATAGCCTTGCTAGTTTGAATCAAGACTGCATCAGCGACACTTTGATTGGTACCGATTATGTCTAGTCCATAAAAAGCCGTTTTAGGCACTTTTTTGTTTCCAGATTTTTTAAATGGAAATTCATAGAAGATAGAAAGTGGCTTAGGAATGTGACCCCACTCATTAGCAAATAAGTTGACCAATGTAGCTTTTTCTATTGTGTTAGATGAAGCCAACAATTCCTCGCTTTTTATGGAAAATTTACAAGGGTTGGGCACCTCTTTGAAAGATGCGACTTTCTTTTCTACTTCAGAATTTATCCCAGGTGTCTCTATTGGGTTTAAACCATAATATTCAGCAATCTCTGCGCCCTTATCATGTTCTTTTTGATGAATTGGTCCGGTACGTTCTATCTTATTTTTTGTCATAACTATTCTGTATAATCTCCCGGAAAAACTCCCAGATCAGTAACTGGTAAAAGTTGTACAAATGGTCGTCCAACGATATATTCCTTGCCCACGGGTCCCCAACTTCGAGAATCGGAACTTCCGGACCGGTTATCTCCCATCACAAAATATTCTTCGGCCCCAAGTGTTATCTCAAGATTATCTGTTTGCTTTTCTGTTACGTAAGAATCGTCCAGAGTTATGCCGGCTGGATGTGCATTACTTTTTATGGTGACTACACCATCTTTAATGATGACTGTCTCGCGTGGTAGCCCGATGATTCTTTTGATGAAGAATTTACTAGGATCATACGGATAGCGGAAAATTAGGATAGAATCCCGTTCAGGGTTTTTGAAACGATAGCTAAGCTGATCAACAATAAGATAGTCACCATTATGGAAAGTGGGGAACATTGACTGTCCATTAACCACGAACGGTTGAGCTACAAATAGACGAAACGGTAGGACAATAAATAGGGCAATGAGAGTAAATTGAATAATCTCAGTGAAGACACGTTTCATAATGGGCGTATTGTAGTACAAAAACTTGGTTTGGACAAATTATGTTAATATCAATGGATATGTACATCGTAGGTCTTGGGAATCCCGGAGAAGAATACAAAGAGTCGCGACATAACGTTGGCAGAATTATTTTGGAAAAATTTAGAAAAAAATTTAACTTCTCTGATTGGGAGTTTGATAAAAAAGCGCAAGCTTTAGTTTCTGAAGGAAAAGTCGGCAAAACAAAAACTGAATTGATTTTACCCGAGACTTATATGAATAGATCGGGCGGAAGTGTTAAAAAGTTTGTGACTAGTAAAAAGAAGGCCCAGGATTTAGTAGTGGTTTATGACGAAATTGACTTACCGCTCGGTATAACAAAAATTGTTTTTAATAGAGGTTCAGGCGGACATAAGGGTATAGAGTCAGTGATGCGTTCTTTAGGAACTAAAGAGTTCACGAGATTGCGCGTGGGTATTTCTCCATCAACACCTTCTGGTAAAATCAAAAAACCAAAAGGGGATCAGAAGGTGGTTGATTTTGTCCTCGGCAAATTTAGCAAAAAAGAGCAAGAAACTCTAAAGAAGGTTGAGAAGAAAATGGTGGAAGCGCTTGAGACTCTGGTTACTGAAGGTCGGGCTACGGCGATGAATAGGTTTAACTAGGGTACCTTCGGTACGGAATAGATCATTAGAAGTCCTTCCAAGGTCGAACCTTGGAAGGACTAAAAAACGGCTTAAAATCGTATCTTTCACAAAAAACAAGGAGCAGAGCGACTATGTTTTTGTAGTACGTTCGCGAAGCTCAGTATCTGGCGACATGCCCGCATGGGTGCGCACCAAAACCCCCTACATTTTGGTGCGAAAGGGTCATTTTGAGCAGGTTTTGCTATTTGTTGATGTTATTATTTAGTATATAAAAATTAGTAAAATTTTGTGTTTAGAGAAAGATGTGGTTGAAATGTAAAGAATATTCTTAACATTTTGTACTAAATTCTTTACACTTTTTTCTTTTTGTTTCGGAGGGTACCAAAAAAAGTTATCCACAGGTTGTTAGTGTGCTAGTATATCACCACAAAACAGCCTTAGTATAGGCACCAAATTCAATTCCTCCGTCACGGGGTGTAAACTTAAAGAGCTCCTTAATGGAACTTAGATCCCAGGTTCAGGGACTTCTAAAGAACCAGTTTGGTGCCTATACTAAGGCTATTCATTTTTTTGTTATCTGTATTTTTAATTACAGATACATAAACATACAAACAACTAACTAATTATTTTGTTAATAAATATATTATCTCTCAACACTACTCATATTTGCAATGCTTATAAAATGATGATTGTGGATTAGCATAATGTCAACATCAGTATTCTGTTTCTATAAATACCTTTCGCACCAAAAGCTGGCACGTTTTGGTGCGATAATCTACTCTCTTTTATCTATTCTCTACTTTCTATCTTCTACTGCCTACTTATTCGCTTCTTTCCAAGATAGAGCCATTCTTTGTTCTTTTGCGTCAAAGAGTGTAACTACAAAGCTATAATTTTTGCCAAGCTCCAGTGTCTCTCGCAATTTTTCTTCATTTTCAAACTCTGAAATGTGTACAAGACCGGCAATGCCTTCTTCAATTGAAGCAAGTGCTCCGTGTTTGTTGTATTTGATTATAACTCCTTCTACTTTCTGCCCCTTCTTATATTTCTTCTCTGCCTCTACCCACGGATTTGTTTTCAGAGCTTTAATAGAAAGTGAAATCTTGCCGTCTTTGATTTCAATTATTTTTACTTTTATTTTATCTCCCGGCTTGAACATAGTTCTTGGATCTTCTACTAATGACCAGTCCATTTCAGAAATGTGTACCAAACCCTCAAGGCCTTCTTCTATTTTAACAAAGACACCGAAATCAACTGCTCCTGTTACTTCCCCCTCAATTTCATCGCCAAGAGAATATTTCTCAACAATCTCACCTTTGTCTTTTTCTTGCGGATCTCGCTCAGAAAAAATTAACTTTCCCTCCTTTGGATCTGCAGTAATTATTGTTACAGAAAGTTTTTCACCAATGAGTTTATTTAATTCTTCAAAGATCTTTTCTTTGTCTCCATCTGGAACTCTAGGATAGTGTTCTGTCTTAAGTTGTGAGGCGGGTAAAAATCCTTGAATCCCTTGCCAGGTTAAAATGAGACCACCCTTGTTGGCTTCTGTTACAGGCAGATCAAGAACTGCCTTTTCAAGGATGGCTTTCTCTGCTTCGCTCCAAACAATAGCTTGTCGGGCTTCCTTAAGAGATAGCTCGACATAGCTTTTCATCCCATCAATATCAACGATGGTGGCGCTGACGCTATCACCGACGTTTACTTTCTTAATAACATCGCGTGAGTTTATATACTCACGCCCATAAATGATACCGGTACCAAATGGTGCGATATCAACGTAGACTGCTCCTTTATCTATAGCAACTACCGGGCCTTCGATGATGTCTCCGACAGATGGTGGCGTTGCGATTGAGCTAAGTAAATCTACTTCAGATACGGACGTTTTCTCATCCTTTTCTTGTACTGTTTCCATATTTTATATTGTAAAAAGGTTCGTGCTCCTGGCGTACTAACATATTTCCTGAGACGAATATAACCTTTTACGCTGTTAATAATAAATTCCCTTATATCAGGGAATTATGGACACTATACAGTATTGTATAAAAAATGAAAGAAGGGCAAGCTCTACATAAAGATTCATCCGAATGTTTTGCAATGCTCTGAAATAGTATAAAAGTAAGCTGGAAAATTATTATCTCACAAGGTATACTCCACAAGTATGATAATCACTTATTACGGCAAACAGTCATTTAGAGTTTCATTTGGAGATACTACACTCTCATTTGATCCTATTTCAAAGGAGTCAAAACAGAAAGAAATTCGCTTTGGGTCCGACGTAACTTTGGTTTCTGTTAATCATCCAGACTTTAATGGAGTCGATCAAAACTCGCACGGAGACAGAGAACCTTTTGTTGTTACGGGTCCGGGAGAATATGAGGTTAAGGAGGTTTTTATCAAGGGATTTTCTTCTGTTTCGCATTATGATGGAGGAAACCACATCAATACAATATATCTTGTTGAGCTTGAAGGAATGAAAATGTGCTTTTTGGGAGCAATTGACACCATTGATTTGCCGGACGCTGTCCAAGAGGAGCTAGACGAAATAGATATTTTGTTTGTGCCGGTTGGGGCAGAAGGGGTGCTTTCTCCCTCGGAGGCAGCCAAACTTTCTGCACGTATTGAACCTCGCGTCGTTATTCCGATGGTTCATGATGATAAGATGCTAAAGAAGTTTGTTGATGAATCTGGGAATGGATCTTCTACACCTCTGGATAAACTTACAATCAAGAAAAAAGACTTGATAGGTAAGGAGGGTGAGGTTGTAATTTTGAAACCACAGAACTAAATTTGTCCTGCACAAAATGAAAAAAACAATAGAAAGATTAAAACAAAAACCCAAAAAAGAAAGACAAAGGTATGCCTTGAGCGGAGCTTTTATTATTACTCTTTTAATTACATTGATTTGGCTATCGGTAGTCAGAAATCGCTTTGATGGAAGCCCACAAACGGCCCAAGTGCAGGGTCCGATTGAGTCTATTCTAAGCTCTATTTTTAACTAGAAACAGTCTGAAAATTATGCTATAATGTATTCTCATTATGGCTAGAAAAAAAGTTGATTCAGGTAAGGAAAATAACGAAAAAGGGCCGATTACTCCGCGCTTGTCTATCGTACCTCGTTCTATTACGGACGAGATGAAAGACTCATACATTGACTATGCAATGTCGGTCATTATGTCCAGAGCACTTCCTGATGTACGTGATGGTTTAAAGCCGGTACACAGGAGAATTCTTTTTGCTATGAACTCTCTTGGTTTGACCTCCAGTGCAAAATTTAGAAAGTCAGCTACGGTTGTTGGTGAAGTCTTGGGTAACTATCATCCGCATGGCGATGCTGCTGTTTACGACTCTTTGGTCCAGATGGCGCAAGATTTTAAAATGAGGACTCCTCTGGTTCATGGCCAGGGAAACTTCGGAAACATTGACGGAGATAATGCTGCTGCTATGCGTTATACCGAAGCTAAAATGTCTAAAGTCGCCAGTGAACTGATGCGGGATATTGATAAAGACACAGTGAACTTTATGCCAAACTATGACGGCACTCGCAAAGAACCAACTGTTTTACCAGCCGCGTATCCGAATCTTCTGGCAAATGGAACTCTTGGTATTGCCGTTGGTATGGCAACTAACATTCCTCCTCATAATTTGCGTGAAATTATTAGTGCAACTATGCACCTGATTGATAATAAAGATGCTACTACAGAAGATTTACTCGGGCATATCCAAGGACCTGATTTCCCCACTGGTGGAATTATTTTTAATAAAAAAGACATACATCATGCTTATGCAACAGGCAAAGGAGGCGTGGTAACTCGGGGTGTTGCTGAGATTGTTGAAGATAAAAAAGGAGCTCCTTCTATAATTATCAGCTCCATTCCTTTCCGAGTTAACAAAGCGGACTTAATTGTAAAAATTGCTGATCTGGTTCGTGACAAGAGACTTGAGGGTATAAGAGATATTAGGGATGAATCGACGGACGAAATAAGGGTTGCTATTGACCTTAAAGGGAATGCTCATCCACAAAAAGTCTTGAATGCGCTATACAAACATACTCAACTTGAGGAGACATTTCACTTTAACCTGGTAGCACTTCTCGATGGTGTTCCACAGACGGTGAACCTTAAAGGGATGCTTGAGGCCTTCGTGTCTTTCCGAAAGGAAGTCATAAAACGTAGAACTGCTTATGATCTTGCGAAAGCCAAAGATAAAGAACATATATTGCTTGGTTTAAAGAGAGCGCTTGATCATATTGATAAAATAATCAAACTCATTAAAGCTGCTAAGGATGCTCCGACTGCGCATAAGGATTTGATGAAAGAGTTCAAATTTTCTGATCGTCAGGCAACAGCCATACTTGAAATGCGTTTACAAAAACTTGCCGGACTTGAAAGAAAGAAAATTGAAGACGAACTCAAGGCAACCCAAGAGCTTATTAAAGAACTTGAAGCAATACTGAAAAGTGCACAAAAAATTAGAGATATTATTAAAGAAGAACTACGAAATATTTCGGATACATATGGTAACGATAGGAAAACCAAGGTCGTATCATCGGGCGTAAAAAATATCTCAGTTGAAGATTTGGTACCAGACGAAGAAAATATGTTAGTTATGACAGCTGGTGGATATATTAAACGTACTAGCCCAGACGAATACAAAAGACAAAGACGTGGCGGAGTCGGAGTTGTGGATCTAAATACTAAGGAAGAAGACTTTGTAACGCATTTCTTAAAGGCTCGAGCTCATTCTGATCTCCTGTTCTTTACTGACAGAGGCAAAGTTTATCAAATAAAAATGTATGATTTACCAGAAGGAAGACGAGCAACAAGAGGTAAATCAATTATGAATTTTCTGTCGCTTGAGGCAGACGAAGAAGTTACGTCAATTTTACCTATGCCAAAAGAGATAAGAGGAAAAGATGTTTCAGTTATGATGGTTACCAAGGATGGGACAACCAAGCGAGTAGCTGCCGAGAATTTTCACGATGTTCGTCGAGGAGGAATCATAGCCATAAAACTTGCAAAAGAAGATACACTTGTTTCTGCTGAGTTTGTAGAAAAGGATGACACTACTGTTATAGTAACCAAGAAAGGACAGGCAATTAGGTTTAAGAGCAATGATATACGAGAAATGGGTCGGTCAGCGGCTGGTGTCCGTGGTATGAAAATCAGCAAGGGCGATATCGTGATTAGTGCCGGTGTTATCCCTAAAGAATCAGAAAAAACAGCACGAATCTTGGTAATGGCGGAAAAGGGGTATGGAAAGGCGACACCGGCTAATGAGTATAAGATTCAAAATAGAGGGGGAAGTGGAATTAAAACTGCCAAAGTCAGCGATAAGACAGGTGTACTTGTTGGCGGACGTATTTTGATTGATCAGGAGGAGTTGGTAGCAATGTCTAAAAAAAGTCAGGTTATTAGAGTCGAGACAAAAGAAATCCCATCACTCGGAAGACAAACACAAGGCGTGCGCATAATGAAGCTAAGGGCCGGCGATGCTCTGGCTTCTATGATTTGTTTATAACACCTTGGATAACAAAAAAATCTAACTCCTATATCCACAATAATATTTCCTGCTAAACAAGTTTGTGGTGTTATAATTTAGATATGTTTTCTAATCCGACGAGTGTAGTAAAAAAGCTTGGCATTATGCCAGGTATGTCTATTGCTGATGTGGGTTCCGGAACTGGTGAATACAGTATTGCTCTGGCTAAGGCCACTGGTCAGCCGGGTCGTGTTTATGCTATTGATGTCCAGAAGGATATGCTTGCGATGGTGAAAAAAAAGGCAACACAAGAGGGGATAGGAACGATTGAGGTTGTCTGGGGAGACATTGAAAAACGAGGTGGTGCCGGCCTTTCTGATAATTCGGTGGACATTTCACTGATAGCCAATACACTCTTCCAACTGGAAGATAAAAAGGCAGCGGTGCAGGAAGTTATTAGAATAACCAAACCAAATGGCAAGATTGCAGTAGTAGATTGGGTGGATTCATTTGGAGGTTTGGGTCCGAAACAAACAGATGTTATTTCTTCCGAGATGGCAGAGAACTTGTTCAAAGACGCAGGATTTGGAAAAGTTTCAGAATTTGACGCTGGGGACCATCATTATGGATTAATTATGCAAAGGAAAACGAAATGAATCCCGTACGAAATAAATGATGTATTATACATATGTACTCAAAAGTCAAAAATCAGGTAGACTATGTACTGGATATACGAATGATCTACGGAAACGTCTTAAGGAACATAATGATATGAAATCAACATATACAAAAGGTCGAGGTCCTTATCAGCTTATGTACTACAAAGCGTGCTCAGACGAATCTGATGCCAGAGCACGTGAAAAGTATCTTAAAACAGGGAAAGGCAAGCGTTATCTCAATTCACGCTTGAGACGTTTCCTATTTCGTACGGGATGAAGGGCATGACTACATTCCAACTCGTGCTTACGGGAGTTTTCGCTGTTTTCATTCTTGTGGGTGTAGCTTTTTTCGCTCTTTTTAGAGGGGGTGGTAATTCTAGTACTGTATCAAGCGTGACTGTCTGGGGTTTTATCCCTTCCAGTCAGTTTATAAGTTTACTGGATGTGACTGGTGTCGCAGATAATAACTCGCTAAAAGTTACATATATAGAAGCGAGGCCCGAGACTTTTGACCGAGATTTTATTGAAATGCTTGCTAGCGGTAAATCTCCAGATTTAATAATGTTGCCTCTGGATTCTCTAATAAGACATAGAGATAAATTATTTCCAATTCCATACACATCTTATCCAGAGAGAACATTCAAAGATAATTTTATAGAAGAAGGAGAACTATTTTTATCAGAGGGTGGTGTCCTTGCTCTGCCGTACTTGGTTGACCCGCTTGTTATGTATTGGAACAGAACGATGTTTTCAAACGCCGGACTTGCTGTTCCACCTAAATACTGGGATGAGTTTTTTAACTTAACAAAAATATTTATAG
>Ga0210057_1010225_pt1 | contig 10679 bp, 11 predicted proteins | sample CryGeyCG2114_010_2_FD_183968 | JGI IMG/M metagenome (GOLD analysis project Ga0210057, IMG submission 183968) | Groundwater microbial communities from aquifer - Crystal Geyser CG10_big_fil_rev_8/21/14_0.10 (SPAdes) (version 2) | ecosystem: Environmental > Aquatic > Deep subsurface > Groundwater ...
AACATTAACGACCTTAGCCAGACGCTTGGAACCATTAAAGCTTTTGATTCTTTTGGTTGTAAATTTAACCAAACCTTCGACTAAAGCATATAGGGTGTCATCATGCCCTCTTTTTACATTTTGACCGGGGACGAATTTGGTGCCGCGTTGGCGGACAATAATGGAGCCAATTTTGGCTTTTTGCCCGTCAAAAAGCTTCACTCCAAGATATTTGGGCTGTGAATCGCGGCCGAGTTTAGTTGTCCCGCCAGCTTTTGTGTGTGCCATAACCGAAAATTAAGTTATAATTAATTAAAAGTTTTACCTTTAAAATCTACCAAATTTTTGTCCTTATGTCAACCAACCAAGAAAACTGGCCGCAGAGCAGGGGAGAGCGTTGGCGCAATTTTTTACGCCAAAACCAGTCAGAAATTGTGACGGTTTTGGCTTTAGTTTTTGTCGGGCTAACCTGCTTTGCCTTAGGCCGTTTGACGGCGAGTGATTTTAATTCTACTTTAAAATTTACGCCAGCCGCCCTGACTTCTTTGGTGGGAGAGAAAACAAAAAAGACAGTCAGTGAAAACGAGCCGATTCGGTTTGTCGCCAGTAAATCCGGCGCCAAATACCACTGGCCTTGGTGCTCTTTTGCCGAAAGAATAAAAGAAGAAAATAAAATTTACTTTGACACCGAACAACAGGCGCAAGCGGACGGCTATTCGCGTTGCGGTAATTTTTTATCCCAAGCGCCGATGGGGTTTAAAGAAGCGACCCAAAATGCCCAAAAATAAAATTTATATTTCTTACGCATATGTGGCTGAAATATAAATTATAATAAAGAAAATTTTATTAGCTTTTTATTTATTAAAAAAGACCGCCCGATGGGGCGGTTTTGGTTAACGGCCAAGTTCTTGTTGAGCGGCGCTCAATTGAGATAGAACTTGTTTTTTTTGGACGGGATTGAGGCGAAGCTTTTGTCTCCCTATGTCAATTATCTTTTGCGGGCAGGGAATAGCGTTTGGTCCCGCTGTTATATGCCAGAAGCGCACCCTTCTGTTGGGTCTGGAGATGATTAAAATGGGGCTTTCTTTTTGGCGCTGGCCCTGGCCTTTCAGAAGCGCCTTTTTGATGTCGGAGAAATCTTTCCCCGCCAACTTAGCTTCCTCATAGTCAATAAATGGGTGTAGAGTGATTTTCAGACCGGGCTCTTTTACCTCTAAGACCAAATCAGAAGGAATAATAGTGCCATCAAGTAATCCGCTGTCGATCTCTTCTGTTCTTTGGCCAATAATTGTCCAATGTTGTTGGCCCCCAAGGCCCTGGACTATTTCATCAATTGTTGTTTGCGAATCAGAAACTGGCTCAAAACCCATTTCTTGTAAATTGTCCCAAATTGCTTGGGCAATTAGATAGGCGCTGTCTTGCATAACGCGACTCCTTTTTAAAGGTACAATTTAACTTTAATATTATCGCTTATTTTTTAAAGCAAGTCAAGAAAAATTAAACCTGACAAAAAATGGCAATTTTCTGTATAAATGAAATTGCTGTTTATGGCTCAAACAAGCCGTTTGGGCCTTTTTTGCGGATTTATATTTCTTACGCATACGTGGCTGAAATATAACTTTTTGGGCGGCAAATACAAAAGACAGAGAACGGACCGATGCGGGATATCAGTCCGTCCTATGGGGCGCTTGTTTGTTGTTTGATTGCCTGTTTTATTTTTTAGTTAATTTAAAAGTTTTGGTGCGACGTTCTAATTTTTTGGCAGTTGCTAATTTTTCTTGCTGGTCCGGGGGAAGTTGCTTGGCCTCTTTTTTTAGTTTAGCCGGATCAACGCGCAAAACATTAATTAATTTCTGGCCAAAAATTTCTTTTAAACGCGCCAAATCATAGGAGAAAAATTCAGTATAAGAACGAGTAATAAATCCTTGGTGGCCAAAAACGCGCCCCAGCTCATTTTTCTCCATGTAGCGGTCAAATAAATGTTTGAACTCAACCTCTTTAACTCTTAATTGTTTAAATTCTTTTTTTAATTCAAAATATTTGTCTACTGCTTTTTTTATTTTATCGGCGTCAGGCAGGGGGGTTGGCGTAAATTGATGGCGGAACATCGGACAGAGGTGTTTAAAACCACACCAAGCACACAGAGCATTGGGAATTGGTTCCCACTTGCCCTTACTTTTGTATTGTTCGATATCAGCCAGCGCTTTTTTTAATTCCTCTCTGGTTATCTTTAGATCAGCTTTATTTTTAGGGACGCTCAATTTCTCGCCGTGTTTAAGAAAATAAAGCGAGGCCTTAACTTGGCGGTTGTCTTTTTCTATGGCCGGCCATAAGGTGGCCATACCCAAATGGTAGACGGCCAACTGTAGATTGTTATCAATATATTTTTGCGCTGGCATTTTTTTAGCGGTCTTATAATCGATAATTTCAAAAACATCATTGGACAATTTATCAATTCGGTCAATTTTGCCGGTAATTTGGTGTTCGGCTGGACCCATGGTGATCGGGATGACAAAAGATTGTTCCAGGGCCATTACCCGGGCTTGGGCGGGGTTGTTTTTAGCAAAAAAATCTTTGAGCATTGCTACGCCCAAGGCAAAAGCCATTACTTCTTGCTGTTTGTCTTTATAAATTTCCGGTTCCCATTTTTGATTAAAATACCGCAAAATTTCTTTGGTGGTAGCTGGCGTTAGCCGGTTGGAGTTATAAGCCAAATTAAGGCATTCATGAATTAGGGTGCCAAAAATTGCCTCTGGTTTTTTCGGAGTTTTGATCCGGTCTATTTGCCCATATTTGAACTTTAGCGGGCAGGTTTTAAAATCTTGCAGGGCGGTAAAAGAAAGTCGCATAAAAGTTAAACTATTAATTCTGTTAGACAATTTTTTAAAAAATTAAAAACGATGTATTTTGTCTAACCGGGGTTGACTTTTTATAATTTTGGTGATATAATTTAAACAATCAGCAAAGCAAGGAGGAAGGAGGGGAGTCGTGCCTGTCTTGATTATTGAAAAAAATCGGCTACCTTTTGTTGTCAGAAGACAGCCAAATCAGCCGGGCGGGGTGGTATTCCCGCCGCGTGCCGCCTATCCTTTTCCAGCTGGTTTTTCCGGGCGGGTAATAACTCTCCCGCGACCAGAAGGCAAAAAGCGAGAAGCAGTGGAAAAAAACAAGAAATAGGAGACGATTCTATTGCGCGGGCCCAGCCAAACGGCTGGGTCTTTTTTTAAAAAATGATCAAAAACCTTGACTTTTTTTGTGATAGGTGATATAATATAAGAAATATAAGCAGGAGGAAATCGTGGTATTTATTCTTTTTACCAAAGGATTTCAGCGTGAGCTGGAGGCCATCGACAACGCCCTGGAGGCCTTTGCCGAGTGGGTGCTCGGCAAAAGAGTTTTCCGGGCCTTCTTTGACGGCCTGGTGACGTTGGTGGAGAATTTCTGTCCTCCACCAAAAAACCAAATCAGGCGACCAAAATAAGGTTGCCGGCCCGACCAGCATTGGTCGGGCCTCTTTTTATTAAAAAGAGTAGAAACAGGGGAGGGGGCAGTTAAAAATTTCAAATAATAAATAGCAAATAACGAATTTCTAACTTCTAATTAAAAAATTTAAACAAAAAAATAAATTAAAATATTAAAAAATTTAAGATTTATTTTAAGAATATTGGCGGCTGTGGATAACTCAAAAGCGACACAATCCAAAGGTTCGGGGGAGGGCTTAGTTAACCTAAACAGTATGTCGCACAATATACCTTTTGCGTCGTTATATAATAATTCCGAAAGGGTGGGTTGGCGCCCAGCCGTTATTAATTAAATATTTCCTGTTTTATACTTTATTTATTATTTAGTTTTAAAATCTTCTGTAAATTTAACTATACTCTGTCTTAAGCCATTAACAATTTTATTGATCATTTCTTTAATTATGTTCCATAGCGTTTGTTTGGCTTTTTCTTTCTGGATCTCTATTTGGCGGTCAACCTCTTGCCTAATTTCATTTTTAACCGTTTCACCAATGACCTGTGGGTTGAGCTGTGAACCAAATTCAGTTTCATTTAAGATATAATCAAGCGCTTTTTCTGGGCTTTCCAGGGCTTTATTTTGCTGATAGTTATTCTTAATATTTCTAAAAAATTCTACCGGATTTTTCATAGCGTTAAAAATTTGCCCGAATTTGCTTTCGGTTTCTTGCGCAAAAACAAAAAACGGTAGCAGACAGAAAATAGAAAAAAAAATAAACAATAGTATTTTATGTCGCACAATATTATTAAGCATATTTTGCCTGTTTATTTTAAATTATAATATTTACCTCGTTTTTACACCAATTAAAATAAAATAAATTTTTCCAGGCGGACTATAAATAACTCAAAGGATTTAAAGTGCCCTCAAAATAGTTAAAGTACAATTCCCCATTTTTTTGGTAGGTAAAGAAATTATAATAAATACTTAGATGAAGGTGCGAGCCGGTGGAATAGCCGGTGGCACCCTCATAACCGATAATCCGGCCCGTATCCACTTTGGTGCCAGCGGCCAGTGGCGAGGCGCTTTTCATGTGGGCATATAAACTGACTAAATTGTTGGTATGCTTAATAGCCGCCCAATTGCCCCAGCCGGCATTATAACCCTTGGCGATAATTTCGCCCGGACCGATGACCTTTATCGGGCTGCCATAACCGGCCGACATATCAATACCATTATGCGGCGCGCCGCCATAGGCCCCCCGGCGGGCAAAAGCGGTCATGCCGTAACCTTGGGTAAGCACCGCGTCTTCTTCTGGCCACATAAAAATTTTAGTGCCAGCGGGCGGAATATCACCCGAAGAAACATGCAATAAATAATTTTTGGCGGCAACAATTTGCTGTTCCAGCGCTTGCACCTCCTTGGCAAAAGCTGATTTTTTGGTGATTAAATTGTTTAAAACCGATTGGTATTGTTTTTCCTGCCCCTTAGTTTTAGTTAGCAAATCTTCTTTTTCGTCAACCTGGTCGTTGAGGGCCGACTGGTTGGTTTGCAGGGCTGTTTTTAATTCTTGTAAGGCCACCTGTTTTTGTTCTTGGTCTTGTTTTTGAATTTTCATTTGTTCTTTAAGCTCTTTAAGTTCATTGACTTTTTGCAAAACGCTATTTTGCAGCGATTGCACATATTGGGCTTGGTTTAAAAAGTCGGAAAAATCGTCATTGCCTAACATCATTTCCAAGGTCGATTGCGTGTCATATTCATTAATGGTTTGCAAAACAATTACCAGGTTGTCTTTATTTTTTTGGACTTCTATTTCGGTTTGTTGGATTTTTAATTGCAGATCTTGGACAGAAAGAACGGTGGAAATAATTTGTTCTTGCGTTAGCTGGATTTGCGCGCGCAGTTTGCCAATTTGATTTTCCATTAAGCTAATTTGGCCGGCCAAAGTGTTTTTTTCGGTCTGGGTTTGGGCTAATTTTTGTTTGTAAGTTGCCACTTGTTGTTCCAGTTTAGTAATTTCGGCTTGGCGGGCGTCAATTTGGGCTTGGAGCTCTTCAACCGAAACCGCCCGCGATGGTTCGGGCAGCGTTAATATCCCAAATAAAACCAATAAGATTGTCAAAAGAAAATTTTTGGGCTTGGGCATTTTACTTTAATTTATCAATCGCCTGTTTTATTTTTTTTAAGCTTTTTTGCTTACCCCAAATTTCAGCCAGATCAAACGGTGGCGGGCTTTGTTTTTTACCTGAAAGCGCCACGCGCAGCGGCCATAAAAAAGCGCCCCGATCCCCTGTTTTTTCGGCCGCCGGCAGCAAAACCGCTTTTAATTCCTCGGTGGCGAACGATTGTTCGCTAAGCGCGTTTAATATTTGGTAGGCCACCTTTAGATTTTTTTTAATCTCTGGCGCCGTGCTTTCTTTCCATAAAAGCAGTTTTTGTTCGTAGTCGGACTCTTTTATAATAGCGGTGGCCAAAGAAGCCGTTTCAGCAAGGGTGGTCGCCCTTTCTTGTGCCAATCGGACAGCTTTTAGGGGAATATTTTTAGGGATGCCAGCTTCCTGGCGTAAATCTTCCGGGCTTTTCTGTTTAAGATAAAACGAATTAATGCTTTTTAGCTTGTCCAAATTAACAACCGCTCCTCCCTTGTGGACTTGTGCTAAAGAAAATTCGCTGGTTAGCTGTTCAAGCGAAAAAATTTCACGTTGGTCACCTGGGTTCCAGCCCAGCAAGGCCATAAAATTAACCAGCGCTTCGGGTAAATAGCCCTGGTCCCGAAATTCGGTTATTGAAGTAGCGCCGTGCCTTTTGGAAAGTTTCGCCCGATCCGGTCCCAAAAGCAAAGGCAAATGGGCAAATTTAGGAATGTCTAAGCCCAGCGCCTGATAAATTAAAATTTGCTTAGGCGTGTTGGAAATATGGTCTTCGCCGCGGATAACGTGGGAAATTTCCATTTCGGCATCGTCAATAACTACGGCCAGATTATAAAGCGGCGTTTGCTTATCGCGGGCGATAGAAATATCGCCCAGCAAAGAGGTATCAAATTCAATTTTACCGCGAATGAGGTCGCCAAACTTAATCTGGCCGCCATTGTTTTTTAAACGGATGATGCCGGGCTCTTTGTTGCCCTGGGGTTGTCCATCAATAAAATGGGCGCAAAGATGCCTTTGCGGCTCTTTATTTTTTAACTGAAGCTGTTTTTCTGTTTCTAATTCTTCTTTAGAATGCCAGCACCAAAAAGCTTTTTTTTCTTTAAGCAGTTTTTCAATATGGGGTTGGTAATTTCTTTGGGTTTGCCGGTAGGGACCCAAATTGCCAATGTATTTTTCCGGTTTTTGGGGGTCTGGCCCCTCATCCCACAAAATGCCCAACCATAAAAAGCCGTCGATGATATTTTGTTCAAATTTTTTAGCCGAACGCTTCAGGTCGGTGTCTTCAATTCGCAAAATAAAAGCCCCTCCTTGTTGTTTGGCAAAAAGATAGTTAAACAAAGCGGCTCGGGCGGTGCCCAGGTGTAAATTGCCGGTTGGGCTGGGGGCAATCCTGGTGCGGATTTTTTTAGGCATAAGATTGATTGGGTAATAATTTCCGTATAGTATGATTGTTGTCTTGGGGTGTCTTAGTGAATTTACTTTTGTCATCCTAAGCGGAGCGAAGGATTTTTAATATATTAAAACCATAAAAATAGAGATTCTTTGCTGTGTTCAGAGTGACTGTTTTATTATTTGATCAAACTGATGGTTTCGGTGGCTAATTTTTCGTCAGCGTCCGGGTAAGCAAAATTTACAGCCGCTTGAGCCATTTTAATCAACAAATCTTTGTTGCTGATTAAATCAAAAATTTTACTGGCCAAAATATTGGGCGAAAGATTGGCCTGTTCTAAAACCACGGTGCCACCTTTTTTGGCATAAGCAAAAGCATTTTTAGTTTGATGATCGCCGGCTGATTCAGGCAGCGGAATTAAAATGCTGGGCTTGCCCAAATTGGCAATTTCATTGATAGAGTTAGCGCCGGCGCGCGATAGAATTAAGTCGGCCGCCCCATAGGCCTGGCGCATTTGTTCGGCACTAAAAAAGCCAGCGAAGTGGTAATAACGTTTTAAAATGGAATCAGCCGGAATAGTTTGGGGCAGTTGTTGTTGAATAGATTCTATATTACTCTGCCCGCACTGATGAATTATTTCTACTTTTTCCAGCAGACGGGGCAAAACCGACATAATAATTGTGTTAATCGGTTCGGCTCCCTGACTGCCACCGGTAATAAAAAGCAGGGGCTTGTCGCCAACCAAACCGAATAATTTTTGGGCTTGCTCTTTTGTCCCGCCGGTTAAATTCTCCCGCATCGGATTGCCGGTGAGCGCCGTTTTTTTAGCGGAAAAATAAGTTTTGGCTTCTGGGAAAGAAACGGCGATTTTTTGGGCCAAGCGGCCAATTAGGCGGTTGGCTATTCCGGGCAAGGAATCGGATTCATGGACGATAACTGGTATACGGTAAAGCCAGGCGACTAAAGCGGCTGGCAGTGCGCCAAATCCCCCCTTACAAAACAAAACGTCGGGCATCAGCCATAGTAGCAGTCCCAGGCACTGAAAAACACTTAGAGGGAGCTTAAATAATAAATCAAATAAATTAACCGCGGCCAGGTAACGGCGCATTTTGCCCGCCACAATTGTTTTAGGCGTAATGTTTTCTTGCGTTAAAATTTCATCCCCGATGGTTTTGGGACCGATAAAATACAACTGCAATTTTTCAGTGGGCACTTGTTCGCGGATCTTGCGGGCGACAGCAACAATCGGGAAAAGGTGCCCGGCTGTTCCCCCGCCCGTAAAAACGATTTTGATAGTTTTATTCTGCATATTTATAGTTTTAAAAATTTCTTTACTTTTAAGAAAATGGCCCGGTGATGATTTGTGTCCGGATGCAGTCCATCCGCAAAAGCCAGAGCAAAATTACTTTTCTGTAATTCCGCAAAAAAATCTAAAAATTCAAGCTTATTTTTCTTGGCGATTTCTTTTATTGCTTGGTTATATTTTTCTATATATTTATTTTTATAAGATTTATTTAAATTCCATGGGATGGGCGAAGTTTTTTCTTCATTTACCGGTGTGAGTCCGATGAGCCCGATATCTGTGACAATCGTTTGCGCTTGATTTATAAGTTGTTGTAAATTCTGTTTAAAATTTTCTAACGAAACTCGATTTCTTGCTTCCCTTGTCAACCATTGAGAATCATTAATACCAATGGCAAAAATAATTATTTTTGGTTCGCGCGCTTTTGCCTCTACTAAAAATCGAAGTAATAAATCTTCTGTATTATCGCCACAAACTCCTTGGTTATAAATAACCCCGTCATAATTTTTGTTTTCTAAATAAGTGCGGAAACGGCCGACCCAGCCGCCCATCTCAAGATCGTTAACTCCGTAGGTAATGCTGTCTCCGAATATACAAATATTCATTTCATTCATTTTTATATTTTAGCGCGTTTAGAGATATTTAACAAAAGTCCGACGCTGGTTAAGGCGACCACCAAGGCGGAACTGCCGTAGCTGATAAATGGCAGCGGTATGCCCGTTAATGGCGTAAGCCCGGAAATCGCCGCGATGTTGATAATGGCCTGCAGGGCAATCCAGCTGACCAGGCCAAGGGCCAGCAGGCGGGCAAAATTACCCGGAGCGTTTTTGGCAATTTTGATGCCGCGCCAGACAAAAATGCCAAAAAGCACGACCAGTCCCAGCAGTCCGATAAAACCAAATTCTTCGCCAATAATAGCGACAATAGAGTCGCCAACCGGTTCGGGCAGATAAAGATATCTTTGTAAACTCTGTCCCAACCCAACGCCGATAATGCCCCCAGAACCGATGGCAATAATTGCCTGGTTAATTTGGTAACTGATCGTTTGTGAATTAGCCGCCGGATGGAAAAAAGCGGTAATGCGGGCAGCGACATGGGGATAAATTTTTATCAGCAAAGGAATAGCCAAAAGCGCCAGACCGCCCAAGGACGCAAATTGCCAAAGTGGCGCGCCGGCGGCCACAAGCATCAAAACAGCTGTTAGAGCCACAATACCGAAGGTGCCGATATCTGGTTGAGCGCCAATGAGTAATCCTAACAATCCAAGCAGCAGCAAAAAAGGCAAAAAACCGTCTTTGAAACCTTTGAGCTGTTCTTTTTTTTTGCTTAACCACGCCGCCAAATAAAGGACGAGCGAAAATTTTAATGGTTCGGCGGGCTGGAAGGCAAAGCCGATATTTATCCATCTTTTAGCGCCTCCCAATTCTATCCCCACACCGGGAACAAAAACTAAAACCAATAAAGCAATATTAATTAAGAAAAGAAACAGCGAAAATTTCCTCAAAAGTTTTAAAGGCAGTAAAAACATTATTAGCCCGAAAACAAGGCCGCAGCTAAGCCCGCGGATAAGCTGGTTTTTCAGAAAAAAGTATGGTTGGTTAAAACTGGTTTGGCTTAAAACAATGCCGGCGCTGGCAATCATCAAAAAACCGGCTAACACCAGCAGGCCGACGATCATTAGTAGAATATAATCGGGCTTTTGTTTTTTCATAGGCAATGGAATAAAACGTTGGTCCGGGTGCGCGGGCTGGCGTTGCTTGGTTTAGCTAAAATATTTTTCGACGGCCAGATTAAATTTTTCACCGCGGTCAAATTCATGCGCAAACAACCCGAAACTGGCAGCACCCGGCGATAGCAGCAAAACACCCTGTTGGCTCATAGTGCCAATCGCCAATTTAACAGCGTCGGACATATCAAACGCGTCCAGGGCCTGATTGCCGGCAAAATTAAAATTTATTTTTTGCAATTCCACCCGTAATTTCTCGGTGGCTGTCCCGGGCAAAAAAATCAAATTATGCAGATAGCCGCCTTGGTGAAATTCTTTAATAGTGGCTGCCAGCTGGGTAAAATCAAGTTTTTTATCGGTGCCGCCTAAAATCAGCGTAATTGGTTTTTGCGGATATTTTTCTTTTAGGGCTGTCAGTGAAGCAAGGGTTGCGTCTGGGGTGGTGGCGGTGGTGTCGTTAAAAGCCAGTCGGTCTTTATTCCAGGCAATTTTTTCCAGTCGGCCGGTGGGGGCGCTGAATTTTTTAATGGCGCGAGCAATGTCTTTGATGGGCACCGCAAAAGCTTTCGCGACCGAAACAGCGGCCGCGGTATTGCTTTGATTATGTCGGCCAAGCAGCGGGATTTCTTTCACCGCGATAATTTTTTCTTCGTCTGGACCAAAAACCAACTGGTC
>Ga0210057_1010226_pt1 | contig 10677 bp, 9 predicted proteins | sample CryGeyCG2114_010_2_FD_183968 | JGI IMG/M metagenome (GOLD analysis project Ga0210057, IMG submission 183968) | Groundwater microbial communities from aquifer - Crystal Geyser CG10_big_fil_rev_8/21/14_0.10 (SPAdes) (version 2) | ecosystem: Environmental > Aquatic > Deep subsurface > Groundwater ...
CTCCTTAGGACAGGACACTTTAGCGCTATTGCCAAATGGAACAACTTCCCTTACAATAAACCCTTTGACATTTTCAATAATAACTTTGCTTTTTGAGTTTATATTTACCTTCTTCATGGATATACAAGGTATATCCTAAATATATAAATCTTACGGTGTAATTGTAGAATACTAAATCTCATGCGGAGATACTAATCTATATCTTTCCTAATAACCTAGAAAATTCAACCAAGCTTTTTGAAGACAACTTTTCCTCTACAAGGCATTTTTGGTTTAACAGTTGTCATAATTTTTCTAGCTTCTCTTACGCCCTTCTCATCAAGAATAGCAATCATAAATAGAGTTTTCCCAGGAGTAACGATAGTGGCCCTTCCTATTGTAACTCCGAAGCTATGCTTCATACCACTTGATAATCTATCCGCACCAGCTCCCGCCGCAGTCTTGTTTTCCCTCAAAATATGGTGTGGGTAAACATTTATGTGTAAAAAATACTGTCCTGGAAGTTTCTTATCTAATGCCTTGTTTAACAAAGTTCTACAAGATTCCAAAGCATTATCTCTAACTTGGATATTTTCATCGGAAATAAAACTAATAGAAAATTTGAACTTTCCAGTATTGTATCCTTTCTGGTCTCCCATAGAAAACTTGACAATCTTACTTGGAGGAATTGCTTTGATAAACGCTTTCTTCCGAGTTCCTGCTCTTCGAGTATATGGTCTAACAATTCTCTTACTGTAACTTGATGCTTTTCTTAATCCTGCCATTTTTCTCTCCTTATTCTAAAAATGGGAGTTAGAAAACCACAAGAATTTGCAATTCTTGGGGCATCCAAAAACAAAAAGTTTTTGGTGTTTCTTTTTTTCTTTACTGCCATTTTAGCTCCGTACTTATAACTTTATTACCTCTTTTTTTTAATGCGTATGCCCTAACTTCTTGATAATGTTGAGCCTCTGGAATATCAGAAGGATTTCTCAAAGCTCCAGCCCCCCACATTTGATAACCTTGAGCCATTATTTGGCAAACCGCAACTAATTCCTTTCCATCTAAATTTACTCTATCAATCAAAGCAATAGCTTTATCTACATCAACATCATCTCCATCTTCAACAAGCTGATCAAAATACTTAACTACTTCATCTCCCCGAACATTCCTTTCTCCCAATAATTCATCAATACTAACATCGAAATCAAGTTCTCTAATCCGATCATACAGATGACCATAATTAAGTCTATGTCCTACCATTTTATTTCTTCCCCCTCTTAACAGGCTTCTTCTCTTTTTTATCCTTAGCATTTTTCTTTTCCTCTTTTCCAGAATCAAGAATTTCAACTTCTGTAGTAACTGCTTGTCCTGGTAAACCCTTTTCAAAAATCGCCCTTACGAGCCCTTTACTTCCGTGAGCTCCAGCAATCTTTCCTCTAATCTTCTTTCCGGCAGGACTCGTCCAAACAACATCTTTCCCAACTAGCTTTTCTGCCCCAGTTCTATCTTCAGCTCCAAAATTAAGCAAAAAATGTCTTTCCTTGACTGTCTTTCTTCCACGTCTAAATTGCACAACAATTCCTTTTGTCATAGTTCACATAGAAAAATCGGGTTTAAAAAGCTTTAGTCTTCTCAAAGGAATTTAAACGTGTTAGAATTTACTTCGTAAATTCCATCTGTTGTATATAAACAAAAAATTCTATAGTTTATATACAATAAATTAGTTTTGTGAAATTTGCATCTCTTGAGCACACCCCAGACTTTTGTCCGAGGGTTCTTGAAACAGCAAGATTTCACTCTTTCAAATTTCTCTCCAGAAAAAAATAATTATTTGTAATAATATGACCCTCTAAAATTACTTGGCATTTTACTCTTATTTCTCCTTAAAATTTCTTCTTTTCCAATTGGTTCTCCTCCAATCCAGAAGCAAGGATGGTCAATCGGTGCAGAATCAAGCATCTCATCAACATGAAGGTAAGTAGAAACATTTCCAGGACCCTGTATAACTCCATCAATACCCTCGATAGCAAAAATTGTAACACAAGAAGCACTGTCTTGTCTTCCGGTAGCAATGTCAATCATATAATGTCCAAATTTTTTACTTATTCCAATCATTCCAGGGGCATACTTGGCAGTTCTTGCAGTTCTATCGGTAGATCCCTGCCATGCAGAAACTTCCTTTATTCTTGCCAAAACTTCTCTATCATCTGGAAATTGTCTAACTATGATTCTTCCCAATAAATCAGGAGCTATAATTTTTGCTTGGTCTGCAAAATATTCTCTGTCCAGTCTTGTTTCTATAGCTGGTCTTCTTAGTTTAATGGCCATTTTAATATAACTCTGGAATAGTAACAAAACATAATCTTTATAAACCTTTCTCCTTCCTATTTTTTATGAATAATAGTAGTAACTGGACAAATTTTGATGAATATCTTAGAGAAGGAGTTGAGGATAGACATATGCCTCTCGCTAACACCTATTTAGATAGGGCTGCAAAAAAAAGAGAAAGTCCATTAAAATTAGTTATAGAATCGGCTAGAAAAGAACTAAGACAATACGAAATTTCCGGAAATCATGAAAAGGTTGAAGATTATAGAAATACAATCCAAGAGGCTGAACAAAAAGGAATGATGGACGGAAGTTTTCAATTGACAGAAGAAGGGGCCAGAAGTATTTATGAGAATGTTAAAAGAATTGTAGTAAAACAAAGAAATCTAGATGGAAGACTAAACTATCTTGAACTTTTAAAAAATTTTGATCATGTAAGAGATGCAGATTTGATAGCCACAGGTTTATTTTGCCTTCCAGAAGTTAGAGAGAAATTAGGAGATAGATTAGAAAATTTTTACAAGGTTGTTTTAAATGTCGGCTCTTCTAGAAGAAGAGGATATTCTCTTCCAGAAAAGAGAAGATTCAGAAGGGTTTCCCAAGATAATTTTTTTCCAAGCGATTTAAAACAACTTTTAGAAGATTTACCAGATCCCAGAAATGATGAAGATTATAAATATCAAACAATCCTAAAAACTTTAATTAGGAAAAAATCTGAAAGAGATGTATTTTCTTTTTTTAAGGAAGACGAAGTTGGAGCTCTTAAAAAAATAGAAGAATTAGCAAGTGAAGAAAGATTTCCAGCTGTAAAAGAAGCTTACACAGATTTAGCTAATGCGTATAGAACCTATATAGAATTCCAACCTCTCGGAGTTAATCCAGATTTTATTGATCCTAAAACCGGAAAAAAGGGAACACTTCCATCACTACACCAAAAAATAGGTATCTATGAGATTGTAAATAAAAAGAGATTTGGAATTTGGGATGGGGGGGGAACTGGGAAGACGGCGATTGCAATTCTTGCTTACCCACTAATAGAAAAAGCCATGAATGAAAAAGGAAAAGAATTCACAAGAGGAATAGTTGTCTGTCCAAATCCGGGCAAGAAAGCATGGAGACGAGGCCTTCTTGGAAATAAAAATCAAAGATATTTATCTGATGAATTTCTGAATCCAGAAGATGTGTTAATCATTAACGGAGAGCGAAAAGATGATGAGTTTCTTGACATGTTAAAAGAAAAGAAGTTAATTGTAGTAAATTATGAACAGTTAACAACAAATGTAAATGGAGGTGAAGAATTATTTGTAAATAGACTTATAGACCTAGGTTTTGATTACGCAATTTATGATGAAGCTCATTATATAAAAGGTCTAAGAGAAACAACTTTTGGAGGAAAAAATGGTAAATCAAAACCAACTCATAGCGCAGCAGCGAGGGCCCTCGCATTAAGTGTGGAGTACTATGCACCCATGTCTGCTACACCTATTTCTAATGGCTTACAGGATTTCGCAATTCAATATCACTTGCTCAATCCATCAGTATTGAAAGATCCCAATAAGTTTATGGAATTAATCAATCATTCTCCAAGACATTTATTTGCTCTTTTCCATGAAAACTCTGTAAGGAGAACATCTGAAGAAATTAATTCTGATCTTGAATGGACAGAATCTGAGAATCTTGTTGAGCTTTCAAATGTTCAAAGAAAATTATATAATCATATAGTTGAATTTAGACCAGAATCTTGGCTTACACAAGCTAGAAAATCAATTCTAGATCCAAGACTAGTTGATCCTGAAATTCTGAAAAGAGCAGGAGTTCTTGGACAAATAGATGAAAATACATCTATAAAATATAAAAAATTAGAAGACCTCTTAGCATCTCCTGAAGGTCCATTAGAAAGAAAAGATAAGTTTGTAATTTTCACATTATTAAAGGAAGGAGTCACAAGACCGAATCATGCAGGAATAAGGAAAAGATATCAGGAACTTGGTTTCCCCAATGAATTTGAAAGACTTAATCTAAATAAATCCCTAGATATGATTTTATCTGAAAGGTTAAGCAAGAGAACAGGAAGAAAGGTAAATATAGGAATTATTGACGGGGACGTGTTAGATGTGGAAGAAAGAGATAGAGTTATTTCAAAATTATATGATGGGTTAGATGGAATAATCTGCACAACAGATACGGGAGGGGAAAGTCTTGATTTTACCGCAGCTAACTGGACTTACTTTTTAGAAGAAGACTTTGTTCCAGATACAGAAGAACAAGCTATATGGAGGGAGCTTAGAATAGGCCAGAAGAAAGTAGTTCACGTTAACCACCTAAGGGCAGATGATACTCTAGACTTAGAAATTAAAGTTTGTGTAGATAAAAAAAGAATAATTGCTAAAATGGCCACAGATGGAATTCCTCCATCAGAAGAAGAGTGGGCATTACTTAGCGATACAGATGGAAGACATTTAGGAGATATGATTAGAAAAAGCATAGGGGGAAGGTCAATCAATGTCTATAATGCAGAAGCAGAGGACTTAGAATTCAATGTAAAAAAGAGAGGAACAAGACAAGGAAGTTCAAGAAAAATAAATCCAAGCATATACGATACAACAGTTGCACAAAAAATAATGCAATGGATAGGAAAAGATCCAGTTAATTGTTGGAAAGATCCGGAATTTGTTGAATTATACATGCAAGCCCTCCCAAACATAGCACCTCATGTAATTCACAGCGCAAAAATATTTGATTTAGTTTCAAGAGCTAAAAGAAAAGAAATAGAATTCCCCGGGAGAGTCTTATCTGAAGGTGCAGGCCCATCATTACTTTACAATACTTATCATTTCATGTCTAAAGTTCTTATGAGAAACGGACTCTCAATTCCAGAGGTGGTTGACAGAGATACTTCACAAGCTATGTTAGACAGAGGAGCAAATCCAAATAAAATTCTCGGAGATATGACCGGAGAAGAAAGCAAAATAAAAAAAGGTAGTTTTGACATGGTCGATAATGAGTCAATTACATTGTTAAGAAATTCAGATGAAGTATATTCTGCATTGAGAGAAACTAATAGGGTTTTGAAACAAGATGGTTTAGTTGAATTAATTGTGAAAAATCAAAGATTTTCAGACTCATTCTATTCTGGAATGGAAAATCTTGGTTTTGAATTAATAAGCAAAAAGAATGAAGGATTTAGTCTTGGTAGAGATTCATTCAGAAAATTAAGAAGAACACATGGAGATCACTTTGCAAGTAGTTATTCTGCTAAACTATCAAACACATTTATGATTCTTGCAAAAAAGAAAGACGAACCTGCAGAAGCAAATCCAGATGATTTTTGGTTTGAGATGTTAGGAAATAATGAAGATAACTCTGACAGCCAAGATAACCAAGGAAACTCTAACATCCGAGACCCTTCACAATCAAATAGCATAGTCATTCCAAGAAGCAGAAGAAAAGGCGGAAGTTCTAAATCAAGATCTAAAGGCACAAGCAAAAAAGAAAGAATTAATTCTGTTGAAACCCAAGAATACGTCCATATCCCAAACCCAGACGGAACTGTAATTTCAAGAAGAAAGAATAGGGAAGGTAAAAATAATGGCTAAGAAAAAAGAAAAATATAATAGAAAATCGCAAAGACCTAGAAATTACTGGAAGGATAAAGGAAATATAAGATTTGAATTTCTTCAACTTAGAATGGAACTAGGAAGAGAGCCAACAACACAAGATATACAACAAAACCTTTCAGGTTTATATGCGAGAATTAGAAGAGATAAAAAAAAGATTAACGCAATTAGACAAATCGCAGGCACTCCAATCTTAAGAATCTCACGAAATCATTACAGAGATTGGGATATCTTTTCTGAAGGTATGGTGACTACTATAAATGAAATAGGACATTTTCCAACTCGAAGAGAACTCATTGAATTAGGAAATGGAACTCTGTATGAGGTGGCATGGAAAAAATATGGCGGTTTAAGAAAAGTAAAAAAAAGATTGGGTTTTGTCAAAGAACGGAAAATTAAAAAAGATAAATTAAGAGTATCTCTCTGCGTATCCTCTGTTGAAGAAACATTAACAAGGATAAGAGAATTCATGAATAATCATGGCTTTGAAACTCTTCCCTCAGATCCAGTTTTAAAAAAGTTTAAACAATATTCTTTGCTTAATGCGATTTATAAATTTGGAGGGTTTGTAGAGTTCAGAAAAGCCATGGGATTGGACGAAGTGGATTTAAGAAAACAACGTTGGAAAGATTTAAAATATACTTTAGAAAATGCAAGAGAATTTATTTTAAATTACGGATATGATGAACTTCCCCCCTCTAGAGATTTAGTATCAAGAGGATACAAATCATTAGTAAAATCAATTTATCGTTATCACGGAGGATTTCCAGCATTCAGACAAAAACTAAATGAACACCTAGAAAGAGAATCTGACGAGAGTAAATTAATTGCCATGTTAAAACAATACGTTTCCAGAGGGCAAGATGGCTAAGAAAAAACCGAGAGGATACTGGAGAGATTGGAAAAATGTAGAAAGAGAATTAAAACAAGCAATGAGAGAACTAGGACATTTTCCCACATATAGAGAATTACAAAAGATGGGAAAAAGTAGCTTATGTTATATAATGACTAATCATCATGGAGGATTGATAGAAGTTAGAAGAAGATTAGGTGAAGAAACAGGAAAAAGAAAAATAAAAGGATACAGGAGAGAGAATAGATTTTTTAATAAATTAGAAGATAGTGATATAGTTAGATATATTAGCGATAATCACAAAGGTCTAAAAATAAGCGAATTAGAGAGAGAAGACCCCAGTTTTGTAAATGCTATCAGAGAAAGAGGCTTAATGGATAATCTTGTCGAAGAGGGAATTTTAGTAAGGAAAATTAAGCCAGTGGGATTCTTTTCTAGGATGAGTGATGATGAAATGATTGCTTATGTTCAAGGAAATTATGCTGGAATTGGGATAACTGTCTTGGAAAAAGAAAGTTGTGCTCTCGTTATTCAACTAAGAAAGAGAGGTTTAGCTGAAGGTCTTTTTGAAGAAGGAATATTGATAAGAAAAAGACTTTCTGTAAGCCCTTTAAGATATTTAAGCGATAATGAGTTTACAGAATATTTAAGAGAGAATCATTATGGAGAAACTAGAACTCAATTAGCTCAAGGAAGTAAAACGGCGTATAGAGAAATTCAAAGAAGAAATCTTGCAGATAAATTGATTCAAGAAGGAATATTAGTCAATAGAGATAAAGGTGTTGGAAAAGGATTCTTTACTAGAATGAATGATGAACAACTAGAGCAATATTTGATAGAAAATTGTACTGATATGACTCTTAAAGAAGCATCAAAGACCAATAGTAGGGCTTATCAACTAGCATGTGAAAGAGGAATTGTTGATAAATTAGTGAAAGACGGTGTCTTAATTAGAAAAGGATTTCGCTTAGAAAAGATAAATGGCTCAGACGCAATTAACATCTTGAGAGATTATGTCTCCGGAGGAAATAAAAATGAATAGGGATAGCATAGACATTTTAGCAGGTTATGTGGGGATTGAAAGTCCAATCAGTGAAATGGATAAATTGATTGAAGGAAGAAAGGAAAATGGCTTCTGGGAAGATGAAGAAAACATTATTAATTTTGCAAGAGCAATAATGAAAAAGCACAAATTGGATAGGGTGCCAAGTTGGAACGAGCTTAGAAGGTTAGGTTATTCTTCATTAGGTTCTGCCATTACTAATAATTACGGTGGAATGAATAGGTTTAGAGAAGCTATGGGGGAAGAACCAATAAAAAGAAAGAAGGGAGAACATCTTTCAGTTAATCAGGCTATAGAAGCTGTAAAGGTAATTATGAAAGAACATGCAATGGATAATATTCCCAGAGCAGATGTTCTAAGAAGGATGGGGCAAGGAAAATTAGTCAGAGATATAATTCACCATGGAGGATTTAGAAAATTCAGAGGGCTGATGGGAGAGGAAGGGTTAAGAAAAATGAATGGGATTTGGAAAGATAGAAATTATGTCGTTAATGAAGTTAAAAGAATTATGGATGAAAATAATATTGATAGTCTTCCAGGATATAAGAGCTTATGTAAGCTAGGTCATTATTCACTTGCATCTAGTATCTCAAAATATCATGGAGGGTTTAGAAATTTTAGGGAATCATTAGGAGAAGAACAAGTTGAAAGAGAAAAAGGATATTGGCTTTCTATAGAAAATGTAATTGAGGAAGCCGAAAGAATTATGGATGAATATAATTTTGATGATCTTCCAGGACAAGTTGTTCTCAATAGATTAGGACATGGTTCATTTGTTGCAGCCACTAATAGACATGGAGGGATAAGAAAATTAAGAGAAAGATTAGGACAGAAAAATAAAACAAGAGGTGGGGGTGTATGGAAGAGTCTTGATTTCACATTAGAGCAAGCAACAAAATTTATGGAGGAACATGAATTAGACACACTTCCTAGTGGAGAGGAGTTAAGAAGGAACGGATATTCTTCTTTAACACACGCAATCAATTCTTACCATGGAGGAATGAATAACTTTAGGAGAGTTCTAGGAGATAAGGAGAGAAGAAAAAGATCTGAAGATCTTAACGATTTAAATTATATAATTAATGAAACTAAAAAGGTTATGGAAAAACATAATCTCAAAATTCTACCTCCGGGTAACAAACTACATGAGATGGGTTATGGTTTTATAGTCAACGCAGTTAATAGGCATCATGGAGGGATAAGAAAATTAAGAGAAAGATTAGGACAGGAAAATAAAAGAAGAGAAAATGGATATTTGAAACAATGGGAAAACGTAGAAAGAGAGTTAAGGAGAATAATAAGTGAATTGGATCATTTTCCTCGACAGAAAGAATTACAAGCGATGGGTATGAGTAGCTTAGGTTTCGCAATCACCAACCATCATGGAGGATTCAAAGAGGTTAGAAGAAGAATGGGTGAAGAATCAGATAGAAAAGATAGAGGTTTCTACAAGGATTTTGAGAATATAAAAGTTGAATACCAAAGAGCCATAAGAGAAAATCCAGAATTAAAAGGGGAAATGCCTTCTTCTTACTGGCTTCAGAAAAACGGTTATGCTACTTTAGCTCTATCAATAGGAAAATATCACGGTGGATTCAGAAAATTTAGAGAAATAATGGGTATAGATTCAGGACAAGTTGAATCTGGAGATTGGAAAAGTCTAGATTTTGCGTTGGAAAAAGCAAGAGACTATCTGGGTAGGAATAATTATGGAGAACTTCCTTCAGTTGAAAAGATGAATGCAGATGGTTTCTCTTCCTTAGGGGCAGCTATTAGAAAATATCACGGCGGTATGATAAAATTCAGACAACTTCTAAACCAACACTTAGGAAGAACTTCTGATTCAGGAAACTTAGAAGCCATGTTAAAACAATACGTCTCGGGAAATAGTTCCAAAAAAGAATAAATTTTAACAGTGAAGAATATGAAATAAAAGAGGTAACTCTTCTCATAAGTAATTGTGGACACACAAGTTAATGCCCTTCGGGCAACCCATTAAAAGAATCATAAAAAACAAAAACCAATTATCTCACAATCTTCCATTTGATTTAACATTAACAATATTTTCTTTACTTTCAAAAACCTCTTATACTTTATATACAACAAGTTATGAAGTATGTCAATGTCCAGGGATGGTTACATAAATATAAGAGAAAAATAGAATTTCTATATCCTACTCATTCAATCTATCGACTAAATCTCTTTCTTTTTTATTAACAACTAAATCTTCATACAATTCTCTCAAACACCTATGAGCTGCATTGTATCCATGTTCTGAAATTTTATCAAATCCATCAAACACGTGATGTTTTGCCATAGCAGAAGCCATGCCAAAGTTAATTTCATTCTCTCCAACAACTGGGGAATCCATTTTTGTTCTTATAAATTTTGTATCTGCTTCAATAATTTTTCCCCTAAGTAATGTTCCATCATCGTATCTAGTTTCAACAGGCAATGGATTTTTTCTTATATCCTCTTGGAATTTTTCTAATTTGGAAAGATTACCTTCAAATTCATCAACCTTTCCCTGAGCATAATCTCTAACTGCTTCATCTCCCTGAGCAATTATTTCCTCTGGAATTTCTCCTGAAAAAGAAACATAGCCGGATCCGTCTAGCATTCTATGATATCTAAATAAAATATTTCCAGAAAATTCATCAAATGTTAAATCACTAGCCATATTAAATAAATCCTTATAAGGGTATTTTGTAGTGTCCGCTATTAATGTCCTCTCGGTTATTTGAGTTGTTCATTGTTTTTATTTCTTTCTCATTTTTTCTAGGAAAGCTTGATAGGGAGTTCGGAGTTTTCCATTGGTAAGCCCTGAATGTGGT
>Ga0210057_1010228_pt1 | contig 10677 bp, 8 predicted proteins | sample CryGeyCG2114_010_2_FD_183968 | JGI IMG/M metagenome (GOLD analysis project Ga0210057, IMG submission 183968) | Groundwater microbial communities from aquifer - Crystal Geyser CG10_big_fil_rev_8/21/14_0.10 (SPAdes) (version 2) | ecosystem: Environmental > Aquatic > Deep subsurface > Groundwater ...
GCCCGAAAACGAGCCTTCTTGAATTACCTACTTCAGAACCCGACTGTAAACGGAAAAAAGCTAGAGTTTTCAATCGCTTCTCCCTTCAATCTGGTCCTAGAATTAGCCGATAGGCCTAACTTGCTCCCACTACAGGACGCACTTAGAACTCTAAATTGGACTAAAATTAAGCAAGAATTGGAATTTACCAATATAGCCACTTTGTTTCCAAAACTAGCTTTTCAGAACTAACTTTTGCTATAATAATAATGGCTCGCCACAATTGGGTGGCGAGTCTTCTTTTATCTATACTTTGAGAGCGTCATCTTTGTCCCCATGTTGACCTTATTTCCTGTTTTTTTATCTATGGCATTTATGTGTATCTTTTCCTTTATGACATCTATGTAAAATCTATGGTTTTTGAGTTCCATATGTTTTTTGATTGGGTAAGCACACAAATCGGCCAACTGTATACCTGCAGACTTAATTGAGTCGCAGGAATAAACGTCCTTATCTAACTCTAAATTGTTTATGCGTTGTTCATTCCAATACCAACTGCCAACATCTCTGAATGTTTTGTATGTGTTCTTAAGTGTTAAATCTTGTTTGCTCTTAGTTCTATCAAATAATATTTTGATTTTGGGTTTCCCTTTTAACACATAGCAAATAGATATTCTTTCCCAAAAGTCTGTCAATAATGTCTCGTGAAAATTTATATGCGGATAGTCGTTTTGGGCTTCTTCTTTATTTGTTGTGGTACTAATTATCTGAAAATCAGTTTCCTTAATTAGTTTTCTAATATCAGCACAAAAATCATCATATATTTTCTGCCCATTTTCCGCTCTATAAAAAATATATTTTGGCTCATCACCTTTTTTAATGAACTTTGGATTGGAACATCTAATATAGTTTGATTTTATCTCGTTATTATTGAGGTATATATGATACTTATTTTTTATATCCTGTAGTGATTTTTTGAATTTTTTATACTCTTGTTTTTCAACAATAACTCCACATAAAGTAAAAAACTTATCGTGTTCTTCATTGACTCCGGATATATATTTATCAGGTGTTCCAGACTCATCAATATAAAGTTGATATTTTTTACTCATCGCTGGTTATTCTATCAACATTGAAAAGCAATGTAAACTATTGTAAAGTGTATGAATGAGCTGGAATACACTAGATTTAGAAAACAAAACCAAATGTTACCTAGACGAAAAAGAGTTGTTTATCCTCTACTATCTCTACAAACGTAAGCGTATATCTACAATGTGGAGCAACGTGTTTGTACTTAATAATTCTGAGCAACTTTATATTCCCGAAGACGAGAAAGACAGGGTTAAATATTTTGAGCGACAAGCGAACGAAGTCTATCAACGGCTAGACTCAAAAAAACAGTCCGCTATAGTATTTTCTCACTTATTAGATTTGGGTAAGGAATTAGACCCTAAAGGATTTTCTCTATACTGCAATGCTGATTACGCTTTGCTTGAAGGCGGTTTTCTTTATGATGACGACAACCATAGTTTAATGTGGGATTATCTTCAGCATATTTTATCTGACGATAAGAAAGAACTAGATAAAAAATTTGAAGCTCTCACAGAAGAACAAAAGAAAGCGGTTGATGATTGTTTATTAAAAGAGAACCTAAAGGACGGTAAGGTGCAGTTTCCAAGCTCTATAGCATACCGGCCTGTTAAGGAATATAAAGAAGCTGTTTTAGAGAAAAAGGCAGACGGAGATTTTATTGAGCTGGTAAACAAACTTATCACCAAGGATGACGGTGGCAGATGGGATACCGAGGATGTAGAAAAATTCTTAGAGATTTGGTACAGGCATAATAAAGAGCAGTTTAGGCAAAACGCTTTGACAGAAAAGACTTTTCTATACGAAGACACACAAACAAAATTAGCCAGACTGATATTTGAAAATGCAGATATACACTTGAGTATCAATAATACTGAAAAGTTAGAGCAATACCTAACTGATTATATTAAGCAATATGAAGATGACCAACTTGATGGAAAATGCAAAAACGGATTGACTGGAAGCTTTTTCTTAAGCGGACTATCAATACCCCTTCATACCAAAATGTTCGGCTTTCAGAAGCAGAGAGAGATTTTACTTAAGCATATAGAGGAGCAATATAATAAGTATCATAGGATTGACTTAGAGATAGAAAACCCATACGTTAAACCAGAATATATAGGAAATAATAGGACAAACACTATAGAAATAAGCGTATCGGAGAAAAACGAAGAAAAGGAGTTATTTCTGTTTGTCCATACAATGATAGCCCTTTCGCACGACAAGGAATTTTTAATTACGGATTTTAATTACGGCACGAAAGATATTTTTGATATGTATGATAGGGGCTTTCTTTTTCAAGTGAAGCTTATTCGTAATCTATTTAACGATAATAAAAGGAAAGAGAAGGTGTATTTTGACACTGAAAAATCTATATTGTTTGTGAATGACAATGAGATTAAGATACAGAAATTTAATGACCAATACCACACGCTCAGAATTATATTTGAAGAACAAAACGAGGAATGGTTTTTCTCAAAAATTTCCGAAAAATATGAACCGGCAGATAATTTACCGGATAAAAAATTTTATAACGCTGTATATCAAATAACCCAGAAGCTTAAAGGAAAAGGCATAGAAGATTTATTCATAACAACAAGGCAATCAGTAAAAATAAACGAAAAATATTTGTCTTAGTTTTGTCTTAAGTCGTCTTAAGTAAGGCATAAGGTAACCTGAGAGCATCAGGTTATTTTTATGTCTGAAAGAAAACAAACAAAAAAAGCTCGGGTGCAAATTTCTGTCTCTGAAAGTGGTAGGGACTTGCCATCCAAAACCCAACATCAGGGGCAGGAATTTGTCTCCGAGCTTTTAAATATTGTAGATGAAGAAGAGGATAAAAACAACCTTTTCGGCTTTTTTGATTTAGCTTTCCGTATAGCAATGAGAGAAAAAATAGACATAGGACAATTTGATGGTAATGAAGAAAATTATGATTGACACAGCGATAATCACACTTCCACAAAATCGTTTTATTGTGCAGGACTACAGCAGATTTGGTACAACAAAAGCCGAGTTTTTGGCTGTTAGAGGTTTTAGAAAGTATTTCAATAATCCAACGGCACAACAAAAACGAGATGGTACATATTTGCCACGTTTAACTCTTTTCAAAAGAGGTTTGACTATCAACCTAAAAATAGAGTTTTCTATCCCAAAGCTTCTGTTCGGTAATAATCTTGATGAGGTTTCAGACGAGGATAAAGATAAAATAATAAAAACTTTACTTCAGAAAATTACCGATATGGAGGTAATGACAACAGAGAAATTTATCAAAGAAGCCGAAGTGTCAGCATTTCATCCATCCAAAAACATCCTTCTAACAAACGGGTACACCGCTTCATTTGCAATTAAAGAGCTGGCTAAAATAAACTTGAACCGGAAGCTTGATTTTAGTGATACTAAATTCAGGAATGACGGCACTTTATTGCAATACTATTCTGTTCTTCATTCTTTTGTTATTTATGACAAGATGAGTGATTTGAAAAAACCAAAAACGAGAGCGGTAGATAAAGACCAGCCAATACATCAATTAAGTTTGCTTGCAGAAATAAAAGATTTTGAAAAGCATATTGAAATCTTGAGACTTGAGGTTAGGTTGAGTAAAAAAAGAAAGATGAATGCGGTTTTAAAGACAGTAGGCTATCCGGAAAACCCTTCTTTTGAAAAAATCATCAACGAGGAAATGTGGAAGAAAGTCATCAAGTATTATTGGGACACAATGATTGCCGACAAAAATATATTTATCTTTGATATACTTTCCAATCCCTTGAGAATTTTACAAAGAGCAATCAAAAACAACAGAGGCATCAAACCAAAACAAGCGATATACTTAACCGGACTTGAGATATTATGTAAAGACAAAGGGATTAGAGAGCTACGACAAACCATAGAAATTATATCTAAAACAAAAGCTTGGTATAATATAAGTAATGATATAGTAAAAATAAATAGCTATAAGAAAGACTTGGAACCACACGGATTTATAAAGGATATTGAAGGTTCAATCAATAAATTTAACGCTTTTAGATTGTCCACTTATAAACTTGATACTTTACAATAGTTTACATATAATAATAACAATATGAAAAATGAGAAAGAATTTTATAGAGCAGAAGATTTAGCTGAAAAGCTGGATGTTAACATAATGACCATATATCGCTACATTAAAGCTGGAAAGCTTAGGGCATACAAAATCGGTAAAGCGTTTCGGATAGACAGAGGTGAATTTGAGCGATTTTTAAAGAGCGTAAAAACTGACAAATAATTATGAATAAATTAAAGAAAACATTAGAAAAAGTATTGAGGCAAGAAGAGGTATTTTTAGATACTGAAACTGGCGAGCTTAACTACATCAAAATCAAAGACTCAGCAGATAAGATTGATGAAAATTTGATTGCTCTTTTAGTTGGCAATAAGGAGCTGAAGGATAAATTCTTTTCAAAGATTAAGGATGTGTATATTTTCAATATCAATGACTTCAAGTTTTTCTTAGACGAGAGTAGGATAGATAACTCTTACACAAAGTACGCTAACAAAATCGGGTTATCTGACGGAAGTGAGCTTTTAAAAAACAGAAGCGAAGTGGTGCTTGATTTCCCTTTCAAGGATTGTGTTTTGGAAGGAGGACAAAGCACTGAAGAAGGTATAGATACCAACTTTGAATACTCCAAAAAAAGTAAGCAGTATGAAGAAAAGAAATCAGAAAGAAAAGAGATATTCTTTAATCAGGTACTTGCTCACGATGAGATAGACCGACTTTTTGAGAAAAAAGTGTTAGTGAAGTGGAAACGGTTTACTAAAAATAGTGACAAGAATGGCGAGACTGTCAAAGAAATCAAGCGAGATGATAACGGTTTAATAAAAGAAAACCTAATTATTAAAGGCAATAATTTACTTGCTCTACACAGCTTGAAATCCGAGTTTGCCGGAAAAATAAAGCTTATATACATAGACCCGCCTTATAACACTGAAGGAGATGCTGACACGTTCGCATATAATAATAATTTCAAACACTCGGCTTGGTTAACCTTTATTAAAAATAGGTTAGAAATTGCCAAAGAGATGTTAAGAGAGGATGGTTTCGTGGCTCTTACGATTGACCATTTTGAACTATTTTATTTAGGGGCATTAGCTGATGAGATTTTTGGACGAGGTAATCGTCTTGGCGTTGTTAGCGTTGTTATAAGGCCTCAAGGCAGACAGTTTTCAAAATTCTTTAGTGCCACGACAGAATATATGCTAGTGTACGCAAAAAATGAAAAACTTGCTAAGTTTAACGGAGTTATTCTTGATGATAGCAAGAGACTTGAATACACAGAAAAAGATGAAAAGGGTACATTTAAATATGAACCTTTGATGTACTCTCGTTTTGTTGAAGAGAAATTAGAAAAAGGTGATAAATATTTTTATCCGATTTTTGTCAGTAAAGACCTAGACACTATCACATTAGAAAAAAAATCTGGATATATGGAAATACTACCAACAAACAAGAAGAGGAAGATTGCTTGGAGAATACAAAAGAATAAATTTAAAGAATTGCTTTTAGAAAGACCAGAAGATTTTAAAGCTATAAAAGACAAAGGCGGAAATGTCCAAATCTTTGAAAAATACCGAGAAGAAGATGGCACAAAAATCAAAACTCATTGGATTGGAAAGAGGTATAATGCAACAACAAGTGGCACGGGCGTATTAAAAGAAATATTTGGCGAAAAAGTATTTAGCTATCCAAAGGCTCTTTATGCTGTATTAGACACGATAAAAATAATGACAAACAACGATGACATTATTTTAGACTTCTTTGCAGGCTCCGGTACTACAGGGCACGCTGTATTTGAACTTAATAAGGAGATTAAAGATAGTAATAGAAAATTCATCCTCATTGAACAGATGGACTATGCAGAGACAGTAATTGCTCCGAGAATGGTAGAGGTTTTGAAAAGAAATGAACTACATAATAGTGTAGTGTATACAGAACTTGCGAAATGGAACGAGAAAGCAAAAGAAGAAATAAACAAATCCAAAGACTTGCCGGAACTGATAAAGCTACTGGATACGCTCTATGAGAAATACTTCCTTAACTACAATGTTCGCCTGAAGGATTTCAAAGAGAAAATAATCGAAGAAGATAACTTCAAAAGTCTTTCTCTTGATGAACAAAAGAGGATGTTTTTGGCAATGCTTGATTTGAACCAAATGTATGTACAAGAAAGTGAAATGTCTGATAAGCAGTTTGGTATTAGTAAGGAAGACCAAAAATTGACTAAGGAATTTTATAAGAATTAAGAACTATGGAAAGCCTCTACGACAAAATCAGTACAGAGAAAAATGCCATCAAAAAATACGCTCCTGATGTCATTGAGATACCAAAATTTATTTCAGATAACCTGAAATACGAGTTTTATGATTGGCAGAGAGAAGCTTTTGAAAATTTACTGATGTATGAAAGCGACCATAAGGAATACCCAACACACCTCATGTTCAATATGGGAACTGGTACAGGTAAAACAATGCTGATGGCAAGCTGTATCCTCTACTACTACAAGCAAGGCTACCGCAAATTTATCTTCTTCGTAAATCAAAACAATATTGTTGATAAAACAGAAAATAACTTCATCAATGAGACACACAGCAAGTATCTGTTTACAAATACGATTGTTGTTGATGATAAGACGATAAAAATAGAAAAAGTGGGTACATTTTCAAACAATGACGATGTTATAGAGATAAAATTTACCACTATCCAAAAGCTCTATAACGATATACATATAGAGAAAGAAAATCAGGTGTACTTAGATGACTTAATTAAGAAAGACATTGTAATGCTAGCTGACGAAGGGCATCACTTGAACGCTGATACCAAAAAAAAGAAACAAGAGGAACTTGATTTAGGTACTGAGCTTACCGAAAAGACTTCTCGGGATGAAATTGAACGCAAAGGCTGGGAGCATACGGTTATTGAGCTACTTTTGAATAAAAATGGTAGTGCTGAGAAAAATCGAAACGTGCTTTTGGAATTTACTGCAACCATTCCCGACAATCAGAGAGTTACTGATAAGTATGCTCCGAAAACAATATATAGATTTGGATTAAAAGATTTTTTATCTGCTGGATACACGAAAGAGATAAACCTTGTGTCGTCCACTCTTAATAAGAAAGAGAGGATGTTGCAAGCATTACTCTTTAGTTGGTATCGGCATCAGATTGCATTGAGGAATGACATTCCAAATTTCAAACCTATCATTCTCTTTAGAAGCAAGACTATTGATGAGTCAAAGGCTGATTATGAAGAGTTTTTGACAATGGTAAAGAGTCTGACGGTAAATGATTTTGGATTTTTAACGAACATTGAAAGCAAGTTTATTGAGGGAGAAAGTATCTACGAGCAAGGTAAATCCCGTGTGCTTGATTTGATTAAATTTATTAAAAATGAAGACATTAGAAAGACCGAAATCATAGGCTTCATAAAAGATAACTTCACCGAACGAAACAGCATAATCACTAACTCAAAAACCAACAAAACAAAGCAAGAAAAGACTGATGAAGACCAAGAAAAGCTCCTAAACAGCCTTGAGGACAAGAATAATCATATACGAGCTATTTTTACGGTAAACAGGCTTACTGAGGGCTGGGATGTACTCAACCTATTTGACATTGTACGGCTCTACAAAGGACGGGATGAAGGTAAAGGCACGAATGGTACTCGTAAGGCCGGAAGTGCCACTGTATCTGAAATTCAGCTTATAGGACGAGGTGTTCGGTATTACCCATTCAAATACAACGACAAACAAAAGAATAAACGGAAATTTGATAATCAGCTTGACAACGAGAGGCGGGTTTTGGAAGAGTTGTATTATCATAGCGACTCAGACCACAGATACATTGATGAACTTAAGCGAGAACTTAAGAAGGAAGGGTTTATTGATGATGGAAAGATTGAGAAGCGTTTTAATCTCAAGAGAGAATTTGCGAACAGTGATTTCTATAAGAGTGTAAGGATATGGAAGAATGAGCGGATAGAAAATCCTAAACGCCAGCAAAAAACCTTAGATTACTTGAAGGATGATTTAGACTTGAAGTTTGATTTAGAAAGTCTCGGGATACGAGAAGAAGAACTTGATTTTGAGAGAGATGACACTGACACAGAACGCTTGAACATACACGAGCAAAACAAGAAAACTATTCCGGTAAAAATAAAAGATTTTGAAAAGCATATCTTTCAAAAAGCTATAAACATAAAGGCAAAAAATGATAGGTCTTTATTAAGGTTTGAGCTACTCAAAGAAGAGTTGAAAATAGAAAGCCTTGACGATTTTAGAGAAAAGATTGTTGGAGATTTTGAAATCAAACTCATTACCACAAAAAAGAGTATTGATGAGGTAAGCAACAAAGAAAAGCTTGATGTATTAGTAAAGTTTTTTGATGCTTTACTGACTGAGTTAAAACAAAACATAAACCAGCACATAGGCACTGAATTTAGTGCATACAAACTGGAAGAGTTTTTTGATGAAGAAGTTATAAAGAGTGTGAAAAAAGATGATGAAAGTAAGCGAATTGAAGACGAACTTAAGTATCAAGATTGGTATGTATTAGACCAATTCTACGGAACGAGTGAAGAAAGAGGTTTGATTGAGTTTATACAAGAAACGATAATCAATCTACAAGGAAAATATAAAGAGGTATACCTACTACGAAACGAGGAACAATATAAGATATACGACTTCAATACCGGACAAGGCTTTCAGCCTGATTTCATCCTTTTCCTGAAAGATAAATCAAAACTCTATTATCAGATTTTCATTGAACCAAAAGGAGATAATCTTTTAGATGCTGATAAATGGAAGAATGATTTTCTCAAAGAGATTACAGAGAAATATTCTGATAATAAAATCCTAAAAATAGAGAGTAAAAATTACAGTTTGATTGGTTTGCCGTTGTTCAATAAGAAAGACACTAAGGAATTTACCGAGGCTTACGATAAGTTGATAAATTAGCATATGAAAGCAGTAATCTTAGCCAGAGTTTCAACAGAAGAACAGAAAGATGCTGGTAACTCACTGCCGGCTCAGATTAGGCGTATTGAGGATTACTGCAAAAGAAAAGATTTCAAGATAGACGAAACCTTCAGCTTTGATGAAAGTGCCTACAAAGTTAAACGAGATGAGTTTGATAAATTACTTGAGTATGTTCAGAAGACAGCTAAAAAAGAGAAAATTGTAGCTTGCTTTGATAAAGTAGATAGACTTTCAAGAAATGTTTTTGACCAAAGGGTTTCTGCTTTGTTTGATATGGCAATCTCTGGAAAAATTGAGCTTCATTTCGTATCTGATAATCAAGTAATAAATGACCAAATGTCGGCAACAGAAAACTTTAGATTTAGTATAAATCTAGGTTTAGCCAAATACTTCTCTGATGCTATAGGAGACAGTGTAAAACGTGCCTTTGAGCAAAAACGAAAGAAAGGCGAATGGATAGGCGGAATACCTTTTGGCTATCAAAACGTGTCTCTGGACGAGCATAAACGCCTAAGAAAGGATATAATCCCCCACCCTGAAATGAAGTATATTGTTGTTGAATTTTTTGAGAAGTATTCAACAGGTAATTATTCTTGCCGAAAGCTTGCAGATGCGATGGTAAAAAGAAAAATCAAGACAGCAAACGGTAAACCTTTATATCAAAGTGTCATACACAATATCCTGAAAAATACTTTCTACTATGGGACGGCATATTCCAAGAAATATGATGAGTACTATGAACACAAATACCAGCCACTTATTACCAAAAAGCTCTTTCTTAAAGTTCAAGACGAATTAGAGAAAAAGAACAACAACCCAATAAAGACCACGGGAAGGAAAGAGTTTATCTTTGGCGGACTACTGAAGTGTGCAATATGCGGATGCTCTATGAGTGCGGAACTGAAGAAGGGTAAATATATCTATTACAGTTGCACAAATGCCAAGAAAATCTGCAAAAAGGAGTGGGTCAGAGAAGAAGTGCTTCTGAAGCCCGTAAAGCGATTTTTAGGGCAAATACGGCTAGATGACGAGCAAATAGCTCAGCTTGTAAACTACCTGAAAAAGAACCACGAAAATCAGACCCTATACCACAAGAAGAAAGTAAGCGAAATTAACCGAAAATATGACGAACTCCAAAACAGAATAAGCCGGTCTTATGACTTACTTGCTGACGGTAGTATTACTACGGACATATATGACACAAAACTGAAAGAGTATAAGGAACAGCAGTATGATTTAGGTATCCAAAAAAACGAGCTTACGCAAGCAGACGAAAACTACCATATCGTAGCTAAAACGGTACTGAATATAGCACAGAAAGCTGAAGAGATATTTGAAAGTTCGGAAGTAGCTGAAAAAAATCAGTTTATGAAGTTTCTACTTCAGAACCCTATCGTTGATGGTAAAAAGCCACTATTTACAATGCGAGAACCGTTTTCTTGCATCGCAAAAGCGTCTAACCATCCTACGTTGCTCCGCGGGTAGGACTCGAACCTACAACCAAGCGATTACACTGGTCCTAAAATTGCTTCTAGGGGTGGACTATATCATCGTCATATTTGCCTGAAGCAAACTTAGACGCGAGGCGCTTCCCTGC